>Ga0137403_10002805_pt1 | contig 21122 bp, 18 predicted proteins | sample CZOMad2_1_16fung_FD_122057 | JGI IMG/M metagenome (GOLD analysis project Ga0137403, IMG submission 122057) | Vadose zone soil fungal communities from Angelo Coast Range Reserve, California, USA - CZOMad2_1_16fungal (Hybrid Assembly) | ecosystem: Environmental > Terrestrial > Soil > Vadose zone...
CACGGCTTCGGCAAGGGCGAGTACAAGTATTTCACCTACCCGCTCCCCGACCTCGTCGCCGGTTTTCGCACGGCGCTCTACCCGCGCCTGGCGCCGATCGCCAATGAGTGGAACGAGCGCATGGGCATCGAGCAACGCTACCCGGCCGGCCATGCCGCCCTCCTGCAGCGTTGCCACGAGGCCGGCCAATCCCGCCCGACGCCGCTGCTCCTGCAATACGGCCCCGGCGACTACAACTGCCTGCATCAGGATCTCTATGGCGAACTCGCCTTCCCGCTGCAGGTGGCGATCCTGCTGTCGGAGCCGGGGCGCGACTTCACCGGCGGCGAGTTCGTGCTCACGGAGCAGCGGCCGCGCATGCAGTCGCGGCCCGAGGTGGTGCCGCTGCGGCAGGGCGACGGCGTGGTGTTCGCCGTGCATCATCGACCCGTGAAGGGAACGCACGGCAGCTATCGGGTGAATATGCGGCATGGCGTGAGCCGGCTGCGCTCCGGGCGCCGACATACCCTGGGTATCATCTTCCATGACGCGAAATGAACGGTGCGAAGCGATGCGCGACCTCCTCGACAATTCCACCGAAGGAGAGAGCCGCCGCGAAACGCCGGCGTTCGCGCCGATCCTGCTGCGCGGGTTGGCGCTGAATTTCGGGGATCGCATTCTTGCCGAACTGCAGCGGATCATCGAGGCCGCTCCCCTCCGCCGCATGGTCACGCCCGGCGGCTTCCCCATGTCCGTCGCGATGACGAACTGCGGAACGGTGGGCTGGGTAACGGACCGGTCGGGTTACCGGTACGACGCGATCGATCCGGCGAGTGGCAAGCGCTGGCCGCCCATGCCCTCGATCTTCCTGGAGTTGGCGATGACGGCGGCGGCACAGGCCGGGTTCGAGGGCTTCGTGCCGGATGCCTGCCTCATCAATCGCTATGAGCCCAAAACCAAGCTGTCGCTGCACCAGGACAAGGACGAGCAGGATCTCGATGCGCCGGTCGTCTCAGTCTCCCTCGGCCTGCCCGCGCGGTTCCTGTTCGGCGGCCTGAAGCGGTCGGACCCTTGCATCAGGATCCCGCTCGATCACGGCGACATCGTGGTCTGGGGCGGTCCGGCCCGGCTGGCGTTTCACGGGGTGATGCCGCTCGAGGATGGGCTCCACGCCACGCTCGGCCGCCAGCGCATCAACCTCACCTTCCGGAAGGCCCGGTGATTGCCGAGCCAGGAGGAGTCGAAATGACGTTCTTTCAAGCAGCATCCGCGGTCATCCTCATCGGCATCCTGGCCGGTGTCGCGCCGGCTGAAGCGAATGACGCGCTGCTTCAGGGCGGGGCCTACGAGGTCAAGGTTCGCCTGGAACTTCCGCATGTGGAGGAATGGGCGGTCGACAAGTTCAGGACGATCTGCGTCCCCGAGGCCGACGGCGCGCTCGATGCCCCGCTCCCGGTTCTCAGCGGCAACAATCCGCTGGCGAAATGCCCAGCCAGCAATGTTCGCCGCGATGGCGCGACGCTCCGATTCGATATCGTATGCGACGGGCGCAACGCGGCCCGGGCGCGGGCCGTCTACTCGCTCGCCCCGACTGCGTTCAAAGGGCGGATCTGGATGGTGATGGGCGGAAAGAACATGACGATGACCGAAGTGCAGGTCGGCCACCGCATCGGCAGCTGCGACCTGGCCGGCGCGCCGCAGAATTGATGACCTAGAGCGGTTTTCCCGAAACTAGAATCACAATCCTTCCTTCGTTGTCATTCCGGCGAAAGCCGGAATGACAACGAAGGTTTGATGTCGCCACCCGCAGGGAAAATGCTTTAGGGCGTGAATTCATAAACATGCCCATGGTCGGTTTGTCAGAGTAATCGCATCGATGGTGCCGCTGCCGGTTTCGTTCTTAGTGGCATCGAGAAACTCGATGAATGCGGTTCGCGCCCGACCTGCTGCTGGGCGCCTTCCTGGAGGTCGAGGAGGAGCGCTTCGACGGCAAGGGCATCCGCGCGTCCTACGACAGCCCGGACTATCCCCTGCCCCGCCGCAAGCCCAAGGCGGCGGCCACGGCAAAGCCCGCCGCCACCGCGGCACCCCGCCGCTGAGCGCAGCTGAGAAGGCTCAGCGCACTTCACCCTGCCGGTCGAACACCACCCGGCCCGCCAGCAGCGTGAGATCGGCCTCGACGTCCTTGAGGTCGGCCACGCCGGCCTGGAAGGGATCGCCGTTCAGCACCGCGATGTCGGCGACCTTGCCGGGCTCCAGCGTGCCGAGGCGGTCGTCGACGCCGCAGGCATAGGCGCCGTTCTCCGTGTAGGCCGAGAGCGCCTCGGCCAGGGTCAGGCGCTCCTCGGCGCCCAGCACCTCGCCGCCCAGCGTGGTGCGGGCCAGCGCGGCGTAGAGGTTGACGAAGGGATTCACGTCGCTGACCGGCGTGTCGCTGCTCATCGCGGGCCTGAGGCCGCGGCGCTGCCAGCGCGCCATGGGATAGCAGCCGGCCGAGCGCTGCTCGCCCAGCACATTGAGGTAGGTGTCGCCGAAGTCGCGCACGAAGACCGGCTGCGGCGCGGGGATGAGGCCGAGGCGCTGCATCTCGCCCATCTGCCGCTCGTCGATGAAGCCGCAGTGCTCGATGCGGTGGCGGCGGTGGCTGCAGGTGCCGTCGGCGCAGGCCTTGTCGAAGGAGCGGATGGTCTGGTCGATGGCGGCGTCGCCGATGGCGTGCACCGCCACCTGGAAGCCGCGGTGATGGTAGTGGCCCACCATCTCGTCGAGCTCGCGGTCGCTGAACATCAGCACGCCGAGGTCGCCGTTGGTGTAGGGCTTCGACATGGCCGCGGTGCAGCCGCCGGCGCTGCCGTCGGTGAAGAACTTCACCGGCCCCACCCGCAGCATCCCGCTGCCCTTGCCCGTGAGGTAGCCCTTGGCGAAGGCCTCCTCGGCGATGCCGGCGAGGCCGCCGCCGCCCAACGCCATGGTCACGCGCACCGGCAGGCGCCCGGCGCGCTCGGCCGCCTCGTAGGCCGCCACGTCGCTCCAGCCGCCGATTATGCCGACGCAGGCGTCCATCACCGAGCCGATGCCGTAGGACAGGCAGCGCTGGCCGGCCAGCTCGATGGCCTCCACCAGCTCCTCGACCTTGGGCGCCGGCATGGCCTCGTGCATCGCCTCCTGCGCGCGCTCCTGCAGCAGGCCGGTCGGCTCGCCGTTCTCGCGCACGATGACGCCGCCCGGCGGGTTCGGCGTGTCGCGCGAGATGCCGGCGAGTTTCAATGCCGCCGAGTTGGCCACGCCCATGTGGCCGCAGCAGCGGCCGAGCCAGACCGGGTGATCGGGCGAGACCTTGTCGAGGTCCCAGCGCGTGGGATGGCGTTTACCAACCATGCGGTCGTGATCGTAGCCGCTGCCGGTGATCCAGGTGCCGGGCGCCAAGCTCTGCGCCCGTGCGCCGACCAGCTGCACGATGTCGGCCACGCTCGAGACGGCGCCCGGCGAAATGTCGAGGCTCTTGGCCCGCCGGCCCAGCGACATGAGGTGCATGTGCGCATCATGGAAGGCCGGGATGGCCAGGCGCCCGCGCAGGTCGATGCGCCGCGTTCCGGGGCCGGCCAGCATCTCCACGTCGCTCAGCCGCCCCACCGCCAGCACCTTGCCGCCGCGCAGCGCCAGCGCCTCGGCGGTGCCCTGCGCCAGGCCGCACCAGATGGGGCCGCCCGACAGGATGGTGTCCGCCTTACCGTCGATCGGGGTCATGCCTTGGCTCCCTGTGTCGTTGCCACAAGCCTAGCCTCCCGGGCGCGGGGGTTGACAGTCCCCCGCCCGCCGCGCGGAGACTGCGCCTGCCGCGGGGAGAGCGCCGATGAAGTTCCTGACCGTCCAGCAGCCCAACGTCGCCGAGCGCGACATCCTGGATCACCTGCAGCGCGCCTATGGCCTGCCGGGCAGCCTGAAGCGGCTGGAGGGCGAGCGCGACGTACAGCGGCTCCAAATGATCTGACAGCAGCGCACCGCTAATCTTCTCCGGCTTCAGATCTTGGCTCCAAATTTTGGCCGGGGGCTTGTCTGCCGCGATGATGTCGCCCGTCCATTGAATAGAGGACTCTGTTCGACGTTCGGGATCATAGTCACTGCTTATCTTAGACCAATAACGATGCAATCGGGAGTCCGGTTTGGGTCAATCTGTGACATTGCCCCTACTTGCACCGGCTTCCGCACTTGGATGCTTTGCGGACAGGCGAGGTAGCGCAGAGGGAGAGGTTTTATGAGTACACGCCCTAGCTGAGCGAGCGATAGAAGGCCAATTCGGCAGCTACTCCACCGTCACGCTCTTCGCGAGGTTGCGGGGCTGGTCGACGTCGGTGCCTTTGGCGACGGCGGCGTGATAGGCGAGGAGCTGGACGGGGATGGCGTAGAGGATGGGGGCGACGAAGGGGTCGACCTTCGGCAGCTCGATGGTGGCCCAGGCCTTGGAGGCGAGCTTCTTGAGGCCGGCGGCATCGGAGAGCAGGAGCAGCTTGCCGCCGCGGGCGGCGACTTCCTGCAGGTTGGAGGCGGTCTTCTCGAACACTTCGTCAGACGGTGCGGCGACGATCACCGGCACGTCCTCGGCGATGAGGGCGATGGGGCCGTGCTTCATCTCGCCGGCGGCATAGCCCTCGGCGTGGATGTAGGAGATCTCCTTCAGCTTGAGGGCGCCTTCGAGCGCGATCGGGTAGGAGGTGCCACGGCCCAGGAACAGCACGTCGCGCGCCTTCGCCACCTCGTGGGCGATCTCGCGGATGCGGGCGTCGTGGTTCAGCACCTCGGCGGCGCGCGCCGGCACCTCCGTCAGCGCCGCCGACAGCGCGGCCTCGCGGTCATGGCCGATGGCGCCGCGCGCCCGCGCCGCCGCGATGGCGAGGCAGGCGAGCACGGTGAGCTGGGTGGTGAAGGCCTTGGTGGAGGCGACGCCGATCTCCGGGCCGGCGAGCGTGTGCAGCACGACATCGGATTCGCGCGCGATCGCGCTCTCGGGCACATTGACGATGGAGAGAATTTTCTGGCCCTGAGACTTGGCGTAGCGCAGGGCGGCCAGGCTGTCGACGGTCTCACCCGACTGGGAGATGACGATGGTTCCGCCGCCCGCCGGCATGGGGGCCGCGCGGTAGCGGAACTCGCTGGCGATGTCGAACTCCACCGGCAGGCGCGCCAGCTGCTCGAACCAGTATTTCCCGATCATGCCGGCGAGGCTGGCGGTGCCGCAGGCGACGATGGTGAGGCGCGGCACGGTCGCGAAATCGAACGGCAGCGCCGGCAGCTCGATCCTGCGCTGGAGCGGGTTGAAGAAGGCCTGCAGGGTATCGCCGATGACGGCCGGCTGCTCGCAGATCTCCTTCAGCATGAAATGCGGATAGTTGCCCTTGCCGATGAGGGCGCCCGAGAGCGCCGTCTGCGTCACCGCGCGCTCGACCGGCTTGCCGGCGTTGTAGACCTTGGCGTCGGCCGCGGAGATGACGACCCAGTCGTCCTCCTGGAGATAGCAGATGCGGCGGGTGAGCGATGCCAGCGAGAGCGCGTCGGAGCCCAGATACATCTCGCCGTCGCCATAGCCGACGGCGAGCGGGCTGCCGCGGCGGGCGCCGATCATCAGGTCATGGCGGCCGGCGAAGATGACGGCGAGCGCGAAGGCGCCCTGCAGCCGCTCCATGGCCGCCGCCATCGCCTGCTCCGGCGTCTTCTGCTCCTGGAGATAGCGCGTCAGCAGATGGGCCACGACTTCGGTGTCGGTTTCCGTCTCGAACTTGTGGCCCAATGCGCTCAGCTCGCGGCGCAGCTCGTCGAAGTTCTCGATGATGCCGTTATGGACGACCGCAACGCGGTCGGTGGCGTGCGGATGGGCGTTGGTCTCATTGGGGCGGCCATGGGTCGCCCAGCGCGTGTGGCCGATGCCGATGGTGCCGGCGAGCGGTTCGCGCGCCAGCAGCGCCTCGAGGTTGCCGAGCTTGCCCTCGGCGCGCCGGCGCGCGATGTGGCCGTTGGTGAGGGTCGCGATGCCCGCCGAATCGTAGCCGCGATATTCGAGGCGCTTGAGCCCGTCGAGCAGCAGCGGCACCACCGCCGCCTTGCCGATGATGCCGAGGATGCCGCACATCAGATGGCTCCTTCCAAGCGTGGACCCGGTCGGTTTGCCGACACTCCGATGCCACCCCGGCTTTCGCCGGAACGACAATTCAAGGTCATGATTCCGGCCATCGCGAGAACATGCTAGCGCCGACCCTTCGGCGATGCAGGTTTCTTGCTCTCGGCGGGTTTCTTCGATTTTACCACAGGCGTGGCTTTGGGTGCCGGCTTGCTGGTCTTCGGCGCTGTACCATTCGAGGCGCGCGCTGGCGGCGATGGCTCCACGGATGCCGGGGCGGGGGCGAGGGCGGGTTTCGCCGGAGCGATGCGCACCGTCGAGGGTCCCGTCGGCAGGACGGTGCCGTCGGGGCGCGTGATGGTGACGCGGAAGGCCTTGTCGCCGTGGCGGACGACCGTGCCCTTGCCGATGGTGCCCTTGGACTCCCGGAACTTGGCGGCCCAGCCGGGCTTCTCGGTCTGGCGGCCGCGGCCGAGCGCCAGGGCGTCGGCAGAGACGCTCTGGGTGATCACGCTGCCGGCGCCGACGATGGCGCCGCGTCCGACCTTCACCGGCGCCACCAATACGCTGTTGGAGCCGATGGAGGCGTCGGCGCCGATCTCCGTCTTGTGCTTGTTGAAGCCGTCATAGTTGGCGGTGATGGTGCCGGCGCCGACATTGGCGCCGGCGCCGACGACGGCGTCGCCCAGATAGGTCAGGTGGTTGGCCTTGGCGCCCGGGCCGAGGTTCGCATTCTTGGCCTCGACGAAGTTGCCGATGCGGGCGCGCTCGCCGACGATCGTTCCCGGACGCAATCGCGCGAACGGGCCGATGGCCGCGCCGGCGGCAACCTTGGCGCCCTCGAGATGGCAGAACGCCTTGATCTCCGCGTCGTCGGCCACCTCCACGCCCGGGCCGAACACGACATTGGGGCCGACGACGACGTCGCGGCCGAGCCGAGTGTCAAAGGAGAAGAACACGGTTTGCGGATCGATCAGCGTGGCGCCGTTCTCCATTGCCTGCGCGCGCAGCCGATTCTGCAGGATCGCCTCTGCTGCCGCCAGCTCGGCGCGGCTATTGATGCCGATCAGCTCGTCGGCCGGCGCCTCCACGACCGTGCAGGCGGCGCCATCGCCGCGCGCGATCGCCACGATATCCGTCAGGTAATACTCGCCCTTCGCATTGGCGTTGCCGACGCGATCGAGCAGGGCGAACAGGCGCCTGCCATCGATGGCCATGACGCCGGAGTTGCAGAGCGTGATGGCACGCTGCTCGGCGTTGGCATCGCGGTACTCCACGATCGCCTGGAGCATACCGTCGGCGCCGACGACGAGCCGGCCATACTGCGCGGGATCGGCGGGCCGCATGCCCAGCACGACCACGGCCGGATGATCGGCGGCCCGGCGGCGGGCGAGCAACCGGCCGATCGTCGCGCTCGAGATGAACGGGCAGTCGCCATACACGATCAGGACGTCGCCGGCGAAGCCTTGCAGCGCGGCGCGCGCCGCCAGCACGGCATGACCGGTGCCCAGCGGCTCGGCCTGCAGCGTGGTCGCATGCGGCGCCACCGCGGCGGCGATGCCTTCCATGCCCGGCCCGATCACCACGACGATCCGCTCGCAGGCCAGCGGCGCGAGGTTGGCGAGCACATGAGCGATCATCGGCCGTCCGGCCAGCTTGTGCAGCACCTTCGGCAGCTCGGTCTTCATGCGCGTGCCCTTGCCGGCGGCAAGGACGACGGCGGCAGTATGCATTTCAGCCATCACGCGAACTCACGGTTGGATCGAAGCCGAATCACCGGGCAGCCTGCCACAGCCCCCGGGGGCGTCCAAGAGAACTCCGGCGCATGGCGGAACTATGGCGCCAACCGGTTAACCGCAATAGTCTTGCCGCACCCATGGCCCGCGCCCGCAACGTCCTCATCTTCGACCTCGACGGCACGCTGATCGACAGCGCGCCCGACCTCCATCGTTCGCTGAACGCCGTGCTGGCCGAGCAGAGCCGCCCGCCCGTGCCGCTCGCCGGCATCCGCGCCATGGTCGGCGACGGCGCCGCCAAGCTGGTCGAGCGCGGATTCGCCGACACCGGCGCGGCAGTCGAGCCGATGGCGCTTCCGGATCTGGTTCAGCGCTTCCTCGTCCACTATTCCGCCGGCCGGCACGCGCTGACCACGGCGTTTCCAGGCGTGGCGGAGACGCTGGCCACGCTGCGCCAGCGCGGCTGCCGGCTCGGCGTCTGCACCAACAAGCCGTACGCGCCGACCATGGAGATCCTGGAGCTGCTCGGCCTCTCCGGCTTCTTCGGCGCCGTCACCGGCGGCGACAGCCTGCCCGTGCGCAAGCCCGATCCCGGCCATCTCCTGGGCACGCTCGATCTCCTGGGCGCGGCGGCCGACCAGGCCCTGATGATCGGCGACAGCATCAACGACGTCGCCGTAGCCCATGCGGCCGGCGTGCCCGTGGTCGTCGTGCGCTACGGCTACACGCGAACGCCGGTCGAAGAGCTCGGGGCCGATGCGATCATCGAACGCTTCGACGAGCTCATCCCGTGGCTGAGCGTGTAGGCGTTCGAGCAACGTCAGCGCTTTCTTCGCGCTCGCGTCTTCGCGGCCTTGCGGGCGGATGCTGACCGCGCGGCCGCCGGCCGGGACGCCGCCGCGTGTCCGCCGATGCGTCCGCCCTTTCGGGCCGGCTCCTTGTTCACGCGCCTCCCCTCGCCGGAGCCGCCCCTGCGGCCGCCGCCGGTCATCTTGTTCACAGTCGCCCAGGCGCGTCGCGTCGCCTCGCCGCGTGATACGCCGCCACGTTCGTAGCCTTCTTCGATCTCGCGGGCCTGGCGGCGTTGCTTGCCGGTGTATTTCGATTTGTCACCGCGGGGCATGGCCTTCCTCCATTGGCTGTTTTCCTATGACAAACAACGCGCTGGGAGCGACAACTGTTCCTTGACCGCAGGTCGAATCGGACATCGCCGCGTCGAGGTTGACAGGAGAGAATGGGCTAGCCTAATGACTGTCGGGATTCGAGGTGGCTCTGCAACTGCGGGGCCAACGACGGGCGCGTAGCTCAGCGGGAGAGCACTGCTTTCACACGGCAGGGGTCACTGGTTCAATCCCAGTCGCGCCCACCATCGACTCGAAGACTTGCCGCAGGACGCGTGGACGCTGCCGGCGACCCGCCCCCTGCAGCAGGCGATTAGACCAAAGTCCAATGGCGACCGCGCTTGCCATACCGCATAGTCGGCAGGCGTCATGCGGCAGAGCGCCATTGGCCGCATATCACGCGCGCGTCGTCGACGGGCGACCCGCTGGATCATGATGCGAGCCACTGAGGACATGCAGCCGGAGACCGCAGGCGACTCGTTTACGCCGAGGCGCTCGGTTCTCATCAATTCATTGCAGCGAGGAAGGAAACGATCATGCGATTGAAACATGTTCTGATCGGGCTCGCCGGCCTCGTGGTCGTCGTCGTAGGCGGCGCGGCCATAGCCATCTATTCGATCGACTTCAATGCATACAGGACGACGGTCGCCGATCAGGTGAAGCAGGCCACCGGCCGCGACCTCAAGATCGCCGGTGACCTCAAGGTCGGGATCTCCCTGACGCCGACCGTGGCCGTCGACGACGTGACCTTCGCCAACGCCGCCTGGGGCTCGCGGCCGGCGATGGCGACGGTGAAGCGCTTCGAGGCGGAGATGGAGCTGCTGCCGCTGCTTACCGGCGACATCCGCGTGAAGCGCGTGGTGCTGAAGGGCGCCGACATCCTGCTGGAGACCGATGCCAAGGGGCAGGGCAACTGGAGCTTCGGTCAGCCCGGTGCCGCAGCCCAGCCGGCGACCGCGCCGGCGGGCGGCGGCAAGCTGCCGGTGGTCAACAAGATCTCGTTCGAGGATGTCACCATCACCTACAAGAACGGTGTCACCAAGAAGACCCAGACGGTGGCGCTGCAGAAGTTCAGCGCCGAGAGCGCCGACGCCGCCAGCCCGATCGCCCTCGAGATCGTCGCCAACCTCAACGGCAATCCCGTGAGCGCCACCGGCACCATCGGCGCCCTCAGCGGGATCGTCGCCAACCAGCCCCTGCCGATCGACATCAAGGGTGAGGGCGGCGGCGCCACCTTCGCGGCCAAGGGCACGATCGCGAAGCCGGCGGCCGGGAAGGGCGTCGCCATCGCGCTGACGGCGGCTGGTAAGAGCCTGGCCGACCTGACGCCGCTGGCGGGCTCGCCGCTGCCGCCGCTCGGGCCCTACAGCTTCAGCGGCAATCTCAGCGACGCCGAGGGCGGCTACAAGGTCGCGGGCATGCAGCTGAAGATGGGCACGACGGACATCGCCGGCGACGCCGCGCTCGCCCTGGCGGGTGCCAAGCCGAAGATCGTGGCCACCCTCACGTCAAGCCTGCTGGATGCTCAGGACTTCGGCATCAAGCCGGCGCCGGCGGATGCGAACGCAGCACCGGCCGCTAAGAGCGGCGACGGCCGCGTCTTCCCCGACGATCCCTTGCCCTTCGACCTGCTCAAGGCGGCCGACGCCAAGGTCGCCTTCACCGGCCAGAAGGTGATCCGCGGCACCGTCACCCTCGACGGCCTCGCCGTCGCCCTCGATCTCGCCGGCGGCAAGCTCACGATCGGCAAGTTCGACGCCGGCGTCACCGGCGGCAGGCTCGGAATCTCCGGCACCGTCGACGCGAGCGCGGCGCAGCCCGCCGTCGCCCTCAAGCTCACCAGCCGCGGCATCGAGGCCGGGACGCTGATGCAGACCTTCGGCCAGTCGGCCGTGCTCAGCGGCGGCAAGCTCGACATGGACCTGGACGTGAAGGGGCAGGGCAAGTCGATCCGCCAGATCATGGCCGGCCTCAGCGGCAACACCAGCCTCCAGATGGGCGAGGGCAAGATCAACAATCGGTTCGCGAAGATCATGCTGTCCGATCTCTTCAAGCTGATCTCGACCGGCGGCAGCGGCGACAGTTCGAACCTGAACTGCGTCGTCAGCAAGTTCGACATCGCGAAGGGCCTGGCGACGAGCAAGGCCCTGGTGATCGATACCAACGGCGCCACCATCGTCGGCGACGGCAAGGTCATGCTCGACAGCGAGAAGCTGGACATGCATCTCGACCCGAAGGCCAAGCAGACGAACCTGGTCAACCTGGCGGTCGCCGTGAATGTGGGCGGCACCCTCGCGAGTCCGAGCGTGCTGCCCGATCCCACCGCGCTCGCAAAGAACGCGACCGGTGCGCTGGCGGGGGTGACGGGCAACGGCGGCGGTGCTGCCGGCGCACTCACCGGGCTGGTGACGGGCAACACGAGCGGCGGCGCGGCCAAGCCGGCGGTCGCTGGCGGCGGCTGTGGCAGCGTGGCCGCGGGAGAAACACCGGCCGCAACGGCGCCCGCCCAACCGGCGGCGCCCAGTTCGCCCGCCGATCAGCTCCTGCAAGGCACACCGAAGAAGAAGGACGTGGGAAATACGCTGAAGGGCCTGTTGAACTGACGCCAAAAGCCGGGATCGATGTTTCGCCGAAAGCAGCAAAATCAGGGACATGCACTTTCGAATTCGAGTCGATCACAAGGCCGCCTCTTGGCGCAGAGGGCTCGCAAATCGATTGAAATTCATCGAGATTTTACCGCGCATTAACTAATTCCCCTCAGATTTCCGATGAGTGCGGTACAGCGCTGCCATGGCTGGCCAATCGTCGCCCCCGGCTGCGCGGCGAGTCGCAGGGACACAAGGAACCGTCGTCATGAACCGCCTGTTCGGCAGGATGACCATCCGGCAGAAGTTGCAGCTGGGATTCGGCGCACTGATCCTGCTGGTGATGAGCCTTGCGGGCATCACCGTGCGCAACAACCTCGCGGTACGGCAGGACTACCAGCTGCTCGCCGACGATTCGTTCACGGGCGTGCGCAGTCTGGCCCAGGCCGAGTTGAAGGCCGCGCGCACGGTCGAGTCGACGAGCGAGATGGTGCACATCGTGCTGCAGGCCTACAGCAACGCCCTCGAGGCCGGCGGCGGCGCCGATACGGCGACGCTCATCGCCCATCTCGAGCCCGGCGAACTCGACGCCGTGAAGGCGGAGATCAAGGAGCAGCAGGACGGCCTGCGGCAATATCTCCAGGAATTCTCCGGCGCCACCGACAAATTCCACGGCGCTGGCACGACCGCCGATGACAAGGCCGCGCTAACGGAACGCGACGGCATTCTTGCCGAGGGCAAAGCCATACTCGATGCCAGCGCCGGCGCGGTCGCCCTGATCGATGCGCGCGCCGACCTGCCGTCGATCCTGGCCGGAAACGAGAAGATGGAGGAGGTCGATTCGGCGTTCTTCTGGACCGTCGACGCCAAGATCGCCGAGCGGACCGCCGAGCTGAGCGAACGGCGCGACAGCACCGAAGGATTGATCAACAAGTCGACGGAGACCCTGCTCGGATTTGCCGCGTTGGCGATCCTCATCGGCCTCGGCGTCGGCCTCTTCATCGCCGACCAGATCGCGACGCCGGTCAGCAGGCTGCGCGACGCGGTCATGAAATTCGGCGCCGGGGATGTCGGCGCGGCGGAGTCGCTCGCCGACGTCAAGTCGACGGACGAGGTCGGCGACCTCGTGGTCGCCTTCCGCAAGATGGCCACCGATCTCGAAACGGCCAATACGAAGCTGGCGCGCAACCAGCGGCTGTCCATGCTGGGACAGGTCGCCGGCACGGTCAGCCACGAGCTGCGCAACCCGCTCGGCGCCATCCGGGTGTCGCTCGCCGTGTTCAGGAAGCTGTGCTCCGGCAAGGGGCTCGGCATCGAACGCTCGCTCGAGCGGGCGGAGCGCAGCGTCAGCCGCTGCGACGGCATCATTGCCGATCTCTTGGAATACACGCGCTCGCGCGACATGACGCGCCTGCCGGTGGCGTTCGACGCCTGGGTCGGCGCGCTGCTCGACGAGCACGCCCTGCCGCCGGCCGTCACGGTGCGGCGCGAACTCGCGTCCGGCTACACGGTCGCGATCGACGGCGACCGCTTCCGTCAGATCCTCATCAACCTGCTCGACAATGCGGCGCAGGCGATGACCGATGCCGGCTGGACGCCGCCCGCGGGCCGCGAACGCACCATCACCGTGCGCACCGAGGCGGCCGGGCCGCATTGCCGGCTGTCGGTCATCGACACTGGGCCCGGCATTCCCGCCGACGCGCTGCCGAAGATCTTCGAGCCCCTGTTCACGACCAAGAGCTTCGGCGTCGGCCTCGGCCTGCCCACGGTGCAGAAGATCGTCGAGCAGCATGGCGGCACCATCGACGTCGCGCGCACGGGCCCGGAAGGGACGGAGTTCGTGGTCTGGATCCCGCGCCAGCCGGCCGGCCAGGAGCAGCCGGCCGAGTCCGCCGCACAGCACGCCGCGTGATCCGATGACCGCCAGACCATCGCCGCAGTCGACGTAGAGCGTTGCGCCGAGGACATCCGTGGCACACGCAGACATCCTGATCGTCGACGACGACAGCGACATGGCCGACGGCCTGGCGGAGGTCCTGGAGCTGCAGGGCTATTCCGTAGAGACCGCCTCCGACGGGCGCGCAGCGCTGGAGCGCTGCCGCGTCAGGGCCTTCGATCTCGTCCTGATGGACGTGCGCATGCCCGTGATGAACGGCGTCGACAGCTTCCTCGAAATCCGCAAGATCCGCCCCGCCGCCGAGGTCATCATGATGACCGGCCACCAGGAGCCGATCGTCGCCAAGGCTCTCGAGGCCGGCGCGCTCGGGCTCTTGCGCAAGCCGTTCACCACCGACTCTCTGCTGGCCGCTCTGCAGTCGGCGGAGCGTCCGCTGGCCGTCGTCGGGGAAGACGATGCGGCGTTCGTCGCAAGCCTTGGCGGAGAGCTTGCGACTCACGGTTACAAGACCGTGGTCGTCGAGTCCGGCGACGAAGCCATCGAGCGGGCCGGGCGCGGCGACATCGACATCCTGCTGATGGATCTCAAACTACCGGTGTCCTACGGACTCGAGGTCTACCAGGACCTGTCGAAACGCGGCCGGCCGCCGGCCACGGTGATCGTCAGCAGCGCGGCGACCGAACGGTGGGACGCCATCGACAGCCTGCAGCGGATTGCAGCCAACCACTATCTGGTCAAGCCGATCGACCCCGACGCGCTCGTCGCGATGATCGAGCGCATGACGGCCGGCCCACCGCCGACGTGAGCGCCAGCCTCTAAAGGCCGCGTCGACGCCCCCTGCCCTTGCCCTTGCCGCGGGCCATTCCGTAATCTGCCGCCCGAACGGCAGCACATGCCGGCCAGCGAAGGCCGCGGGGGATGAATGGCAATCGACATCACGGACGTGCGCCGACCCGGCGCGGCCCACGTCGACTCGTATTGGGCGGCCACGGCCGGCGCGGAGGTCGCAGGCTGCGATCCGGTGGCCGGCGACTTCGACACCGACGTCGCCATCATCGGCGGCGGCTACACCGGGCTTTCCTGCGCCTATCACCTGGCGCGCGACCATGGCGTGAAGGCCCATGTGCTGGAGGCCAACCGGGTCGGCTGGGGATGCAGCGGGCGCAACGGCGGCTTCTGCTCGATCGGACTCGGCAAGGAGGATTTCGGCGACTGGATCGCCCGCTTCGGCCTCGAGCGCGCCAAGGCGACGTTCGAGGTCGGCCGCGACGCCGTCCGCACCGTCCACGACGTCATCACGGACGAGACAATCGACTGCGACCGCACACCCGACGGCGGCCTCGAACTGGCGCACAGGCCCAACCGGCTGCCGGAGATGGAAGCGCGCGCCCGGCGCATGAACGACCTGTTCGGACTCGACTCGCAGATACTGAGCAAGGCCGATCTCGACGGCGGCTATCTGGCCAGCCGCGAGGCGCACGGCGCGCTGCTGCACAAGGACGGCTTTTCGCTTCACGCGCTGAAATATGCGCGCGGCCTGGCGCGGGCGGCGTTGTCGAAGGGCGCCGTCATCCATGGCGCCTCGCCCGTGACCGATTGGCGGCGCGACGGCCGGCTTCATCTCCTGCGCACACCCGGCGGCACCGTGCGCGCCAGGCAGGTGGTGATCGCCACCAACGGTTACACCGGCGACCGGCTGAATCCGTGGACCGCCGGCCGCCTGCTACCGGTGCTCTCCAACATCATCGTCACGCGGCCGCTGACCGAGGCCGAGCGCCAGGCGGTGGGATGGCGGACCTATCAGAAGATCTGGGATTCGCGGCGGCTGCTGTTCTACTACCGGCTGCTGCCCGACAACCGCATCCTGTTCGGCGCTCGCGGCGGCATCGAGGATTCAACCGCCGAGCATCGCTATCGCCGGGCCTGGCTGGAGCGCCGGCTGGGCGAGATGTTTCCGCCGCTTGCCGGCATCGGCTCGGACTATTTCTGGCATGGCTGGGTGTGCGTCTCCTACGACAAGAACCCGCATGCCGGCACGGCCGACGACCCGACCGTGCACTACTTCCTTGCCTGCATCGGATCGGGCGTGGCGCTGGCGACCCACTGCGGCAAGCTGCTGGCGCGCAAGCTCGGCGGCGACGGCGCGGCGACGTTCGGCGACCTTCTGGAGACGCCGCTGCCCCGCTTTCCGTTTCCAGTGCTCAGGCGCGTCTATCAGCGGCTGGCCTACGCGGCCTTCGCCGTTCAGGACGAGTGGCTCTGATCGGCCCGGCGGCGGGGGAAATCGGCCGAGGGGCGCGGGTCAGCATTCTCCTCGCGGTCGATCAGGTGCAGGAAGGATCCGAAAACCGTGCCAGTTCGGCGGCCACTGCCTCCGAGCGCACGGCCGCGCGCATCGTCGCACTCGAACAGAGGCTCGCCGCGCCCTTCATCCTCGATGATGGCATAGTGGAACTCGTGACCGCGGAAGGCGGTGCCGCGGGCGCCAAGCGCGCAATCGGTCGCCAGTCGCGCGCGGCGATAGCCGAGATGCAGCCGCCGCTCCGCGAAGGAGGTCTGCAGCGGCAGCAGCGCCGCCATGGCGTGAGATTCGCCGTCGGGGTCGACGAGGCCGGCGCCCAGAACCATGTAGCCGCCGCACTCGCCGAAGATGGTAGCGTCCCGCCCCGCCGCCGCCCGCAGCCCGCTCATGAAGCGGCCGTTGGCGGCGAGGCGGCCGGCATGCAGCTCGGGATAGCCGCCCGGGAGATAGATGGCATCGGCGTCGGCGGACGGCGCCTCGTCGGCCAGCGGCGAGAAGAACGACAGCGCGGCACCGGCATCGCGCCATTGCTCCAGCAGCGCCGGATAGGCGAAGGCGAAAGCGATATCGCGCGCCACCGCAATGCGCTGACCCAGCGGCGGCAATCCGGCGTTAGCGCCATTGGTTTCGATTGTGCCGCGCGCGCGGGCCACGCGCGCCAGGGATCGCAGCTGCCCGAGATCGACGCACTGCTCGGCAATATCGGCCGCCGCTTCGAGGAATGCCGGCAAGTCCGCGCGCTCTCCCGCCTGCACGAGACCCAGATGGCGCTCCGGCAGCCTCAGTTGCTCGGCGCGCGGCAAGCATCCGAGGACCGGCAGGCCGAGCGGTGCCACGGCCCGGCGCAGCGTGTCGGCATGCGCTTCACCGCCGACACGGTTGAAGATCACGCCGACAACGGCGACATCGCTTCGATGGCTCGCGAAGCCGCGCAACAGCGCCGCGGCCGAGGCCGCCTGGCCGCGCACATCCACGACCAGAACGACCGGCCAACCGGTTGTCGCCGCCAGATCGGCGGTCGAGCCGGTACCGTCGGCGGCGCCGTCGAACAGTCCCATGACGCCTTCGCCGAGGATGAGTTCGGCATCGTCGCCCAGGCGGTCGAGCAGATGGGCGATCGTCACCGGCCGCATCGCCCAGGGGTCGAGGTTGAAGCAGGGCCGGCCCGTCGCGGCGGCATGAAAGGCTGGATCGATGTAGTCCGGGCCGACCTTGAAGGAATTGACGCGGACGCCGGCGCGCGTCAGCGCGCGCAGGATGGCGAGCGTGACGACGGTCTTGCCGCTGCCAGAGGCCGGGGCGGCGATGATGAGGCCGCCGCCGCTGGCCATCAACCGGCCTCGCTCCGGCGGCGGCCGAGGGGGTCGGGATCGAGCGCCCGGCCCTCGAGCGCGCCGAGCCAATCGAGACCGGCCCGCAACGTCACCGCCTGACCGATGGCGACCACGGCCGGCGGCTCGATGCCGCTCGCCTCGACGTCGGCGGCGGCGCGCGCCAGGGTCGTCTCGAGCACGCGCTGCTGCGGCGTCGTCGCGCGGCTGACGACCGCGACCGGCTCATCGCGGCGGCGGCCGGCGGCGATCAAGCGCTCGGCGATCATGGCGATATGCTTCAGCGCCATGTAGACGACGATCACCGGCGCGCCTTTGGCCAGCGCCTCCCAATCCACGGAGTCCGGTACGACGCCGGAGGCATCGTGGCCGGTGACGAAGGTGACGGCCGAGTTGACGTCGCGGTGGGTGATGGGAATGCCGGCATAGGCGAGGCCGCCGATGCCCGCGCTGACGCCGGGCACGACGCGGAACGGCACGCCGGCGGCGACCAGCGCCAGCGCCTCCTCGCCGCCGCGCCCGAAGATGAAGGGGTCGCCGCCCTTGAGGCGCAGCACGCGCCGGCCCTCGCGCGCCAGCTGGACGAGGCGGCGCGAGATGTCCGGCTGCTTGGCCGACGGCTTGCCGCCGCGCTTGCCGGCGAACTCCAGCAGGGTGCCGGGCGCGGCGAGGCCGAGGATGTCGGGGCCGACGAGGGCGTCGTAGACGATCGCATCGGCGTGCCGCAGGCCGTGCAGGGCGAGCAGGGTCAACAGGCCCGGATCGCCCGGACCGGCGCCCGCGAGCCACACCCAGCCGGGCTCGAGGCTCGGCAGCGGCAAGGGAATATCGACCATGGCCGCATTGTCGGGGAAAGCCGGCCGGCGCGGCTAGCCATTTCGAGACCCCACCCACTACAATCGCGCCATGAGCCGCAAACCCGCCGGACCGCTGCGCCGCGGCTGGACCACAGGCGCCTGCGCCACAGCGGCCACCAAGGCCGCCTTCGCGGCCTTGCTGACCGGCCGCTTCCCCGATCCGGTCGGGATCGCCCTGCCGAAGGGCGAGCGGCCGAGCTTCCCGCTGGCGCGCGCCGAGTTGCGGCCCGGTGTCGCCATCGCCGGCATCGTGAAGGATGCCGGCGACGACCCGGACGTCACCCATGGCGCCCTGATCATGGCCGAGGTGCGCTTTGGCGAACCTGGAACCGGCATCCGGTTTCGGGCCGGTGACGGAGTCGGCACCGTCACCAAGCCCGGCCTCCCGCTGGCGGTGGGCGAGCCGGCCATCAATCCGGCGCCGCGGCGGATGATGGGCGAGGTGGTCGAAGAGCTGGCGCGGACGCATGCTCGGCCAGCGGACGTGGAGATCACCATCGCCGTGCCCGGCGGCGCGGAGATGGCGAAGCAGACCTGGAATGGCAGGCTCGGCATTCTCGGCGGGCTGTCGATCCTGGGCACCACGGGCATCGTGCATCCCTACTCCTGTTCGGCCTGGATCGCCTCGATCCATCGCGGCATCGACGTGGCCCGCGCCAACGGCCTGGAGCATGTGGCGGCCTGCACCGGCTCGACCTCCGAGGCCGGCATACGCCGGCTCTACGAGCTGCCGGACATCGGCATCATCGACATGGGCGATTTCGCGGGCGGGATGCTGAAGTACCTGCGCCGGCATCCGGTGCCGCGCGTGACCATCGCCGGCGGCTTCGCCAAGATCGCCAAGCTGGCTGCCGGCGCGGGGGATCTGCATTCCGGCCGCAGCCAGGTCGACAACGCGTTGCTGGCGCAGGCGCTGTCCGATCTGGGCGCGACGGCGGCGCAGGTGGAGGCGGCGCGGGGAGCCAACACGGCCAATGAGGTGCTGAGCGCGGCCCAGGCGGCCGGGCTGCCGCTGGCCGATCGGATCGCCGAGCAGGCGCGGAGCGTGGCCCGTGCGATGGCGGAGGATCGGCTAGCCCTGGAAGTCGTCATCTTCGGCCGCGAAGGCGGCTTGGCAGGACGCGCCCCGTTCGGCAATTCTTAGTCGCCGGTCCGACGGGGGCCGGTCTACACTGTAGGAGACCTTACCCAGGCGGACATGGCAGACGGCGCGCCGGAACGGCGCATCCTCATCCTCGGCGGCACCACCGAAGCGGCGCAGCTGGCGCGGGCCGTCGAGCGCCGGCGCGGCCTGAAGGTGATCTCCTCGCTGGCGGGCCGCACGCGCGAGCCGGCGCCGCTGCCGGGCGCCACCCGCTCGGGCGGCTTCGGCGGCATCGAGGGGCTGATCCGCTTCATCCGCGACGAGAAGATCGACGTCGTCATCGACGCCACCCATCCCTATGCCGAGCAGATCAGCCGCCATGCCGTGGTCGCCAGCCGCTCGACCGGCGTGCCGCTGGTGCGGCTGGAGCGGCCGCCCTGGCCGCGCCAGCCCGGCGACCGCTGGGCACTCGTCGATTCGGTGGTCGAGGCCGCCCGCGTGCTGCCCGACTACGGCCGGCGTGCGTTCCTCACGGTCGGCGGCAAGGAACTGCAGGCCTTCGCCAACATGGAGCGCATGTGGTTCCTGGTCCGCCTGGTCGAGGCGCCGACCGAGCCGCCGCCGCTGCTCCATTGCCAGGTCGTGACCGGCCGCGGGCCGTTCACGGCCGAGGACGAGCGCAAGCTGCTGCAACAGCACCGCGTCGACATGATCGTGGCCAAGAACAGCGGCGGCGACGCCACCTACGGCAAGATCGCGGCGGCACGGGCACTCGGCCTGCCCGTCGTCCTGGTGCGCCGGCCGGTGCCGCCCTTCGACCTGCCGGCGGGCGCGATCTTCACCTCGCCCGAGGACGTCATCGCCTGGCTCGACAAGGATTGAGCGGCCGGCGGACGCGCAGACGGGGCTTGCAAGTTCGGGCGCGATAATTTCTCCTGTGGCGGGGGATTGCCGCTGCGGTCGCCGGAACCGAGTCCCAAAACGCCGGCTAAACGCAGGGCAACGACAAGGGCACGCATGGAACCTCCCGTCTTCATCGTGAGCACCGGGCGCTGCGGCTCGACGATGATGTCGGACATCGCGCGGCTGCATCCCAAGCTGTTGAGCCTGTCGGAATTCTTCGTCTCGCTCTCCAACAAATCGTTCACCAGCCGCGCCCTCGACGGCGAGCAGTTCTGGAACATCCTGAGCGTGCTGTCGCCGACGGTGAGCCGCATGTTCGCCAAGGGCTACCGGGTCGACCGGCTGCTCTATCGCTTCGGCCCGCAGGCGCGCTTCCTGCCGGAGAACCTGCCGCCGATCCTCTGCATCACGCTCCCCCACCTGACCGACGACTACGAGGCGCTCTACGCCGAACTCGAACCGGCGATCCGCGGACGCGGCCTGGCGCCGATCGCCGAGCAGTATCTCTTCCTGTTCGACTGGCTGTGCGAGCGGCTTGGCCGCGCCATGGCGCTGGAGCGCTCGGGCGCCTCGCTCATGTTCGTCTCGATCCTCGGCGACATGTTTCCCGACGCCCGCTTCGTGCACATCTATCGCGACGGGCGCGACACCGCCCTCTCGATGCAGCATCACGACTACTTCCGGCTGATCGCCCGCTTCTCGCGCTTCATCCGACGCTTCGGCGTCAATCCCTACCGGCGGCCGTTCGTCTATGGCTCCAACCCGCTCTATGGCCCGCTGGAGTCGCTGACCTTCCGGTTGTTCAAGCTCGAGGGCTGGCTCGAACAGGGCATCTCGCTCGAGGAGCTCGGCAGCTTCTGGAGCGACATGGTGACGTCCGGCCTCAAATATCTGCACTCGCTGCCGGCGCGCCGCGTGCTCAGCCTGCGTTACGAGGAGGTGCTGGAGCAGCCGCAGGTCGAGCTGGCGCGCTTCATGGAGTTCCTGGGCCCGAGCTTCACCGACGAGCAGTGGCTGGAGCAGTCCAGCAAGATTCCCGCCCGTCCGCCCTCCAGCTGGCACAACCTGCCGGCCGCCCAGCGTGACCGCCTGACCGCCGCCTGCGGGCCGGGGCTGCGACTGCTGGGGTATGCGTAGGGGCGGCAGGCGAGCATCCGCCCCCTCGCTCGATTTTGAGCAATGGAGCCCATGCCCAGCGGAAGTGACCTCTCGTCA
>Ga0137403_10002806_pt1 | contig 21111 bp, 27 predicted proteins | sample CZOMad2_1_16fung_FD_122057 | JGI IMG/M metagenome (GOLD analysis project Ga0137403, IMG submission 122057) | Vadose zone soil fungal communities from Angelo Coast Range Reserve, California, USA - CZOMad2_1_16fungal (Hybrid Assembly) | ecosystem: Environmental > Terrestrial > Soil > Vadose zone...
AAGCTGCCGTTGATGATCGACTGCATGAGCAAGTAGCGGCTGATGCGCTGGCCAGCCTCTTCCAGTGCTTTGGTCGCGATCGTCAGCCGCCCGTGGCCCGCGAGGTGGATCAGGCGACTGCGCAAGTCTCCGTGCTTGAGCAGCATAAAGATCACCAGCACCAGGACCAGACCCGCGGTCGCCAGCGGCTCAATCAGGGGCGTCAGCTGCCAGAGGACGGACGGCGCTTGCATGACCACGAGTACTGGCTTTTCCGGGTCTGCCGCGCGCTGGCCGTCCTGCCGACGCGAGTCGGCCTTGCGCAGTTCGTCGATGAGTTGCTCGACTGTCCGTTGGAGCTTCTCGACGATGCCGCCTTTGCCCGCTCCTCGCAGATCGGCGATCTTGTGTTTGAGGTTGTCGGTGTATTGGGGCAGCTCATTCGCGAGCGTCGTGAGCTGGCCCATAACCGCCCATCCAATGCCACCGAGGAAACAAAACGCCAGCACCACGACCAGGATCACCGGCGGCGTGCGTCCGAGCCCAAGGCGTTGAAGCGCGCTGACGACCGGGTTCAACAAAAAGGTCAGCAAAAGTGCCAACGCCACTGGGATCAGCACCACGCGTGCCCAGGACAGACACGCAATGACCAGGACGAAACTCGCCAGGGCATAAAAAAGTGGCTGCTTACGTACCACAGCGGGCATGATTACTTCCTTTATCTTCGCTTATCTTCTCTACGCGATGGGTCAGCGCACGGTGCCGAGTCGGACGAGGTTGACGATCGCCAGCGGGATGACGGCGCCAAGCAATGAGATGAGCAGCGCCGGCAGGCTAAAGTTGCTCTGATTGATGGTGCCTATGCCGAACAGTGGCGTTAGCAGCAGGCCGGCCAGCAATGCGCCCACAATCCCCACGATAATATTTAGCACGATCTCCTGTTGTGCCTTAGTGTGCACGATGATGCTGGCGAGCCAACCGAGAATCCCGCCGATGATCAATCACAATATTCAGTTCATGGCCACATACCTTTCTCTCATATACGGTCGTTCAAGCTGCTCCCCTCATACATAGGCTTGGAGCCCTCCAGGCCCCACCGCAACACCGCTGTTGCCTGGCTCGACGTCTCTGCAGTGAGACCCCCTTGAAGATTTGCGCGGGCGCCCTGAATCCTTCGCGGATGGAGGTCGCTCAGAGGGGAAAGGTAATCGTCACGGTAGTCCCCCCATGGCCCTCCAGCGCGATCGTACCCCTCAGTTGCTCCGTGAGTATACAGACCAATTGCCAGCCGAGCGATTCGGTGGCATGGACGTCTAGGCCTTCTGGAAGGCCGACACCGGTGTCGCCGACGATGAGGTTACAGGTCCCTGGCGAATCCTGGCGCAGGGTAATGTGGATCTCCCCCATGAGGCCGTTCGGGAAGGCGTGTTTGAAGCTGTTCGTGACCAGCTCCGTGACGATCAAACCACATGGAATCGCTGTCGGTACCGCCAGCCACAAGGGCTCAGCATGGACCCTCAGGATGAGACGGTCGCTGGGAGAGGGGTACGCCTCAAAGAGCTGCTGACTCAGCTGGGAGAGGTAATCGGCGGCTCTCACGTGGGCCACCACATCGGTAGCTTGGTAAAGGATTTCGTGGATGAGCGCGATGGACCGGATCCGCTGTTGGCTGTTCTCGAACATCGTCCGTATGGAGAGATCCTCTATCCTATCCGCCTGCATGTCGAGGAGGCTGGCGACGACCTGCAGGTTGTTTTTGACGCGGTGGTGCATCTCCTTGAGCAGCACCTCTTTCTCCTGGAGCGAGGCGCGCAGTTGTGCCTCCAGTCGCCGGTGCTCACGCAGGTCGAGGGCAAATCCCACGCACTGCTCGGGGGTGTCCTCCAGCCGAGCCACGCCGACCAGCACCGGCACCCGGCGCCCATCTTTGCGCAGGTACTCGGTTTCGAAGGGGGTGCACACGCCGCGGGCCTTGAGCTCTGCCTCGGCATGTGCATCCAGATGACGGTACTCGGGCGGGGTCCTCATATTCCACTGGACGCGGCCGGCCTGTAAATCCTCACGCGTGTAGCCGATGAGATCGAGAAAGGCATCGTTGACCTCGATCTCGTGGCCGCTGAAGTCGGAAAACACGATACCAATAATGTTGGCGTCAAATAACCGGCGAAAGCGCTGCTCACTCGTGCGCAGCGTGGCCACCGCAACCTCCAGCTCCCGGCGCAGGGCTTGCTCGCGCACGAGCAGCCGGGTCCGCTCATGCTCCACCTGCTTGTGTGCCTGAATTTCGGCCTGCAAGGCCGCGTTGGTCTGGGCCAGTTCGGCTGTCCGGGCCCGCACCCGCTGTTCGAGGCGTGCGTTTGCCCGGCGGAGCACCGCCTCATTTTTCTGTTGCAGCAGCTCCAGTTCCTCTGCCGTAACGTTATCGATGCCATGGGAACCTTGGTGGGCGAGTTCGTCCGGCGTCCAGACGTGCTCGATGATCGCGTTCATACGGTCTCCTATATGTGACGTATGGGCCCTGCGAGGGGGAAGGAACGCCACATAGATCGCCCTCAGCGAAGCGGGATTGCAGGCCGACGGTATAGGCCAGGATCTGATTCACCAGCGTAATCATGTGCCGTCGGCTTTCCGGGGATATATCGAGCCGCGTGGGATAGAAGGACTTGGCTGTGGTCGCGATGGCGCATATCGTTTCCTTGCGGCTCTCCGCGTCGTCTCAACCGCACGCAGCCGCTGGCTATGGTCCCACAGTGGCGTGATAGGCCTCCGATACTTGCGAGATACTTGTCCACTTGGGCATCAGAAATATACCGCGGGCGTCCCGTGCCGTCTGTGAAATTCCTGCTGAAAATGTTGAAATCTTGCGACAATCCTAACGGTGAGGAGGGCACACACCCCCACCGCGTGCCTGGGCAGGAGTAGCTGGTGGTGGATCAGCTAAGGCGTGTCCGGCAGAAAACCTGGCGAGGTTTGCCCCTGTGACACCCGCGCCTGACGAACCTGTCTTACCTTACTTGGCGTATTGGAATGACGGCATGGCCTGCAGTGCGTCCTTGGTAGCGCCCGGCAATACGATCCTGCCCTCGCCGCTCTTGAAATGGTTGACGGGGATCGCCACCTGGCGTTCGCCGAGGCCAAGGAACCCCCCCACGCCGATAATGGCATAAGAGACGGAACTGTCAGGCGCGATGATGAGGTCATCCACGTCTCCCACCTTTTCGTTTTTGTCATTGTATACGGGCTTGCCGAGGATCTGCTTCTTCGCGCTCCATCCGAGGGCGATGGTCTTGAGCTCCTCAACGGTCACCCCCGTAGTTGTCGAGCCCGCAACTTGGGCCGCCACGTCCACAGCGGCGACGGCCATCATCACGCCCATGAGCCCGGCTATAACCGTGTTGCGCATCGCTGTTCTCCTTTGATGGTGCATAGTCTCGGGCCCGTCTGGTGGCACGCGTCGCTGGCCCATCGCAACGCGTCTCCGTTATAGCATGCTGGCATGGACGCTCGCAACCGCATCGATGGGAGCACACAGTTGCGATGACGGCCCCTGCAAACCTTGCCATATCCGGCTTACTCAGAGATCCGTGAGTGTTTGACCAGAATCCTTGCTGGCGCTCATCGTCAGGTGGGGCAGTGGCTCCTAGCGTACAATTCTTCCGTTTCGTGTCTTGATCCTGAGGACACTCCTGTGAGCAGCCCAGGGGGTCTAAGTCGAGGACCACGGGCGCTCAGTACTCCAAGCGGATCGTCAGCTCTAGGTTTCGCCCGTCGTATGCGAAGCTGGCGGCAGCGAACGATGGCGCGCCGAGCAAGCCTTTTACATCGTTTGAAAAACCGTAGCCTTCCGTGGGGATCCCCAGTGAGTTGGTGTCAAGCTTGCCGTTCATATTTTCATCGTGAATGACGGCCAGGGCATACGTTCCCGGCGGGATGTTTGCAAAGTCGCACCGCGCTTGCGTATGCCGCACTTTGATCACCATCACATTCGTGGCCGAGCGCAGCACCTCAATAGGGAAACCCTCTGGCGCGTCGAACAGCGCGCAATCCACGGTGCCAGTGCTGTTTCGAATGTTCAGGATCTGCACGTGAATGCCGGGGCATGAGGATGATTGAGCCAAGGCGACGGCGGGAAGATTCGCCAACACCAACACTGCCAACCATGCGACACACTGAAGGCTCATGGCGCCTCCCTTCTCTGGAGCCTTAGACCAAACCTGCATAGAAACTTCAGTTGCTATCGCCGACGCTTCTGCCAGCACACATACCGCCAAGCGGTATGGGATTCTCGCCAGCATGCTCTTGACACCAATGCGACAGGAAGCCAGCTCATCCGGCGGGCACGAAATCGAAGAGCAGCCATGGCTATGCAGGATAGGCAGGGGGCACTTGATCAGGAAGCGACACATGGCAATGCCTACCTGCGGCCTCGCACCTCGCTGATGAGCTTCATCTGGATTTCCTGGATGTCTACCAATCTTTCCCACTGGTGAGATAAGAGGGTGTGTACGGCTCGAGTGGCGGCTACATCCATAGCAGCTAGGGGAACACCGTCAGGCAACCGCATGACTCTCGATGATGTCCCCCTCACGTTTGGCCGCGGGCCATGAGGCCTGCCGCGATGGCGCGCGGGTAGAAGGTCAGGGATGTTAGGCCGCGGGCCGCGTCGCCGTCGCCGCGTGTTGCCGCCGTGCCACTTCGGCTAGCCGGTCGACGACATGGGGACGCTTCGGATCCAGCTCGCGTGCCCGGTGAAACGCGGCCGTCGCTTCGGGAAACTTCTCCGCCGCCATGTATGCGTTCCCCTGCATAAACGCCTCGAGCGCTAAGGTCTCATGGGGAATACCCCCTTGCAGTCGTTGAGCTGGGCCCTTGCGCCACCAGACCCTCCGAACCAACAGGATCAATGCCACGAACACGACTGTGACCATAAAGATCACGCTCAGCATGGTTCTTCCTCCTTCCCTTCCTATGATTGGTCCTTCACATCGCGCTACATCTTTCTTCCCTAACCTGCTTATCTACGGCGTTGTCTCACGGTGTCCTGTGTCTCTCCCTGACCGGTCTGTCATTCCGTCGTGGGAAGTGGCGCCGCAGAGGTGGATTCGCCACATCCATGTAAGGCGAGTACGCCCGTGCCGATGATGCGCCTCTTCGCCATCATGACGGGCGTTTCAGGCGTGTGACTAGGTGTTTTAGGCCTTTTAGTAGCCGATCAATGGCCTCGCGCACCAGCGCAGCACGGCTCGTGTGCTCCGCATCCGCCAGCTGATCCAGCTCGGCCAGTTGACTCTGCCGCACATGCAGGCTCACGGTCACGAGGGGATCATCCTCGTTTCCTTGTGTCCGCGGGCGTCCTCCTCGAGATATGCGCTCAGTGATCATTTAGGATCCCTCCTGTTTGTCCCCGCTCGCCTCGTCTGATCGTATACTATAGGCCAGCCTTTGCAATATTTCAATATATATTTATTGATATATCTATTGATTGTGATATCATGTGTAAAGCAATACGAGATGGACCGCTCGATGGTGGACTAGCGCCGACACGTGGGGGCGCATCTGCCCATGCGGAGGACACGTGAGGCGTCACGTGAGAGATACACATCACGCGATTGATTGGTTCGAGTGACCTGGGAGCCCAAGGAGGTGGAGCATGGTCGTCTGGACAATCGTGATGGCAGGGATCATTCTGATCGGCGTTGTGGTCATCTTCAAGCGGAAACAACGCCGAGCCGACCACATCGCCTACTGGCAGCAGCAACGGCAGGTCGAGCAGCGGAAGGGAGAGGCCGCCTCGCAGCAGCCCGATTCCCAGGCACGCCGCCAAAAAATGGACCAGGCTAAGGCGAGTGTGGAACGCATCGACGGCGAATTGTCGCGCCTCGCAGGGTCGAAGGTGTCAGTCGGTCACCACATCTTATAGCTGGCAGTCGGCGAGAAGCGCAGGAGCAGACCATGGCTAAACAGGGATGCGCATCCAGAGCCGTGATGGTGAGCGCCACGCCGCTGCCGGAGGCGGCTGGCGCCACGCTGCATTGGGATGGCAGGAGTGGCGTGTGTCGTGAGGTGGGGCCGCTGACGTGCTCGGGGCCTGTGCAGCGGTCTTCCTTTCAGGCCATGGGACCGCCGGCCACAGGAGACGGTGCCAGACCTTATTGGACGACGGGTGCGATCGGCCTGGTTCCCTCCTTATCCCCGCAGGCGATCGCATGGGAGGAGGAAGCGGCCCGCGTGTCCTTTAGCCTTGATGCGGTCCTCCTGACGGAGACTGCGCGCGAGGTGATCCCCAAAGCGACTGGCGAATTAGTGTGGGTCCCATGGCAGGAGACGGCTGAGTCTTGCACCCCTGCGGTGCATCCCGTCCTGCTGATGCATAGCCCGTACGATACGCGTGAGGCCGATCGCGTCATGATAGTGCCCTCCTTGCCAGCCCACGATCCTCTGTTGCAACACCTGGCGCTGGTCCTACAGAGCGCGGTCGAAGGCGAGGGCGTGGCGGGGCAGATATATGCCGAGTCATTGGCCGATGCGCTCGTGGTTCACTTCCTCAAACGCTATGCCGCCGTGCGGCCATCCCTGCAAGAGGTGACCGGCGGCCTCTCGCCGTACAAGCTGCGTCTCACGACCGCCTATATCCAGGCACATCTAGCGCAGGAGTTATCCCTAGCCACGCTTGCCGCCGTGGCGCAGACGAGCCCGGCCCATTTTGCGCGCCTGTTTAAGCACGCCACCGGCCTGGCGCCCCACCAGTACGTGACCCGGTACCGGATGGCGCACGCCAAGCGGTTATTGGCCGAGACTGACGTGTCACTCATCGACATCGGTCTCCAGGTGGGGTGTGCCGACCAAAGTCACTTTACCGCGCTCTTTCGGACGCACGTCGCCCAGACCCCCAAAGCCTTCCGAGAGCACGCCAGGCATGCATGAGCGGCGACGCCCGAGGCAGGTCCTCCTCCGCCTGGACGATTGTCGCAAGATTCCAACATGAATAGCAGGAATTTCACAGACGGCGGGGGACGCCTGCGGTACATTCCTGATGCAAAAGAGGAACCGTGCCTCGGTGTCGCGGGGCACTCGTGCGGCACCTGCGGAACCATTGCTGGCTATCGCTCACGCAGTTGAGGCAATGCGAGGAGCTGCAAAGGATAGGGATATGAACCATTGCGACCGCAACGAAGTCCTCCATCCCACGCGGATGGATCTTCCCCCGGAAATCCGACGGTATGTGATTCAGCTGCTGAATCAGACCCTGGCCTGTACGGTGGATCTGCGCTCCCACGTCAAGCAGGCCGGCTGGAATGTCAGGGGCCAAGACTTTGCCTCCTTGCAGGCCCTCTTCGCCACGATGGCCAGCGAGCTGGACGCATACGCCGACCTGATGGCGGAGCGTATCGCGGTGCTGGGGGGGATCGCGCGGGGGACAGCCCCCACGGCGGCCATGCAGTCGAGGGTGGCGGAGTCTCCCGACACCCTCGTCGATGGTCATGCCCATGTGCTGGCGCTGGCCGAGCGCCTCGCGCCCTATGCCAGGGCGATGCGGGGTGGCATTGCACTCGCCGCGGACGTCGAGGATGCGGGGACCGCGGCGGTCTACACCGACCTCTCGCGCGGGGTCGATAAGCAGCTCTGGGTCTTGGAAGCCCACCTCAACCGTTCAGGGGTTAGCGCAGCGCCCAAGAGTCATGTTGGAAGAACAGAGGAGTCAAGGCGGTGTCGCTCCGTGACATCAGAGAGCACAAACGGTGCGGGCTCCGTTGGGACGCCACATAACGACTAACGGATGTCTTCACAGGAAGAGCGCCGGGTGCCACGTCGACGAGACGGTCTGGGCGGCTGAACGGAGGTCACGCACGATGGGTCTATTGTTGTTGATCATCTTAATTGTGTTCCTTTTGGGAGGTCTGCCCAGGTGGGGCTATCACTCCTATGGCTGGGGTCCCTCGGGCATCGCCGGGGTGGTGCTGCTGGTCGTCCTCGTGCTGCTCCTCACCGGCCGACTTTGAGGGGGACCGACCGGCCCCGGCCGGCGCATGCCTTGGGGCACGCGGTGCCGTGCCCTCGCGGGAGCCCGGCACTCCGCTCGTCCGTCGGACAGTCACGTCACCACCAACGCTCCAAGCAAAGGAGATGCGTTATGTATGGCACATCATGGATCACGTCCAGCGTACTCACCGTCGTGTTAGGCGTGGCGCTGGCCTTGCCGACGATCCATGGCGTGCGGGCGGTCAAGGATGACCTGCACCTTGCGACCGCCACGGCAGCGTCATGCCAAGGGCTGCATCCGCAGGCCGATTTTACAGGAATCTAGGGGCTTGACCAAGTCATTCACGGGCTGTTTGGCCATAGCTGCCTAGATGCATACAAGAGGAGGACAATATGGACACCGTACGGACCCCCGTTCACCAAAGCCAATTACCCCAACCCCTGCCGGCAGTGTACGTGCCGCCCGTGTCTGTCGATTGGGAGTCCTGGGATAAGCAGCCGTCTGGTGCCAGCGTGCTCCCAACACCGTGCTTCAGCCCCCCGACCAGCCTCTACACGGGGTGCCCAGAGGTCTCATTGATGCGGGCCGTGCTCGAAGATGCCCTGGCGTGTGTTCACCGACCGGACGAGACGGCGCGACGGTGGGTCCAGCGCGAGGTACGGGAGGCTGAGGAGTGGCTTTTTAGCGATGACGCCCACGGGCTTTTCTCCTACGTGTCGGTCTGCGCGGTGCTTGGGCTGGAGCCGGCATCCATACGGCAGGAGCTTCGACGCCGGAGCCCATCCCACCCGAACCTGCGGCAGCACAGTCGCGCGACATAGCCTCATGCAGGCTGTCCGAGCATTGTAAGCCTGGTCGTGTCGGCGAGTGAATTCGTCAACTGCACCGCGATCTCTGTGGTCGCCGCAAGGAGGTATTCGATGCCAGAACGAGATTTCCCCCCGCGGGGAAGACAACCCGCCTCGGAGTTAGAAGAAATGCTTGCTCAGGTTCAGCAGTATTGGCAGGGGTTTCGGGGCGGCCCGATCGTCGGCCTCGTCGCCCTCGTGGTGGCGCTGATCTTTCTCTGGTCGAGCTGGTTCACTGTTCAGCCTGAAGAAACGGGGGTCGTGCAACGCTTTGGCAAGATCGTGCGCACGGCCGCGCCGGGCTTGCACTTCAAGTGGCCCTACGGGATCGAGACGGTGCGCCTGGTGCCCACGGCCCGCGTGCTCAAGGAGGAGTTCGGCTTCCGAACGCTGGCCAGCGCTCCCGGCCAGCGCACACAATATACGGGCAATCAGGCCTCGGGCAATCAGGCCTATAAGAGCGAGTCCCTCATGCTGACGGGGGACCTCAACGTCATTGACGTCCAGTGGATCATCCAGTACCGCATCGAAGACCCGATCCGGTACCTCTTTCATGTGCGCGACACGTCTAAAACGATCCGCGATATCACCGAGGCGGTCATGCGCCAGGTGGTCGGGAACCGACTTGGCAGCGATGTGCTCACCGTCGGCCGGGTGGCGGTCTCCACCACGGCGAAAGAGGAGATCCAGCGGATCTTGAACGCTTATGAGACCGGGGTGCGCCTGGTCACGGTGGAACTCCAGGACGTGACCCCCCCGGATCCCGTGAAGCCGGCCTTCAACGAGGTGAACGAGTCGCGTCAGGACAGAGAACGGACGATCAATCAGGCCCAGGAACAGGTCAACCGCGAAATCCCCAAGGCCGGTGGCGAGGCGGCCCGCAGTATTAGCGAGGCTCAAGGCTACGCCATCGAACGGGTGAATCGGGCGCGTGGCGAGGCAACCCGTTTCCAGGCCATCTTGGCCGAGTATCAGCAGGCCCCGGAGGTGACGCGTCGGCGCCTGCATCTGGAGGCCATGGGCCGCTTCATGACGGAGATGAAGGGGCTGTATATCGTGGACAGCGATCAGAAGGCCATGGTGCCCTGGCTTTCCTTGGAATCGGGTCCGAAGGAATCGGGTCCCAAGCCGACTGCCGAAGGGAGGTCGCCGTGAAAACAGCATTACAGGTGTCGATCATCGTCGTCGTCGTGGCGATCCTCCTTGTGCTCTCGGGCACGTTCTACACCGTGGAGGAGGGCCAGCAAGCGGTCATCGTGCAGTTCGGCCGGCCCGTGGGGGAGACGGTAACCGAGGCGGGGCTGCACGTCAAACTTCCCTTCATACAAGGGGTGCGACGCTTCGAGAAGCGTCTCCTCACCTGGGATGGCGACCCGAACCAGATCCCCACCAAAGGGCGAGAGTTCATCTGGGTGGATACCACGGCGCGCTGGCGCATCGCCGATGCCAAGAAGTTTCTGGAAAACGTGGCCAGTGAAGAAGGGGCGCAGTCACGGCTGGACGACATCATCGACTCCGTAGTCCGGGACCAGGTGTCGAGCAGCGAGCTTATCGAGCTCGTCCGCAGTGCCTCCTGGGAAGTCCCGGCGGAGCGGGAGGCGGAGATCAAAAAGGAAGTCGCGGCGGAGCGGGAGGAGGAGATCAAAAAGGAAGTCACCCGGGGACGGGAGGAGATCACCCGCACGATCCTGGCCGAGGCCCGGAAGATCATCCCCCAATACGGCATCGAGCTGGTCGACGTGCGCATCAAGCGCCTCGACTACATTGAGAGCGTGCGAGAGAAGGTCTACGCCCGGATGGTCTCCGAGCGCAAGCGCATCGCCGCCCAGTTCCGCTCAGAAGGGGAAGGGCGGAGTGCGGAGGTCCTCGGGGCGATGGAGAAGGAGCTGCGCCAGATCCGCTCCACCGCCTACCGGCAGGTACAGGAGCTCCGGGGCGGGGCCGACGCCGAGGCGACGCGCATCTACGGTGAGGTCTACAGTCGCGATCCCGAGTTCTATGCCTTCTCGCGCACGCTGGAAATCTATGGCGAGGGCGGGAACAAGAACTCCGTACTGATCCTCACGACGGACAGCGACTACTACCGCTATCTCAAGCACGCGGCTCCAGAGAGGGAAGAGCGTCCCCAAGCTGTGGGCTCTCGAGATGTCAAGAGACCTTAAAGAGCCGCAGATGCCTGTCCGGCCTGGTATTGTTCCGGGAGGTACGTCAGGGTGCCAGGCCGCTGGAGTTAATGCTGGCGCTGGCCATCCCCCCATGATGTACCTGGCCATGCAGGAGGGCTCGACAGGGGAGAGGCAGTTCCCCGAAGGGCGCTGCCTTATCGGAGATGCGGCACGGTGCCGCATCACCACACGAGACCGACCGCACGCGCGGCCGCCTCGATGAACGAAAGGAGAACGGCAATGATAGGTGGCGAGATAGACCAGATCAAAAAGCGGATCAAAAAGGCAGCGGGCGTGCTCGTGGATGATGACAGTCTCACGAGCGAGGCAAAGCTTGATCAGGTGGTGGAGAAGGTGAAGATAAAAGTGGAGCGGGTGAAAGGAAAACTGCAGCAGGCGGTGGATCAAATGAAGGCGGCTGTGGCAGCCAAGAGGGACAGCCGCTGGGCCAAGTGATGAGTCTGGGTCGCCAAGAGCCTGCCTGCGTGGTCGACCCAGGGTCTTGTCGATGGCAATCACACCCCAGGGTGCGGAGTAGGTTGAGGGATCGCGTTGCCGCCAGACCAGTCCTTTGGCGTTAGACTGCCAAGAGGGATCCAGTCTACCTCAGTGATACGGTGGTTGAGGCAGGATGGATTCATGGTGTCCGCCAACTCGGCATTGATGCCCAAAACCGTGTTGTGGAGGTGATGGTAGAGGATGCCAGGGCTTCGGCATGATTGAAAGGTACATGTGCTGGCCGGAGGATAGTCACGTGCGCCTTCGACATCTTGCGAACCCATTAGAACGTGGGAGGTGCATCTAAATGTAGATACCCAGCAATTCTCTTCATGCATCCATAGGTAGATGCCTTCATTGTATCCATATATCGATGTTTCTATATTATTAGCAGATATTTGCATCTTTATGTAGATACTTGCATTTGATACCTCATATATAGTTAGGCCAATGAACTGTGCGTCAAGGAGGAGAGAAGAGATCCCCATATACCTGAGCCCCTCGTGTGCCTCATGACCCTCGGGCTCGGTCTCCTCGTGGTCCCGCTCACCACCGGGGCGCAGCAGCTGGCGAAGATCCCCCGAATAGGGTTTCTCACTGACGGCGTGCGTCGGGCGGAGTCCGAAGCGTTGCGGCAAGCGCTGCGCGATCTCGGCTACGTCGAGGGCCAGCACATCGCCTTCGAGGTGCGCCTTGCCGAAACGCCTGAGCAATACCCCGACCGCGCGGCCGAGCTGGTCGGCCTCCAGGTGGACCTCATCGTGGTGCGGTCGGGGTTCATGGTCCAGGCGGCCATGCAGGCGACCAGGAACATCCCCATCGTGATGGCGGCCGGGGCCGATCCGGTGGGGCAGGGCTTCGTGGCGAGCCTGTCCCGCCTGGGCGGGAACGTCACGGGCTTAACGTCCATGTCCCAGGACCTTAGTACGAAATCGCTGGAACTGCTCAAGGAGGCCATTCCTGGGATCGCCCGCGTGGCCGTCTTCGGGTGAGTGAGGGCGGAGCAACCCCATTCGGTGGAGCAGCAGGAGTGGCAAGCACTGCAAGTCACCGCGCAGAGATTGGGCCTGCATCTGCAATCGCTGAATGTGCTGCAGGTGCGGAATCCCGACGACTTCGAGGCCCTCTTTGCCGAGGCCGTACGGGAGCGGGCCGACGCGCTGCAGACGCTGAACTGCATACACAACAACCTAGCGCCGCATCGTCGCCCGCGCCAGGGAACTCGTCCTGGAGGGCATCCACGCACGCAGACCGTGGTGGAATCGACGATGTTATAGTCCTTGACGCCGCCCAGAATGCCCGTCAGATCGACCTGCAGCACCCAGGCATAAGCCAGAGCCCGGTCGGCCAGAGCGGCCATGAACGGTTCCAGCGGCTCATCAAACCAGCGATAGCAGGCCGAGCGGGCGACCCTGGGGACTTCACATGCCAGATACGACCGCAGCACGTCGCCCTGGTATGCGCCGCCCGGCGTGCCGGCTGCGATGACCATGGCCCGCACCAACATCCCGAGGTCCCGCGTGCGGTGCCGTTCGATCACCCCGAACACCATACCGTTGGCAAAACACATACGCAGAAGATTGAATGGAAACATCTCACATGCCGGACACGGCTGCAGCCGATCGTGCGAAAGACCATCTGTTTTTCCAAATCGATGCCGCTACAGGATATCGTGGTCGGGTTATTTGTCAATCGCTACGAATTCGGCATGCTGGTATAAAAACGGAAACAACATAGTAAATACTGCGACGAGCGGCCGCATCGATCCGGTGATCACGACAAAAATCCTGGGCCACAGCCAGCGCCGACACTGTACAGCCTGATGGAAGGGGGAGCATTCCACTGCCGCCATGGCAAAGCATCAATAACGAGAGCCGCAACAGGAGGGCCCGGAAGAGGATATGAAACTGCAGCTGAGAGGTGAGCTTATGACCGTATTATAGACGGGCTGGCGTGGAAAATTCGATCTCAACCTCATCCACGTTCCCTTGTACCTTGCGCGCGACCTCTTCCAGGGTAATTCGCACTCCTACCCCTACAAATCTGCACTCAATGCCCCTAAAGACCACCACTTCCCCTTCTGGGCCGACACCAAAAGCGCCCTCTAACTGGAAATAGCCTTTTCCCTTGCCAAAGCCGAATCTCTGAGGGGCTAGACCTGGAGGCTCAAGGCCTGCCTCCAGGTTCCTGGGTATCCGGGTTGCGCAGCTGCTGCAGTCGGACGATGGCGGCTTTAGCAGGGCATGCCTTGTCACGGGCGCTTATATCCACTGGGCAAAGGCCATGGCGCACCCCGTTCCCGCCGGGGAACGATAGCAGGGCACGTAGTCAATCACTTCCATTTCTAAGTGTTGTGCCGCCCCCGCGGTGGTGATCCAGTTGCGGATCTCCGAAGTGCCCGATTGCAGACGTTCCAGGGGGAACGACGCGATGGTGTCGATGTCTTTTTCCTGGAGGGCCTTGAGGACCTGGCGATCCAGCTCCTCATCAACCACGAAATGGCTGAGCCCGCCCGAGCCCAAAACGGCGACCCGTGCCTGGCGCTTCCAGGTTTCGATGGCATTCCTGAGCGCGATGCCAAATTCATAGGACCGCCGCGGCCGCGGCTGATTGGGCGGATAGTAGGTGTTTTGCATGATGGGCACCACGGGAATGGTCTTCCCCGGCATAATGCGCGCGTACACAAAGGTAGCCGCATGCGTGATCGACTGACCCTCCTGTAGATATTTCGAGTGGGCCACATCGAATCCCTGCTCCATCATGGAGTCGATGATATGCAGGGCCAATTCCGGGTGGCCTGGATACTGCCTGGGTTCCTGGGGATAGGCCCAAGCCGTGAGGGCTTGGGTCCCCCTGGAGCGCTGGCGTGGGACGTACGGCACCTGCTCGCCCCAGTAGACACAGAACGCCGGCATGTTATCGTCGTGAAAGGCCTCCTGTTGATCGTCGCCAAGGATCACTAACACGTCTGGCGCGATACGCTCCAGGGCCTCGGCGAGCCTGGCAATGCCCTTTTGATTGGCCTCGTACCGCTTCCGGAAGACCTCTGGCGTCAGCTCCTGGGCAATTTTGGGGTCTACTTCAGCCAAGAGCTCATCAAAGGTAACATGCTTGCCATCAGGCACGCGATACAGACTCTGGTTGAGTCGGTCTTCTTCGCCCCGCATGAGCCAGTGTTCAGCGGGGAGGCTCAACTGCGGGCTATGGGAGGTCGCCAGCCCCAAAACCATTCTTGCCATCGTTCGACTCCTCTCTTGAGGGGGCTATCCCCCCCTGCTATGTGTTGGATGGTCGTCGGTTGGCACGCAAGCGGGCGAGGTGATTGACAGTATACGGTTCCACCCATGCTCGCTGATGTCCTGTCGAGCCTATCACACCACAGCATAAACTGGAAGAGGTGAAGTGATCCCTAGATGAATAGCCCTGACATAGAAGCACAAGGCTGCAGGGCAGCCTCTCATACTCTGCAACGAAATCAATTGCCGTGGCTGAAACAAACTGGTACAGTTGGCGCGAAGCCTAACTATTTCCCCATGTTCACATTTCCATACAGGAGGGCCATGCGATGGCAAAAATTCGTCGACTCCAGCACTGTGTCTTGAATTGCCGCGATGTGGAAGCCTCGAAGACGTTTTACACGGAAGTCCTGGGCATGGAAGTGGTGAGCTATAACCAGGAGCGCAAGATGGCGTTCCTATCCTTCGGCACTGAGCACCACGACATCGCCCTGTTCCAGTTTCCCACAGAGGCAGCAGCGCTTGAGCCGAACCATCTGGGCCTGAATCACCTGGCGCTGGAGATCGAGGGCGGGGAAGACCAGCTGAAAGAACTCTATGCTCGCCTCAAAGCGCATCACGTGCGCATCGATCGCGTGACCGACCACGTGATGAGCCGCAGCGTCTATTTCTTCGATCCGGATGGCAATCGCCTGGAGATTTTCTGCGATATGATGCCGGGGGAAGCCAAGCAGTGGTTGCATGAAAACGGTGGCGTCGCCAAACCATTGGCCCTGGAGGAGGCGGTGACGGCATAGTCATCACGAACCACTAACCACTAAGTCCTTAGAGGTGAAACAACGATGGGTACGCTCGAATTTGGCATATTCGACTCCTTCGGTCCCTTTGAAATGAAGGAGTTCCCGTCGGTGGCGGAGGTGTACGAGGCACATCTTCGCGAGGCGCAAGAGGCCGAGCAGCTTGGGTATCGGTACTATTTCTTTATCGAGCATCAGAATTCTCCCGTCTGCTACGTGACTGCCCCGACTGTCTACCTGACCGCCTTGGCGAGTCGGACCAGCGCGCTGCGGTTTGGCCTGATGATTTACCAGTTGCCTTTCCACCACCCCATCCGTCTGGCCCAGGATCTGGCCACACTGGACCAGCTGTCCCACGGACGGCTAGAGTTCGGCACGGGGACGGGGGTGCTCGCGCACGAATTCATGCGCTGGAACCTGCCCTTCGATCAACGCCATGAGATGAGCGCCGAGGCGCTGGAGATCATCGTCAAGGCGTGGACGGCGGAAACGGTCACCTACCAGGGCAAGTATTGGCAGTTCGACGAGGCCTTGCCCAACCCCAAACCCTATCAGGAGCCCCACCCACCGATTTGGGTGGCGGCCCACAGCGCCGGCTCCTTCAAGTACGCCGCCGAGCATAACTACCACATCGCCCAGAATATCGATGTCGACACGGTGATCGCTGAGAAGTTCGCCTATTACCGGCAACTTTGGAACCAGTATCAACATTCAGGACCCATGCCTCATGCCTTCCTGACGCGCCATGTGCACGTCGCCGAGACCGACGCCCAGGCGCGAGCCGAAGCCGAGCCCAACCTGGTCATGGGCTATATCCAGGGAGGTGAGCTCATCGCCAAGACGCGCCTCGGCTTCGGACCTCCGGGTCTCGAAGCCGCAGAGAGGAGCACCCCAGAGCGACAGGAGCTCCGGCGCGTGTTTCAGGAATGCAGCAAATCCTATGACTTCTGGATCGACAACGGTCTGGCCCTCGTCGGTAGCCCCGACACTGTGATCCGCAAGCTAGAAGAACAGCGCCAGCTCGCCGGCTATGACATCTTCTGCGCCCGACACCGGATTGGCCACCTGGAGCCAGAGCTGGCCTACAAATCCCTGCAGTTGTTTGCCAAATACGTCATGCCCGCCTTTGCCTAGGCGGTGGTTGTGTTGAGGCGTGCCGACTGAGAAATAAGCTTCTCATACTCAGTCCTCAGCACTCAGTCCTATCTTTTGTGAGGTGTGCTATGCCGAGAGTTGCTATCCTCGATGACTACCAGGGTGTGGCCCTGAAGATGGCCGACTGGAATGTGCTCCCCACTGATTGCCAGGTACAGTGCTTTAGCGATCATCTGACCGAGCTTGATGCTCTGGCGCAGCGGTTGCGAGACTTTGAGGTCATCACCTGTATGCGGGAGCGCACCCCCTTTGGCCGCGACCTCCTGCAGCGTTTGCCGAACCTGCGTCTGCTCGTGACCACCGGGATGCACAATGCAGCCATCGACGTGAAGGCCGCCACTGATCTGGGGATCCTGGTGTGTGGCACGGCCGGTGGCCCGGACGCCCCGCCGGCCGAGTTAACGTGGGGGCTGATCTTGGCCCTGGTCCGTCACATTCCGCGCGAAGACGTCGACACGCGGGCTGGCCGCTGGGGCACGACAGTCGGCATGAGTCTAGAGAACAAAGTCCTGGGGATTTTGGGCCTGGGACGACTGGGTGGCAAGGTCGCCAAGGTGGGCGTGGCCTTCGAGATGTCGGTCATCGCCTGGAGTCAGAACTTGACGGCCGACCGGGCCGCGCAGCATGGGGCTACGCTCGTCAGAAAGGATGAGCTGTTTGCCCGCTCGGATATCCTCTCTATCCATGTCCAGCTGAGTGCGCGGACCAGGGGACTGGTGGGGGCCCGCGAGCTTGGCCTGATGAAACCCACCGCCTATCTCATCAATACCGCGCGCGGGCCTATTGTGGACGAAGCGGCTCTCGTCCAGGCGCTGCAGGCACGCACCATCGCCGGTGCGGGTCTGGATGTGTTCGACCAGGAGCCCTTACCGGCGGGGCATCCGCTCACCTTGATGGATAATACGCTGCTGGTTCCCCACATCGGCTACGTGACTGAGGACCAGTACCGGGTGCGCTATCATGACACCGTCGAAAACGTCGCAGCCTATCTCAAGGGGGAGCCGCTTAGAGTCCTGAACCCAGAAGCGCGAGCCACGGCTCGTTAGTGCTCCTGCAACCGGACGTGTCATTACATGGTGAGGGTCAACCAGCCCTTTTCTGAGAGGTCGATTCTCACCTCGTTCGGTAGATAGTATTTCACTTCGACATCTACCATCCCCTGGCCCGTGGCCTTGCCACCCAACGGCTGAAACGTCGCCCCGGCCTCCTCCACGTGCTTCCGAGCTTCCTCTATGTTGTCGACCTTGAAGCCGAAGTGGTGCAGTCCCTCGTAGCGCGGTGCGCCCTCCGTATAGGCCGCGTAGTCGTTCTTGAATTTGAGGATGGCGAGGTTGATGTAGCCGTCGGTCAAGAAATAGCCGGTGGCAAGGTCCGAGTTCGCCACCCAGACCTGTTGTAGACCGAGGGCCTCCTTGAAAAAGGTGGCAATCTTGTCAGGGTCCTGGGTCGCAATGGCGATATGCCTGATTTTGGCCGCCATAGAGCCCTCCTCTACGGTCAACTCTCGCTCAGCGCTGCGGAGGTGATGTCCAGACCCAACCCGCGGCGACCTTAGACCTGCGCCTCGATGATCTCGAGCTGCACCCCATCTGGCCCCTCAAGGAAGCAAATCCGTCGGCCATTGCCCGAGGTCATTTGCTCCAATATCTGGGCCCCATTGGCCTTGAGCTTGGCTACGGTGCCATCCAGGTCATCGGTGTTGAGCGCGAAGTGCTCCATGCCATAGAGCTGCTGCCGGGTTTGTTCTTCGACATGAGTCGTGAGGTTGATGGTGAGTCCGTGCAAGTCCAGGCGATAGCCACGAGTGCCGATCTCGGCGACGATCGTAGCGCCCAGATTGTCTACGTAAAATTTAGCGGTTTGCTGCGGATCCTTGGTTTTCAGATGCAGGTGATTGAGTTTAAAAGCCATCTTTCTCTCCCTGTCGTCTGGGTCTACCACTCGTGTGTGAATACCCGAACGCCTGTGCGTCGCCATTCAGGCCAATGGAGCACCGTGCCAGAAGGTCCTGGCATTGCGAGTCTCCGCAGTGATGAGCACGGCGAGCATAGGCCACCCCAAGGACACTGTCAAGTGCGATCTGCGGCAACGCATGCGCCAGCCCTCGGGGACAACCCCGCGACATGGCACTCTTAGCAAAGCCTCACGCTATTCTCTTGCCTTTCCCTGCGCACTTGACCGAAAGCGGCTGTGACATAGAGGCAATTCATGAGCGGGTTAGGCATTGAGAGGTCCGCACGTCCCGGCAGTCAACCCACGTGCTACACTGGTGACGACAAAGATCTGCAGCTCCACAGACCGTCTCTGAACCAGATAGTCGGCATCGCGGTGTGAGGGGGTTAGACTGCAAAATCGTGCAGTCTAACCCCCTTACACCAACCTTGAGGGGAATGAGTAAGGGTGCTAAAATGCAGGCGGTTTTTAGGGATGGACAGCTTCTACGGATGTGGCGTTAGCCTGCAGCACGGTGCAGGGTTTCAAGAATCGATTCGGCAGTCTAATGGGCGTTGAACGAAACCGCTGCGCGGTAGCCGGCTGGTTGAGCCCCCTGACGTGTCGTCGACCTTTCGCTCTTCCTTCGCGCTGAGCGGTCATTTATCTTCCTGATTCGTGTCGACCGTTTGGAACCACGGTGTTCACCACGAACAGGAGGATGGCGATGACGGCGCTCAGACGCCGGATGCTGGAAGACCTACAACTCCGGGGCCTGTCCCCCAGGACCCAGCAATGCTATCTCGAAGCCGTCAAACACCTGGCTCAACACGACCGACGGGCTCCCGATGACCTTAGCGAAGAGGAGCTCCGGCAATACTTCCTCTTCCTGATCAACGACAAGAAGGTCGCGGAGAGGACCTTGCGTGTTCACCTCTATGGGATCCGGTTCTTCTACGAGCGCACGCTGCAGCGACCGTGGCCAGTCTTCAACCGTGTGCGACCCCGAAACACCCCAAAACTGCCTGTCGTGTTGAGTCGGTGGGAGGTCCGGTCTCTACTGGCCTTGGTCAAGAACCCGAACGCCCGGAGGTGTCTGCGGCTGATGTATGCTTGTGGACTGCGGCTGACCGAAGGGACCCAGCTGCAGGTCTCCGACATCGACGCGCCACGGATGCTGGTGCGGGTCCACCAGGGCACAGGGGGCAAAGACCGCGTCGTGCCGCTCGCCCCGCGGGTGCTGGCGTTATTGCGGGAGTACTGGCGGCGCCAGCGGCCCCGCCCCTGGGTGTTTCCAGCCCGGGACGGCTCAGCACCCTTGTCCCCCACCTCCCTCCAACAGACCTTCAAAGCGGTGGTGCGCCAGAGTGGCATCCCCAAAGAGGCCTCCATCCATACGCGGCGGCACTCCGATGCGACCCATCTGCTGGAACGCGGGGTGTCGCGGCGAGTCATGCAGGCACGGCTGGGCCACCAGAGCCCCAGTACCACGGCCCGCTACACCCCTCTCACGCCTCCGACCCTGGATATCGTGCATGCCACCATCAACGCCCTCATGGCCGACCGCTGAGCCCTCTGGAGTGCGGTCATGCCAGAGGTGGCGGATATCTTGCGGCGCTATGGCCGCGACGACCTGGACCGCTGTGGGGAGCAGCGGCGGCCCAGGCATCGGCGGGCGATGGCCGATCGGGTCCACGGCCGGACCGACGCCCTCGGTGGGCACCTGTTACCGTGTGACCACTGCGGGCAGGAGCCCTACTATGTCTACCACTCCTGCCGCCATCGAAGTTGTCCGAAATGCCACGGCCACGAAACCGAAGCCTGGCTGGCAGAACGGCGTCAGGAACGCCTGCCGGTCCCCTACGTTCATGTCGTCTTCACCCTGCCCCAGGAGCTGCGGCAGCTCGTCCGCCAACACCAGAACGACTGATACGACATCCTGATCCGAGCGGCGGCTCAGTCGCTCATCACGCGTGCCGCGGACCCGCATGACGTGGGGGGCTTGATCGGGGTTCTGTGTGTGCTGCACACCTGGACCCGGGCCCTCGCCTACCATCCACACGTGCACTGTCTGGTGCCAGCCGGTGGGGTCTCGGCTGACCACCAACAGTGGCGGCCGGCTGGCCAGACGTACCTCGTGCCTGTCCGGGCCCTCTCGAAAATGTTCCACGGTCGGTTCTGTGCCCTGGTACACCAGGAGCGCCCCGATCTGAACCTTCCCGAGTCGGTCTGGACCACCGACTGGGTCGTCTATTGTCAACCGACTGTGCAAGGCACGGAAAACGTGCTCGACTACTTGGGCCGATAGGTCCATCGCATCGCCTTGACCAACTCCCGCATGCTCTCCATCGACGAGGGCCAGGTCTGCTTTCGCTATGCGGACTCCCGGACCCATCGGTGGCACACCATGACCCTCCCGGCCCAGGAGTGTATCCGCCGCTTTCTGCCGCACGTGTGGCCCCGAGGCTTCCACAAGGTCCGGTACGATGGGCTGTGGAGTCCAACTCATCGGTCCCTACT
>Ga0137403_10002807_pt1 | contig 21109 bp, 20 predicted proteins | sample CZOMad2_1_16fung_FD_122057 | JGI IMG/M metagenome (GOLD analysis project Ga0137403, IMG submission 122057) | Vadose zone soil fungal communities from Angelo Coast Range Reserve, California, USA - CZOMad2_1_16fungal (Hybrid Assembly) | ecosystem: Environmental > Terrestrial > Soil > Vadose zone...
CGATCTCGGCAAGGCCGGAGTGCCGACGGGCGCCGTGCTGGTGCCGCAGGAGATCCTGAGCGACCCGCACCTGATCGAGCGCGGCATGGTCACCACCATCGAGCATCCGGGCTGGGGCTCGTTCACCATGCCGGCGAACCCGGTGCAGCTCTCGAAGTCGCCGACGCAGGTGCGGCCGGCGCCGCTGCTGGGCCAGCACAACGCCGAGGTCTACAAGGAGTGGCTCTCGCTCGCGCCCGCTGACCTGGAGCGTCTCAAGACCGACAAAGCGATCTGATAGTCGACTCCTGAGCCGGGTAGCCGGGGTCCCTTCGAATCACCGCGTTGGGCTTCCGAACGGCGCGCCATCCCAGCGCTCCCGCGTGGCGAATTCGGCCACGGGCTTGCGCTTGAGCCGGGAAAGCATGCGCACCGGCCGGCCGAGCGGCATGACCGCGCAGACGGCGATGTGCGTGGGAATGCCGAGCAGCTTCTTGATCTCCGGCTCTCGTGCGGTGGCGAGGGTGGTGATGGTGCCGCCGAAGCCCTCGTGTCGCGCCGCGAGAAGAATGTTCCACGCGAAGGGGTAGATCGACGCCCCGCTGATGATCCCGACCCGCTTGAGGTCCTGGTCGATCGACGCCACGAGTTTCAAATCCACACACACGACCAGCACCACCGGCGCGGTCGCGATCGCCTCGGTGAGGCGCGGGGGAACGGGCGTTCGCTCGATGGTGGCCGCGTCGACGCGCGGCGGGTCGATCGTGTTCCAGGGACTCTCCCCGTTCGCCGCCTGCGCGGCATAGCGACGCCCGGCGAAGGCGCTCAGGTCGCCCAGCGAGCGCTTCGTGGCGGGCTCGCGGACCACGATGACGCGCCAGCCCTGACGGTTGCCGCCGCTCGGCGCGAAGCGCGCCTGATCCAGGATTTTCGCCAGGACGTCGTCGGGCAAGGGGTCGGCGGTGAACTCCCGGGCGGCGAAGGTCGTGCGCAGCGTTTCGTACAGCTCCATCACTGGATCTCCTCATGACGAGGGTTGGTTGACACCCCGCGCGGCGCCACCGTAGTCTCCTTGCGATGTCCTTTTTCAGCACCGTCGCCGACGTCCTTCGACCGCGGTCGGCGGCCGTCTCGGATGACGGTCTCCGGGTGATGGAAGCGGAGCCGGAGCCCAGCGCCCAGGAGAAGCGGGCGATGCTCCACCTGAGCAATGTCTCGCATGCCGTCAACCACTTCCAGAACCAGATGATGACGATGCTGTATCCCTACATCATGGCCGACCTCGGCATGAGCTACACCGACGTGGGCATTCTGTCGGCCATCTGCTCGGTGCTCAACAGCATCTGCCAGGGCGCCTACGGCTTCTTAACGCCCTTCTTCTCTCGCTGCAAGCTGCTGGGCTTCGGCAATCTCGGCATCGCGCTCGGAACGCTGCTGAGCGGACTGGCCCCGTCGTACCCCACGATGATCGTGGCGCGCGGGGTCGCGTCGATCGGATCCAGCGCCCAGCACCCGGTCGGCTATAGCATCCTCGCCAGCTACTTCCCGAAGAGCCGCGGCGCCGTGATGGCGCTGAACACGAGCGTCTCCAACGTGGGCACCCTGGTGGCGACCCCGCTGGCGACCGTGCTCCTGCTGATCATGGGCTGGCGGCACATCTTCTTCGTCGTCACGATCGCCAGCGTCGTCATGGGCCTGGTCTACTTCTTCTTCCGTGACTACGGGGTTCCGAATCGATCCGGCTCCGGCCGGGCTCGACTTGTCCAGGGCTTCGGAAGCTACCGGCGGATGCTGAAGGACCGCAACATGATGCTCATCGCCTGCGTGTTCATGGTCGGCGGCGCCGGACGCGACGGCGGCGTGAACCAGATCTATTTCGCGCCGCATCTCGCGAACGACTTCGGCTATTCGAAGCTGACCATCGGGATTCTCATCACCGCGATCAGCGCCGGAAGCATCCTGGGTCCGGTCGTCTTCGGCTGGCTCTCCGACCGGTTCAGCCGCGTTCGCATGCTGCAGGTCTCCCTGGCCCTCTCCTGCATGGGGACCCTGTGGGTCGCCCATCTCGGGCCCGGCGTCGCGATGCTGTTCGTCAGCCTCTTGCTCTACAGCGCGTTCACTTCCTCGCGCGGAACCCAGACGCAGGCCATCGTGGCCGACACCGCCTCCAACGAGGACCGGGACGCGGCGTTCAGCCTGTACTTCCTGCTGGGCTTCCTCTCGCAGCCGTTCTGGGTGCTGGTCACGGGCTACCTCATGGACAATGCGGGATTCGCGACCGCGTTGACGGTGCTGAGCGGGACGTACATCGTCGGGATCCTCGTTCTGTTCCTGATGAAGGACGAGCGGAACCCGAGAGTGGTCGACCCGGCCCGAGCCGGGTAAGGCACTCGTCCGCCGGGCCGATGCGAGAACGCAGGGCCGCTCTGGTGAACCGCAATAGACTTCGCCTCGGGCTCTTCGGCGCCAATTGCTCGAGCGGGAGAACCTACGCCACGCTTCCCGAGCGCTGGGACGCCAGCTGGGAGAACAATCTCCGGCTGGCACAAATGGCGGACGCGATCGGGATCGAGTGCATGGTGCCCATCGCGCGCTGGAAGGGTTACGGGGGCGCGTCCAACCCCAACGGATCCAGCTTCGAGTCGATCGCCTGGGCCTGCGGTCTCCTGGCGGCCACCCGGCGTCTGCACGTGTTCTGCACGGTTCATGTTCCCCTGCATCACCCGCTCGTCGCGGCCAAGCAAATGGCCACCGGGGATCACATCGGCCAAGGGCGCCTCGGCGTGAACATCGTCTGCGGCTGGAACGAGGACGAGTTCAACATGTTCGGCGTGACCAAGAAGGAGCACGACGCCCGCTACGCCCAGGGCGAAGAATGGTGGACCATCGTCAAGCGGATCTGGGCTGGAGAGACCCGCTTCGACTACGACGGGACCTACTACCGTCTCCACAGCGTCGAGGGGGCACCGCGTCCCTTCGGAGATGGGGACCCGCTGATGATGAACGCCGGCAGCTCCGAGACGGGACGCCGGTTCGCGATCCGCCACTCGGACATGCATTTCGATGCGGTCGAGACACCCGAAGCCAGCACCCCGCGTATCGCCGAGACCAAACGTCTTGCCCGTGAGCACGGCCGCGACATCCAGGTGTGGACGCCGGTGGGTATCGTCTGCCGCCCCACGCAGAAGGAGGCCGATGACTACCTTCAGTACGTCGTCGAGCACGCCGACTGGGGCGCGATCGGCTATCTCGCCGACCTGCACGCGAAGGAAGGCCGCCGGGGGACCGATCCCCAGCGCCTGGTGCACAGCGGGCACAATCCGCTCGCGCGCCGGGCGCTCGCGCGCGGGTCCTACTGTGTCATCGGTGATCCCGACGCGATCGTGCGAGAGTTCTCCCGGCTCGCGGCGGCCGGTCTCGACGGCCTGGCGATCAACTTCGTGGACTATCTCAAGGAGCTGCCGTATTTCGCGGCCGAAGTGCTGCCGCGGCTCGAGAAGCTCGGTCTGAGAGCCGCGGATCGAGCGGGTACCCAGAGAGGGACGGAGATCCAGCCATGACGGATCGAGAAGGTGTCAGTCGCCGCGATGCGCTGAAGCTCGCGGGCGTCGCTCTCGCCGTGGGGATCAGCCCCGCCGCCGCCCAGCCCCCGAAGCGCGGCGGGATTTTTCGGATCTGCTCTCAGCTCGACCCGGTCGGGTTCGATCCGCACCAGACCCTCGCGTTCACGACGATGACGATGCTGTCGTTCACGCACAGCCGGCTCCTGAAGGTCAAAGCGGGGCCCGCGGTGCGGCCGGGTACCTATCCGATCGAGACCGACGTCGCCGAGTCGTGGACGCGCACCGGCGACACGACGTACGTCTTCAAGCTGCGGCGCGGCGTGCGCTGGCATCCGAAGCCGCCGGTCAATGGGCGCGAGCTGACGGCCGACGACGTGAAGTACACCTACGAGCGATTCCTCAGCATCAAGGGCAACGGCAATCGGCCGACGCTCGAGGACGTGGACAAGATCGAGGCGCTCGATCGCTACACGGTCAAGTTCACGCTCAAGGAGCCGTTCGCCTGGTTCCTCGACGCGCTCGCCTCGACCTCGGCGTGGCTGGTCGCGCGGGAAGCGGTCGAGAAGTTCGGAGACCTGAAGCGGGCCGAGGCCGTCATCGGCACCGGGCCGTGGATGCTCGAGCGCTACGAGCCCAACGTGAAGCTCACGTTCGTCAGGAACCCCAGCTATTTCGTCGCCGGATTGCCGTACGCCGATGGCGTCGACGTGGCGGTGGATGCCGACCCATCGTCTCGCTTCGCCTCCTGGGTCGCCGGAAAGTACGACTTCGGCCCGGAATATCAGCAGGTCGTGCGCCGCCTCGACCTCGACGTGGCCAGGCCGCGGAAGCCGGGACTCCAGACCGCGGAGTACATCTGGTTCACCGGCGGCTACACCGCGTGCAAGCTCGACCAGGAGCCTTTCAAGGACGTCCGGGTCCGCCGCGCCCTGGGCCGGGCCAGCAACTGGCGAGAATTTCTCGAGGCCAGCCCGTTCTCGCTGGGACACGGCGCCCCGAACCCGACGGTGCCGGCGGCGGCGGGCGAGTGGTCGATTCCCATCGACCAGCTGACGCCCGAGGGGCGCGAGCTGTACGAGCAGGACGTGCCGGCCGCCAAGCGGCTGCTCGCCGAGGCGGGCTATCCCGGTGGCTTCAGGGTGCCGGTCGAGACGACGGCCGGGTACGGCCCCGACTTCATGGACCGCGTGCAGATCGCGCTGAAGAACTGGAAGGCGGCCGGGATCGAGACCGATCTCAAGCTCAAGGAGTTCGGCGCCTATATCGCGAGCACGATCTTCGGCAAGTACGACAAGATGACGTTCGGGCTTCGCGGAGCCTGGCTCGACGCCGACAGCTACCTCCGGCCGTTCCTGCCCGGTCAGCCGCTCAACTCCGCCGGCGTGAACGACCCCAGGCTGAACGAGATGATCCTGCTGCAGCGGAGAACGTTCGACGTCGCGAAGCGGCGCGAGATCATCTACGACATCCAGCGCCACATCGCCCAGCACGCCTACGCCCTCTACGACGCGTCCCAGAAGGTCGTGTCCGCGTGGGAGCCCTACGTGAAGAACTGGAGCCCCAACAACGGCTACGACTACGGCGGGCGACTGATGGCCGCGTGGATCGAGCGCTAGGTGATCCGGCACCGGACGGTCGAGACGAACGGCATTCGCATGCATCTCGCCGAGGCGGGCTCAGGCCCGCTGGTCGTTCTCTGTCACGGCTTTCCCGAATCCTGGTACTCGTGGCGGCACCAGCTTTCGGCGCTCGCCGAAGCCGGCTTTCACGCCGTGGCCCCGGACATGCGGGGATACGGCGCGACGGAGGCTCCGGACGGGGTCGACCGCTATACGCTGCTCCACCTCGTGGGCGACATGGTCGGCGTCCTCGATGCGCTGGGCGCGGAGACGGCGGTCATCGTCGGGCACGACTGGGGCGCGCCCGTCGCCTGGCACGCCGCGCTGCTCCGTCCGGATCGGTTCCGAGGTGTCGTCGGTCTGAGTGTGCCGTACCGGCCGCGCGGCTCGGTGCCGCCGACCAGCGTCATGCCGCAGACCGACGAGGCGATGTTCTACCAGCTCTACTTCCAGCCCCCGGGCGTCGCCGAAGCGGAGCTGGAGCGCGACGTGCGGGGGACCATTCGACGGCTCCTCTATTCCCTCTCGGGAGAAGGGAGCCAGAGCGCCGCGGCCGCGAGCCCCCTGGGCGTGGCGATGGTGTCGAAACGAGGCGGTGTGCTCGATCACACCGTTGCGCCCGAGGTTCTGCCCGGCTGGATCGCGGAGGCCGACCTCGACGTGTTCGCGGGAGAGTTCGCGCATGCGGGCTTTCGTGGCGGGCTCAACTGGTATCGGAACATCGATCGCAACTGGGAGCTGCTCGCGCCGTACGCCGGCGCGCGAGTGACGGTGCCGGCCCTGTACGTCGCGGGCGATCGCGACCTCGTCGTGGCGTTTCCGGGGATGGATCAGCTCATCGCCAATCTGTCGAGGTTCGTGCCCGACCTGCGGCGCACCCTGATCCTTCCGGGCTGCGGGCACTGGACGCAGCAAGAGCGGCCGAGCGAAGTGACCGAGGCGATGCTGAGCTTCCTGAAGAAGCTGTAGCTCTGGGCCGTGGGCTGAGCGCATGCAAAAGAATCGGCTCGAAGCCTTCAGCGACGGCGTCATCGCGATCATCATCACGATCATGGTGCTGGAAATGAAGGTGCCCCACGGCACCGACCTGGCGGCCCTGAAGCCGATTCTTCCGGTCTTCCTGAGCTACGTGTTGAGCGTCATCTACATCGGGATCTACTGGAGCAATCACCATCACCTGCTCCACGCGACGCACCGGGTGAGCGGCGGGATCTTGTGGGCCAACCTGCACCTGCTGTTCTGGCTGTCGCTCCTTCCCTTCGTGACCGGCTGGATGGGTGAGAACCACTTCGCCGCGTTACCCGCGGCGCTCTACGGGCTCGTGCTGCTGTTGGCGGCGGTTGCCTATGTGATCCTGCAAACGGCTATCGTCGCGCGGCAGGGACGCGACTCGGTCCTGGCCGCCGCGCTCGGCAGCGACCGTAAAGGAAAGCTCTCGCGGCGATGTGGCTCGTTCCCGATCGCCGGCTCGAGCGGGTCGTGGAGAAACACGGTCCGTGAGCCGGGCGGCTCGGCTAGAATCCAGCCCGCGGTCGCGACACTCGCTAGTCTATGAGGTGGATCTGACATGAACGGCGGAGCCAACGGGATCGCACGACGCGACTTTCTGGCCGGCATGGCGGCGCTCGGAACGGGCGCGCTCATTTCGCGCCACGAGGCGGAGGCCCAGATGGCGACAGCCCAACCCCATCGGATCGACGTGCACCATCACCACACGCCGCCGCCGTACGTCGCCGCGATCACGGCAAAGAACGTCCCGGGCCCGGTGCGGGACTGGACGCCGGAGAAGTCGCTGGCCGACATGGACAAGGCCGGCGTGGCGACGGCCCTGACGTCCATCACGACGCCCGCCATGCGCTTTCTGGACGACCCGGGCGCCCGGAAGCTGGCGCGGGAGTGCAACGACTACACCGCCAAGCTGGTCGCCGATTCCAAGGGGCGCTTCGGCATGTTCGCGGTGATGCCGATGCCGTACGTCGAGGGCACGCTGCACGAGATCGGGTACGCGCTCGACACGCTCAAGGCCGACGGCATCGCGCTGCTCACGAGCTACGGCGACAAGTGGCTGGGCGATCCGGCGTTCACCCCGGTGATGGAGGAGCTGAATCGCCGCCGGGCGGTCGTCTACACGCATCCGACCACCGCCAATTGCTGCGGCAACCTCATTCCGGACGTCCCGGAGTCGGTCATCGAGTGGGGGACCGACACCACGCGCACCATCGCCAGCCTCGTGTTCAGCGGCGCCGCCGCGCGGTTCCGGGACGCGAAGTTCATCTTCTCTCACGGCGGCGGGACGCTGCCGTTCCTGACCGAGCGCTTCGTGCGCCTGGCGCTCGTCAACAAGAACCTGGCGGCGCGCGTGCCCAACGGCGTGGAGGCCGAGCTGAAGCGCTTCTACTACGACACCGCGCAGGCGGCGCATCCGTACGCGCTGGCGTCCCTCACCCGGCTGATCCCCGTCTCTCAGATCGTCTTCGGGACCGACTTTCCGTACCGCACCGCGATCGACCACGTGAAGGGGCTGACGGAATACGGATTCAGCGCGGGCGATCTGCAGGCGATCGATCGCGACAACGCGCTGCGGCTGATGCCGAAGCTACGGGCGTAGCGGGCCCGCCGCCAGGTACGCGAGGAGCTTGTCGGGGAAGTTCACCGTCATCCCGTCGGCGCCGGCCGTCACGACCCGCCGCATCAGGTCTTCCGTCGCGACCCCCCAGGCGCGAACGACGAAGCGCTCGGCGTGCAGGCGGCTCACGAGCTCGGGCGTGACCGTGTCGGCGCGCGGGCAGAGCTGGGTCAGCCCCATCGCCCGCGCCTGCGCGATGCTCGCGTCGCTCACCTGGCCGACGAGCCAGCCGGTCGGCAGCTCGGGAGCATAGGCGCGTGTCTCCTCGAGCTTCGCGATCTGGAACGAGGTGATGGTGACCTGTCCCGCCATGCCGCGGGCGCGGACCAGGTCCGCGGTCTTCTGCGCGAGGCCGGCGGAGTGCCCCTTGATCTCGACGTGGACGTGCGCCCGCCCCTTGTAGCGCTCGAGGACGGCCCCCAGCGTCGGGACGCGTTCGCCCTTGAAGCGCGGATCGAACCAGGAGCCGGCGTCGAGCGCCGTCAGCGCGGCCAGCGAATGGCCCGTCACCGACCCGGCCCCGTCGGTCGTGCGGTTGACGGCATCATCGTGGATGACGACGAGGTGGCCGTCGCTGCTGAAATGGACGTCGAGCTCGATGTGGCGCGCGCCCATCGCGATCGCCAGGTCGAAGGCCGCGAAGGTGTTCTCGGGCGCGTACGACGAGGCGCCGCGATGCGCGATGGCCATGAAGCCGGGGGGCGTCATTGGGCTCTCAGGGCCAGCGCGCGCCGCGGCGCCGGGGTTCCTCAGGCGGTGACGAACGCGGCGTAGTGGTCGCCCTTGGAAATGGGCGCCAGGCCGCTGACGACTTCGCTCCAGTGCTCGCCGCCGTCGTCGCTGCACCAGACCTCGCCCGTCGCGGTGGCGGCGAAGAGCGAGAAGGAATCGCCCCAGTCCTCGAGGCACATCGCCTCGAACGCGGGTCGGAGACGATCCGGCAACCCCTGGCGCAATATCTGCCAGGTCTTGCCCCCGTCGGTGCTCCGGGAGACGCGCGAGCCGGCGAAGTGGCTCTTGCGCCACGAGCCGGGGCCCTTCTCGGCCGAGGCCACGAACATGAGCTCCGGCTGTCGCGGATGAAGCACGAGAAGATCGGGATAACCGCCGATCTCGTGCTGCAGGTCGGTCCATTGCTCCCACGTCGTTCCGCCGTCGCCGCTCACGTACATGCCGATGCCCGTCGTGATGTAGATGCGGTCGGGGTTCAGCGGGTTGATCACCGTGCGGTGGACGTCGTCGTCCATGCCCGGGATGACGCGAAACGTCTTGCCGGCATCGGTGCTCTTCAGGAGGCCGCCCTGCTCGACACCGATGAACAGCGTGTTGTTGTCGTGCGGGTGGAAGTTGATGTGCTTGGTGTGGGCGACGTTCGGCGGCGCCGGGAAGCTCCAGCGCGACGTGTCGACCGAGCGCATCGCCGAGAGCTCGGTCCAGCTGCGGCCGAGGTCGTCGCTGCAGAACAGGTGCGCGGGCTCCGTGCCCGCATAGACGCGCACGCGCTCGCCCAGCCGCGCGCTCGCGAGGCTGTACACGTTCTGCTCGGTGAGCCCCTTGTCCCGGCGTTCCCAGGAGCGGCCGCCGTCCGCGCTGGCGAACAGGGAGCCGTGCTTCATGCCGGCGAAGATCGTTCCGCTCGTCGGCTCGATCAGGATGGCGTGGACGTGCTTGTCGGTCAGCGTCCGGTCGGCGACGTGCCAGCCCGCGCCGGCGGGGTCACGCTCGAGAGCGACGACGCCCTCGATGGTACCGACCAGAACCTGCCTGGAGGGAGCGGAGGAGCGGTACATCGTGGGGCCGCCATGCGAAAGCGCGATTGCCATGAGCGCCTCCTTCGGATCTAGCGACAGGTCCGCTTCGTATAGGGTCCGGCCAGCAAGGGCAGGACCTTCACCACCTCGGACTTCTTGTTCTTCACCTCGACGATGAAGCTGCCCCGGTCGGCATCACCCTTTTCGTCCACGTACGTGTCCATCAGCAGTCCGGGCTCGTCGGCCGCCGTGAAGAAGTTGTTGTGCAGGCAGTCGCGCACCTTGGCCTGGTCGAACGCGCCGACCCGATCGACCGCGGCCTTCACGAGGTGAACGCCGATGTAGCCCTTGAAGCCGTTGTGGTCGGGGACTCGCCCGAACCGCTCCTGAAACCGCCGACCCATGTCCAGCATGCTCGGCACCGGAGAGAGCGCCGTCATCGGCACATGACAGCGGGCGCCGTTCATGGCGTCGCCGCCGGCGTCGATGGTGCTCTGCGCGCAGAGGTTGTCCCCGACCGGCTCGATGTTGAGCCCGAGCTTGCGCATCTGGATCATGATGCGCGCGTTCTCCTCCTCGTGGCTGTAGATCATGAGGTGCGTGGCTCCGGAGGCGCGCACCTGGGTCAATTCTGCGGTGAAGTCGGCTTGCTGAGGCTCTGTGGAAATGTCGACCACGACCGACTTGCCCCGGTCCTTGAGGAACTTCAGGAACATCTCGCGGCCGCCCCGGCCGAAGGCGTTGTTGACGTAGATCAGCGCGATCCTGTTCGCCTTGAGATCTTCCACGAGCCAGCGGACGAGCTTGGCGAACCCGACCTGCTGGCTGAAGGACGTCAGGAAGATGTTGGGGTTGCCCTTCTGGACGACCAGCACCGATTCGGAGCCGCTGATCTGCGGGATGCCGGCCTCCCGGGCGATCTCCATGTTGGCCACCGTGCTGGAGCTATACACCGTCCCGAGGATGGCGAACGGGCGTTCGTTGATCGCGCGACGGATGACGGCGACGGAGGTCGGCGGATCCGTCTGGGTGTCCATCACGAAGGACTCGAGGCGACGGCCCTGCACCCCGCCCTTCTTGTTGATCTCCTCCACCGCCAGGATCACGCCATCGCGCCACATGTTGCCCGAGGGCGCGCCGCCGCCGGTGATCTCGGCGACGATCGCGAGCTTCACCACGTTCTGGGCCGACCCCGGCGACGCGGTCGCCGCCGCGACCAGGAGCACGCCGAGGGCAATCAGGATTCGGGGCCGTCGCATCGCTGTCCTCCCGGGGGCCGAGGGGCTCAGGAGCCCTCGAACTGCAGGATGTTGAGGCCCGCGTTGGAGTCGGTCAGGTACATGAGCCCATTCGGGTCGACGTAGCAGTCGGCCGACTGGATCACCTGCGGTCGGCCCGGCCGCGGATCGATCATGCGCTCGGGATTGGCGGGCACGTAATACGCGACCTCGCGCGGCTGGAACGGACTCGCGATGTCGAAGACGCGAACGCCGGCGTTGTAGTAGGTGGCGAACACCAGGCGCGAGCTCTGAAACGAGCCCGGCCGGTTCTCGTGAAGGTTGTGCGGACCGAAGTTGCCGCCCTTGGCGCAGTAGTCCGTCTCCGAGGGCGTCGGACACGTGGAGATGCTGACGGGATTGCCGGGCTCGCGAACGTCGAAGACCCACACGTAGCGCAGGCCCTGGGTGCAATTCGGGCTCGTGGCTTCGTCGGCGACGACGAGCAGGTTGCGATCCGGCAGCGGGAGCGGCGAATGCGTGCCGCCGCCGAACGGGGGATCCCAGTTTCGATGGGCGAGCAGCCGGGGCTTCGTTGGATCGGCCACGTCGAGCACGGTGAGGCCGCCGTCGCGCCAGGCGCCGTAGGCGAGCGTGCCGGCCACCAGCGCATGGTGGAGCGCGTAGCGCCGGCCGCTCCGCCACGTCGGTGTCTCGGCTCCGGCTCGCCACATGCCCGGGATCCACCAGCGACCGACGACCTCCGGCTTGCGCGGGTCGGCGACGTCGACCACTGCGAAGATGTGATCGGTGAACTCGGCAAAGTGGATGGAGGCGTACGCATAGCGCCCGCCCGTGTACCAGATGCGGTGGGGCCCGATGCCCTCGACCGGCAGAAATCCGATCTCGCGCGGGCGGTCGCCGTGGGAGATGTCGAACGTGCGAATGCCGGCGGTGAAGCTCCCCGCCCGCCCCGTCAGCTTGTCGGCCGGTGACGCCCCGAAATAGTCCTGCTGGTTCTGGAATTCCTGCATGGTCCAGACGCTCGGCATGTTCGTCGCCAGCAGAACGTCGTCATGGACCTGAAGGTGAACGGTGCGGGTGTTAGGCGGGCAGGCGATGAAGTCGACGAATTTCGGGTGCAGCGCGTCGCGCACGTCCAGGATCGTGAAGCCGTTGCTGAAGGTCTGGCCGATGTAGGCATAGCCGCGGTGCACGATGACCTGAACGCCGTCGCTGCGGCCGCCCTGGTCCGAATGGCTCACGAACTTGATATTGCGTGACGCGATGGCCCTCATCGCGCCCGAGGATCAGCCCAAAGCCCGCCTGCGTCAAGGCCCCCGGGGCCGTCACCACTTGCCGGTGACGCCGCTGTCATCGGTGCTGGAGCTGCCGCCGCCGCGGGCATAGGCGATGGCGCGCGACAGAACAATCGCGCCGACGAGGCCGGTGATGGCCCACGCCCAGCCCTTACGTCCACTCCGACCGAGCGAGACGATCCCGGCGACGAGGAGCAGCCCACCGGCCGCGGCCGCCGGGATCAGCCACCAGGGGCGCGGCGGCGACGGCAGCGCCAACCCGCGCGCCATGGCGTCGAAGCCGCGCACGCCGTCCAGGATCCCCTGGGAGAGGTCTCCGCGCCGGAACGCGGGAAGGATCAGCGAGTCCATGACCTCGACCGCGCGACCGTCGTGCGCGTTGCCCCACGCCGGCCCGAGCTGGATGCGCGCCAGGCGGTCTTCCTCGGACACGAGGAGCAGCATGCCGTGGCTGCGATGGACCGGCTCCAGCTTCCACGCGACGAGCATCTCGGAGGCGTACCGCTCGATCGGGTAGCCGCTGGCCCGCTGGGCCGCGAGGGCCTTGATGGTCACGACGGCCACGGGGAACCCGGTCTCCTTGAACAGCGCGGTGCCGATGCGCTCGATCTCCTGGCGCTGCTCGACTCTGATCAGCCCGATCTCGTCGCTGACGATGATGCCGCCGGAGGGCGGACGGGTTGGAAAGGACACCTGCGCCCAGCCCGACGAGACGAGCGGTCCGGCGATCAGCAGCAGAGCGAGCAGTACCCGCATTTCTCTTCTCCTTCACGACGAATGTGGGGGGCGGCGAGGACCCCTCTAAGCATCATAGGTAGTCGGCGCCGCTCGCCCCAAGAAACGCGGAGGCCCGCGCCGTAGAGGTCGTCGCGCCGCTCGCCACGACGCGTGGGGCCCGAAGCGCGGCCGGCGCGGCGCAAACTGACAGGTAATCGGCCGAATTCACGGCCGGCGCGTGATACAACTTGAAAAGGTGATAGATCTCCATACTTTTTCGATCACGGCGCGAGACCGGGAGAGTGGCGCGTTCGGGATCGCCGTCGCGACGGCGCGGCCCAACGTGGGAAGCCTCGTGCCGTGGGTCTCGGTCCGCGGAGCGATCGCCACGCAGGCGCGCGTGAACACCGAGCTCGGGCGTCAGGGCCTGGCGCTGATGACCCAGGGGGTTCCGGTCGACGTCGCCCTGAGCGCGCTGCTCCGCAAGGACGGCGAGCGCGAGATCCGACAGGTTCACGGTCTGGACGCCGAGCGCGCGTTTTGTCATACCGGCGCCAGCTGTGTGCCGTGGTGCGGTCACGAGCAGGGCGACGTGTTCACGGTGGCCGGCAACATGCTGGCGGGCCCGGACGTCATCGCCGCGATGTCCCGCGCGTTTCGCGAGCTCGACAACGAGCAGCGTGATTTCTCGGAGCGGCTGCTGCTGGCCCTCGAGGCCGGGCAGAAGGCGGGTGGGGACAAGCGCGGCAAGCAGTCGGCGGCGCTCCTGGTGGCGGCCCCCCGCGAGCCGCGCATGTACCACAACCTGCGCGTCGACGACCACGCCGAGCCAGTCGCCGAGCTGAGACGCGTCTGGGAAGTCGTCGTCGCTCACACGAAGCAGATCGAAGCGGAATACGGCGCGGCGGCGGTCCGGCTCTTTGGTCGGGTGAAGCACTGACATGTCGAGAAGGAGGGTCGCCATGATCCGGGCGATTCCATTGCTGGTCGGACTGGGCGTGCTGACGACGGGCGCGCTTGCCGAGGCCAAGACCTACCGGTGGGTCAACGATCAGGGCGTCGTCGTGTACTCGGACCAGCCGCCGCAGGTCCGGCCGGGCGACAAGGAGCGCGACGCCCTCATCGCCGAGGCGCTCGAGATCTCCGGGACCAAGAAAGAGCTCGAGACGATCCCGGCGCAGATCCGCGCGCAGTACGACGCGCGGCAGAGTCCGGTACGGCCTGAGGACAAGGCGCGCGTGATCAGGATCCTCACCGACGCGTTCCGGCCGGACGTCCTCTACTCCGCGGTCCGGAGCGCCTTCCGATCGAACTTCGACGCGCAGCGAATGGACGTCGTGATGGACAAGCTCCGGTCGCCGCTATTCAGGAAGATCGCCGCCCTGGAGCTTGCCGCCAGCGAGCCTGGGGCGCGGCAGGACCTCGAGCGCTTCGCCATGGGCCTTCAGAGCGATATTCCGCCCCCGGCACGCGTCGCGCTGATCCAGCGGCACGAGGCCGTGATGCGAAGCGCCGACCTGCAGATCGAGATGGCCATCATCGCGTCCCAGGCGGTCAGCCGCTCGCTGGAGCCCGTGCTGACGCCCGCGCAGCGACCCACCGGACGCGAAAGCGACGCCGCGGAGCGCAAGCTGCGTTCGCAGCAGGACCCGCTGACGCGCGCGGCCCTGGTGCGCTGGCTCTACACCTATCGCGCGCTGACGAGCGAGGAGCTGGCGACGTACGTGGAGTTCGGCGAGTCGGACGCCGGGCGCTGGTTCGCGGCCACCCAGCGCAAGGGCTTGCTCGACGCGATGCGCGCGGCGATGGACACGGCCGCGCGCCACATGGCGAGCGCGTTTCCGGCGAAGCGCTAGCGCTGCGCGCGCCGCTCGTCCAGGAGCTTCGTGAACCGCGGATCCTTCCGCAGGCTCGCCAGATCGGGGTCCGCGCTCAGGTAGTCCAGCCGGTCGTACCCGAGGTTGAGCGCCCGCTCGAGCCAGGCGAAGGCGTTGTCGGGGTCGCCGAGGCGCGCGTAGGCGCGGGCGGCGTCGTAGGCCGGGCGCGGATCCTTCGGGCTGGCCTCGGCCGCCTTGAGCGCGGCGCCGATCTGGTCCTGACGCTGGCGGTCGATCCCCTTGTTGCGCGTCACGCTCTCGAGATTCGCCCGGGCGGTCGCGTTCGCGGGATCGAGCTGGAGAAGGTCCTCGAACTCGCGGACCGCGTCGTCGTACTGCCCCTTCTTGCTGTAGAGGTTCGCCAGGTTGTTGCGCGCGACGCTGTTCTTCGGATCGAGCTCGATCACCTTGCGATAGGCGGTGACGGCGTCGTCGACCCGCCCCTGGCGGTCGTAGGCGTAGGCCAGGTTCGACTGGAACAGGACCGACGCCGGCGCCGCCTCGACGGCCTGCTCCAGCTCGACGATCGCCTCGTCGGCCTTGCCTTCCTTCAAGAGGGCGGCGCCGCGCGCGTTCTGCTTGGCTGCCGCGTCGGCGCGCTTCTGGTCAGCCGCCTTGTCCTGTCCGTGGGCGACGCCCACCAGAAGCACGCCGAGCGCCAGCGCGACGAGCGGTGCTCTCATCGGATCTGCTCACGCCAGGAGCGAACCTGCTTCAGGAAGCCTGGCGCCGGGACCGGGGTGTTCGGGAGCTGCTGGTTCGTCGTGGCCGTGATCGCCGAGGCCGTGGCCGACCCCGAGCCGGCCGGGGGATTCACGATGACGACCGGCATCGAGGCGATGCCCGAGCCGATCGTCGTCGATTTCGCCGCAGTGTGGTCGGTCGTCCCGAGGGCCTGGCCGGTGCTGAAGTTCATGGCCCCGTAGCCCGTCGTCATCTGGACGGCGTAGAGCTGGGCGGTTCCGCCGCCGCTGTCGCACGTCACAGTGGTAGCCGGCGTGAAGCCCGAGAAGAGCACGGTGCTGTTGAACACGTTCCCCGCCGCGAACGCCTTTTCGTTGGCGGCCAGCGCGAAGAACCAGCCGTCCGTATCCGTCGTGTTGGACCCGGTCGCGTTCGAGACATCGGCGAGCATGCTCTCCGTCACCATGGTGCCGGTCATGGTGATGTCACGGATGCCGTAGAAGCGGTTGCTTGCCGTGCTGTTCGGGTGGTTCCGGTCGCCGGAGCCGATGAAGACCCATACGTTGTGGCCGCTGTCGAAGGCGAGCGTCGGAGCGGCGTAGAACCCCTGCGCCGGGTAGTACTCGCCGGCCGGCGGCGGGTTCGTCTGGCCCGAGGCTGCGGCGAAGAGACGCTTGCCCTTCCAGTTGGAGGTCGACGTGTCCGAGACCTCGAACTTCCAGAGCTGCCCGCCGACGTCGCCGATGTAGACGTGGTCGACGTACCCGTTGTTGTCCAGGTCGACCGCGGTCGGATTCGCGGCGAGGCTGAAGTTCATGTACGTACCGTCACCGGTGGAGTTGGTGTCGTACGTCCAGACCGGCGCGCCGGTCTCGAGGTTGATGACGAAGAACTTGTTGCCGGTGCTGTTGTTCGTGTTGGTGTCGTACCCGCCGCCCGCGAACATGACAAACGTGTCGTTGGTGCCGATCTTCACCTTGCCGATCGCGGGCTCGGACCAGGTCTCGGCCATCCGCGAGTCGGTGAAGCTCCACAGGAACGAAGGGCTTGTGGTGTTCGTGATGTCCAGGGCGTAGTAGGATCGCCCGCCGCGCCGCAGACCGAAGACGACGATGGTCCTCCAGTTGCCCGATATCTTGACGTCGGCGGCGATGGGGCTCGCGTCCACGTAGTAGTTATGTTCCCCCGACTTGGCGATGAGGGGGTGGAGGTTATCGAGCAGGTCCGGCGGGATGAAGGCCCAGAGCTCCGCGCCGTCGCTCTCCCGGAACGCGTGGAGCATCCCGTCGTTGGCCCCGGTGATCAGGACCTTCACCCGGCTGGCCTGAGACGACTTGAACGCCGCGTAGCTCGAGTCGTTCAACGCTAGCACCGGCGGCGTGACGAGGACCGGCGTCGAATGGAAGATGTCCCCGAGCTTCCACGGCCGGTCTTCCGTGATGTTCGTGTTGTTGTTCTCGTCCATGACGTCGATGCCACGCAGGAAGTCGATCAGCTGATCGCGCTCGGTGGTGTTCGCCACCGCGAGCTTCGTGTAGGTGAGAGCGGCATTGCTTTTGTCGAACGACGAAAGCGAGCCGGTGCCGACCGTCGAGGTACCGCTGGTCGAAGTGGTGACGCTCGTGACGGTCTTGATCACGCGAGCGCCGGGCGCGATGGTGTTCAGGAACCCGCCGGCTTCCCAGACCGGGGCGTTGCTCGGCTTGCCGATGTCCGTAGGCGTCGGAGCCGTCGCCGCGGTGTAAATCGGGACGAGGCCGTTAGAGTCGCGCTCATAGGCCTTGAGGAAGCCGCGCCAGAACGGGCTGGACTGGTCGGACTGGAAGGCCGCCAGGTAGGCCTTCGTGCTTCCGGTCGTGCTGGTCGTCGGAACGACCGGCGTCGCGAAGGTGAAGGTGGCGGCCAGGATGCTCTGGATCTGTTTCTGGAGCGCCTGCTCGAGCTGCGCCGAGTTCTCCGCCTCGAAGTAGAGGCCGCCGCCGTTCTTGGCCGCGTTCTTCAGAATGTCGTTGGCCCCCGCCGCCTTGTCGGCCGCGCTGAGGGCGAACCCGACGGTGTGCACGATGACGTTCTGCTTGCCGGCGTGCAGGCTCGAATAATCGGTGGCGAAGCTGGTACTTGCCTCGTTCTCTACGTTCAGGAAGCCGTTCTGCAGGCCGTCCGAGACCAGGATGATGAAGTTCGGCTGGCACGCGCCGACCGTGGGCTGGATCGGGGTCGTATAGGTGTTTCCGTTCTTGAGCTGGGCGCCGGCGTAGTACTTGTCGCCGTCCCTCAGGAACTCGCCCAGCGGCGTGAAGCCGGCCGGGGTGATCGCGTCGATCGCCGCCTTCATCACGGCGGCGCTGGTCCCCATCTGCGCGACCATCGACCCACCGCAGTGGCCGCTGCTGTTGCAGCTGCTGCCCCAAGTGTCGTTCATCCAGAACTTCATGAAGCCGAAGCGGACGCCGGTCACGTTGTCGACCAGGCCCTTGAGGGTGCGCTTGGCGATGTCGATCTTCTTCTCGCCGGCACACACCACGACCGAGCAGAACCCGATCTGATAGTTGAGGTAGTTGCCGACGTAAAGGTCAACCTGGGAGTTTTGAATGCTCCCGGACCAGTAGCCGACCGAGTTCAGCGCGGTTCGCGCCGAGCTCTTGTTCACGCCGGCCACGGTGGTCGAGTACACGGTGTACTTGCCGCCCGAGACGGCCTTGTACACGACCAGCTTGTCGCAGGGCGAGGTCTTCAAGTTCCCGCACTGGTTGACGACGTCGTAGGTGTCACCCGAAACGTACGGCTGCGAGTTGATGACCTCGTCCATACTGCCCGAGTTGTCGAGCAGGATCAGGACGTTGGGCTGGATGTTGGCGCCGAAGATGTCGCTGTCGTCGGCGAGAGCCGGCGGCGGCACAACCAGCGCCGCGACGGCCGCGGCAGTCACGAGGAACGCGCTCAGTCTCTTCACGCTTTTCATGGTTGACCTCACTGCGCGACCGGGCCGAAGGAAACCTGGGCGTCGACCGCGCGCTGCGCCTTCTTGAAGGTCGTCGTCGGTGTCCCGGTCCCCGTGATCGCATAGTTGTAGAAAACGAAGCCGCCCGGGTTGTACCCGGTGCCGCTGCCGATCGAGTAGCCGGCCTTCTGGATCGTGTTCAGGAAGCAGTTCGCGTCAGCTCCGGCGCCCGCTCCCAGCGAGTACGTGTAGTTGCCGATCGCCCCGGTGGCCGCGCACGGCCCGCCGACGGCGACGAGGGGCGGGAGCAGATCGACTCGGGCGACGCCGACGTTGATTCCCGCGTCAGCGGCGAAGAAGCTGCCTTCGGCCGATACGGAGCCGTAGGCAATCTCACCCTCGGTGCTGGACATGCGAACCAGGAAGATGCCGGCCACCAGCATCATGACCATGATGAAGATGGCCATGACCGAGGCGATACCGCGCTCGTTCGTGCACTGACGCCAGGATCCGTACATGCTGGAGCTCTCCCTCAAGGATTCCTGAGCCTCACGTCCGAGGTCAGGTTGAAAGTCTGCGCGGGCTGGTTGGGCACGCTCTCACGGGTCGTCACGGCGATGACGATGCGCCGCACGGCGCCGCGCGCCGTCGTGTTCGCGAAGCTCGGGACCGCCGCCAGGCCCTGGCCGTCGAGCGAATAGGGGCCGGTCGGCGGACTCGGGACCGGCGTGTTGGTGGCGTCGAAGTACGCGAAGCTCAGCCCGGTGACGCTCTCGGCCAGGAGGTCGGACTGCGTTCCGCTGGGGCAGGTGTACGACGCCGCGACCCCGATCGGGCCCTTGACCCGCCACAGCCCGGCGTTGGTTCGGCAGAAGGTGAAGACGTTACTAACGCCCGTGCCGTCGAGGTCACCGGCGATCGACAGGGCCGACTCCGTCGCGACCTGGATCGAGTTGCTGAGGTCGTTCGTGTTGTCGGCGTCGATGTTCTCCGGGAAATAGCCGGCCATCCGGATCTGCCGGGCCATCACGTCCATCGCCACCCGGGCGTTCTGCTGGACGTCGAGCTTCCGCTCGCTCGTCGAGTAGGCCCGGCTGCTCGGGTCGAAGACCTGGAAGACCCCCACGAGGATGAGCAGGAAGATGCTCATGGCGACCATGAGCTCGACGAGCGTGAAGCCGGACTGGTCGCGCAGCGTCTTGATGCGCATCAGAACATCCTCACGAGGATGGTGTTGACCGTGACGGGCGTCGGCAGACCCGGCATCGTGACGGTCACCGTCACCACGCGCGTACCGTTGTTGGGGCCGGGGTCGACCCGCACCGTCGCGCTGCCCCCGAACGTCGTCGGATTCCCCCAGGCGGTCGTTTCGGCTGTCGTGAAGGTGAAGCCGGGACCCGCTCCCGCCACCATGTAGCGCCAGCGGCGGGCGATCGCCAGGGCCGGGTCGGCCGTGGGGAGGGTGGCCACGTTGTTCGTGTCGAACACCATCCCCTGGGCCGGGTTGAAACAGTCGAGGTTTCCAGGCGGATTAGCGCAGGTCGTCGAGGGATCGATGGCCGGGAACGGAAGCGTCCCCATGTCCTCGAGGATGTGCCGGGCCCCGGTCACCGCGATGGTCATCCGTCCGGCGTCGGCGATCTGGCGGTACCCGAGAGGAAACATGGTCGCGATGCCCACCAGGGCGACGACCAGGATCATCGCGGCCACGAGGACCTCGACGAGAGTGAACCCGCGGTCGGCGCTGAGCGGCCGCCCGATCATCCGCTTCATCGTCATCTCGCTCCTCATGGGCAGGCGGCTCCTACGGCCTGGACCCGGATCTTTCCGGACGGGCTCACGCAGACATCGAGGCTGCCCGTCGCTGTCGAGTTCTGGACGCGCAGCACACCGTTGGCGGTGGCCGCGCCGAGTGCGTTGAACGTGATCGCCGGCCCCAGCGTGATGCGCGCTCCGTTCTCGAGAGTTCTCCAGCCCGAGCCGTCGGTGGCGGGGCCGACATAGATCGGAGTCGGGCACCACTGGGCGTCGGCCACGCAGCTGGACCGCATGCGGTTGTTCGGGTTCGTCTGCGTCGTCACGGTGTGCGAGATGCCGCGGGTGACCGCGAGCGACCGCGCGTGGTTGAGCGCGACCACGACCGTGCGCGCCGCGCCGTCAGTCTCCTGGGCACGGGCGTAGCTCAAGTACAACGGGAAGCCGATCGCCATGATTACCGAGAGGACCGCGAGGACCACGAGGATCTCGAGCATCTGGTAGCCGGCCGAGGACGTCCAGGCCAGGCGCCTGAGATTCCGGGATTTTCCGGTCATCGGATCACCCTTGCTCACCGTGGCGCGCTGGTCATGCATGGCAAATGTCCACCCGCAGAGAACGGGAGCAATGGCGGTGCCACGCGGGGTTCAACGAGGAAACGCGAACTTAGCCAGCGAGTCACCCTCTCAATGACAAATTGCTTGGCGCAGGGTGACAAATACCGGCCATCCGAAAATTGCCGGTGGCCGATTCAAGAATCGGCCAGCAATTCCGGAAAGGTAGCGGACGCTAGAGGTCGAGGTAGACCGGGCTCGTCCAGGCCTGGGCGCCGTCCTCCTGAGTTACCCGAATCCAGTAAGGATGGCACCGGCCGCGCGCTGGCGAAGGGTCGGTGTGATCGAACGCGAGATCGCTCGTCTGCCCTCGCGCGGGCAAGCGGCGCAGGAACACGCGGAGATCGACGCCTCCGGCCGGAAAGGTCAGCGTTCGCCCGTCGGCGAGGTCGCTCAGCCTGACCTCGAGCCGGGTGACCGGCGTGTGGAACCGAAGCGCGGCTCCCG
>Ga0137403_10002808_pt1 | contig 21106 bp, 24 predicted proteins | sample CZOMad2_1_16fung_FD_122057 | JGI IMG/M metagenome (GOLD analysis project Ga0137403, IMG submission 122057) | Vadose zone soil fungal communities from Angelo Coast Range Reserve, California, USA - CZOMad2_1_16fungal (Hybrid Assembly) | ecosystem: Environmental > Terrestrial > Soil > Vadose zone...
CGAGAAACCCGATTTGAATCAGGTAAGGCTCGATGATCTCTTCAATTGAATCCTTTTCTTCGTGGATTGACGCAGAGATGGTGCGGATGCCGACGGGCCCACCATCAAACTTTTCGATGATGGTCAACATGAACTTGCGATCCCTTTCGTCAAGTCCAAACTTGTCCACCTCCATCCGGTTGAGCGCGTCCTTTGCCACCTCCTGAGTGATGCGGCCGTCGTAATCCACCTGGGCGTAGTCGCGAACTCGTCGCAGCAGTCGATTGACAATACGCGGCGTGCCGCGCGAACGCAGGGCGATTTCTCGCGCCCCCTCTTCGTCTATCTCTACCTCAAGGATTTGAGCGGAGCGCTTGCAAATCACTTCCAAATCCTCAGGCGGATAAAAATCTAGATGAAAGGCAATTCCAAAGCGGTCGCGGAGCGGTGCCGTGAGCAGGCCGGGGCGGGTTGTCGCGCCGATCAGCGTGAATCTTTCCAGGCGTATCTTTTGAGTGCGGGCAACCACTCCCTGCCCGATCATGAGGTCAAACTCATAGTCCTCCATCGCGGGGTAAAGCTTCTCTTCAATCGCCGGGTTGAGACGATGTATCTCGTCGATGAAAAGCACATCGCCTTTTTGCAGGTTAGTCAGTTGGCCAACCAAATCACCAGGTATTTCAATCGACGGGCCAGCAGTCGAATGCAACACGGCGCCCATTTCGTGCGCGATAATATTCGCCAGGGTGGTTTTACCAAGTCCGGGAGGACCCGTTAGAAGCACGTGATCAAGCGCTTCTTTGCGGTTAAGAGCCGCCTTCATATACACGCGAAGATTCTCTTTCACCTGCCGCTGGCCTATATAGTCCGCCAGCCTGGTGGGACGAACAGTCAATTCAAATTGCTGTTCGTCGTCGCTTATTGATGCATCGCTCACGCGTGCCGGTCCTTCAGTCGACATAATTTTTTGTAAGGCAAAGGGTTAGTTTGCGACTGCGCGCAGAGGCACTCAACCAGATGCAAACTAAGGTTTGCTCTACACCTTTGCCAGCTTGCGCAAACTTCGTCGCAAGATCAACTCCATTGAAATGTCGCCGCCCTCATCCAGAGCCGCGGTGACGGCTTTCTCGGCAGAGCTTCTTTGATAACCAAGATTCAAAAGCGCAGATAGCACGTCGGAGCGCATCGAGTCCTCGGTGGGAAGCGGCGCGCCCGCCGCCGTCTTGGAGCCCAATTCTTCTTCAAGCTCGGCCGAAGATAACGAAGCAACTTTATCACGTAGCTCCATCACCAGACGCTCGGCTGTTTTTCTGCCAACACCCGGAATCAACGTCAGCCGTGCGAGATTGTTGGTTCTGATTGACGCGATCATCTCATCGGCGCTCATTCCCGAGAGCAAAGTTATTCCCAGTTTCGGCCCAATGCCGCTTACCGAAATCAAGCGCATGAATAGCTCGCGTTCACGAGCCGTCTTGAATCCGTAAAGTTGAAGGGCATCCTCACGCACGTGGGTATAGATGCGCAGCTTTACAGTGGAGCCTTCTTCTTCGAGTTCATAAAAGGTTGAAACAGGAATGGTGACCTCATACCCAACGCCGCCGACATCGAGAATTACAGACGTTGCTTGCTTGGAAAGAAGAGTGCCGGACAAGTGTGCAATCATTTGGCGAAGGTTCTGAAGGCCCTGGGGTTGAAACGCCGTGATTGTAGTTTATGGTTATGACATTCGGCAACGCTGACCAAGTTTCGCGTTTCGAGTTCCGAGTTTCGGGTCTCGAGTTACAAGGTCGGGCTTTGAAAGCTTTACTTGAACCTCGGACCCGAAACTCGGAACTCGAAACTTGAACCCTGAAACACTGTTGTTACCATTGAGCGTACAATGGGTTTATACTTGACAGCCGGGTTCTCTCAACATGAAGTCAGAAAAGATTTCAGAACTAACTACGAATCGACTAAGCGTTTATCTTCGCTGCCTGAACACGCTTTCCGCGGCCGGGATAAAGAGCATCTCTTCGCAGGCGCTCGCGGAACAGTTCAACCTGAACTCAGCTCAAATTCGTAAGGACCTTGGTTACTTTGGCGAGTTTGGCGTGCGCGGCGTGGGATATTACATAGAAGATTTGCGTGAGCACATAACAAAGATTCTGGGACTCGACCGGCCTCATCGTGTGGGTATTGTGGGCGCGGGCAGGTTGGGTACAGCGTTGGCAAACTACAAGGGCTTTGGCAGATCCAACTTTAGTGTGGTAGCGCTGTTTGATAATGATGAAGCAAAAATTGGACGACGCGTCGGCGAAGATAAGATTCTGATTCACGATGTAAAGAAGATGCCGCGCCTTGTCAACGATCAATCGATCGACGTGATGGTAATCGCCGTGCCCGCGCGGGTTGCGCAGAAGGTGCTCAACCAAATCATGTCCGCGGGAATCAAGGCAATTCTAAACTTTGCACCGGCCCCGCTCAGCGCTCGGCTCGACGTAAAAGTTAAGACGGTTGACTTAACAACATCGCTCGAATCGCTATCCTACTTTCTGGTCCGACCTCCTAAGTCGCGAATGGCGAACACGCAGCGCGAATCTACGGCACTTGAGGACGTTGCCAGATCAGGTGCGCGGGAGCTGTAGCGAAGATGGTTTTGCGTAAGAAAAGAGTCATGGCCTTAACGGCCTTACTAATTGCAGGTATTGCTTTGTCAGGCTTGCTAGTATTCGCAAATTCTCTAATAGGTGACGTTTATCCAAATCTTATGAAAGCTGAATGTCCCGGCGGCAAAGACTGGGACAGCCCAGGAAGCTCGTGTCACGATGGAATTATTGTGGATTACATTCTTTCTCCCGATCGGGGGAGGTTGTCTGAGAAGCAGCAAAGAGTGGTCACGAACAAGAAGAGAGGTCGTTAGTTGGACGAGCAAACCGCAAGGCGTGAAATAGTAAACATTGGCCGCTTGTTGTATGAGCGCAGCTATGTTGTCTCCTCAGACGGCAACGTCAGCGTGCGGCTTGATGACGGCCGGATAGTTGCAACGCCGACGATGATCTGCAAAGGGCGAATGACGGAAGATTGCCTGGCTGTCACCGACGCGACAGGGAAGCCGTTGGGAAATCGCAGGCCTTCAAGTGAGTTGGCGATGCATCTCTTGATTTACCAGGAACGCCCGGACGTTATGGCTGTTTGCCACGCGCACCCGCCGCACGGCACTGCCTTCGCCGTTGCCGGACTCGCGATCGATCAACCGATTCTCTCGGAAGTCATTCTCACACTCGGATGCGTGCCTCTGGCTGCCTACGGCACTCCATCAACCGACGAATTAACTGAAGCAATGCGGCCGCTGGTGAAACATCACAATGCGCTGTTGATGGCCAATCACGGCGCCGTCGCGTACGGATCTGATTTGTGGCAGGCCTTTGACAGGCTGGAAACGCTGGAGCACACGGCGCGCATTGCAATACTCGCCCGCATCCTCGGCGGCTCAAAGAATTTGCCCGCGGACGCGATTGAAAAACTGATAAACGTCCGCGAAGCAGCCGGCTACCTCGGGGAGAGCGCGCGTTGCCAGGCTTGCGGCTACCTGCATGAGACGCAGATGTCGTGTCCGAGCGGGGATCGACCAGCGCCCACGAGTTATTACGAAAGGTCTTCCACAAACGGGTCGGGGAGAATTTCTCTTACGAGAGAAGAATTGGTTGAGTTGTTGACGCAGGCGGTGAACAGTAAATCGTGAATCGTGAATCGACTGCCAGCAGAGAGGCAAGAAGCGGAAAATGGTATACAATCCAGCTAAATGATTTAATGGCTTGGATGACTGACCAAAAGAACTCGCGAATAGTCATCACTCGCAGTTTGAGTCTTACCTATTACTTGAAAAGGATCTAACAGTCTATTCACGATTTACGATTTACAAAGAAGGAGCAACTGAATGCAAGAAGCACTCGGCATGGTTGAAACCAAAGGCCTGGTCGCGATGATTGAAGCGGCTGATGCGATGGTGAAGGCTGCAAACGTGACGTTAATAGGCTACGAGAAAATTGGCGCGGGCTTCGTTACCGCGATTGTGCGCGGGGATGTTGCCGCTGTAAAAGCTGCGACCGATGCAGGCGCGGCCGCGGCTCGTCGTGTCGGCGAGCTTGTCAGTGTACACGTCATACCGCGTCCGCATGGCAGTGTGGACGACGCCCTTCCAATCGGTAACCGCGGCTAGCATGATCATCGCGCGCATTCTGGGAACCGTCGTCTCATCGCAGAAAGACGAACGCCTCCTTGGAAAAAAGCTGCTCATCGTTCGCCCTGTAAACGTCGATGGTACCGACACGACGGGTTATGTCGTGGCCGTGGATACAGTCGGCGCGGGCTATCATGAACGGGTCCTGGTCGTCGCCGGTTCAAGCGCGCGACTAGCCCAGGGCATGAAAGATGTCCCCGTGGATGCCGCAATCGTCGGCGTGATTGATACGGTGGACGTGACACCGTGAACCAGTGAGTCGGTTCAATTTCATCCGCTACCAGAGAAATACCCTCCGCTTCAGGGAAGGACATTCGATGAGTAACGAAGAGATGGACAAAAAGATGGAATTCATCGTCGAGCAGCAGGCTCAGTTTGCTGCCGATATACAAGTCGCGCGTGAAATTCAAGCGCAAGATGCGAAGTTGTTGCGCAACTTATCCGATGCAGTGATGATGGTGGTGGGGTTGGTTGGAAGCCTAACAGAAGCGCAGGGACGCACTGACGACCGGCTCAATATGCTAGCGCAGGCGCAAACTCGCACCGAGGAGCGCCTGAATATATTTATCGACGTTGTCGAACGGTACATTAGCGGGAGCGGCGGCTCAGAAAGTCCGGCGTAACAACTATGCAACTAGCTCGCGTTATTGGAACGGTGGTGGCAACTGTCAAGAACGACTCGCTCGAGGGCCGCAAGCTTCTGGTCGTGCAAACTCTAAACAAAGACCTGGTGCCGACCGGCAAGCCGATGGTTGCGGTTGACTCAGTTGGCGCCGGAGTTGGCGAGTTGGTCTTCTGGTGTCGCGGGAAAGAAGCGAGCTTTCCCTTCAAAAGGGAAGACACGCCCACCGATTGCACCATCATCGGCATCGTTGATTCGGATGCGCATGTAACACAGGGAAGCCGAGCATGATTCTCGCCCGCGTTCTCGGAAACATCGTCGCCACTAAAAAGAACCAGCGTTACGAAAGCGCAAGCGTGATGCTCTGTCAGCAAGTCACTCCAGAGGGTGAGGAAACGGCGATGACGGTACTTGCCCTGAACTCGGTTGACGCGGGTGTGGGCGACACGGTGTTGATTGTGCAGGAAGGTTGGAGCGCATCCACTGCTTCAACCGGAAAGCCCGGCGCAGCGATCGATTCAGCGATAGTCGGAGTCGTGGATTACGTAGATTTGCTGAAAGACGAATAGGAAATGAGCACGGAATTAGATCATGCTCGGGAGATTGCGGAAAGAATTGCTCGCCGCGTCTCCGTTGATAACACCTCACAGCCCAACCGCGCTCAGCCTGCACCGCCCGTTAATATCAAGCCTGAAGTCACCTCAGAACTCGCGGCCGTTAGGGCGGGACTCAGCGAACTCCAAAGAAAGATTGCACAACTAGAGGCCAAAGTGAGTTCAGAATCAATGAACACTCCGACAAACTCAAGTTTGTTGAACCAAGCTTATCCAGTACCGGACAGGGCGCGCCCGGCGCCTTTAACCCACTCACCCTGGCTAGCCGGTGTCAATGCGGGCATGTCACATCCCAGTCAGGAAAAGTTTGGTGTCGAAGAAGCAGTCGTATCGGAGCTCGTAGACTATTTCGAGAAAGAGAAGATCTGTAGCGTCGAACCCGGCGGCAAACCATGCGATCATTGCGCCATGTGCAGTTCGCGCGGCTTTTGACCGATCCCTCATTTTGTAGACGTGTTGTAGACGTGCCGATCTGTGCGTCTGCCCGATCTCGCTAAAGGAACAAGAAAAAGGCCGCCCTTGGGGCGGCCTGTTTCTTTCCCTTCGCTGAAAATCGGTAGAGGTCTGCGTCCTTCCTGACTACTTCGACGGTGCAGGAGCGGGTGCGGGAGCCTGGTTCTGACGCAAGCTGTTTGAATCGATCTTTGGTACCGCCGTGGCTCCTTCTTCGGCCTTGAAGTAAGGCTCTTCTTTAAAGCCAAACACCTTTGCGGAAATTACAGTTGGAAAGCGCGCGCGCGTTGTGTTGTAATCCTGCACGGCCTCGTTGTAGTCCTTGCGGGCGGTCTGAATACGATTCTCCGTTCCCACTATTTCATCCTGAGCCTTCATAAAATTCTGGTCCGACTTCAATTGCGGATACTGCTCCTGCAAAACCAGCAGCCGGCCGATCGTACCGCCAAAACTGTTGGCCGCGTCAATAACCGCCTGCTTCTGCTCCGGAGTTTTGTCGCCGCCCTCCCCCTGCGGTGCTTGTTGCGTAGCGTTCAGCAGTTTGGACCGCGCTTCGGCAATCTTGCCGAAAACTTCCTGCTCCTGTACGCCCGCAAGTTTCGCCGTCTCAATAAGATTGTTCAGCAAATCAGAGCGACGTTGCAGTTGGGCCTCCACGTTGGCCCACTTGGCCTTTACGTTCTCGTGCTTGGTGGTCAAGGTGTTGTAGCCGCAGCCACTGGCCGTCGCGGCCACGAAAACAATCAGAGCCAGTAACAATAATTGTCGTCGAGTCATTTCAATTCTCCTGATTCGTCGGGCGATCGAATTCATCTACCACCTGGATAATGCGGTCGATCTGCTCCAGGTAAGAGGCGAAGATGTCGTTCGCTTCCTTCTCAGTTGGGGGCAAATAATCGCTGGCACGAAACGCAAAAATCTTGTCAAACGGTTCTTCATCCAACCCGAATCGCCGGGCAGTTGCGCGAACGCATTCGGGTTTGGCCACCGGAGCTTCCTCGCCATGGAGAATCAGCACGGCTCGAAACAGAGCCGCAAAGCTGGCGAGACTGTCGCTCATCAAATCGCATAGCTTCTCAATTGAAACGGAGGCGGGGATATACATGCGGCGCAGTTGAATCAACTTACTGCGTAGCTCGTACTCCGTTTGATGTCGCAGATTCGCATCCGAGAGTTTGACGATCTCGAAAGGATCTCTTCCGTAAAGCACGACCCGCGCGTTGGCCATCTGGTGAAACTCAATCGGGAAAACATCCGCCGCGTCTGATAGCTCCTCAGCCGTGAAATAGACTGGCAAAGGATGTCCCAAACGCTGCCACTCGCGCATTGGCGCCTGCGCCAGCCGCAAATCTTCGGGAGTGATGCGATTTAGGGTTATCAGCAAGTTGTAGTCAGAACGCAATTCGATATGGTCGCCCGCCGCCGCCGAACCGTAGAGCACAACTGAGACAAGATTCTGGCCGTGCGTAGCGTGCAAGTCCCGCAAGAGACCGTTTAATGCGTCGTGGACAACTGACTTGGACATGGTATTTGTTTGCGTGTTCTGATACTAACAGATATCCCGAATTCGGCCACAGATGTCCCGGGTGAACGCTGATCCGATCAAAGACAAATCGAACATAGTAGTCTGTCCGTATCTGTCTTATCTGCGCCAATCTGTGGCCGCTTAATGGCAGGCCTACCAGCCGCCGCCGGCTCCACCACCACCGAAGCTCCCGCCGCCGCCAAAACCACCGCCAAAACCACCGCCACCGCCGCCAAATCCGCCTCCGCCCCAGCCACTGCTGGAGCCACCCCAGCCACTGCTCCGGCCTCCGGAATTAAGCAGGGAACCAAGCAGGAACAGATTCAAACACCCACCGCCGCCCCCTCGGCCTCCTCTTCTCGCTAACGAGATCACCAGTATGACCACGAAAAGGATGATGATCAGAGTGCAACAGGGACTGGAGAGTCCGCCAGTTCGGCTGCCACTTCCCGTTTGCGGTGGTGATTCGCGGTACGTGTAACTCTGATCAATTCCTTCGATATTCAATCCACGCTTCGCCGCCAGAGTGGCAACATAGGTCTGAATCGTGTCGTAAATTCCCTGACTGTAGTTTCCTTTTTTGAATTGGGGGACCAGCCGTTCTCGCTGGATCTGTCCCACGAGCCCGTCGTTGAGATCGCCTTCGAGGTGATCACTTATCTGCGTGAAGTACTTGCGATCCTTTATCGCGACTACCAAAAGAAAACCATTCTTCTCGCCTTCTTTGGATCCGATTCCCCAGGCGCGAGCGATTGCCAGTGAGTAGTCGAAAATATCCTGGCCGCCAGTTGTATCGACCGTCACAACTGCAAATTCAATGTTCGCGCGCTGTTTCAGATTTAAATAAATAGACCCGAGCTTCTGTCTGGTTTCAGGGTCGATCACGTGGGCGTAATCGACAATAGGTGTGAAGGGGGACGGAAGCGGAATTGGAGATTGGGTCGTTTGAGCAACAGCGGTAGTTTGAGATACGGAGCAGAGAATGCCGCAAGCGAACGCCAGGCACACTAGAACGAAGGCCGGACGATAACGCGCACTCAAAACAGATCGTAAAGTCGTGGCTAGCAACAAAAAAATACTGCGCATCGTTTAAGGGCGGCATCAACGCCGCCGGGCGCGGACAAGTCCGCGCTCTAAACCTGAGAAACGCCTATCCCTCGATCAACCTGTGCAACAGGTAGAAAAGTGCCACTCCCACAAAAACGACAATCGAGACCGTGGGGTTCTTTTCTTCTTTGTGATTTACCTCTGGGATTAGATCACTGGCAGCGACATAAAGAGTGACGCCGGCGGAAAAGGGAAGGGCGTAACCCACCGCGCTATTGATCCTCTTATCCAAAACTGCTACCGCGATCACTCCGGCGAGCGTGGCAGCGCCAATAGCCGCAGTCGCCCAGAGTGCTTTTCGTGAAGATCGCCCCGAAGCCAGCATGATTGAGGCAACCGTAAAACCTTCCGGCATCTTATGCAGCAGGATGGCAATGAAAACTAATAGACCGACTCTGAAGTTAACCAGAAAAGCCGCCGCGATCGAAACCCCGTCGAAGAAAGTGTGAATCCAAAGACCGCCGACGGCTGCGTAAGCCGCAGAAGGGCGCATGAAAGACTCCGGATGCGTTTCGGCGCCGAAGTGGAAGTGGGGAGCCATCGTGTGCTCGAAGAGTTGAATGAGTAAATAGCCGGCCAGGAGCAGAGTCATCGCCCCGACCACTGCTTCCGCCGCGGCTTTTCCTGCAAGACCCTCAGTCCAAAGGCTAAAGCTCTCCGGCACTATCTCGATAAATATCGCGGCCAGCATGAATCCCGCGCCGAGGGCAACAAGGTATTTAAGGAAGCGCTCGCCAAATCGGTGGGCACCCGACCTGATTAGCACGAATCCGCCCAGCAGATTCGCACCCGCAGCGATCAAGCCAAACAGGAGGAGGCCTACAAATCCACCGTGCTCAAGGTCCATTCAATTGTTAATTAGGCAAGAGATGTTAAGCGTAAACATGGCGCGCCAATATACATCACAGGCTCGCGGCTGCCTATGATGGAGTTCTTGCAGCCCACCGGGCTCCGCCAACCCATTCACCAAGGGCCGACGAGAGGCGAACGCAAACCTTCTGGCTCTCGAACCAGAGGGCGAAAAACCTTAGGATTTTACTGAGTTTTCTATTGACACCCAAAATGTTGGAGCGTAGTATCCGTCGTGGGTGGTCGAAAGTGGTCGGAAGTGGGTCCAACCTCGTAGCTAACGATCATTTAGTAACTTTTCCAAAGAGAGGCCACCCGCCAAGTCAATTGACCAGTCAACTTTATGCTTCGGGGAAACTACACGGCCCGGATAGATGCAAAGGGTCGGCTAAAGGTGCCGACGCCATTTCGGCGCCTAATCGACGAGAAGCACGGCAGCGAATTCTACATAACAAGTCTTACCGGTGACAACGTTCGCATCTACCCGCTGCCGGAATGGGAATCGATAGAGCAACGTCTTTCACTCTTGCCGACGATGGATCCGGCGCGGCGCAAGTTCCTTGACAGAACGAACTACTTTGGCCAGCAGGCGACTATAGACGCTCAGGGACGCCTTTTGATTCATCCGTTACTGCGTAAGAGCGCAGGTGTCATGGGAGATGTTGCCGTGCTGGGCTATCTGACTTACCTGGAAGTTTGGGAGCTCGACGTATTCAAGGCGCGCATGCTGGCCGACCCCTACATGGAAGAGGACGAGGCGGCGATTGCGAAGCTGGGAATATAAGAACAGTGATGAGTGATGAGTGATGAATGATGAGTTGCTTCGCCAAACACAGGTTCTTGACTCATCACTCAGTACTCATTACTCATCACTTGAGTTCGAGTTTAGCTGTTTGAACAAGATCACGGGGCGGTGGTGATGGCTGCGCCTTTGGGGGGCAGAGGCGCGCCCCATCGCCCCGTGCTGCTACGAGAAACGATGCATTTCCTCGCTCCCGAGCGGGGAGGTCTCTTTGTCGACTGCACGGTAGGCCTCGGCGGCCACAGCGAAGCGATCCTTGAATCCTCGACTGAAACTCGCGTCATCGGCATCGATCGAGACAGTGCGGCGCTCAGTTCCGCGAGCCAGCGATTGGGCCACTTTGGTAAACGCTTTCGGGCTGTCCACGCAGACTTCCGCGAGCTTGATGGGGTTCTAGGAAAACTTGGAGAACGCGAGCCGGCGGGTGTCCTGGCGGACCTGGGTGTTTCGTCCCTACAGTTTGATTCCCCGACGCGGGGCTTTAGTTTTCGTTTTGACGCCCCGCTCGACATGCGGATGAATCCGGAGAGCGACGAAGAGAGCGCCGCTGATCTTCTGCTTCGACTGCCGGAGGAGAAAATAGCGGCGATAATTTTCAAGTATGGCGAGGAACGAAACTCACGCCGCATCGCCAGGTGGATAGTTGAAAGTCGCGAGCAAGGGAAGCCGATCACGACCACAAAAGAATTAGCCGATCTAGTGATGCGCGCTGCCGGCAAAAGAAAAAACTGGCACATCCATCCGGCAACGCGAACCTTTCAAGCTCTACGCATCGCGGTTAATCGAGAGCTTGAAGATTTGGGCCGGTTCGTCTCTACCGCGATAGATCTTTTACAACCCGACGGACGCTTTGTTGTTATCAGCTTCCACTCCCTTGAAGACCGAATCATGAAGCAGGAACTTCGGCGATTGTCCGGCTACTGCCAGTGCAGAACCGACGTCTGCACCTGCGGCGCGCGGCGTGCCGTCGAAATACTAACCAGGCGCCCAGCAATACCTGATGCTATTGAAATCGAAGCGAATCCCCGGGCGCGCAGCGCCAAGCTGCGCGCTTGTCGCAAGTTGATTTCATGAGATCTCAGATTTCAGGGTTTGAGATTCCAAATAACAGACTTATGGACCCGGAGTTCCCCGCATGAGAAGAGTGCCCTCGAAGCAGTGCAATTCCAAGATTCATCGCCATCGCGACGTGCGCGCCCTCTCCCGTCTCGCGGTATTACTGTTCTGTGGCCTGGTTCTGGCCAGCGGTTTCGTGTTTGCGGCACAGCAACATTTCGCAGCCGTCGAGTATGGATACAAAAGTGAAGGGCTTCGTCGTGAACGCGAAAGGCTGCTTGAGGAAAAGCAACAGTTGATGTTGAAGAAGGAGCAGGCCTTTGCTCCGGCGCGGCTGGCATCGCAGGCGCGCGAACTGGGCTTGAAGCCTATTCAGGCCAGCCAGCTCGGAACTCAGAAGGCCGGCAGCCGGAGCCAAATGCCACTCGCGCCGGCTCTGCTCAATCCTTCCGCTTCGTTTCAGCGCTGACAAAGCGCTCGCAGTTAGCGGTCTCAGACCTGAGTTCTCAAGCAGTGTTGAATTAAGATCTCAAACCTGAGATTGCCAGGTCTCCGGGCGAGTGTTGTTCCCCTCGCGTTAGTCGGTAAGAAGGGATACATCCAGGGATGGCGCGTCTTTCCCGACAGGCGGAATCTCAACCAGATGTTTCGACACGCCGCACGCTCTTTGTTGCGGCTTTTGTCGCTTTTTGGATGCTGGGGATTAGCGCGCGGCTCGTTTATTTGCAGGTTTCAAACCATGACAACCTGGTCGCGCGCGCTCACAAACAGCAGCAGGAGGCGATCGAGACCAGCCCAACGCGAGGGTTTGTGCTGGATCGCCAGGAGCGAGAGCTAGCCCGCAGCATCGACACCACTTCAGTGTTCATAGCACCGGATGAGTTTGATAAGAACGAAACTCGGGCAATGGAGGAAATCGGCTGCGTAACGGACGTGCTCTCGTCAGTTTTGCGTTTAGATCAAAGGACGCTCGTTAATCAGATACTCGAAGCGAAGGACAGCGGTCGCCGTTTTCTGTGGATTGCTCGCCGGATCGACCAGGAGAAGGCGCAGATGCTGGAGACGATGGACCTCACTGGAGTTTATACGCGCAAAGAGCCTAAGCGTTTCTATCCGAACGGGCCATTGGCTGCCAACGTGCTCGGCTACGTTGGCCTCGATGGAAAGGGACTAGGCGGAATTGAGCAGGTCTACAACGAGAAAATCACAGGCGAGCCCGGCAAACTCTTCATTGAGAAAGATTCGCGCGGCAGGGCATACGAGAGTACCGAGATTTCCGGCCGCCCCGGTCAAACGATCATTTTGACGATTGATCAATCTATTCAGTATCAGGCTGAAGCAGCGCTCACGGCGGCAATCGAACAATCGAATGCGAAAGCAGCCACCGCAATCGTCCTCGATCCGCATACCGGCGAAATTCTGGCGCTGGCGAATGCGCCCACGTTTGATCCAAACGATGTCGGCGCCGCGTCGCCCGCTGCACGAGCCAATTGGGCGGTGCAGAATTTTTATGAGCCGGGCTCAACATTCAAAGTTGTTGCCTTCTCGGCGGCCATCGAAAAAGGATTAGCCAGGCCGAGCGATAAAATAGACTGCCAAATGGGTTCAATCACCGTCGCCGGCCGACTAATTCACGATCATCATCCTTATGGAAATCTGACTCTCGCTGAGGCGCTCGCCAAATCAAGCAACGTGGCCGCGATCAAACTCGGCCTGCGTGTGGGCGACCCCACGATGCATGATTACATAACTCGCTTTGGCTTTGGTTCGCGCACCGGAATTGAACTGCCCGGCGAGAACGCGGGCGTGGTTCATCCGCTCAGCCGGTGGCTTCCTTCATCGATCGGTTCGGTAGCCATTGGCCAGGAAGTGGGCGTGACGCCGCTGCAGATGGCGGCGGCTTTCGGAGCGCTGGCAAACGACGGCGTGCGTGTCGCGCCGCATTTGATCCGCGAGATTCGCAACGCTTCAGGCGTGACTGCCTATCGGCCGACTCCGGAACAGCGACGCGTGATCAGCGGAGAAACAGCCAGTGCGTTAAGAGGGATGCTTGAAGGTGTGACGCTCAATGGAACAGCTAAGAAAGCTCAGTTGGACGGTTACACGGCGGCAGGGAAGACCGGCACTGCACAGAAGATTGACGCCAGGACAAAAACCTATTCGAAGACGAAGTTCGTGGCCTCGTTTGTCGGCTTCGCGCCGGTGAATAATCCGGCGGTAGTGATCATCGTAGTCATAGATGAGCCCGGCGGGTCTTACCACGGAGGCGATGTGGCTGCGCCGGTGTTTCGTCAGATTGCCGAACAGATCTTGCCGGAGATGGGAGTGATTCCAGACACCGATTTCAAAAACCCGGAGCTGGTGGCGCGCGCAATACAGACGCCGGCAGAGATTTCGAGGCTACGCGAGGCCGAGAAGCGTCGCGACAAGGAGATGCGCCAGGAGGAAGCCAGGGCTTTGACGATGCCAAGCGTTAAGGCACGAGATAACAGAGGCGGCGAGATTGTCTATGCGGTCGCGATCAGCAACGCGATTCTAATGCCGGATTTACGCGGTCAAAGCGTGCGAGACGTCGCCCGCGCGTGTGCGCAGTTAGGCATGCAAATTGAAGCTCATGGCGACGGGGGACGTGTCGTGGGACAAAGCCCACAACCGAGAGCAGAATTACGTCAGGGACAAATTGTCTACGTAGATTTTGGGAGGTTAAACTGAAGTGGTAACCCAAAATAACAAAGGTTAAGGTAGGTAGAACATCTTCACGGAGCAAGCAAATGATCCCCCAAAGATTACCAGTTAGCGAGATCTGTGGAAATGGTTTGAAGGACCGAGTGACAGCGTGTAGGAAGCGCTTGCGTGTCAATCGGGTAGCGCAAAGGTCTCATGGGAACAACGGTGCCGGGGAGTTGATTTCCGAAACCACTTCATCGGTTTTAGATTTTCAGGGCTACGCGGGGAACTATCCCGTCACGGCATCCGTGATCCGCCTGAATTACGGGGCTGCTTTTCCAGGTGGGGAGGACGGGGAGAGCGAAACGTTGCAGTTGGTCGGGGAGCAAGAGGTTGGAATCACGTGAAGGTTCGCGAAGCATCGCTTTTGATGGGCGCTAACGGTGATGATGTAAGCGCCGAGTTATTTGACAAGGAAATTACAGATTTTTCCATCGATTCAAGGTCGGTTAGGGCGGGCGAACTCTTCTTCGCTTTGTCGCAAGAGGATTACGCCCGCGCCGGCTTTAACGGAAGTTTCGCTGACGGGCATGAATACATAGATGACGCGCTTGGCAGGGGAGCGGTTGCCGCCGTGGCGCGTGCAGACAGAGTGAGTGGTGATCCGCACCTCACAGCTTTGAAAGGCCGTCTCCTGCTGGTTGACGACGCTATCGCTGCGTTACAGACCCTGGCGCATCGTGTTTATGAGCGCTGGGCGAAACCAGTAGTCGGCATTACCGGTAGCGCCGGGAAAACAACTGCGAAGGAGTTGACCGCGCACTTACTGAGCGTCGCCGGCTGGCACGTGTTGAAGAGCGAGCGAAACTACAACAATGGCCTGGGTCTGCCGCTTTCGGTTTTGCGAATGGTGAGCGAAGGCAGATCGCCCGGGCAGTTTGATGTTGCAGTGCTCGAAATGGGAATGTCGTCACCCACGCATGAGATTCAACGTCTCTGCAGGATTACGCCGCCTGATATCGCAGTGGAGTTGATGATTGCTCCCGTTCATCTGGAGTATCTGGGGAGCATCGAAAACATTGCGGCGGCGAAAGCTGAGCTAATCGAGGGACTCAAGCCAGGTGGCATAGCTGTACTAAACGCAGATGACGAGTGGGTAATCAAGATGCGCGAAAAGCATCAGGGACGCACGGTTACATTTGGTATCGACAGTCCCGCTGATGTCGCCGCGAAGGAGATCGAAACCGGTCATCTCGGCCTGATCAAGTTTCGCTTGCAAACTCCGTTGGGCGAAGCGCCAGCGACGCTGCACATGAGCGGGCGCCACAACCTGATGAATGCGCTGGCCGCCGCAGCCGTGGCGACCTGTTTTGAAATAAAGCCCGCGCAAATTGCCGCGGCTCTTAAAACGGCTAAACCTCCGCGCATGCGTGGAGAGGTTCTTGATTTCGCCGCCGGCTTTCGAGTTGTTGACGATTCATACAATTCGAATCCGCGTTCGTTGATCAACATGGTGCGCACGATCACTGAAGCTCGAGGCCGCTCCAGGCGGCGCATCGTCATTGCCGGTGAGATGTTGGAACTGGGACCTGACGAGGCGGCGTTGCACCGCGAAGCCGGGCGCGAAATTAGCCGCGCGGGTGTGGACGTTCTGTGGGGCGTTCGTGGGCTGGCGGCCCGGATGGTTGAGGGCGCGAATGAGGTTGGTTCAACTAATACACGCTTTTTCGAAACTTCCGACGAGGCGGCGTGCGCTATTGTTGATGAAGTGAGGGAGGGCGATCTGGTTCTCGTAAAGGGCTCGCGGGGCGTCGCCACTGACAAGATAGTTGCCGCCATTCGCGAACGTTTCCCGTTGGCGTCGTCGGAAGAGCAGGATTGAACGGATCGTGGGTGAGAAGAAACATACGATTCACGATTGATACGGGCAGGAAAAGACGACCATAGAGAATGATTTATTACGTCCTATACGAACTGCTCTACAACCATTTCAAGGAGAAGGATTGGTTTCTAATCAAGGCGCTCAACGTCTTTCAATACGTAACGTTTCGCACCGCCTACGCCTCGATCACGGCGATGCTGCTGTCTCTCTTGTTTGGCGGCAAGCTGATCAATGCATTGAGAAGATGGAACATTGGACAGCAGATTCGCGAAGAAGGTCCGCAGGCTCACATGGCCAAACGCGGCACGCCGACAATGGGCGGCGTGCTGATCGTTGGTTCGGTGATTATTTCAACTCTGCTTTGGGCGAGACTTTCGAGTGTCTATGTTTGGATTGTGGTGATCACGACACTGCTGTTCGGCGCGATTGGTTTCGCGGACGACTATTACAAGATGGCCAAGCAACGGAGCCTGGGCCTAACGGGCAAACAAAAGTTGCTGGCGCAGTTGTTGGTGGCAGTTGGCGTTTGGGTGGTGCTGTTTATTTTAACCAAATACTTCGCGAGCGATTATTCATGGAACGTCAGCATTCCGTTTCTGAAGGCTACGGCCGATCCGAACGGGATCAGCTACATCGGACCATATCTCTATCTGATTCTGATCGTGATAGTGCTGCTGGGTTCTTCAAACGCGGTTAACCTAACGGACGGGTTGGACGGCCTGGCCATCAGTGTCACCTTCATTGCTATGACCGCTTTGACAGGATTTACTTATCTTAGCAGCGACGCCCGATGGGCAAAATACCTGGAGCTGACTCACCGGCCCGAGGCTGCTGAGTTGACAGTTTTTTGCGGGGCCATGGCGGGAGCGAGTCTGGGCTTCCTTTGGTACAACGCGCCGCCCGCCGAAGTTTTCATGGGTGACGTTGGCAGCCTGGCGATCGGGGGTGCGATTGGGACCGTGGCTGTACTCACGAAACAGGAGTTTATGCTGCTGATGGTCGGCGGCGTGTTTGTAATAGAGGCCCTTTCGGTGTTGCTGCAAGTGAGTGTTTTCAAAATGACCAAGCGCACGACCGGCACCGGGCGGCGACTGTTCAAGATGACGCCGCTGCATCACCATTTTGAGATGCGGGATTGGAAGGAGTCGAAGATTGTGTTTCGGTTTTTGATCCTGGCGATACTGTTTGCGCTGTTGAGTCTTTCAACGTTGAAACTGAGATGAAAGAGCAGAAGGCAGAAAGCAGAAGGCAGAAAGCAGAAGGCAGATGGAGGACTATTCGATAGCGGCATGATGGTGTTTCAACCTACAGGAACTGCGAGGCGTGAGGAGCAGGCGTTTCCTGCCTACTGCCTACTGCCTACTGCCTTCTGCTGACTTGATGAACGTAGCGGGCAAGAAAGTTCTGGTACTGGGAGCGGCGCGCAGTGGCATTGCCTGCGCAAAGTTTTTGGTGGCGCGCGGGGCGACGGTGGCACTTGGCGACGCCCAGCCGCTTGAAAAATGGAGCGCCGAAGCGCTGGCGTTGAAAAGTAAGGGCGTCGGAATTTTGCCTGGTGACATACCGGGTTGGCTGCTCGACAACCTTGACCTGGTAGTGATCAGTCCGGGCGTTCCCACCAAAGCCATTCCGCTCCGCTATGCGGAACGCGCCGGCGCCGAAGTCATCGGCGAAGTTGAACTGGCCTCGCGTTATCTGAAAGGCAGGATAGTCGCTATTACCGGAACGAATGGCAAAACAACAACCACCTCGCTGATCGGAGAATTACTTAAAGACGCGGAAGTGCCGACTCAAGTTGGAGGAAACATTGGCACTCCGCTGATCTCGCTAGTCGAAAGTTCGCGTGATGACGGTTGGACAGTAGTCGAGTTGTCTAGTTTTCAACTAGAGACAATCAAGGAGTTTCATCCCACGGTTGCGGTGGTGCTGAACGTTACGCCAAACCACATGGATCGCTACGAATCATTCACTGACTACGCCGCTGCCAAGCACCGGATTTTCATGAACCAGGGGCCGGGTGATGTTGCGATTCTCAACGCCGACGACGAAATCGTTTCGAGTTGGGCGAGTGGCTTGCGCGCTCAGGTGGCCAGCTTCAGCGTAAAGCAACAACTGGCCGAGGGCCTTTTTCTTCGCGGGCGGGAAATTGTCTCGCGTACTGCGACTCGCGAGCGGGTATTGCTAATGTCGGACGAGATGAAGCTTCGCGGCCGTCACAATGTAGAGAATGTGCTCGCGGCCCTCGCGGCCGGACTGGCTTGCGGCGCCGCCCCTGATTCGATGCGCCAGACAATTAAGCGTTTTGAGCCGGTCGAACATCGGCTGGAGTTTGTCTCCGAAATCGACGGCGTAAAGTTTTACAACGATTCAAAAGCGACGAGCGTGGATGCGACGCTAAAAGCGCTTGAGGCATTTGCAGAAGAAGCGGGAAAGATCGTTTTGATATTGGGCGGGCGGGGAAAGAAAGCTCCTTATGCTCCCCTGGCGTCGCTGGTGCAGGAGAAGGCGCGCAAACTGATTCTGATCGGCGAGGATGCGGAAACAATCGCAAACGATTTGGGAGAGTTCGCTCCCAGTGAGCGGGCCAGCGCCATGAAGGATGCAGTCACACTATGTTTTCAGGCAGCTCAACCGGGCGACATCGTTTTGCTGGCACCGGCTTGCGCGAGCTTCGACATGTTCGAAAGCTTCGAGCATCGAGGGAAAGTGTTCAAAGACGAAGTCCAAAGTCTAAAGTCCAAAGTCCAAAGTCGTTCCTGCTAACGCTGAACGTTGGACATGGGACATCGGAGGGCGCGCGCGCCATTGGACAAGGGTAAACATGGCAAAGAAGTTGTATCCAGATAAGTGGCTCTTCGCGGCAACAATAGGACTGGCGCTGTTTGGCGTCGTCATGGTTTACAGCGCCTCCGCGCTGTTAGCGCAAAGCGAGAATCACAGCCATTTCTATTACGTAAAGAAACAGGCCATCTGGACTGTGATTGGCTTTGTTGCGATGCTGATCGCGATGCAGGTTGATTACAACCGCTTACGAGATCGACGCATTGTTTATGGCCTGCTGATGTTGACAGCGTTCCTGCTCATCGCCGTGTTTGCATTCTCACCAGTGAATGGTGCGCGCCGGTGGATCAAGTTTAGCGGTTTCTCGGTTCAACCTTCCGAGATTTCGAAGCTGGCGCTCGCCCTCTTTCTTGCATACTTCCTCGAGAGGCGCGCCGGCGAAGAACGCGAGTTTTGGCGAACATTTATTCCCTGCGGTGTGGCGACCGCTCTTTTGGCGGTGCTTGTTGTCGCTGAACCGGATCTCGGAACGTCGTTGATGCTGGCAGTGACATTTTTTGTCGTCACCTATGCCGCTGGAGCGCGCCTGGCACATCTCGCAATGGCCGCGGCGCCGGCTTTTGTGATTGCCGCCGGGCTGTTGATTTTCGTGCCGTGGCGGCTGGCCCGGCTGGTGACATTTCTGGATCCCTGGGCCGATCCGCAGAAAAGCGGATTCCAGGTAGTTCAGTCACTGATTGCTGTTGGCTCGGGCGGCACCAATGGACTCGGTTTCGCGCAGGGCAAACAGAAGATGTTGTTCCTTCCTTTTGCGCATTCGGATTTTATCTTTGCCGTTATTGGTGAAGAGTTGGGCTTGCTCGGCACGCTGACAGTGCTGCTGATATTCGGATTATTTCTCTGGCGCGGCATTCGTGCATCGTTGTTGGCACCGGATCGGTTTGGGAGATTGCTTGCGCTGGGCATTGTCACCGGCATCGTGGCGCAGGCGCTCTTTAATATAAGCGTAGTGCTTTCGCTGGTGCCGACTAAGGGGATTCCGTTGCCATTTATTTCTTACGGCGGCTCATCGCTGGTTCCGACACTCGCCGCCGTTGGCATCCTGCTGAATATATCGCAACAAGCGACGGGTTCGGTAAGCCGGGGATTGTTGCAATCACAATCCGCGAGTCAGGCCAGGGGGCCAGGAAAATTGCGCGTCGCGCCCGCGAGGCGAATAACTCATTCGCGCTTTGGATAAACCACGATGCGCGTGCTGATCGCCGCCGGTGGAACAGGCGGACACATCTATCCGGGAATTGCGGTAGCAAACGAAATTCTGCGCCGCGAGCCCAAGTCGCAAGTCAGGTTTGTGGGCACGGCGCCCGGTCTCGAAAACAAACTGGTTCCGCAAGCGGGTTTTGAACTTTCGATCATTGACAGTGCTGGTCTTAAGAATGTCGGGCCGGTTGCGCGCGCGCGCGGAGTGCTGGTGTTGCCAAAGAGTTTCCTGGCAGCCCGGACTTTGCTCAAGGCGTTTCGGCCAGATGTCGTGATTGGCGCCGGTGGCTACGTTTCCGGTCCGGTTGTCTTGACGGCGACCCTTCAGAGGTTACCGACGTTGGTGATGGAATCAAATGCGTTGCCGGGTTGGACCAATCGCGTGCTGGCACGTTTTGTTGATAAGGCGGCTGTCTCGTTTGATGCGGCTTTGCCTTTCTTTCGCGGCAAGGCCGTGGTGACCGGCAATCCGGTTCGACGCGAGTTCTTTGAGATACCAAGGCGAGAACGCAATGCGACTGGAGTGGCGCAGTTTTCTCTTCTCGTGTTTGGCGGCTCGCAGGGCGCCCACAAGAACCCGCAACCGGCCACGCGTAAAATCGACGACCCCGCCAGCCCCCTGACCAAGGCCTTTGAGGGCCAGGAATTCCTGTGGACCGACGAGTACTATCGCATGGTCGATACCGGTCTTCAGGGCACCTACTACTCGCGCGACAAGCTCCACGTCCTCCTCAGCGTCGATTTCGCGAAGTCACCCGACTTCAATGCGGGCCGGGCACCCTTTGTTCGTCAAGACAACGATTATGCCGTCTGTTGGATCAAAGGCTATGGCAAGGGTCGGGTCTTCTTCAACAGCCTGGGCCACACCGTCCAGTCGTTCACCGACCCAAAGATGAATGAATTCCTGCTCGCCGCCGTGCAGTTCATGCTCGGCGATCTGCCCGCCGAAATCGCCTTCTGTCTTGCCACCGGCAACACCGCGCGGATGCGCGCGCTGGATTGCGGCATCATCGAGGTCGGCCGCGCGGCCGACTTCGTCATCATGGACATGGCGCAGCACTCGCCCGGCAAGAACATTTTGCACAGCGTCCAACTCGGCGACCTCCCCGGCATCGGCATGACCATCATCGACGGCATCGTCCGCACCCAGCGCAGCCGCAACACGCCGCCGGCGACAAGGGTACCGGAGATTGTCGGGCATTAACTGTCCCCAAAGGGGTCTAACGAATGGACATGGCTTTCCGTCCTTTGCAGGGCCGCTTCGTGAGGTTGGAGCCGATCACGCCCGAG
>Ga0137403_10002809_pt1 | contig 21098 bp, 15 predicted proteins | sample CZOMad2_1_16fung_FD_122057 | JGI IMG/M metagenome (GOLD analysis project Ga0137403, IMG submission 122057) | Vadose zone soil fungal communities from Angelo Coast Range Reserve, California, USA - CZOMad2_1_16fungal (Hybrid Assembly) | ecosystem: Environmental > Terrestrial > Soil > Vadose zone...
CGCAGGTGGTGGATGTAGTTCCCCTCGAACAGGCTGTTGGTGGTCCGGCACGTGTCGTTGTTGCAGCCCGCGTAGAAGCCCTCGCCCTCGGTAGGGCCCGACGTGCTGAGCCCGGTATGGTGGATATGATTGCGGCGGAAGACGAAGAAGTCCGTGTTGCCATAGTTGAGGGTGATTGCGTTGTTACCCGTCTCATAGATCTCGCTGTCCTCGAGCGTGATGTGGTGGCCGCCGATGAACCGCACCCCGGTGCTCCCGCCCTGGAATGCCAGACCCCGTATGATCAGGTGCGAAGAGTTCACGATCTCGATGTTGTTCTGGGTATCGATGTTGTCGGCCGGACGCGTGATGAGCGGCCGCTCGCCGGTGGCAGCGCGGATGACGATGGGTGCCGCCGCCGTTCCGTTGACCGTAATCGCCCGGCGACAGGACTGGCTGTATTTCCCGCCCCGCAGGATGAGCTCGTCGCCCGGCTGCAGCGCGTTCGCGACCTTCTCGAACTCCTCGTGGCAATCGGGAGCTGTCTGAGGTGAGATCTGGAGCACGGCGGCGGACGACACGGCGGGGGTGGCCAGCAGCGACAGGACCAGCATTCCAGTGATCAGTCGCAGGATCATTGCGGTGGCGGTCTCTCGCCCTCTCTGTCTCGTCCTGTTAGACTTCTCCCCAGCGCACCCTTCGTGCCCAGTGACTCCGTGATTCAATGGGAGGCGCTCAATCATGCTGCCGTGTCCAGACTACCCTTCACTGGGAAAGCATCCGACTTTCCACGTCGATATCTTATGAGACGTGTGACGACGCACGTGTGCCCGAAATGCCGAAGTCAGGCGATTGCCCGTCTCGGGCGCGGGGATGTGGTCGAGCGTCTGATACTGAAGATGCGGCGAAAGCTACCCTATCGATGCCTCGATTGCGACCATCGCTTCCTTGATCGTCCGACAACCAAATAGGAGCCGATGATGACGCGGCGGTCCCCGGGGAAGTCGGGCCCCGCTTTACGCCGGGCAGTGCTCCTTCGCCTCCTTCAACCTATCCTCCGGCCTCGGATGCGTGCTGAGCCAAGCCGCCCAAGGCCGGGACGCCTTCGCCTGAACCAGGCGCTCGAGCAGCGCCACCTCCGCCTGGCAGGCGCGCACGCGCCCGATCACCAGCTCGAGCAGATCCTGCCCGTAGCGGTCCGCGGCATTCTCTTCCCCTCGGTCATAGGCCCGGTACTCGCTGTCGATACTCGAGTCGGTCACCATTTGCGTCCCTGCGACCCCGATGGCCAGAAGGGGCCCGATGATCGGGATCGCCGTCACGGCCGCCCCCGTGGTCGTGCTCTTCTCGCTGATCTCATCCCGTGTCTTCTTCTCCGCGGCGCGCCGCTCCTTGCGCGCGGCGAAATGCCCGAGCTGGACGTGTCCGATCTCGTGCGCCAGTCCCGCCCGGAGCTCATCGGGCGGCAGCACCCTGAGAGCCTCCTCCGTGATGCCCAGCGAGAACTTGCACTTGGAGTTGGGTCCCACGGCGAGGTTGATCGCGTTGCCGGACAGAATCCCCAGCGCCACGGCGCAGCCGTCCCCTGGTCCCGTCCAGATACCTGAGGTGATCAGGAGCGGCACCAGCGCGCGGCTGATGGTCTCCCGCTCCTCTGGGGTGGCATCGCGGACCTTCGGACGCGGGGGCGTGGGCTCGGGCGCGGGCGTAGTCGTCGCGCATCCGGCAGCGAGCAGCGATACCAATCCGAGAGCGAGAACGGCAACCCGCCGCATGGATCTAGCTTGCGCGATTCCTCAACTGCAGACCCAGTACCCGTTGGGTTTCGCGAGGCACTTCGGGCGGGAGTAGTCCCAGGTGCCGTAGCTATAGGGCCCGGGATAGCCGTAAGTGTAGGAGGACTCCTCGGCGCCAGAGCTCACATACGGACCAGGAAAGGCGTAGTTGAGGCCACCCGGATAGCCATAGCTGAAGGGACCGGGATAGAAGAACGGGTGCCAGTAGAATGGCCCCTGCACGACAAAGCGCCCCGACATGCGGGTCCCGCCGGCGTCTGCAAGCATGGGCATCGCGATCACGGCAACGATCACCACGAGAAGGATCATCTTTTTCACCGCTCGCACCTCCTACCTGATTCTACGCCCGGTCGGGGGTGGAGCAGCTCTTTCCGGGACACAGCGCTTCGAGCCTGGCCAGCGCATCTTCGAAGGTCGCGTCCAACCGGCCACAGAGCGACGCGGCCTCCGTGGCGCTTCCCGCGCGGCAGGCATCTTCGATGGCGCCGGTCAGCTCGGCGAGCGCGGTGAGCCCGAGGTTGGCCGCCATCCCCGCGAGGGCGTGTGCGGCGGCGCGCATCTGGGCGAGATCTGTCTCGCCGCGTGCGTTGGCCAGCCGGTCGCGATGAGGACGCGCGTGGTCCGGCAGCTCGGAGATGAGGTGGCCGACCTTGGCGGCGCCGAGCGAGTCCACGAGGAGTCGGAGGTAGCTCTCGTCGATCCCTGACGGCCCCCGGCTGACGGCCTCCGGCGTGGCGTCCGCGGGCGCGTAGCGCGAGAGGACGCTGGCCAGGGCCACCGGGTCGATAGGCTTTCGCAGATGGCCGAGCATGCCGGCCTCCGTGCACGCGTCCGTCTCCTCCTTCATCGCACTCGCGCTCAAGGCGATGATGGGGACCCGCCCCTTCTCCCCGGGCAGGCGTCGGATCTCGCGCGTGGCCTCGATTCCGTCCATGTCCGGCATATGCACGTCCATCAGCACCACGTCGTAGGACCGGGCGCCCACCGCCTCGACCGCTGCTCGCCCGGTGCCCACGATGTCCACGCGGTGGCCACGGCGGCGAAGCAGCCCGAGCGCGACCTGCTGGTTCACCGGATTGTCCTCGGCGACGAGGATCGTCAGCGGCGCCACCACAGGCTCGCGCCCTTCAGCCTCCGCCACCACCTCGCCCCGCGCCGGCTCGAGGAGAACGGTGAACCAGAACGTGCTGCCCGAGCCTACGGCGCTCTGGACGCCGATCTCGCCATGCATCGCGGTGACGATCTTCCGGCAGATGGCGAGGCCCAAGCCCGTGCCGCCGGCCCGGCGCGTGGCGAGCTGGTCGACCTGAGTGAATTCCTGAAAGAGCCGGCCCTGCGCTCGCGGGGCAATCCCCGGCCCCGTGTCGACCACTTCGAAGCGAAGCACGACCCGATCGCCCCGATCCCCAGGGCGCGTGACCGCGACTCGGACGCTGCCGTGGTCGGTGAACTTGAGGGCATTGCCGACCAGGTTCAGAAGCACCTGACGGAGCCGGCCAGGGTCGCCACGGAGGGCGCGCGGAACCTCTGGCGAGATGAGGGAATCAAGGGCGAGGCCCTTTTCGCGGGCCCGCACGGCGAGAAGGTGAATGATGTTGGTCACCACGCCCGGGACATCGAAGTCTTCCTCGTCCAGCTCGAGCTTGCCCGCCTCCATCTTCGAGAAGTCGAGGATGTCGTTGAGGATGGCGAGGAGCGCCTGGCCCGAGTCCCGCACGGTGGCGGCGTACTGTTGCTGCTGCGGGTCGAGCGGCGTCTCGAGGAGGAGGTGGGCCATGCCGAGGATACCGTTCATGGGCGTGCGGATCTCGTGGCTCATCACCGCGAGGAAATCGGACTTGGCGCGCGTGGCCGCCTCCGCCGCATCGCGGGCCTTGGCCAGCGACGTCTCGGCGGCGCGGGCGCGGGCGCTCTCATCCTGGGCGCGCTGCCACTCGGTGCGAAGCCGGCCGGCCACCGTGTTGAACGAGTCCACCACCTGACGGAGCTCGTCCCGTCCCTCGACGGCCACGGGCCCGCTGAACTCTCCGGTGAGCATGCGCTGGGTGACGCTGTCGAGGGAGGTGACGGCACGCTTCACCGCCGCGTAGAATCCGACCCAGAGATAGGCGACACCGAGCATGGTGACGACGACCACGGTCAGGAGCACGAGCCGCTTCTGAGCGAGGCGGTCCATGCGGGCGATCAGGAGGGCATCCAGGGCGGCCGTCGTCGCGTCGTAGTGGCGGAAGACGGCGGCCACGGCGCTGGCCTGCCGCTCGTACACTTCGCCGGCGCCAAACTCCGGTGCCGATCTCTTGGTCCCCGCGGGGCTCACGAGCGCGCGGACGCTGTCCACCGCGCCCCAGACCACGCCCAGGGAGCTCTCGAGCTTCGGGCGGAGGGCGGGATTCTCCCGGAAGGCCACCATGTGCCCGCGATCGAGCGCCTCTCGCTCAGCCTGCGCGAGGCCCACCTCGGTGAGCAGCGCCGACTGCCGGAGGGGCGGCCAGACCCCCGAAAGCCGCTGCTCGACCTCATTGGTCCCGATCGCGGCCATGTCGTCGGCGAGCGCGGGCAGCCGTCTGACCGCGGCTTCCACGAGGTAGTAGCTGTCCAGATCGGTGTCGAGGCTCAGGTTCGCCGCATCGCCAACCTGTTCCATGAGCTGGCGCACCTGCGCAGCAAGCGTCGCGGGAGCCACCGCCGGATGGACGACCCGTGGCCGCATCGAGAGCCAGAGCTCCCGCACGCCCAGTCGCTTGCCCAGACGCTCGTTGACGGCGTCCACCACCGTCGCCGCCGACGCGATGCGGACCTGATCCGCGGCCAACCGCTCCCGGGCGGACGGGTCGCCGGTCTCCGCGAGGGAGCGCAGGCCGCGAGAGGTCTCGAGCGGCTCGAGGACGTGGCGGAGGGCCACGACGAACTCCAGCCCACCACGCTCTCTGGCCGTGAAGGCCATCCGGCTATGCAGCTCGACCAGCCAGAGGCTCATCATGAAGGCAATGGGAATGGCGAAGAGCAGCGAGATGAGGGCGAACTTCTGCGGGTAGCGCAGCCGGTTCATGAGGCGGACGGCGGGCTCCAGCACCTTCCTCATGCCGCTCATGATCGGCGAGGGTCGGGACGGGCGCAAGGGCCTCCCGCCACCCCACGGCCTCGTCTTGACTTGACCGCGGGCATCGCCGACCATGAGCATCCGCGGGAGACGCCGGAGGAGGGAGGCCAGCATGAGCAGGCCGCTCAATATCTACGTGGTCGACGATAGTGCCGTCCAGACCGACATCGCCAAGGCCCTCCTCGAGAAGGCCGGGCACATCGTGACCATCAATCGCTCGAGCGCCGAGGCCCTGCGTGAGATCCCGGTCAAGCGACCCGACTGCGTGATCATGGACATCATGATGCCGGAGATCGACGGCTACGATTTGTGCCGGCGGATCCGTTCCATGCCGGAACTCGCCGACACCAAGATCTTCATGATGTCGACCAAGGCCTTCCCCTTCGAGCGGAGGCGGACGGCCGAGCTGGGCGCGGCGGGCTACTTCACCAAGCCGCTCAATCCCGCGTCCTTTGTCTACGAGCTCGAGCGCCTCGTGGCCGACACCATGACGCTCTCCTTCTGGGGGGTTCGGGGCACCCTGCCTATTTCACGCAAGGACTCCTTGCGGTACGGCGGCGGTACGTCGTGCGTGAGCCTGGCCTTCCCCGACGGCCGTCTCTTCATCTTCGACGCGGGCAGCGGCATCAAGGCGCTCTCCGACGCCCTCCTCGCGGCCAAGCGCTCACGCATCGACGGCACCCTCCTCATCTCGCACCCGCACTGGGACCACATCAACGCCTTGCCCTTCTTCTTGCCCTTCTACATGCAGAGCAACCAGTTCGAGATCTGTGGCGCCTCTCACGGCGACATCACCATGCGCGATCTCATCTCCGCGCAGATGGACGGCGTGTACTTCCCCGTCACCGTCCGCGAGTTCGCGGCCAGCATCACCTATCGCGACCTCGGGGAGGGCGAACACACGATCGGCGGCGTTTCCGTGAAGACCATGTTGCTGAGCCATCCCGGGAACTGTCTCGGGTACCGGGTCAGCTACGGCGGGCGGTCGATCTGCTACGTCACGGACAATGAGCTCTTCGATCCCGGCTCCGACTTCTACTCCGAGGAGTATATCGATCGGCTCGTGGCCTTCGTGGGTGAGACCGACGTGCTCATCACCGACTGCACGTACACGGACGAGGTGTATCCGCGCAAGGTCGGCTGGGGGCACTCGTCGGTGAGTCAGGTCGCCGATCTGGCCGCCCGGGCGCGACCCAAGGCGCTCTATCTCGTCCACCACGATCCCGACGACACGGACGACATCATCGACGCGAAGCTCGCGGCCGCCCGGGAGCGCTTGGCCGCCCGGGGCGCGTCCACCACTGTGCTGGCGCCCGCCGAGCGCACCGAGGTCGACATCTAGCCTCCCGCGTCACTTGGGCTGGACGGACACCGTCAGGCTCTCGTCGCCGTGTCGCTTCAACCTGAGGACCGCCGGCTTCGCGTGCAGCGGCAGGAGGGTCAGGGTCGCGGCGTCCTCCTTGTCGAGGGTGAGGAGGACCGGCCGCCGTTCGATCTCGATGATCCTCGCCGCGGTCTTGCTGAACTCCTGGAAGATGACGAAGACGTGAACGGTTTGCCCGCTCACTCCCGCGAAGTACCAGGTCACGGAGCCGGTCAACGGCGGCTCGGCCCACCGCGCCTCGCTCGCGATGGTGCCCCCGGGCGGAACCGGCTCAGGATTGGTCCGCAGCGAGAAGGACCAGTAGAAGCCCGCCCGGCCCGTCTCGATCACGGGCCACTCCACGTCCCCGGCTGCCGACGGCCACGGGAGCAAAACGAAGAGCATCACGAGAAGAAGCCGTGCCATGGGCTCCTCAGAGATCCTCGAGCCGGAGCTGGGTGTCCGCGTGGCGCCAGGCAGTCTCGAACTCCTGCCGCACGAAGACGGCATCGTACGTCCGGCTTTGCGAGGCCAGAGCGCTCATCAATCCGAACAGGGAGCGGCCGTTGCGCCTGTTCCGCTCCAGATCCGCCCGAAATTCCCGTTCCGCCTCCGCGGCGTGCCCGCTTCGCAGCAAGGCGGCTCCAAGGGACTCCCGCGTGGGAAGATACCAGGCCGGCGGCTCGTCATAGCCCAAGGCGTCTTCGATCGCCACGCCCTTGCCTAGCGCGTCGATCTCGGTCTTCGAATCCCCCTTCGCGCCGGCGATCCGGGCTTTCAGAACGTGATCGGCGACCCGTCGGGCGCCGTCCGACATCACCCCGCCGGCCCCCGCCATCTCCTCGGTTATGGCTTTCTCGGAGTTCAGAAAGTCCTGGTGCTCCTGCTCGGCCCTCGCCGGATCGCCGGTCGACGCGAAAGCCATGCCGCGGGCGAAGTGCCAGTAGGTGGTGGGGGTCGCCAAGGTGGCTACCGGCTTCGGCAGCTTGAGCACGTCGCTCCATTTTCGGAACCGCACCAGGATCAAGGTCGAGGTCGGCAGGAACACCTCGACGGCGGGCGTGGCCTTCAGATGCGGCGCCACATGCGCCTCCAGCTTCCGGGCCGCCGCCAGGGATTCCGAAAATCGGCCGGCCATGCTCTCGGCGACCGCGAGAAAGTGCAGGTTGTGACCGTAGTACATGAGCGCGGACGGGCCTTCTGCCCCGCGTGCCTTGACGAGGGCCTCGTCGGCCCGCGCGGCCTCCCGGTTGCTTTGCGCCGCCGACATGTAGTCGCCGATACGCTCGTAGATATGCGCCGGCATGTGGACGAGATGGCCGGCCGCGGGCACGAGCCCCGGGAGCTTCTGCGCATAGCCGAGCGCCCGTTCCGGATGTGGTGAGGCCTCGACGGCGTGGATGTAGTAGTGGATGGCGCCGATGTGATTCGGATCGCGCCGCAGCACGGACTCGAGCGTGGCGACGATGTCCGGGGTGCCGTCCTCGGGCTTGCCGTCGGCCCTCCAGAGGCGCCACGGGCGCAGGACCATGGCGGCCTCCGCGAAAAGTGTCGCGGCGTCGAGATCGTCAGGATAGCGCCGGACGAGCTCTCCCATGGCGTTCTTGTACTCGAGGTTCAGCCTCTTGCGATCGGCCTGCGGCTGGAGGGAGTAACGCTTGGCCAGCGCTTCCACGTATCGGCGCTCGTGCTCGGGCCCGGTCGCGGCCAGCACCCGCGCCTTCTGAACCGCGCCGTACGCGGCCGTCTCTCGCTCCGAGTCGATCTCGGAGTTGATGTTCGACCCGAGGGCCAGGGCCATGCCCCAGTACGCCATGGTCATCTGCGGATCGAGCTGGGCCGCCCGCTCGAAGGAACGCACGGCCTCGGGATGATTGAAGGCATACGCGAACGTCAAGCCCTGGTCGAAGAACTTCTGCGCCTCAGGGTGGCTGGTCGCCACGGGATGGTGAAGCGAGCCCAGCCCCTGCACGAGCGTGGCGGGCGGCTCGGGGCCGGCGCTGGCGATCTTCTGGTCGGGCTGATGGCAGTCTGCGCTGTGCCAGAGGAGCAGGGTCAGCGCGACGGACAAGCAGGCGGATTTCATACCCACGGCGTGAGGGCGACGCCGAAGGAGCCGCTAGCCTTCAAGCACGATGGCGGCGTGAATCTCGTCGTCGTCCACCCGAAATCCGAAGAGGCACCGCGCGCAGATGACCTCGCCAAGGCAGACCAAACAGTCATCGCGAAACCCACACGTCGAGCCGCAGCGCGGACAGCCGGTGGCGCGCACGCTGATCGCGCGCTCGTACGCCTCCCTCAGGGATCGAGCCGATGCGCCCCGGTCGTTGCTCGTCATTGCTCTGCGCTTTCTCCTGCCCGTGGCGCTAAGGCAGCAACATCTTGGTGAGTAGAGCCAACACTATCGCCGTCGCGAAGGCCATCCAGTCGCGCATCAGGTACCTCCCGATCATTGCTTTTCGCCGAGGAAGCCTGCTCGGCCTCATCGCGCTAACTGCATGGGACAAGCCAATAAGCGAAATGCTTGTAGAACAGGTCGTTACGAGGACTTCGGGCGACCTGTGCTTGGAATCGTAATATTTCCCGACTCGAGAGGAAATTCGCGAATGTCGTCCAAGGCTTGGCTCGAGGATCCGGTACGGGGGATCTGCGCCAGATGTCGAAAGCGTTTACTGCTTCGCCGTCGGAGAAATTCTCCTAGGGCCGGGCGCTGTAGCCTCTGTACTGCTCGCCAATTCGTGGCGAGATTGCGCTCGCCGCCGCGAAGTCGGCCTCGGCTCCGGGCAGATCGGCCTTCCTCCGCTTCGCGAGCCCACGACCATATAGCGTGTGGGCCTTCTGGGGATCGAGGCGGAGCGCCGCGTCGTAGTCAGCGATGGCCTGATCTGGCTGACCGCGCTTCAGATACACAAAACCGCGACTATCCAAGGCATTGGTGTCCTCCGGGCGAAGTCGAAGCGCTTCATTGCAATCTGCCAGGGCCGGCTCCAGGTAGCCGGCGAGTGCTCGGGCGAAGCACCTCGCATTCCAGGCAGCCGCGTCTGCCGGCCGGAGTCCAATCGCTTCGGCGAAGTCCTGGATGGCGCGATCCAGATCTCCCTTTCGCGTGTGGGCCAATCCCCGGTTGTCGTAGGCGAGCACGTCCTTGGGGTTCAGCCGAATCGCCTGGTCATAGTCCTGGATGGCCCTATCCAGATCGCCCTTGTTGCTATAGGCGTTCCCGCGGTTGCTATAGGCCATGGCAAGGCTCGGAGCGAACCGGATCGCCTGGTCGTAGTCCTCGATGGCCTGCTCGATCTCGCCCACGCTCGTATAGGCGTTCCCCCGATTGTTGTAGGCCAACGCATAGTTCGGCGCCAGCCGGATGGCCTGGTCGAAGTCTGTGATCGCGCGCCGCACGTCGCCGAGGCTTCGGTAGGCATTGCCCCGGTTGTTGTAGGCGAAGGCATACCCGGGGTCGAGCCTGATAGCCTGGTCGTAGTCCTGGATGGCCTGCGCGGGCTCGCCTTTGCTGCTGTGGGCATTGCCCCGATTGTTGAAGGCAAGAGCCAGGTTGGGATCGAAGCGGATCGCCCGGTCATAGTCCTGGATGGCGCGATCCGAATCGCCCTTGCGGGCGAAAATCAGACCGCGATTGTTGAACGCCGCGGCGTCGGTGGGAGCGAGCAGGATGGCCTGATCGTAGTCCTTGATCGCCCGATCCAGCTCGCCCTTGCTGCTATACGCACTGCCGCGGTTATTGAGGGCCAGCACATAACGGGGCTCGAGGCGGATCGCCAGATCGAAATCCCGAATCGCCCGGTCCAGCTCGCCCAGGCTCCGGTAGGCATTCCCCCGGTTGTTGAGAGCGAAGGCGTATTTCGGCTGGAGGCGAAGCGCCTGGTCGTAATCCTGAATTGCCCGCTCCAGATCCCCTTTGAGGGTGTGGGCATTGCCCCGGTTGCTGAAGGCCGAGGCCATCTTCGGGTCGAGACGGATCGCTTGGTCGAAGTTCTGAATGGCGCGGTTCGGCTGCGCCTTCTGGCTATAGGCTGTCCCGCGGTCATTGAAGGCCAGGGCGTACTTGGGGTCGAGCTCGATGGCCTGGTCGTAGTCCTGGATGGCACGGTCGGTCCTACCTTCCATCCGATAGGCCGTGGCCCGATGGTAGTGGGCGACGGCGAGTCTGCTCTTCGCCTCCCGGCCTGCCTGGATCACGATCGAGCAGCTCTTGATTACCAGATCCGAGGTCGAGCCGTCCCCTGTGCAAACACGCCACTCTTGCGAGGTCGGTGCGTCGGCCGCCAGAGCCGGTATGGTGGTCCCGGCCAGCGCCGTAAGGAGGCTCAAATGAAGAAGGCAGAATCTGCGCACCATGGCCGGCTATCTCTCTCGGGCGAGTCTAACCCAGGGCTTGGTCGAAGCACACGAACCGCCCGGGGCATGCTTGACGGCCACACCCCCCGGGCTTTACGTTAGTGAGGAGGTATTTTAGGGCTCCCCGCATGCGCTGCCTTGCGATAGCAATCTTCCTTCTCTTGGGCCAGCTCGTTGCGCCCGCTTGGGCACAGTGGACCGAAGACGCGCAAAAATGCGCCGAAACACCGGACCCAAACCTCGCATTCGATCTTTGCACGCGCGCCATCCAGTCGGGTGCCCTGTCAGGATCGGGGCTCGCCGTCACCTTCAACAATCGCGGCAACGCCTACCAGAGCAAGGGCGACTACCAACGGGCCATCCAGGACTATGACGAGGCCCTCCGGATCGACCCGGACTCAGCCCTGGCGTTCAACAACCGAGGCAGCGCCTTTCAACACATGGGCAACTACGATCGGGCCATCCAGGACTACGACTACGCCATTCGCCTGGATCCCAGCTCCGCTCTCGCCTACAACAACCGCGGGCGCGCCAATCATCTCAAGGAAGACTACCCCCAGGCGATCAAGGACTTCGGCGAAGCGATCGAGCTCGATCCGGACTATCCCCTTGCCTTCTACAATCGCGGCCTCGCTCGCTTCGATCAAGGTCTCTTCATCGCCGCCGTTCCCGATTTCGTCCGGGCAGTTCAGCTCGATCCCGCCAAGCCGTACCGGGTCCTCGCCCTCTACCTGGCCAAGGCCCGTGGCGGCGACCCGGACAAGGAGATGCTCGCGGCGAATGCCAAGCAGCTCACCCTTTCACAGTGGCCGGGACCGGTGGCCAGCCTTTATCTCGATCAGATCACGCCGCAGGCCGTGATCGACGCCGCCAAGGATCCCGATCCCGCCACGCAGCGGGAACGGCTGTGCGAAGCGTACTTCTACATCGGCGAATACCTCCTCATCGCCAGTCAGAAGGCCGAGGCGGCACGGATGTTTCAGTCGGCCGTGTCGACCGGTGTTACGAGTCTCTTCGAATACGCGAGCGCAAAAGCGGAGCTCCGGCGGCTCGCTCAGTAGCTCGCCGCATGCCCGTCGCTCTCCGACCTATCGTCCCCGCCCGTCACTTGGCCCTCGCCTTCGCCTGCTGCGCCCTCGTCCTGCCCGGCGCGCGGCTGAGCGCCCTCGCCCAGCAAGCGGCTCCCGTCCATCGGATCGCCACCCTTGGCGCTGACACCACCCAGGTCTGGGATGTATTCCACCGACGCCTCAAGGAGCTGGGCTATCTCGAAGGCCAGAATCTTTTGCTCGAGCGCCGATGGTCGCATGGATACGAGGATCGCGTACCGACCCTCCTCAGCGAGCTCTTGCGTTCCAAGCCTGAAGTGCTTGTCACCTCGATGCTACCGCCCACCTCCCGCATCGAGGCCGAGCAGTGCGTGCCGATCCTTGCCATCGCGGTCTGGGAGCCATATGGCTCGTGCCGCACCGTCCCCGTCGCCCGCATGTCGCAGGCCTTATCGGCGAAGGAAGTCAGCGCCAACCATCTCAGGCTCGCCCGGGCGGCGGTACCGGGCGCTTCCCGCTTTCTCGCCCTCACGAACTCGGAACGACCATTTCTCGTCGAATACGTGAGAGAGCTCGAGTCCACCGCAGCAACGGCCGGTGTCACCCTCCACGTGCTCGATGCGAGTAGCGACCCGGATATCGGCAGTCTCGCCGCGGCCATCACGAGGGAGGCGCCGGATGTTCTGATCGTGTCGCCCAGCTTCATGCGGCCGGATGTGCGGAGACAGATCGTCCGCTTCGCGACCGCGCGGGGAATTCCTTCGATCGGTTCGTACATCGCGGACGGGGTGCTCATTGCTGCCGACTATGACTGGACCGCATTGGCGCGCCGGGCCGCGGATTTCGTCGATCAGCTCTTGAAGGGAGCCAAGCCCGTGGACCTCTCGACCGACGCTCCGGCCAGGTTCGAGGTGATCGTGGACGGCAGAGTCGCCAAGGTTCTCGGGCTGACGATTCCGGAGTCCGTGCTCTCCCAGGCGGATCGGGTGCTGAACTAAACCGCCACGCTCAACGGCTCGCGCCGTTGAGCTTTCCCTGAAGGCCCTGCGACTGCGTGGCTGTCCCCGAGAAGCTTGCCGGCACCGCGGCCGCGGTGCTGCCCTGCTGTGGCGCGAAGGCGGCCGGCTGCCCAGGGACGCTCAGCGGCGTCGGATTGGCCTGCGGCTGCACTGACGCGGCCGGCTGCCCGGGAACGCTCAGCGGCGTCGCCGCCGAAGCCGAGGTCGGAGCGGCCTGCGGCGGTGCCGATGCGGCCGGCTGGCCCGGGATGTTCAGCGGCGTCGGCGCCGGGACCGGAGCGGCCTGCGGCGGCGGCGAGGCGCCAGGCTGCCCTGGGACACTCAACGGCACCGGAGCGCTCTGCGACTGATCCGGGACTGCGACCGACTGCTCCGGGGCACCCTGCTGGGGCTGGCCCGGTACGCTCAGTGGCTGCGGATCACCCTGGAGCAGGTCGGGGTTGCTCTGCGGCCTTCCCTCGGGCTGCAGCTTCAAAGTCTGCCCGTCCGGCTTGATCACTCTTCCATCGTCGGCCGGTCTGGGAGGTATCAGAGGCGCGGGTGGCGCGGGCGTGATTGTCGCCTGCGGTGTGGGCGGCTGCGGTACCGGCGCTGGAGGCGCCGCCGCGGCTGGCGGGGGAGGAGCTGGCCCCGCGGGGGCCACCGGTACTTGAGGAGCCGTGGGCGGCGGAGGCTTCACCGCCGCCGTCTGCGTCGGAATCCTCAGGCCGGTCACTTGGATCATCACTTCGCCCTCGACCCGCTGCGACGACCATCCCAGTCCGAAGCCGAGGGACGCCGCCAGTCCGTAGGGAGACGTTGCCGTGGCAACGCTCGGGACAACCGAGCCACCGCCCGACGTGCCGAAGCCGAAGCCTTTCATCGTGTTCTTCGGCCGGATGATGAATTCGACGACGCCGTAGTTGGCGCCCTTGTCCATCGCGTGATACGCGGCCTCGCAGACCGCGGGCAGCCAGGGCTTGTCCGCTCCCTCGACGGAGGAGATGCCGACATAGTTGGAGATGTCGTTCGATACGTCGATTTTGTCCCACGCGGCGTAGACGAGCTGGATTTCCTTCGCCTTCTCCCGGCTCGCGCCCACGTAGCTGTCTTTATAGCCGTACCCGCCGCGGCATTCCTCGGCCTGCTCATAGGTCATGCGCGCAGGACGAACCGGACCCGCGCCGTTGATGAAGACGTCCGGCTTGTAGGGCTGCGAGAAGTTACCAGGCGCACCTGGGATACCCGGCAGGCCGAGGAGGTTGACGTTGATGTTCTTGCTGTTGCCGAACGTCACCGAGGGGGAGGCGAAGGTCGTCGACCCCGAATAACCCACATAGCCCTCTTCTTGGCCGGCGGCGTTGAGCCCGGAGATACCGGCCCCGCCCGAGCCCGGGGTGATGTTGATACCGCCGATGTTGACCGCGGTCGCGCTCGTCGACCCGAGCGAGTTCTGGTTGTTGTTCTGGTTGGTATTGCCCGAGGTGCCCACCGCCGCCTGTCCGCTCGTATTGCCGGTGTTCTGGACGGCGTTCAGAACCGTGGTGGGGCTATCGGCGAACGCGGGGCATACCACTAGCAGCATGGTAGCCACCGTCGCCGCTGACAGCAGAAGTCCCATTCGATCCGGTCTCCGAAGTCGCGTATGCAACTGGTGATGACCCTGGCGGTGAGCCTGAGGCTCACCGCCAGGGCCGGGGATACTACACCACGACGGCTACTGCGAGATAAACGTCTGGGTCGAGTTCTGGTTCGGCTTCGACCCCTTGCCCACCGCAGCCTGACCGTTGGCGTTACCAACGTTCTGCACGGCGTTGATGGTCGTGGTGATGTCCTTGCCCGCACCAGTGCCTGTCTTGTTGCCCAGGTTCTGGATCAGCACACCAAGCACGTCACCGTTGTTGATGACGCTCTTGTTGTTGTTGCCGAGATTGACGGCGCCAAGGTTCTGGCCGCCGACATTGATGCCCGCGTCGGCGCACTGCCCACTCTGAGTGATACCGGTGGCCTGGTCACCCGAGTTTGCCGAGCTCGTACCCGTCGCGTTGCCGTGGTTCTCCGCAGGCCCGGACGACGTGGTCTGCGACTGAGACCCACCGGCTCCGCCCGGCGCCGCTGCTGCCGCGCCGGAATTGATGCTGGAATTGGAGCTGACAGCACCACCGCTCCCCGTGGTCGAAGACCCACCGGAGCCACCGGCACCACCCGCACCACCAGCACCTGTGGTTGCAGCACCGCCAACACCACCGACAGCCCCAGCTCCGCCGGTCCCTGAGTTGCCACCGACGGCGCCCGTGCCACCGTTACCTGCCGTAGCGGACGTCGCACCGGTCGTACCAGTGCCATTCCCACCCGTCGACGTGGAGTTACCGCCCGTGCCACTGGTCGCACCGCCACCGGTCGTCGCACCACCAGCAACCGAGTTCGCACCCGTGGTGGCGTTACCGCCCGTACCAGTGCTATTACCACCCGCTCCGCTCGAACCGGCACCGGCGGCAGAGTTGGCGTTGCCGCCCGCACCGCTCGTACCGTTCCCACCGCCGGCCGTACCTGCTCCACCGGCACCGCCCGTACCACCAGCACCACCGGCACCGCTGTTACCAGCACCACCGGCCGCACCGGCACCGGCGTTAGCAGCACCGCTCGTACCTGCTGCACCCGCGCCACCCGTACCGGTCGCACCAGCACCGGCGTTGGCAGCACCACCGGCACCGCCGGCACCGCTGTTCGCAGAGCCGGTAGGACCGGAACCACCTGTGGAAGCCGCACCCGTAGCCGCGGCACCCGCAGCGTTACCACCAGCACCGCTGTTCCCGGCACCAGCTGCACCGCTACCGGCGTTACCCGCCGCGTTGCCTGCACCAGAAGCGCCGTTGCCAGCGCCACCCGTACCGGCACCGGTCGTACCGCCACCGGCCGAGCCAGAGTTCCCACCACCCGCACCACCACTCGAGCCCGCACCACCAGCAGCGCCGTTGGCAGAGCCTCCGCCGCCGAGACCGCCGGCGACCGAGCCACCCGCACCACCTGTTCCAGCGGCACCGGAGCCGCCGTTGGCAGCGCCCGTACCACCGGTCGAGTTACCACCTGCCCCGCCATTCGCCGAACCGGCAGCGCCATTGCCAGCGCCACCCGCGCCCGAAGTACCGTTCGCAGCACCACTGTTGCCGCCACTCCCAGCCCCAGCATTGCCGCCGGCGCCACCGTTACCATTGGCGTTAGCGGAATTGCCGGAATTGCCGGTGGGGACGTTACCAATGGTCGAAGCACCTGCTCCGCCAGCGGCGGTACCACCAGCGCCGCCGTTGGCCGCACCAGAAGCCGAGTTAGCGGCAGTGTTGCCACCAGTCCCGTCACCGCCCGTGCCGCTGCCATTGCTCGTGTTACCGCCAGCCGAGTTACCCGTCGTGTTGGTGCCTGTAGCACCTGATCCGCCGCTTGCGCCGCCTCCGGTGCTGCTGCCCGCGCTGCCGCCGGATCCACCAGACCCGGACGCGGACCCGCTGTTACCACCGTTCGAGGCGCCCGTCGTGCCACCATTGGCGTTCCCGCCGGTCCCGCCATTGGCGTTCCCGGAGTTGCCGCCGGTGCCGCCGGTACCGTCACCACCGGTGCCGGTGCCGGTGCTCGACTGACTCGTTGCGCCAGAAGCGCCACCGGTGGCCGCGCCGGTATTGCCACCCGTCGCTCCGCCGCCAGTGTTGTTACCGGTGTTCCCGCCTGCTCCGCCGTTGCCAATGCTCACGGGGACAGCCGCGGTGACCGTGAAGCCACCGTTGGCGTTACCACCGTTACCGCCCGTACCCTGGGCGCCCGAACCTCCCGTGGCGCCGCCGGTATTGGCCTGGCCACCGTTACCACCGTCGCCCGTGCTAACCGTACCGCTCTGACCGCCAGTGGCCACGCCACCCTGACCACCCGAGGCGGCTCCGCCAGCTCCGCCAGTACCTGCACCGGTCGCCCCACCCGTAGCAACAGACGCACCGCCCGTGCCGGGTCCGGTGCTTCCACCGGTAGACGTGCCAGCGCCACCGCTCGCGGAACTCGACTGCGCCCCGCTGGTGGTAGCACCACCCGTCGTCGCACCGCTCGTCGCAGCGCCGGTGTTGCCACCCTGCGAAGTCGATCCGCCACCCGTACCGATGCCAAACGTACCGCTCTGCGTGTTGGTGGCTGATCCGCCAACGCCACCCGCCCCGCCGGCTCCGCCCGTACCGCTCGCTCCGCCGGCCCCACCGGCGCCACCTGCTCCGCCGGTCGCCGGTCCACTGGTCGCACCGACTGCTCCGGCAGCACCCGCTGCGCCCGCTGCACCCGTGGCGTTGCCGCCCTGGGAGTTGGCGGCGCCCGTATTACCGATGGTGCTCGCAGCCGCGGCGCCACCTGCACCACCTGTCTGCGCGGCCCCGATAGGCGCCGCGGTGCTCGCGGCCGCCGCGACCGTGATGGCACCGCTCGTGCCGCTCACCGCCTTGTTGGAAGAGTTACTGATGTTCGGACTGCAACCCCCCGCTGCGTCCACTATCGGCGGAGTCGCGACGCCCGCGACCCACAGCGCAATGGTGAACAGTGCCATCCATCTTTTCATTCGCATCGTCCTTTATGGTTTGGTCGGTTAGGGGTTACGCTGTGTCGACGCGCTCACGCTTGAACCGCTAGAGGCAGTCGGTGAGCCCGGCCGCCGATCCACAATCCCAATCGCGTGGCCCCGCCCGGAGGGGGCGAACGCCCGCGCACGGCACGCGGATCGACCGCCGCGGCCGGCGCTACGCAACGAATCCAGGTGGATCCCGTCTTCGTCATAGGAAGGTGGATTGTGAAGGCAAAGATAGCCTTCAGTCGCCACGCAAGCGCGCACCATGAGCAAAGCTTGGGCCAGTGATGAAACTTCTTTCTTCTTGCCAGCTTCCGTGGCGTCGCAGAACCGCGAAAAAACGAACTGTAAGGTTTTCCGAAGAGGAACGGCTGCAAGGATCACCCTTCATAGAAATTTGACACGATTCTAAAGATGCTGCGCCCTGAGGCAGCAGTCCTCGTCCTTTGATCCTATTGAGTTGTGATCAGCATGCTGATTCTGCGCCCTTTCTAACTGCATGCTCACACCGACAGCAGGGGAAAATCTTTTCTCTTGGTCGCGGTGATTGTTGACCACGACCCGGCGGCTGTGGCCTACTGGTGCGGCCGCGCACGCCTGCCGGAATGTCATGGGATGGGCGCTAAGCGACGCGGATACGCGAGGACCATGCCGAACACTCAAGCGAAGTCGAAAGAGACGCGACCAAGGCTCCGCCGGCGTACAAAGCGCAAGCTGACTTGGGCAACGGCCATCGGGGCCGGAATTGTTTTTTTTCTGGCCTTTTACCTTTGGGCCAGCAACCGGCCGGGCCAGTTCGTCAAGAGCCTGGGAAATGAACACTTGCAGACGGAGGATCAGAAGCACGTGCCGTACAACTCCGTGCCGCCGACCTCGGGTCCGCACTTGCCCGTCATCGCGCGATGGGGGGTGCACCCCGAGCCCATTTCCAACGAGCTGCAGGTGCACAACCTCGAGGAAGGGGGCGTGCTGGTTCAGTACAACTGCCCCCAGGGCTGCCCTGATTTGCTTTCGAAGCTACGGGCTATCGTCCTGCGCTACGACACGCAGGTCATTCTGGCTCCCTACCCGGGTATGGACAGCAAGATCGCCCTCACGGCCTGGTCCCGCATCGACAAGTTCGACGAGTTCGACGAGAAGCGCATCGTGCGGTTCATTCAGGCCTACCGCGGGATCGACCACCACCCCCGCGGAGGAATTCTCTAGAAAAAAAGAGGCCGCTCAAAGAGCCAGGTGAACCGCCGGATCACCTGGACCTATTGAGCGGCCTTGAAGCCGGCTCGTCCTCGTCTATGTCGTCCTGCTATTGCTGCTGATCGAGGATCGCCCGGATGGCCCGCATCACCGGATTGTCGTCGGCCGGGGCCGGGGCTGCCGTGGTGGTTGTGGGAAGCCCCAGGTACTTCTTCACGCAGCTGTACTGCTCCCAACCCTTGAGCTGATAGTTCAGGTCGACCTGCTTCCATTTCGGGTGGCCGTTCTGCGCGAGCCAGTCCATCCGTCGCGCCATGATCTGGGCGAACCGCCCCACGGCGTCGCAGTCCCTGAACCGATAGTCGAACGAGATGAGCACGGCCTTGGCGGCGACGGTAGTGATCTTCGCCGGCTGCCACGGATACGTATTGGGCGGAATCTCCGCCTGCGGGTAGAGCTCGAGGATGCTCTTGCTCGTGATCGGAACGAGCGCGAGCTGGTCGGCCTCGGTCACTCCTTCCTTGAACAGCTTGACGGGGTAGCCGGCCACGTAGAACATCGCGTCGATGCGTCCCGCCTTGAGCTCGGCCAGCGCCTCGTCGGTGTCGATGGGGACCATGGCGCTGGGCTTCACGTCGGACAGCTGTAACAGCACGCGGGCGGTCAGGAAGGTGCCGCTCCCGTCGCGGCCGATAGCCACTCGCTTGCCGCTGAGATCCTCGAAATCCGCGAGGCCGCGACGGCCGAGCACATGGATCTCCTCGTTGTAGAGCGGGAAGACCATGCGGGTCTTCTTGGCGATCTTGATGAGGTTCTGATCCGTCTGGAGCCGCGAGATGAAGGCCAGCACGTCGGACTGCACGATGCCGAGCTGGACGCCCGGCCGCTGGTACACGGCGAAGACGTTCTCGATGGAGCCCTTCGAGTTGTACACGTTCAGCGTGACCTCGGACAGCCTCATGAGCTTCTGGAGGTCGAGCCCGAACTGGTAGTAGGTGCCTTTCTCGCCTCCGGTAATGATCCCCATCTTGTTGTCGACCTTGGGTTCGGCGGCAAAGCCGATGCCGGTCCACACGAACAACAGCAACAGCGTCAGCAAATACCAACCCATCTTCTTCACGGTGCTTCCTCCTCTCGAGGCCGGAGGCCTCGTATAGACCATTGTCGAAAGGGCCGAGATCATGACATAGCGACCATCGGGTGTCAATTTGAGCCAGAGGCGGTAGTCCCCGATCGCCGCCGTCAATCCGATCCAGAACCGCCAATCCGATCCAGATATGAGGAGCGCCGCCGGACTTGACAGCCCCCCGGCGCCAAGGTTATCAGGGGCTCATGGCGCTCCCCGTCGGCCTCCCCGCGCTCCCCCGGTTCTAGACGCTGACCCGACTCTGGCACTCGCAGATCCGCCGTTTCGCGGCGAGCGGCGTCGTCAATACCCTCACCGACTATGTGGTGTTCATGTCGCTGACCAGGATCTTCTCGGTTCCCCTCGGACGGGTGTGGATCGCCAAGCTGATCTCCGGGGGCATCGCCATGGCCGTCAGCTTTCTCCTCAATCGGAGCTGGGTGTTCGCTTCCCGTGATGCCCGTCGCTCCGGCCAGGCAGTCCGGTTTCTCATCACGACGATTTCCGCCTCCTGGGGCATCCAACTCGCTCTGACCCAGTTTTTCGCGAGCGTCTGGCCGGTGCCCGGCCTCGCGGGCTATGCGTTGCTGGTCCGTCTCGGCTTGGCCGCGATCGCCCCGGGGATTCTCACGGAAGCCGCCGCCATCAAGACGGTGGCGTTCGGTCTCGCCACCTCCGCGAGCATGGCGTGGAACTTCGTCTTGTACCGCACCTGGGTGTTCCGGCCGGCGCAACCTTGACCCCTCCGACACCGGGTGTTAGCCTCCGGGCGCTCTCCCCGCCGCTGGTTCCCCGTGGCAGCATGAATCGTTCGTGTTCCCGATTGAGGAGGAGATTCTGATGGATGTGTCCATGATCCCGGTTCTGTTGCAGCGGCTCGAAAAGCTCGAGCGGAGCAATCGCCGGCTCAAGCTATCGGGACTGGTCGTCTTGTTCGGGCTGCTTGCCTTCGGCCTGATGGGTCAGGCAAAGCCGCCGCTCCAGACTGTCGAAGCGCAGGAGTTCGTCGTGAAGGACGCCGGCGGAGTGGTTCGCGCCCGGCTTGGGGCCTCGCCCTCCGCGGTCAGCCTCAGCCTCTCTCACGAAGGCGGACGGGCGAATCTCGTCGTCTCGGGCGGGCGGGGCCAAGGCGCCCACCTTGCCGTCACCGACGCAGCCGGCAAGATCAAGGGCCTCCTTCTGCTCAATCCGGAAACGGTCGGACTCTACCTGTCTCCCGTCGACGCCACCGGTCCGCCCAAATCCCCTCGTGTGGTCTTCGAGGTGCTGAGCCAGGGTACCGGGGGATTCGCCTTCTTTGACAAGAACGGTGTGGCACGGGCCTTGGTAGGAGCCGTCTCCGACGACGGTACCTCATTCGTGTCCGTCCATGACGCCTCCGGCAAGCAAGCCTGGAAGGCGCCCTAGCCCGGATAATTCATGAGTGCAGCCACTGAGTGCCAATCCGGGCTGGCGGACGCGTGGATGCGCGGTGTGGAGTCTGGAGATGCGCGTGAGGCCAGCATTTCGAGATCCGCGACGTGCGTGGCGGCGTGGTGCCTTC
>Ga0137403_10002810_pt1 | contig 21094 bp, 18 predicted proteins | sample CZOMad2_1_16fung_FD_122057 | JGI IMG/M metagenome (GOLD analysis project Ga0137403, IMG submission 122057) | Vadose zone soil fungal communities from Angelo Coast Range Reserve, California, USA - CZOMad2_1_16fungal (Hybrid Assembly) | ecosystem: Environmental > Terrestrial > Soil > Vadose zone...
TTACGCGACGATTTACGCGGTGGTGGGTTCGATGGTCACGACGACGCAGGAGGGCGGCCAACTCGCTTTGCCCGTCGTGCTATTGCTGGTCGCGGGGCTTTATCTATCGTTCAATATCATTCGCAGTCCGAATTCGTCTCTGGCTTTCTGGGCGTCGATGTTTCCGTTCTTCGCACCGATTACGATGCTGGTGCGCATCGTCACGGAAACACCGCCCTTCTGGCAGATTCTGCTGTCGCTGGGGATTGGGTTCGCGACGATCGTAGGCCTGGTCTGGCTGGCGTCAAGGATTTATCGGGTGGGCATGTTGATGTACGGCAAGAAGGCCACGATCCCTGAAGTTTGGCGCTGGGTGAGACAGGCCTGAACACCTTTGATTTCAAATCTCAAATCTCAAATTTGAAATCTGAGATCTCAAATCGGAGATCTGAAATCTAAGATCGCAAATCCACAAATGCCAGTTGAGATTGAAAAGAAATATCGTCTGACAAAGAAACAGCGCGAAGCAATTACGGGTCGTTTGCGAAAGTTGGGAGCTGCGCCAGGCGAACTCGAAGTCGAAGAGAACACTATCTATCGCGGTGGGCGGCTGGAGCTCGGCGGCTGCGCGCTGCGACTGCGGCGCGTTAACGGCCGCGCGTTGCTGACGTTCAAGGAACGAGTTCCCAGCAAATCTCCCATCAAGCATCAGCGGGAAGAAGAGACAGAGGTCGCGGACGCTAATGCCTTGGCCGCGATTCTGCGTTCACTCGATTTTCGGCCGGCGCTGGTTTACGAAAAGCGCCGCACCCGCTGGCAGCTGGGCAAGGCCGAGATCGCGATGGACGAACTCCCGTTCGGGCTGTTCATGGAGATTGAGGGGTCTGAGAAGGACATCATCCAGGTTGAGAAGCAGTTGGGAGCGGAAGCTCTGCCCGCCGTAATTGAAACCTATCCAATGTTGACTTCACAGTTGGGCCAGAAACGCGGCGGAGTGATCGAATCGCGGTTCGCCCGCTCAGTGCGCGAGCGAGCGCGGCAGCCGATACGATAGTGCACAGACTTCAGTCTGCGATTTCCAGTTAACGAACACAGACTGAAGTCTGTGCTACCAGCTAGTTCCGATCGCGCACGTCCACTCTCTGGACCGAAAAAACCACCCGCATTGTTTCGGGCCGGCGATCGAGCGCGGCGGGCACAAACGCAGCATTCTGCCGCAGGGCTTTCTCAAAGTCTTCCAGCATCCGGCGATCACGCGGCGCCTGCATCACGTCCGCCATCGACGCGGAGCCGTTAGTGAAGACATCAGCCACTACCATCATATGGTCATCGCTGCCGCGGCCATTTCCACGGCCAGGCTCTGAGGTCAGGCTTGCCAGCGCGCCGCCCGGATCCAGACTGGGCGACTGCGTATTAAATGGAGTACGCAAAGCCACATAACTCTCTGGCGAAATCGGTTTGGTGAGGTCGTAAGCCGTGCGAAACGGGTCGGGTGGGACGATAGTCTCCTGCATCTGATCGAATGCCAGCGCGGCCTCGTGCAGCGCGATCATGTGCGGACGCAAAGCAGCGAACACTGCGGTGAAGATAATTATTGAGGCGAGCGAACTGAAGGCGTAACGCATCATGACAGGTTGCAGCCAGGCGCGAACCTGGTCGCCGAAGGTTGTGTCATGAAGGGTTTGCTTCCGGGCCGCTTCCGCTACCAGAGCCTTACTTATTGATGGAATCAGATCGAGGGGTGGCGCAGGGCGCGTCAGCATCGCCAGACCGCCGCGGATTGATCGCATTTCCAACAGGCGCGCGCGACAAACCGGACAGACTTCCAGATGGTGGTAGCAGGAGCCACGCTCATCCGGCCTGAGGCCGTCATCGACGTAAAGCGAAAGCGATTGTTGAATCTCTTCACACGACATAAGTCATTGCCGATTTCCGATTGCCGATTTCCAATTCACCCAGGCTGTTGCCGATTAAGCAAGACTTCCTCAATTGGCAATCGGCAATTGGAAATCGAAAATCCTTTCGAATGGCTGGCCGACCCCGGCTGCTTCCCCCAAAATCAGGGAAAGCAACGCCGACTCGGGAAACTGTGGTTTGCTCATCATCCGCAGCGGAATGGAATCTACGGGCTGTTGCTGGCCACGTTTTCAAATCATTCCCCTCTGGTTGAATTGCATTTCATCCGTTCCCAAACCGTCACTTCGACCCAATTGGCACCGAGTTCACGTGAAGCCGGGGCGGGCCAACCATTCGTCATTACAAAGATCCTTCAAGCTTGCGGCGCAGTTCGAGTCTGCCCCGCGAAATTCGTGACTTCACCGTGCCGATACTAATCTGAAGCGTATCCGCAACCTCTTCATAGCTGAATCCTTCCACGTCGCGCAGAATCACGGCTTCTCTATATGACTGCCGCAATCCCAGCAGAGCCTCGCGCAGTTGACCTTCGCGTTCTTTTGCCAGCGTCTCTTGTTCAGGATCAACCGCTTCGTCGTTTCGCAACCTCGCGCTGAGCGGTTGTTCGTGACTATCGTCGGTGGCATCAAGCGAAACCGTCACGTCACGTTTCCGTCGGCGCCACCAACGCCACCGATTGCGGGCCTGGTTAACGGCGATCCGGTATATCCAGGTTTTCAAATTCGAATCGCCGCGAAACCGACTGATGCTTTGAAAGGTCCGGAGGAATGTTTCCTGCGTTAAGTCGCGAGCTTCTTCCGGATCGGCGGTCAAGCGATAGAGCAGAGCGTACACATCACCGGTGTACTCAGAGACCAGACGCTCAAACGCCGCTGCTTCCCCGCGCCGCAGTCTTTCAAGGAACTGATCCTCGGCTGGCGATCGAACCTCGACCCCTGCCGCCGAAGCAACTTCTTCCAAGTCCGCATGCCCGCGGAGTGCGATCTGCTCTCCGTAGCTCACCTTGGACCCCCATGAACGGGAAGAGTCAAATTCGTTATCCGCCGTGCCTTCCCGGACAGACGCTCAGTTAGACAACCGCCAAGCTGGTTTTGTTCCCGCGTCCTCATTTTGGCTTCCATCGCATCGGCGCCGTTTGTTGGATGACTATTGGGCGTCTTACCGTTTCGGATCGCGGCAGCCTCCTTGACAACGTTCCGAGCGGTCGCTAAATTCGCTGTTTCTGCGATCATACACCAAAATGAACGCCCGTGACTGTGCGTTCTTGCAAGAGGAAGACAGTTGGCAAAATATAAGAAAAGGGCCAAGGAACTAAAGCACGACCGGTTTCGTGACACCACGATGCTGCTAGCCGACAAGCTCGCCGACCGGGTGGCCGGTCGCGGTCGGCAAATTCTTTACGGACTGCTGGCCGTGATAGTCCTGTTTGCCGTTGGCTATGGCGTGAAACGCTGGCAAGACAAGCACACGGGTGAAGCGGAAGCCGCCATGGGCCGGGCAATCACGATTAATGGAGCGGAAATCGGCCCGGCGCCGGCCGCAGGTTCGAGAGATCCGATCTATAGTACTCAGCAGGAACGCTCGGAACGGGCCATCGCAGAATTTCAAAAAGTTGCTGCCAAGTACGGTGAGCCCTATCGCTCGGAGGCCCGCTACTTCATCGCGACGAATGAGCTGGTCACCGACCGCGCCCAGGGCGAGACTGATTTGCAGGCTTTGACTCAGAGTAGCGGAGAGATAGCTACGCTCGCGAAATTTGCCTTGGCGCAGGCAAAGGAAGCCGATGGCAACCTCGACGAGGCGGCGAGACTCTACAGCGAGATTGCGAAAGAGGGCTCTGCGATCGTGTCGCCGGAAAGTGCGAATCTGCGCTTGGCTACCGTTTACGACAAACAGGGAAAGAAAAAGGAAGCCGCGGACCTGCTCTTCAACATTGTGGACACAGCCCGCAAGGCCAGGGACAAGGATGGTAAGCCCGTGCCTGAATCTGCGGCGTCTCGCGAGGCCGGACAGAAACTGTTGAAGATCGATCCGGCGCGTCATGCGCAGTTGACGTCCCCACCCGCGCCGACCGGCCTGCCGTTTTGATAGCCTTTGAAATCTGAGATCTCAAGTCTGAAATTTCAATGGACGGTCTGACTCATTCGCTGCTTGGTCTCACCTCAGCCAAAGCGGGTCTGGACCGTCTCTCACCTTACACGACCCTCGCCTGCATTCTGTCTGCGAACGCTCCTGACAGCGATGTCGTCTCAGTCTTCTTCGGCGGCCCGTGGATCCTTCTACAGCAGCATCGCGGAATAACGCACTCCATCATCGGTACGCTGGCGCTCGGTTTCCTGATCCCAACGATCCTGTTTGGGATCGAGCGATCAATCGTGAGGTGGCGCAAGAAACCATCACGAATTCAATATCGCGGGTTGCTCCTGGCATCATTGATTGCAGCGGCAACGCATCCGCTGATGGACTGGACCAACAATTACGGATTGCGGCCGCTGCTGCCGTGGAATGGCAAGTGGTTCTACGGTGACCTCGTTTTTATCGTCGATCCCTACCTGCTCCTGATTCTGGGAGGCGCAGGGTTCCTGCTTACCAGCGACCGTCGGTTGAAAATTGCGGGCTGGTCGTTGCTGGCCATCGTCGTCACGTTAATCGTTTTGCGCGTGCAGCCCCAGCGGGCAGCCGGTATTGGCAGTCTCACTCCAGCGCGAACGATTTGGATCATCGGAGTACTGGCGTTGGCCGGTGCGCGCGCGCTCAGACTTCAGAAACGCCTGGGCCGAACGCTCGCAATTGGCGCTCTGTCTTTCGTTGTCATCTACTGGGGGGCGCTTGCCTGGGCGCATCACAGGGCTTACGCGAACGCGGAAGCCGAGGCGAACGGAATAGCTGCGCAGCGCGGCGAACATTTCATGCGCGTGGCTGCGATGCCGACCGCAGCTAATCCGTTTCAATGGCAGTGCGTGGCGGAGACGGATCGCGCGCTATATCGATTCCTGGTTGGCGTCAGCGCACCAGTCTCAAACATGACTGGGAATTCGGATGAGCTGAGGCAACGTTTTGAGAAACCAACTGGCCAGGATCAACAGCTCTTCGCTGAAGCGTCGCGCGACCCTCGCGCTCAGATCCTGCTGAACTTTGCCAGGTTTCCGATTGCTGTCGTCCAAAGTGACCACTGCCCAGGTCAAGCGTTCGTTCATTTCGCCGATTTACGTTACACTGAACCCGGCGCAGCGTCCGGAAGGTTCTCTCTGAGCGTTCCCGTCAATTGTCCCGCGCCTTAAGGCTTTGGGTTCCGTTCCATTAAGGAAAAGGTTTTGAGCGACTCATCACAAAATCAGTTGCGCGAGGTATTAGTCGACACAGCGCGTGGTCACGTCGCTCCGGCGAAACGAAAGAAGCTGGCCGGCATTCGCGTGTCTCCGGGCGGATATTTCGCAGTTGCTGCTCTGCTGACCTTTGCCGCGCTCTTGTGCCTGCGCAATCATCGTGATCTAACCGCACTCGCGCTCGCTGCCGGCACCTGGACGATCATTCCCTTGCTCGTACTCACGAATCGGCTCAGTTTTGACGGACATACGATCTCGCGAACGGGCCTGGCTGCATTACTCATGAAGCTGGTGCGCGGGCGCACTCAAAACCTGTCGGTTGACGAAGTCGAGCGCGTTGAAGTTGCGACCCTGCGCACGCTGCGGCGCGGCGGCAAGGTGCGTTACCGCTATCGCGTGGAAATCGCCGGCAAAGGTTCTTCATTCGTGCTGGCGTCGGGCGGCCAGGAATTTCGGCAAATGGTCCGCTTGTTGTTGCCGTTGATCGGCGATTTTAAGATGGATGCGCGCGCCGGGGAACTTCGCGATCACCTGGCTGAGGCAAAGGCTGTTCGCGCCGAGGCCGCAAAGCTGGGGGTTGCTTCAAATCTGGTTTTGGAAGAAACCACTGACGCGAAGAGAGTGGATCGATATCGCGCAGCAGTCTCTGCGAATCACTCAGCGCAGGGTTCTGCTCAATCGTCGCCACAGGACACTGAGCGCGCGACCTTGCTGCGCAAGTCAGCTAACGATTTGCGTATCGGCGGTTGTTTGCAGCAGTCAAGTGAGGCCTTTCGGCGCGCTCTGCTGATTTCACCTCAGAGCCCCTGGCTCATTTACGAATATGCGCGGCTGCTGAAGTCGCAAGCCAGCGCTTTTAGCGATGCGCGCCTGTTGGGGCGTGCCTGCGCGGCCCTCAGACTTGCCGCCATGCGCGGGCCGAAAGATGCGAGTTTGCTGGCGCGAGTCGGCGAATCCTTCCTTGAGTACGGCGATCCGGTGCGGGCTGCAAAATTATTTCGCCGGGCCCTGGACCTCGACGAAAATATCTATCGCGCCCAGCTCGGTCTGGCTGAAGTAGCTCTGACCAACGGTAAACTCGCACACGTCATTCACCACTACAATGACGCGGTGCGGATTGCTCCGGACAAAGCCACCTCCAGCCTGGCAAGACGCGAGGCGGACTACTATTCGCGTTTGAATAATGACGAAGACTATCTGGCGGCTGAGTTGCGCCGCATGAACTGGTTGGAAGGAGCAAACCGCGTCCAGCGTCTCACGGCGCGAGTTAGCTTTGCCGCGATGCTCATCGCGCTGGTGGGATCTTCTGTCGATCAAGTGGTGGCCGGCCTCGGTTGGGCGCTGGCCTCATCCTCGATTATCGCCTGGTCCGGTTCGCTGATTACCAGAAAACTGCTGGCCACTCGTGGCCGTCCTCAACCGAGCGACGCATGAGCGGACTCGTTCAGAATTCAACCATCAGATAAGAGTTGGGGCTTCCCAGACAAAACGATCCACGAAGAAACACGAAGCGAAACTAGTTTTATTCGTGCGTCTTCGTGTTACTTCGTGGATCGTTCCGGTCCATCCGGCAGAGAAATACGAAACCAAATCAAGACCCTGCTCTAAAGCGCTGAACTCGTCCGCGCTCCCAGCATACTAACGCTTCCTAATTTCAGAATTGAATCTCAGCCTGACGCTTCTTTCACCTGATCTTTCTTAGCGGCTTTCGTTGATCCCTTCTTCGCTTTCGGAACTTTGGGCGCGACGGTTCGACCCGCTTGCTCAGTCGCCGACGCTACGGCCTCAATGCGAACGGGCGCCGGATTCAAAAAAGCATCCCAACGATACCGAGGACGTTCCGCGGTTTCACTTAAGCGCTTGAAGACCATGTTCGTCACTGCTTCAGTGACCCAGTTATGATAAAACTCGCCGACTGATTGCAGTTCGGCATCCGGCGCGGGATTCATGAAATCGATCGCGTAGGGTACGCCGTCTTTGATCGCGAACTCTACCGTATTGATGTCGTAGCCCAGCGCCGTGCAGAGTGTCCGCACGTCTCTCACTACTCGCGTGGCCAGCTCGGGCGCCAGATAATTCGGGTCGTTGATGTACTGCTCTCCAGAGAGGTAAGTTTTGCGCGGATCGTAGGGCATGATCATGACTTCGTGTTGCCCGATGCAATAACAACGGACGAACTGATCGAAATCGATACCCTCCTGCAAAGTCATGCACAGGGTCCCTGTTTGATCGTATTCGGTGATCAGTTCTGCCGCCGAGGTAACCTTCGAAACATTTTTCCAGCCACCGCCGTCGAACGGCTTTAAGAACGCAGGCAGCCCCACGTAATCGATAATCGCCTGCCAGTTGAGCGGGAATTCGAGATTGCGTAAGCTCTCGCTCGTGATTCCGGCGATGTAGTCTTTCTGCGGCAACAACACGGTCTTTGGCACCGCCACGCCGAGCTTGCGCGCCAGCGAATAGTTGAAGAACTTATCGTCGGCCGACCACCAGAACGGATTGTTTATGATGATCGTCCCTTCCAGCGCCATGCGCTTAAGCGTGGCGCGATAGAAGGGCACCTCGTGCGAGATGCGATCTATTATCAGATCGTAAGCGGGAGGCGCATCATGACGAATGCCTCCGAGGGTGAGATATTCCGCTACTACCGATCCGTTTCCGCGTTCATTGACGTTTCTAATCAGGGCTTCGGGAAACGTCTTTTCCCGGCCAACCAAAATGCCAACTCGTTTCATCGATCAAATGTCCTTTCGTAACCACTCTCTCGGATTCGCGCTGCCGCCGGCAGCTACAACGATCCCGCTAACGGCCCGTTAGTTCTTACTCTCTTACTTAACGCGGTGCAGAGCGTGTTGTCAAACTCGTTAATCTCCAGGGACATCCAACCATCCGGCCCTGGCATCATTGAGAAGGCCGGGGGCCCAAATCAGGATTGGCTTGTGTTACAATCCCGACAAATTGCAGCGAGAGTTTCTTTATCAGGTGTTTGTGAGCATGAAATCTAAAGCCCGATTGCGCTTTCGAAAACTAAGGATCCTGGCCGTGGCGCTGGCAACGTCGGCTCTCCTTTTGTCCATTAGCCCTTTGTCCCGGGCTGACGATCCTAAAGCCCCAACCGCCGAGCAAATCGGAGAAACCGTCATCCTGTTCGCGGGAGGCGGTATGGGCCGAATCACCCTGAACCAAATTCGGCGCAATGGACTTGAGCGCGGGCGATTGACTCGTACTGGTCAAGACGGCCGCGTTGAAGAAGTGCGTTACGAACTGCGCTTTGTGCGCGGGGACAAGCCGGAAAAGGACAAAGTCCGCCTTGATAGCAAGACACCTCAGGCTGAATACTCTCTGGTTTATGGTGGCGGGCGCGTTTTCGGCCTCGTCAACGGTTCAATCTTTACGCCGCGCGCAGACGCCACGGCGGGTTTCATTGCCCAACAGGCGCACAGCATCGACGCGCTGCTGCGTTACAAAGAAAACGAATCCAAGCTGACTTCAGCCGGCAAAGACAAACAGCAGGGAGTCGACCTGTACGTTATCGATCTGACCGACAAAGCGAATCGCAAGACGCGATACTTTATCAGCGCCAAAACCTTTCGCGTGTTGTGGCTCGATTATGAGGAGATCCCACCAGGCTCAACCACAGCCGTCAAATACACCAGGCGTTTCTATGACTATCGCATGGCGCAGAGCACCTGGGTACCCTACCGCACCGTTCTGCTCGAAGACGGAAAGCAGACCTCCGAGACCCGCATTCTTACCATTACCTACGGCGTGAAGATGGAAGACTCGCTGTTTCAAAACCCGGACGCCTCAATTACCGCCGGAAACCCGTGAGCCTTACACCCTAAAACCTATTTTTTCGGAACCGGAGAGGTTGCCGGGCGTGTCTACTGCCGAGGCGGTCGCGGACCGGTGTATAATTTTGCTCGCGATGAACCGTAGCCCAGGTTGAGAATTGCGCCCGTATTGACTGAGAGCCTGCCTGCCCGATGAGAACGCTAACTTCGATTGAGGAGTTGGATTTCGCTGCCGCGATGCCCGCGCCCGCGCCGGTCGTGGTCCAGAGAACATCCGATCATGTCCTGCTGGAAGAGACGCTGGCGGGCAACGAAGACGCGTTTGCTGAATTGGTTCGCCGTTATCGGAACCAAATTACGAGTTACATTTACCGCATGACTAACGATTACGACGGAGCGGTTGATTTGGCCCAGGAGACTTTCATGCGGGTATATCGCGCGGCTGGTCGCTATCAGACGACCCATGCATTTTCGACTTACATTTATCGGATCGCGACCAACTTGGCGATTAGCGAGTTACGCAAGCGCAAGCGACGACGGCTGGTATCGCTCACGGGCTTGCTCTCTTCCGAAGACGGCCAGGAAGCCAGGGATTTTGACGCTCCCGATGATCGTCCTTTACAGGACATCAGTCTCGTCGACGCGGAAAAGCGGGCTGTTATAAAACGGGCCATCAGTACTTTGCCGGACAAGTATCGCGCGCCGCTCGTGTTGCGCGACGTGGAAGGGAAGAGTTACGACGAGATTGCGGCGATCTTGTCTACCAGCGAGGGCACGGTGAAGTCGCGTATCAACCGAGCCCGGAATTTCCTGCGCGACAAAATGCGGAATTACATCCAGGTGGTGCCATGATGAATGGGAAAGAATGCCGCGCTACGCGGCAAGAAATTGACGAGTCAGAACTGAACCAGAGTTTGAGCGATCAAGCACGCTCGCATGTCGCTCTCTGCGAGGCGTGTGGCGACTTTCGCGCGGAACGAACCAGTCTGCGCGAGTTGGTCGGCAGCCTTGAGCCGGTGGCCGCGCCGGGAGACTTTGAACTGCGGCTGCGGGCGCGTATGGCGAGTGAGCGGCAAGGTCGCGCTCGACAGCCGTACATTTTTCGTTTGCCAATCGGCACTCCGGCGATGGTCGCGGCCGCGCTGGTGGTAATGCTCGCCTTGTCTCTGGTTTGGTTCGCGCAGCAGAACAGAAGCCAGTCACCGGCTATCGCGAAAGTACCAACCCAGGACGCGCCGGTGGTGCCGCCGCAATCGGCGTTGGTTGCAGACAAGCATGACGCGGCGCCAGGGACAGAGGGCGGTAGGCCCGAGCCTGATCAAGCAACACCGAGTCGAACTGGAGCTACCATCCGAGAAAACAATAGTCGAACCGGCTCGACCTTGGCGAGCGTCGACTATGGCACGGCGCCGGCCGAACGGTTTAAGCAGATAGAACAAAGAGCTGGTGAAGTTTCCCTGAGTGCGCCTCTTAAACCGATGGTGGTGTCGATGCAGGACGACCGTGGTGCGACGCGCAGGATTTCCTTGCCGCCGATCAGCTTTGGCGCGCAGCGCCTGGTCAATAATGGGACTCCTGTCAGTTTCAGTCCGAACAGCCGGAGTTGGTAGGTCGGTTTTTAAGTAAGCTTATGAATACGAGTTTCAATCGAACATTGAGGTTCCTGGTTGCTGGCACTGCGGCGATGTTTTTGGCGCTCGCGGGCCAGGCGCAGACAATCGCGCCGGCAGCGTCGACGGTGACCCAAACGCCAGCCGTGGCGCCGGGAACTGCACCGGAAAAATCGCAACCCCGAAGACCGCCACGGCGCGCATCGACTTTGCCCGCCACGGTGACAGTCGTCGCGGACCAAACCAGGGTGGCGCCACAAGTCGTGACCGTGGTTCATCGTTTGACCGGGGTCAAGATGCTGAGGTATTTGCTGAGGCAGACAGGCGAGCCCGGCACGATTTATACGATCGACACAGAGGCGATCGCGGGCGACGCTCACGCGAGCATCATCGCCGGCTGGGCCTTGAACGATGGGATGACGATCGCTGTGCGCCTGCCGCAGGCGGGAGCAGAGTTGGATCCTTTGAAAGCCATGATGATGCCGCCTCAACTGACTGCGCGGACACCTGGACCCATAACTGGGCGTATGTTCATCCCACCCGGCGCCGGAGAGCCCGATGTTACCGTCATCACCCGCGACGGACGAAAACTCAGGGCGCGGTATGTCGGACTCGACGGACAGACGGGACTGTCGGTGTTGCAGGTGAACTCAGTCATCATGCCACCGTTAACTGATCAGGTTGCCAGAGAATTGACTCAGGGCCAGGCCGTGCAGATCTTCGCGCCTGAGCGCACTACACCTGAAGGAGAGGGCTCATCGCGAACCATCTATGTAAAGGTGGGCGAGGTAGCCACAAAGATTTCCGCCCTTGAGCGCAGCGCCGGGAACCTGGATCGGCTAACGGTGCGCGGCGCCAGGCTCACGCCTCTGATGATCGGTGGCGTTGCTTGTGATGAAGCGGGAAATACTCTGGGTATCGTTGAATCTGTCGAAGGCGAAGACGCACGGATCGTTTCTGCTGATACGATTCGCGCAGCCGCCGGCCGCGTACTCAAGCATCAGGCCAGTGTTCCCAAACCGCTCCTCGGTATCGTGGGCGAGCCGGTGGAATTCGCCAAACGCGCGGCCTTCCTGGCCAACGGATGGCGCGAAGATCAGTTGAACGAACTGTTCCAGCAGCACCTGGGGATTCTGCTTACCGAGGTTAGACCCGGGACGCCGGCGGCGCTGGCGAAATTGCACGCGGGCGACGTCATCGTCCGCGTCAACCAGGAAGACATAGCCAGCAGCGAAGCGTTCTCCAAATTACTCGGAGATGCGGGCAGTGGCCAGCAGGTGGAGTTTATGGTCCGGCGGCCGAGTGCCCCTACGCCTTTTCCGATCGACGTGAAACTTGGCGGCTCGTTTGATCCGGTCTTCAGGTACCATTTTGAATTCCCGTTGATGCCTCAGAAACTAAATGGGTTGGAAGGCCTGGGAGTTGAAACCATCAGCCTCTCGCCAAAGAACCTGACGCAAATGGGCGCTGAGAACGGTGTTCTGGTAGTGTCGGTCGAACCGGAAAGCATTGCGGCGCGCAGCGGGCTGAAGGAGGGCGATGTTATTGAGGCCATCGACGGGCGGGTCCTGGGGCGGGGCACGATTGCCGCACGCGTTCAGTTCAACCGTCAGAAAAAGCACGTGCTCTCGCTGGTTCGGAAGCGTGAAAAGAAACAGGTAACCCTGGAGCCGGTGGAGTAGCTCTTCTATCTGAAATTTCAGATTTGAGATCTGAAAATTTGAGTTTTGAAATCCTCAATCGTCCGGTTTTCCCGGAAGCAATCCCTCGCACAAGAGCGTCTGCGGACCACTTTCATTGCAGATAGCGAACTTCGCATTCGATCCCTGATACATGGTCACGCCCGCATACTCGCCGCGAGCATTCAAGATATAAAAGTTTACGTAGAAGTTGGGCGTCCCTTTGCTGTTCAGCAAACGCTTCTCAACTGTGTTCGCCTTGATGCGCCTAAGCGCTTCCATTCCAGCGTCCCTGGGATGAGCGCCGCGACGCATCTCTTCGACAATGAAGAACGAAGAAAGGCCGTAGAGATTCGCTTCGCCGCGACCGGTTGATCCGGCGGCTCCCACCTGGCCGTCGACATACAAGCCGGCGCCGAGAATCGGCGAATCACCCACGCGTCCGGGAATCTTCCAGGACAATCCGCTGGTGGTCGTGACGCCACAGATTTCGCCCTGGCTATTGATTCCGTCGCAATTGATCGTGCCATAGATGCTTTCCGGTCGCAGCAGTCCTTCGGCCAACATTTCGGCCGCTACGCGCCGGCCGGCCTCTGCCCGCTTCTTCGGATCGAGATAGTGCAAAGGATCGATTCGCCGCTTCCACTCGAGCCACAAGGCCCGCGAATGGGGAGTGTTTAGATCATCTTCGATCTTGAATCCCATGCTGCGGGCGAAGTCCTGCGCCCCTTTGCCGGCGATCAGATGATGATCGGTCTGCTCCATCACCGCCTTCGCGACCAGCGAAGGTGTGCGGACGCCTTCGATCGCGGCCACGCTACCGGCTTGTTTCTTCGGTCCATGCATGCACGACGAGTCGAGTTGCACAACACCTTCGGCATTTGGCAGACCGCCATAGCCGACACTGTCATCGAGCGGATCGAGTTCGACTATATTTACTCCGGCAATGACTGCGTCGAGCACGTCTTCGCCGTGCGTGAGCATGGCGAACGCTTTCTGGACGCAGGTCACGTTGCCGCCGTTCTTGAATTGGTTCCCGTTGGCGGATGAAATGACCAGGGGCTTGACGGCGCTGGGCACCAGCATCGTAGGCAGAGCCGCCGCTGTTCCTGACTTTGATGCCAGCACCATGCCGGCTGCACCAGTCCCAATCATGAAATCGCGGCGTCGCATTTTTTCGACCTCTCTTCGGTTCGGATACACTGGACGTATTGTTATAGGTGCGTCAGTCAACCTGAAAGCCAAACTTTTGAGAGGCGCTCGCTTTGGCCGTTCGATCAATTACGGTAACCAGCAGCAAATATCGACCGGGTTGGAGGCCATCAAGGGTTACCTCAGCCGCATAAGGAAGTCGACGCAAGTCAGAGAGCCCGTCCACGTGAATCTTGTGCAAAGGCAAGGTGATGACCGGTTCATTGTCCCGAAACATCTGCACCTGGACCGCCAGGTCGGTATTGCTCGCACTGGCAGACGTCAACGGCAGGCCATTAGGTGGCCCAGAATTGCCGTTGCTCACCGGCGCTAGCGACGAAGTGCCACTCGCGTTATAAACGAAAGTTACGAAACGGAGCAGGGAAGACTTGGCAAAATGGTGATCAATATTCAGGAACACGCGGCGCAGAGCTTCCGGCGCCTTACTGGGCTCAGACGCATCGGCCGACGATGGCGCGCTTTCCGAGTCAGTCTTGCTTTCGCCCACAATCAAGGTGCTTAGAGTAAGGGCTTTCGATCCGAGATCCGGAATCTGGATCCAGCGAACGGCGCTCCCGACACTGCCCTTCTTTGGGTCGACTGCTGCCACTCGAACTTGATAGAGGCCAGGCTTTATGACACAGAAGTGGTTATAGAAGATATTGTCAGGTGGCGGTGCATTCGCCGCGATGGAGCTCGACTTAATCGTCAGGTGCTTGTTAAAGCTGCTCACAGGCCTGCCCTGGTCATCGTAGACGCCACCGGCCAAATCCAGGCTGGTTATCATCTGGCCGTTCTGAGCCTCGAGCACCAGCGAGTTGGTGGAAACCTTGATCGAGGTTGTCAGGGTCGAGCCGTATTCGGCGAGGTCAAGAAAGTTCAGCGAAATCGACACCGGCAAATCGCTCTTCGGATATTGTGCTCTGAGAGTCTCACTAATTAATTCACTGCTTGGTTTAGGGCCGGCCTCGCCTTCCTTCTTCTGCTGCGCCACCGATTCGGAAAGTGAGCTGTCACCAAAGCCGCGATGAAAACGGATTACCAGATCGGGGCGCCCGGTAACGCTGACCTCGACGCGGCGAGACTTTTGATTGCGTTGCTCTTCACTGTCGGGCCGCCAGGCCAATAGGTAGTAGGCGGAGGTTTCTTTCAAAGCCGTCGTGACCGCGGGTGACAGATCGTTGTTGTTAAAGAAGGCGCGACCGCCCGTATCTACGGCCAGAGCGTTTAGGCCGTCCTGAGCCGCGGTTTTTTCGCCGGCGGCGCCGCGCTCCAGCCTGCCCGATGGATCGAACGGCCTCTCGGTGCTGGCGTCCGGCATTCCGACCGTCAAGCCGCGCGCATCGATCGAGTAAATAATGACGCCGGCCGCGGCCGCCGCGGACGTGATTTGTCGCAGGCGATCGTTGGCGTCGCCGTTCTTGTTGTCCAGCAGAAAGCCATCCGACACCAGAAAGATAAGCTTGCGTCCCGGCAACCCGGCAGTGTTCTTAACCAAACCCTTAAGTGCGTTCAGCGTCGCATTGGTTAAAAAATCCGTCTGCTGAACAATTTGTGAGGCCCGCCCTTGAATTATCGCGGCGGCCAGATTGCGAGGAGTAGTCGGCCCCTCCAACCGGATCAATTCATCGACGAAAAACGTGAATACATCGTCATTGCCAGCTTCGATCAGCTGGGCCTGGTATTCAGTCATCACCGGACGTTGTGAGTCTCTGATCGTGGACGACCTGGCCTGTAGTCGTTCGGTGGCGGCCTTCAGGACCATCTTGTCGTCGGTGAGTTGCTGCAGGAACCCGATTTGCCCGCTGGTTGACACGATCGAGGCTTCATCGTTCTGCCCCATTTCGCGATCGATAAACCGTTGCAGCATTACCCGCGCCTGCTTGGCGCTGGCGAGGGAAAGATGCAGGTCGTCGAGAAAGAAAAATACCGTACGTCCGCGATCGAGAGGTACGGCGCTGACCGTGCGGCCCGGCGAGTTACCACGGGCGGCCGCCAATTGAGCTTCCTCGTTGCGGCTCCCCGCGACGATACGTTCGAAAAAAGAAATGTCCCTGGGCTTGCCATCGATCTTCAGGACGAACTGATCGCGCTTCAGCCCATCGACAAAACTTCCTTCCTTGTCTAAAACCATGACATCGGTTTGGACCAGCGCGGTGTTGACTCGAATGACATCCGGGCCCTGGCGGGAAGGCGGCGGCTCTTGCGCAAAGCCCGGCGCGCTGCATGCCCAGCATGCTGCTGAGAAAAGAAGAATTCGCATCGGCAGGCCGCGCAGTCGCATCCAGAAAAAACTCCTGATTCAAGCGCAGAGGGTAGCTGGGAAGATCGCCAGAGATGATATCATGCCGCACCCGGAAACGGGATGGCTCGATTTTGGTAGGAGAGAGTTCAGAGTTCGACCTTCAGGTTGCTGTAAGCGGCGCAGGCTAAAGCTGAACTCTAAACGGATTTCCCTGGATTAAGGCTGCGGCTGATTGACGACATCATGGACCAACTGAAAAAGCTTATTCGCGAAGTGCCGGACTTTCCGAAACCGGGGATTAACTTCTACGACATCACGACGCTACTGAAACATCCCGAGGGCCTGCGGCTGACGGTGGACGCGCTGGCCACGGAATTTGAAGGCGCGCAAATCGACACTGTGATCGGCGTCGAGGCCCGCGGCTTTATTTTCGCGCCGGCGCTGGCATATCACCTGGGGGCCGGCTTTGTGCCGGTACGCAAGCCAAAGAAACTGCCGGCTGGTCGCACTTCGATCTCGTACGATCTCGAATACGGACAGGACACGCTGGAGATTCATACCGACGCCATCAACGCGGGCGACCACGTCATCATTGCTGATGATTTGCTGGCGACCGGCGGCACCGCTCGCGCGGTTTGCGACCTGGTCGAAGGCCTGGGCGGAAAAATCGAGGGACTGGTTTTCGTCGTGGAACTGGAATTCCTTCCGGGAAGAAAGAAGCTGGAAGGGTACGACGTGCGATCTTTGATCAAGTATCAATCTTGAGTCGCTGCTCGTCGGTGCCGAGTCGAAAGAAGATGCGCGCGTTTGCCATCTTTTTATCAACGGTACTCTATTGTCCTGACGCTACTGGTGTGATAAACAGGGCTGCATGGCATTCACAGAAAATGACATGATAGCTTTGCGTTTGCTTCTTCGGGAGGAACTGCAGGCTGAAGTTCGCCCGTTTCGAAATGAGGTCGGTAAACGTTTTGACGAAGTCGCCACGCAGATGGATGGCCTCTACCAACGTGATGAGAGACGAGAGCAAGAGTACCTATCTATCCAGGAACAGATCCGACGCCTCGAAGCCAGGTTCGCTTAGCTGATGTTTAGGTCAGCGTCATTGTCCCGCTTAGCGAAAACATAACGTCACGCTCCCGTCATTTGCTCCCGCACCAAACGTGCCACGCGGGGCTTTAGCCAAAGCAAGGCCAGGGCTGCGGCTATGACATTGCACGCCACTGCGCCCCAGAAAACCGGAATCCACGAATGCGACGCGGCCATCAGCAAGGCCGCACCCGGGCCCGCCAGGATCGAGCCGATCCCTTTTGCGGTGTATTGAATGCCGTAGTTGGTCGTGGCGTGTTTGCTCCCGAAAATGTCAGCGATGGCTGCCGGGAACAGCGAATAGATGTCACCCCAGGCAAAAAACATCAGCGCCGAAATGATGATGAATAAAAAGGGCCGGGCTACGACGAACGTGAGCGCCGTGATGGTGATGGCTTCCATGACAAAGACTATGGCCATCGTGTCGTAGCGTCCAATGCGATCTGAAACCCAACCGAAGAAGGGTCGCGCCGATCCGTTCAGGACCTGGTTCACGGACAGCGTTAGCGTCAATACTGTGAAGCCGCCAAACAGCGCGTACTTGTCATAGCCATAAGTGACGCCGATCGGTTTCAACTGCGCCGTCAACATCAACCCGCTCGCGGTTACCAGAGTCATCATCAAGTAAAGCAGGTAAAACGATCCGCTGCGCAACATTTCGCCGGACGTGTAATCGCGGGTTGACTGCTGGACTCTGCTTTGGACTTTCGCTTTGATCGCTTCCCATCCCGCGGGCAGCCAGCCTGCTGGAGGCATGCGGAGAAACTGCGCAGCTATCAAAACGACGACGCCTTGAATCGCACCGAAGATTATGAACGCTGAGCGATAACCCCGGTGTTCGATCAGATAAGAGATCGGCAGAGTGGTCAGCGCCGTACCGAAGCCGTAAGAGCCGGCGACCACGCCGACGCAAAGTCCGCGTCGATCTGGAAACCACTTCATCGCGACGCCCACACAGGAGCCATAGACCGCCCCGGCGCCGATGCCGCCCATCGCATAAACTGCATAGAGGACCGGCAGCGAGTTGGCGCGACCCGCGCCGATCCAGCCCACTGCAACAAAGAGGCTGGCCAGCGTAACTACCAGCCGAGGGCCGAACTTGTCGCACAGGTAAGCATTAATTGGGAACAGCACCGTCTGCGCGATGATGAAAAAAGTGAGCGTCCACTGCACTGCGTCCAGACGCGCGTGCATGTTCCGGGTAATTTCGGTGGTGAACAGCGTCCAGGCATATTGCAGGTTCGCGATGGCCAGCATCGCCGCGACGCAGGGGATCAGTGTCGGCCAACGAGGTGAAGGGTGGCTATCAGTTTGTGACGCAGGCATCGGGCTCGTCTTTTCTATTTTCAATTTGTTATTTTCCATTGGCCATTGAAACTGACAAATGGAAAATGGATCTATTAGCTGATTATGTTTTCTGACTCTTAGCCATCAACTTCACGCACGCATAGACCGCGTTCGTGTACGGCAGAGGCAGCTCCATCTTGTTACCTAACTCCACCACGGCGCCCACGATCGACTCGAATTCCATTGGCCGACCGGCTTCGACGTCCTGAAGCATTGAAGTCTTGTGATGGCCAACCTTTTCTGCGCCTTCGAGGCGTTGGTCGATCGAAACTCCGATGTTAATGCTGAGTTGTGCGGCGACAGATTCCACTTCCGCCATAATGGCGGCCGCGACCGCGCGGGTTTCAGGACAGCGGACAATTTCGATCAAGGTCGCTCGCGTCAGGGCGCTGATGGGGTTGTAGGCGACGTTGCCCATCAGTTTCACCCACATATCGTGCCGAATGTCCGTGCGAATCGGACAGCGCAAGCCCGCTCTGATGAACGAGTCGGCCAGGCGCCGGCATCGTTCGCTCTTTGAGCCATCCGGCTCGCCGATCGCGAAGCGCGTTCCCTCAATGTGCATGACGATGCCCGGCTCAACGATGGCCGTCGAGGGGTAAATCACACAACCGATCACTTGGGTTGGATTGATGCTTTGGCTGATTACTCCGCCGGGATCGACGGTTTCCAGATGCGTCCCTTCCCACGCGCCGCCATGACGATAGAAGTACCACCACGGGATGCCGTTCTGCGCGCTGACCACCAGAGTCTCTGGACCGATGAGCGGCGCCAGGCGCGGAGCCATCGCTGTCAGGCTGTGCGCTTTGAGAGTTAGCAGAACAATATCTACGGGTCCGACTGTCGCCGGATCATCAGTAGCCGCGGGGTGTGTTTCAAAGTCTCCAATCTCACCGCGCACGCGCACGCCGCGCTCTTGCATTGCTCTCAGATGCGCACCCCGCGCGATCAGGGTCACGTCTTCACCAGCCCTGGCTAACATGGCGCCGGCGAACGCGCCGATGGCGCCCGCGCCGACGATGGCAAATTTCATGGTTACCTGTCTTCGGTATAAGTCACGAACGCGGATTCACAAAACAGCGCCGTAGGCGCGGAATATTTATAGAATCACTGATTAATTCGAACTGAGTTGAAAACTACTGTCGCCGGCTATAAATATCGCGCTCCTACGGAGCTAGGACCAGAACGCTCATTACCTAACGTTGTTCACAGCTAAGCATCAAGAGCTTTTAGCAATCGCTGCCGCCACATTCCGTCGTTGAATCTTGCCGGTCGCGGTGCGCGGTATGGAATCGATGATGTAGATCGTGGTCGGGCATTTGAAGTCTGCCAGCGACGAACGGCAATGGGCCATCAGATCGCTTTCAGTAGCGTCTCCGTTAAGCACGACCGCCGCCGCCACTCCTTCGCCATAGACTCGGTCGGCAATTCCAAAGCACACCGCCTCAGCCACCGCCGGATGAGTGAGCAGCGTCTCATCAATCTCGCGCGGCGAAATCTTCTCCCCACCGCGATTGATCAATTCTTTGAGGCGGCCAACGAGCGCCAAATAACCATCCGCATCCAGATAGCCCTGGTCGCCGGTGCGGAACCAGCCGTTGGAGAATGACTCAGCATTTGCTTCCGCGTTGCCTTCATAGCCACCGAAGACATTTGGCCCTTTGATCGAGACTTCGCCAACAGTGTCCGACGGCAATTGTTTACCAATCTCGTCGAGGATGGCGATCTCAACCGCGGTGCCGACTCCAACCGAGCCGGCTTTGCGCGCGCCGGGCGGCAGCGGATTCGAAGCCATCTGATGTGCGGCCTCGGTCATGCCATAGGCCTCGAGAATCGGTACGCCGAACCGCTCTTCAATGTCAGCCATTGTTTGCGGCGCCAGCGCCGCGCTGCATGAACGGATAAAGCGAAGCTGTTCCGCGCCCGATGGTTTTGTTTTTGCTCTCGACAGTAAGACCTGATGGATCGTCGGCACGGCCGAATACCAGGTCGCGCCGTGATCGCGAACGGTGGACCAGAAGGAGAGGGGATTGAATTTCGGCGGCACGACCACCGTCCCACCGGTAGATAGCGTTGTCAGCGTTGAGGCCACCAAACCGTGAACATGAAACAGAGGCATGACGCACAACGAAACATCCGCGGAGCTTAGTTGATAGGTTTCCGATACGTTGCGCGCCGAAGTCATCAGGTTCGCGTGCGAGAGTGGCACTCGCTTCGGACGGCTCGTGGTCCCACTGGTGTGCAGGATCAACGCGATATCGTCAGGTTGCGGATATTCGGTTGCGCGTGGAGCGCCGGCAGCCGCTGACGAAAATCGAACCTGCCCGTCGCCGTCGATATCTGCTTCGATGATCAATACGTTGTCGGCCGCCGCTGCCCTGGCTTCGTCACAGTCTTTGGGAGGAACGATCAGCGCGCGCGCGCCGGTATCTTCAAGGTAGAACTTGAATTCATCGCGAGTGTAAGCGGGATTAAGCGGCGCCGCCGTCCCCGCGGTCGACGCCGCCAGAAACGAAGCGATCACTTCCAGCCCGTTTGGCAAAGCCATCGCGATCCGGTCGCCGCGGCCGAGGCCAAGTTGGTTGAGCGATCGAGCCAGAGCATCGACCTGTTGTCGCAACTGTGCGTAGGTGACAGATGGTCCACCTCCAGCGACACTGATTGCGACGCTGGATGGTTCGCCGTTCTCAAGAAGGTCAAGAATCATAGGCTTGTCAGTAATTTGTTGTTAGTTGTCAGTTGCAAACGACGGAACTTGGAGGGCTAAACTACCACTGACCACTAACCACCGACAACTATCAACTGACAACTGACAACTGACGTTGTACTATTCCCTCGGTGTGCTCCCGTAGCTCAGTTGCATAGAGCGCTCGCCTCCTAAGCGAGAGGTCGCGCGTTGGAATCGCGCCGGGGGCACCAT
>Ga0137403_10002811_pt1 | contig 21085 bp, 25 predicted proteins | sample CZOMad2_1_16fung_FD_122057 | JGI IMG/M metagenome (GOLD analysis project Ga0137403, IMG submission 122057) | Vadose zone soil fungal communities from Angelo Coast Range Reserve, California, USA - CZOMad2_1_16fungal (Hybrid Assembly) | ecosystem: Environmental > Terrestrial > Soil > Vadose zone...
AACGCCGGGCGCCGGCGCTCGACGGTCGGCGAATCACTGCGCTCCGTGAACGCCGGGCGCCGGCGCTCGACGGTCGGGCGAATTGCGCGCCCGCTGAACTAGAATGTGAATAAGTCCATCCCTCCCGTCACCGGCACGACGGCGCCGGTGATGTAGCGCGCGCGCTCGGAGCACAGGAACGTCACCGCGGCGGCCACATCCTCGGGCTCGCCCTCCTTCTGCATCGCCACGCGTTTGACCATCCGCTCGTAGAGCGGCGACAGCGAGGCGTTGGGCGCGATGATGCCCGGCGCGATCGCGTTGCACGTCACGTTGTGGCGCGCGCCCTCCAGCGCCACCGACTTCGCGAAGCCGATCACCCCGATCTTGGACGTCGAATAGGCGGTCTGCCCGAAGCCGCCCATGAGGCCGGCGATCGAAGCCATGCACACGATACGGCCCCAGCGCCGCTCGCGCATCCCCGGAAACACCGCGCGCGTCACCTTGAAGGTGCCCGTCACGTTCACGGAGAGGTTCAGCTCCCAGTCCTCGTCGCGCATGTCCTTGAGCTGGCCGACCGTGTAGATGAGGCCAGCGTTGTTGACGCAGATGTCGATGGGGCCGAGGTCGCGCTCGATGGCGGCCGCCGCCTCGGTTACCTGCCCCGTGTCGCGAATGTCACAGCCGTAGCCGCGGGCGGCGCCGCCGTCGGCGAGGATCTGCTTGGCCACGAGGTCGGCGCCCTCGGGATCGAGGTCGAGCACGGCCACCTTGCAACCCTCGGCGGCCAGGGCCAGGCAGTCGGCCTTGCCGAGGCTCCGGGCGCCGCCCGTGACCAGCGCCGTCTTGCCGCGGATGCCGAGGTCCACTACTTCCCCTTGAACTGCGGCTCGCGCTTGCCGAAGAACGCCTGGATGCCCTCGGCGGCGTCCTCGCTCTTCAGCGTCGGCATGAACGCCTCCAGCTCGACGTCGATCGACTTCGCCATCGGCACTTCGAGGCCCTCGTCCACCGCCTTGATGATGGCGGCCGTGGCGAGCGGGGCGCGCTTGCCGAGCTGGCGCGCGAGCGCCTTGGCGTCGTTCAGCGTCTCGCCCTCCTTGCAGAGCCGGTTGACGAGCCGCAGCTGCAGGCACTCCGCCGCGGGGATCTGGGTACCGAGGATCAGGAACTCCAGTGCCTTCGTCCGGCCGATGAGTCGCGGCAGGCGCTGGCTGCCGCCGTAGCCCGGGATGATGCCGAGGTTGGATTCCGTCTGACCCATCCGCGCCGTCTCCTTCATGAGCCGGAAGTGGCAGGCCATGGCGATCTCCATGCCGCCACCCATCGCGTGGCCGTTGATGGCCGCGATGACCGGCTTGGGGAAGCGCTCGATCTTGCGCATCACGCTGTTGCCGAAGCGGATGAAGGCCTCGACGTCGCCGCCGGAGAACGCCGAGCCGAGGTCGGCGCCGCCGCAGAAGATCTTGTCGCCGGCGCCGGTGATGACGACCGAGCGCACGCTGTCGTCCTCGCGCACCGCGTTCAGCGCGTCGTTCAGCTCGCGGATCAGCGGCTCGCTGATGGCGTTGGCGGGTGGGCGGTTGAGCGTGACGATCGCGAACGACTCCTCGCGCGCCAGGACGAGCGTCTCAAATCCCATCGCGGGTGACTCCTTTGAGAAAGATGTTGGCCACGGGCTCGGCGGCGTCCGCCAGGCGGTAACCGCGCTTGCCGAGCACCCAGGACGTCGTGACCTGGTCCATGGCGCCGAAGAGCATCTTGGTGGCGACCTTCACGGGCAGGTCGCCGCGGAACACGCCGGCCTCCACGCCCTCCTGGAGCACCGAGCCGATCAGGTCGAAGTAGGCGGAGATCTCGTGCGCCGAGGCGCCGCGGAAGAACTTCTGGCCCTGGCGCAGCTCGACCTGGACGACCTCGGCCATGTCGGGATGGGCCTCCAGCGTCTCGAAGTGCAGGCGCACGAGCCGGCGCACCTTGGCCGGCGCCTCGGGCTCGCCCGCGATCTCCTTGCGCAGCGCGCTCACGAAGCCCGCCATCTTCTCGCGGAAAAGGGTGACGAGGATCTCGTCCTTCGTCTTGAAATAGAGGTAGATGGTGCCGCTGGCGATGCCCGCCTCCCGCGCGATGTCGGACACGCGCGAGTTGTAGAACCCGTAGCGCGCGAACACGCGCACGGCGGCGTCGATGATCTGCTGGGGCTTGTCGGGATCGCGCATGGTTCGTGACTGAACCGCGGTTCATTCTACGGGTCGGGCTGAAAGACTGTCAACGGTGGTACAGTCGGCGCCGTGCGAATCAAATATCGCGTGGGCGTCATGCCGGGACCGTGGCCGCCCGGCCCGGGGGGCGCCGGATTCCTCTGGCAGCTCGTCGAGCTCTGCGAGACGACCGAGATCGACTCGCTCTGGTTCTCGGAGCGGCTGTCCTCCCCGCTCCCCGTGCCGGAGCCGATGACCACGCTGGCCGCCGTCGCCGCGCGCACGCGGCGGCTGAAGTTCGGGCCGAGCGTCTTCATCACGCCGTTCCGTAACCCGGTCACGGCCGCGCGCGAGATCGCGATGATCGACTACCTGTCCGGCGGCCGCATGCTGCCGGCCTTCGGCATCGGGGTCGAGCAGGAGCGCGAGTTCCACGCCGCCGGCGTGCCGTTCAAGGAGCGCGGCCGGCGCACCGACGAGGCGCTGGCGATCATGCGCCGCTGCTGGAGCGAGGAGGAGGTCACGTTCGAGGGTGAGTTCTGGCGCCTCGACAAGATCACCGTGCTGCCCAAGCCGATCCAGCAGCCGATGCCTGCGTGGATCGGCGGCAACAGCGAGGCGGCCATGCGCCGCGCGGGCCGGCTCGGCGACGGCTGGATCCCGTCCTTCATCCCGCCCGATCGCTTCGCCGTCGGCGTGGCGCAGACGCAGCGGTTCGCCGCCGAGGCGGGCCGCGAGGTCCCCGTCGATCACTTCGGCACGCTCGTGAACTTCTGCTTCGCCCCCGACCGGGCCGCCGCCCGCGCCCTGGCCGGGCCGTTCATCCCGCGCAACCGCGTGGACGACGCGACGCTCGAGACGTGCACGGCCTTCGGCCCGCCCGCGCTGTTGCGCGAGCGCCTCGAGGAATACGCGGCCGCCGGCGGCTCGAAGTTCATCGTCCGGCCGATGTGCCCGCCCGACCGGATGCTCGAGCAGCTGCATCAGCTCGCCGAAGAGGTCGTCCCCGCCTTTCACCGCCGGTGAGCGTCGCGGCGGAATGGGTGCCGCGATGGTCACCGTCGAAATCGAGGCGACGTTCGAGCGCTGGCAGGCCGCCGCGCGGGCGCTGCTGAGCGACGGCATCGCCCCCGAGGGCGTCGAGTGGCGCGAGCGGCCCGGCGCGCCGCCGGCGCCGAGGGCGTCGAAGTTCTTCCGCGTGCCGCCACGGTTCCTCGAGCTCGCGCGACAGGCGGCGATCGCCGGCGACCCCGGGCGCTGGGCCGCGCTCTACGACGTGCTGTGGCGCATCGTGAACGAGCGGCGGGACCTCCTCGAGGATCGCGCACACCCGAAGGTGCGCCGCCTCCACGGCCTCGCCGCCCAAGGACGGCGGGAGGCCGAGCGCGCCGAGCAACAGGACGTGCTGCGGATCGAAGCCGAGGGCGGCGGCGCAGCGTCGTTCGTTCCGCCCGGCGCTGATCTTGCGGCGCTCGCCGCGGCGGCGAAGCGCTGCCAGGGCTGCCCGCTGTATCGCGACGCCACCCAGACGGTGTTCGGTCGCGGCCCCGCACAGGCGCGGGTCGTGCTCGTCGGCGAGCAGCCCGGCGACCAGGAGGACCTGCGCGACGCCCCGTTCGTCGGCCCGGCCGGCGAGATCCTCGATCGGGCGCTGACCGAAGTCCACCTCGACCGCGCCACGCTGTACGTGACCAACGCGGTGAAACACTTCAAGTTCGTGATGCGGGGCAAGCGGCGGATCCACCAGACGCCGCGGCTCTCGGAGATCGCGGCCTGCCGGGCCTGGGTCGAGGCGGAGCTCGCCGTCATCAAGCCGGAGACGCTCGTGTGCCTGGGCGCGACCGCGGCACGCGCGTTGCTCGGCGACGAATTCCGGCTCATGCGCGATCGTGGCCGCGTGTTCGCGACGCGGTGGGCGCCGCGCACGCTCGCCACCCTCCATCCCTCCGCGGTGCTCCGTGGCGAGGACGATGCGGCACAGGAGCGCCTCTACCGGATGCTGGTCGACGACCTGCGACTGGCGGCGGTCGCGGCCTAGCTCCTCCGCCTCAGCCGCGGAGGATGGCGCCGAGGACGTCGGGATCCACGTTGCCGCCGGAGAGCACCAGCCCCACCCGCGCCCCCGCCGGCAGCGGCAGGCGTCCGGAGAGCACGGCCGCCGCCGCCACCGCGCCCGTCGGCTCGGCCACCACGTGCGCGCGGAGCGCCAGGAACCGCATCGCCTCGCGCACCTCGTCGTCGCTCACCAGCACGATGTCGTTGACGTTGGCCTTGAGGATGGGAAACGTGAGCGCGCCGGGCGTGGTGAGACGGATGCCGTCGGCAATGGTGGGGGGCGGCGGGATCGTCACGCGCTCGCCCTTGCGCAGCGACAGGTACGTGTCGTTGGCGGTGTCGGTTTCGACGCCGAAGATCTGGATGCCGGGGAAAAGCGTCCGCGCCACGGTCGAGCAGCCCGCCATGAGCCCGCCGCCGCCCACCGGGGTCAGCAGCGCGTCGAGCGAGGGCACGTCCTGGAACAGCTCGAGGGCGGCCGTTCCCTGCCCGGCCATGATCGCCTCGTCGTCATAGGGCGGCACGATCACGCGGTTCGTCTTCTCGGCCAGCGCGCGCGCCACCGCCTCGCGGTCGTCGCGCTGGCGATCGTAGAAGACGACCTCGGCGCCGTAGCGCCGCGTGGCCTCGAGCTTGAGCTTCGGCGCGTCCGACGGCATGCAGATGATGGCCGTCGTCTCCGTCATCTGCGCGGCCAGGGCCACCCCCTGCGCGTGGTTGCCCGACGAGAAGGCGACGACGCCGCGGCGGCGCTCGTCGGCGCTGAGGGTCAGCAGCTTGTTGAGGGCGCCCCGGATCTTGAACGCGCCCGCCCGCTGGAGGTTTTCGCACTTGAGGAAGACGACGAAGCCCGTGGCGTCGTCCAGGGACTGACAGGACACCACCGGCGTGCGGTGGATGCGGTTGCGCAGACGGCGCGCGGCCAGGTGAACGTCGTCGATGGAGAGGCTCATGGAGCGCTAGTATACTTGCCGCCATGCTCCGCGTGACCGTGCTCCTCGTCGCGCTCGTGGCGCTCGCCGGCTGCTCCGTGCTCTCCGTGGACCTCACGCCGCGCGTGCGGCCGCTGGAGGAGGAGGTCGTCGAGGGCACGGGCGAGGCGAAGATCCTGTTGATGGACGTCTCGGGCTTCATCACCGACGAGGCGCCGTCCGGCGGGCTCGGCCTCGGCCCCTCGACGGTGCACGTCCCGATGCTGGTGCGGATCCGCGAGGAGCTCAAGAAGGCGGCGCACGACCGCCACGTGCGCGCCCTCGTGTTGCGCATCAACACGCCGGGGGGCACCGTCACCGCCTCCGACATCATCTACCGCGAGGTCATGCTGTTCCGGGAGGAGACGAAGGTCCCGGTGGTGGCCGCGCTCATGGATGTCGCCGCCTCGGGCGGTTATTACATCGCGCTGGCCGCCGACCGCATCGTCGCGCATCCCACCACGGTGACCGGCTCGATCGGCACCATCATGGTCACCGCCAACGTCGAGGGGCTGCTGGGCAAGATCGGCGTGGCCACCAACACCTTCAAGTCGGCCGAGCACAAGGACATGGGCAGCCCCTTCCGGGTGCTCACGCCCGAGGAGCGCGCGATCTTCCAGTCGGTGATCGACGAGCTGCAGCGGCAGTTCGTGGCCAAGGTCGTCGAGCGCCGGCGCCTGCCCGAGTCCGCCGCGCGCGGGCTGGCCGACGGACGCATCTACACGGCGCCGCAGGCGCTGGACAAGGGGCTGGTCGACGCCATCGGCTACATGCCCGACGCGCTGGCCGCCGCGCGCAGCGCGATCGGCGTGAACGAGGCCAAGGTCATCGTCTACAAGCGGCCGCGCGAATACCAGGCGACCTACTACGCCCAGACGCGTACCGAGGCGCACGCCCTCGGCGCGACGCTGGAGCGCGTTACCACGCTGGCCGGCGCGGGCCCGCGCTTCCTTTATTTGTGGTCGCCCTGACCGCCCACAGGAGCGCAACCAATGACGCGATCCGCCCACATCGTTTCCCGCCGGCGCTTCCTGAGGACGACCGGCGTCGCTGCCGCCGGCGCCACCCTGCTGGCGCGCGCCCCGGCCGCGCTCGGCCAGCAGGTGCGCGAGCTGAACGTCTGGCACACGGAGGTCGAGCCGCAGACGGTCAAGACCATCCAGGACACCTCCATCGCCGAGTTCGAACGGAAATTCCCCGGCTTCAAGGTCAGGCAGCAGGCCCTCGGCTGGGGCGATCTCAACACCAAGCTCCTGGCCGCGCTGGCGGCCGGCGGCCCGCCTGACCTCACGCACCTCAATCCGTTCATGACGGCGTCGCTCTACGTGAAGAATCTGCTGCGCCCGATGGACGAGCTGATCCGCGCGCTGGGCGAGAACGACATCCACGAGGCCACGCTGAAGCTGCAGTACTTCGACGGCAAATACTACGGCGTCACCCACGCCATGGGCGCCACGTACTTCTGCGAGCGGCGCGACCTCCGCGAGAAGAAAGGCGTCAAGCCGCCGGAGACGTTCGACGACATGCTCAAGCTCTGCGCGGCGCTGACGGAGGACGGGCGCTACGCGTTGCAGGTGCCGGGCGAAAAGCTCTACATGGGCTTCGTGCACCCGGCGGAGTGGCTCGCCTCCAACGGCGGCACCTGGGCCGACGCCCGGACGTGGCGCCCGCAGCTCAACGGCAAGTCGATGCTCGAGATCCTCGATTACTTGCAACAGCTGAACAGGTTCCAGCCGGCGGGCTGGTCGGGGCAGAAGTACCTCGACACCCAGGCGGCGCTGGCCACCGGCAAGATCGCCATGTCGCATCTCTCGGGCGCGCGCGCCATCGGCTATATCGAGAAGTACGCGCCGGAGAACATGCGGGACCCCGAGCACTTCCAGCCGATGCTGCGCCCCCACGGTCCCTCGGGGCAGAAGGGCATCTCCGCCCTCGACGGCGAGAACTGGGCCGTCCTCACACAGTCGAAGTATCCCAGCGAGGCGTTCGAGTTCCTGAAGCTCTTCTACAAGAAGGAGCATTACCTGGCGTACTGCCACTCGGTGCCGATCCACCTGACACCGATCTTCAAGTCGATGCTCAACGACGCCGCGTATCTGGCGCACCCGCGCATCAAGAAGTGGCGGCTCTGGCACGACGTGATGCTGACGGCGCTGCGCGACAAGCGGCTGCTGCCGCTGGGATTCACGCGTCCCGAGGACAACCTGCTGCCGTTCCTCGCGGAGCTGGACGGCTCCAGTATCGTGGCCGACATGGTCGTCGAGGTCATGGTGGGCGGCAAGCCGCCCAAGGCGGAGGCCGATCGCGCCCAGCGGCGCGCCGAGGAGCTGTTGACGCAGCTCGGCCACAAGCGCTGGTCGTAACCGCCGCGGGGGACCCGGGCGCGTGAGGAAGAACGCCCTCGCCGGGTGGCTCCTCCTCGCCCCCTCCCTCGTGCTGCTGGGCGGTCTCGTCGTCTTCCCGATCGTCTACAACGCCTGGCTGAGCCTCTTCGACAAGCACGCGTTTCTGCCCGTGCAGCGCTTCGTCGGCCTGGGTCACTACGTCTACTTCGCCCACGACGAGGAGTTCTGGAACAGCTTCGGCCACGGCCTCGTCTACGCCGGCACCACGCTCGTGCTGCAGATCGCCATCGGCATTCCGACCGCGCTGCTGCTCAACGAGGCCTTCCGCGGGCGCAACCTGCTGCGCGGCATCGTCCTCTTTCCGTACGTGATCCCGACCATCGTGGCCGTCATCCTCTGGAAATGGCTGCTCAACGACTCCTACGGCCTCGTCAATCACCTGCTCATGGCGCTCGGACTCACGCGGATGCCGGTGGCCTGGCTCGGCAAGGACTGGATCATGGCCTCGCTGGTGATCACGAGCGTCTGGCAGTTCTTTCCGTTCGTGGTGGTGACGTATCTCGCGCGCCTGCAGACGATCCCGCCAGAGCTCTACGAGGCGGCGACCGTTGACGGCGCCGGCGCCTGGCGCCGGTTCGCGCACGTGACGCTGCCGCAGACGCGCAGCGTGCTCTTCGTCATCGTGCTCCTGCGCTCGATCTGGATGTTCACCAAGTTCGACACGGTGTGGCTCATGGCCGGCGACGGCGGCGTGAGCCGTTACATCCGCACGCTGCCCGTGTACGCCTACGCGCGCAGCTTCACGTATCTGCAGGCGGGCATGGGCGCGGCCCTGGCCGTCATCATGTTCGTCATCCTGATCGCCGCCACCGCCGTCTACTTCCGCGTCTTCGAGCGGGAGGAGGCGCTGTCTTGAGGGCCGGCCGCGCGCGGCGGGCCGGGCTCCTGTACGCCGGCGGGCTGATCCTGCTCGTCGTCGGCGCCTTTCCGCTGTTCTGGATGCTCTCGACCTCGCTCAAGCCCTCGGCCGAGATCTTCGCCACGCCGCCGCGGCTGGTGCCGGCGCATCCCACGCTGGAGAACTTCGCCCGGCTCTTCAGCGACACGAGCTTCCTGACGTTCTTCCGCAACAGCGCGCTCGTGTCGCTGGCGACGGTGGCGCTGACGCTCGGCGTCTCCGCGCCGGGCGCCTACGGACTCACCCGTTTTTCGTTCGCCGGGCGCGAGAAGGTGGCCGGGCTCATCCTCACCACATACATGTTCGCGCCGGTGATGATCATCATCCCGTTCTACATCCTCGTGAAGCAGCTCGGGATCGTGAACACGCGGCTGGCGCTCGTGCTGTCCTACACGACGTTCTGCCTGCCCTTCTGCCTCTGGCTGCTCCGGGCCTTCTTCGAGTCGATTCCGCTCGAGCTGGAGGAGGCCGCGCTGGTCGACGGCGCCGGTCGGGGCCGTGCCGTGTGGCACGTCGTGCTGCCGCTGGCGCTGCCCGGCCTGATCGCGGCCGCGATCTTCACGTTCATCCTCGCCTACAACGACTTTCTCTTCGCGCTGGTGCTGATCACGTCGGAGGAGCTGAAGACGCTGCCCGTCGGCGTCAACGACCTCTTCAACGCCACCATCGTGGACTGGGGCATGATCATGGCCGCCGGCGTGATGATCACGGTGCCGGCCGTGCTCTTCTTCGCCGCCGTCCAGCGCTATCTCGTGCAGGGCTGGGGCGCCGGCGGCGTGAAGGGCTGAGGCGGCTCGTGGCCCTCGCAGCGCAGTACCGGCAGCCGCGGGTACTTCGAGAAGCGCGGATCCTCGGCGCTCCGCGCGCAGAGCCAGAACACCGAGCCTCTGGCGGAGGCCAGGCGCCGCGCGTGCCGGCACGTGGCGCAGAGCCCGGCGACGTCCGCTCCCACTCAGCCCGCCGCGAGCACGTCGAGGTAGTGCTTGAGGATTCGCGCCGTGGCGCCCCAGATCACGTCGCCGCCCTCGAGGTCCCAGAAATACATCTCGCGCATCGCGCCCCCGCGCTCCCGGTGCTCCACGCGCAGTGCGGCCGGGTCGGCGAGCCGTGCGAAGGGCACCTCGATCACGCGCTCGATCTCGTGGCCGTCGGGCTTCCAGGCGACCGCCCCGCGCACGAGGCCGACCCACGGCGTGATGATGAACTGCGTCGCCACCGTCTCCGTGTCGTCGAGCGCGCCCAGCGGCTCGACACTCGAACGCGGCAGGCCGATCTCCTCCTCTGTCTCGCGCAGCGCCGCCTCGAGAAACCCCGCGTCGCTCGGATCCACGCGCCCGCCCGGGAAGCTGATCTGGCCGCGGTGCGAGCCGACGGTGTCGGTGCGCTTGGTGAAGACCAGGGCGGGACCCTCGCGCTCAACAATCGGCACCAGCACCGCCGCCTTCACCAGCGGACCGCCGACGACCATGCGCCGCTCGCGCGCGGCGAGGCGCCCGCGCGTGCGCGCGACCAGCTCGGCCGTCGTCACTAGGACATCACGAAGCCGCCGTCGACGTTGAGCGCCTGGCCGGTGATGCCGGCCGACTCCGGCAGCGCGAGGAAGACGGCGACCTGGGCGATCTCCTCGGGCTCCATCATTCGCCGCTGGGGGACCTGCCGCTTGTAATAGCGCTCGAAGATCTCCTCACCCGAGCGCGGACCGGCCTTCGTCGACTGCACGGCCACGCCCATGCCCGCGCGCGTGTAGCCGGGACAGATCGCGTTGACGGTGATGGCGGGATATCCCTGCGAGCCGAGCTCGGCGGCCAGGGCGCGCGTGACGCCGACGACGCCGTGCTTGGAGGCGACGTACGCGCTCACGTAGCCGTAGCCGCCCATCTTGCCGAGCACGGAGGCGATGGTGACGATGCGCCCACTGCCCTGCGCCATCATCCGCGGCAGGGCCGCGCGGATCGCGCGATAGGTGCCGTTGAGGTTGACGTCGATCACGCGGAGCCAGTCGGTCTCGTCCTGCGCGGCGAGGAGCCCGCTGAGCCCGAGCCCCGCGCACGTCACGAGGACGTCGAGGCGTCCGTGCTCGCGCTCGGCGACCGCCACCAGCGCCCGCATGTCCTCCGAGCGCGTCACGTCGGCGCGGGCGGCGATGGCGCGGCCGCCCTCCGCGCGAATGGCCGCCGCGGCGGCCTCGCCGCTGTCGCCGAGATCCCCGACGACGACGTCCGCCCCCTCGGCGGCGAAGGCGCGCGCGATCGCGCGGCCGATCCCGCCCCCGCCGCCGGTGACCACGACCGCCTGCTTCGCGAGGCGGGTCACGCGAACCGCACGCTCACGGACCCCAGCCGCGTGAAGGTCGCCCGCACGGTATCGCCGGCCCGCGCGGTCAGGATCTTCGACACGGATCCCGTCATGACGACGTCGCCCGCGCGCAGCCCGAGCCCGCGCGAGCCGAGATGGTTCGCGATCCACGCGAGCGAGTTCAGCGGATTGCCCATCACCTCGTACGCCGTGTTGGTCGCCACCACCGTGCCGCTCTGCTCGTAGAGCAGCCCCTCGAGCGCCAGGTCGATCCCGGCCAGCGGCGTCAGCGCGCCGCCGAGGACGATGGCCTTGGCGTAGACGCCTTCGGCGACGGCGTCGGTGCCGACGGCCTTGCCGCTGTGGCGGAAATCGATCAGCTCGAGCGCGGGCACCGCGCCCTCCACGGCCTGCAGCGCGCGGGGCGCCGTGACGCCGGGGCCGGCGAGGTCGTGCTTCATCACGAACGCGACCTCCGCCTCGACGCCGGGCTTCACGAAGCGCGCGGCCGGGATTTCGGCGCCGCTCGCCAGCACGCCGCTCGCCAGCAGGAAGGCGCACACCGGCTCGGTCACCTCCCACGACTCCTGTCCGGCCTTGCTGGTGAAGCCGGCCTTCCAGCCGGCCACGCGCTCGCCGCGGCCAAGCAGCGCGGCGCGCAGGCGGTCCTGGGCCGCGTACGCCTCCGTGAGGCTCAGACGCTTCGTCTCGCTCGGCGGCCGGTGCGGTCGCGGCTCGTCGCGCGCGGCGAGACATTCCTTGACGAGATCGTCGCTCATGAGAGTCTCGCTTGTGTGAGGTGATCTAGCAGAGCCGGCAATGCCTCGCCCGCCCGGGCGCGGACGACGACGTCCGCGGCGTGATCGCAGGGTGTCGGCGTGAGATTGACGATCGCGAGACGCGCGCCCGCCGCCTTCGCGTGCGCCGGCAGGTACGCCGCGGGGTAGACGACCAGCGAGGAGCCGACCACGACGAAGAGATCGGCCGCCCGCGCCCGATGTCCGGCCTCTGCCCACGCGATGGGCGGCATCGCCTCGCCGAAGAGAATCGTGTGCGGCTTCACGACGCCGCCGCAGGCCGGGCACGCGGGCACGGCCACGCCGTCGTCGAGCCACGCGTGGACCTCGTCGCGACTGAACGCGGCGCCGCACGCCAGGCACCGCGCGCGCGTGGCGTTGCCGTGGACCTCGATCACCGCGTCGTCCGGCAGGCCCGCGCGCTGGTGCAGGTTGTCGACGTTCTGGGTGATGCAGCAGTCGAGCCGGCCGAGCGTCCACAAGGTCGCGACGGCGATGTGCGCGGCGTTCGGCTTGGCGTCACGGATCACCGGATAGACGCGCCGGCCAACCTCCCAGTAACGGCGCCGGCCCTCCACGCCGCCGATGAACCGCTGCCACGTGAGGTCACCGGGAGCGTAGCGGTCCCACACGCCACCCGGGCTGCGAAAGTCGGGAATGCCCGACTCGGTGCTGACACCCGCGCCCGTGAGGATCACGGGGCGCCGCGCGGCGGCGAAGAGCGCCGCGAGACGGGCGACCGCGTCGTCGATCACGCCGGTCACCGGCGACGGCGTCGGCGATGCCCCCGGCGATGCTTTTGTTGAAGCGGGGTCCGCGAGGTCGGCTTGGGACGTGGGTGGCCGCTTCTGGCGGGACGCGGCTCCGCGCCACCCGGCTTGGGTCGTCGCGCGGCGCCCGACTTCGGCTTGCGCTTCGGATCGTGTCCGGTGCGGACATGCGAGTCGTTGCGGCGCCCGACGTCACCGCGCACCGACGGGCCGGCCTGGATCTCGCGGATCCACGCGTCGAGATCTCGCGCCAGCTCGGGATAGCAGTTGTCGCGATACGCGGCGAGCGCGCGCAGCGCCGCCGGGTCTTTCCACGGCTTGAGGACGAAGACACCCTCGCGATCCGCGGGGTCGAAGGGCGCCGCCGTGGCCAGGGCCAGCACGACGTAGCGCCGGGTCAGCTCGGACATTCGATCCTCCTGGCCGCCCGCGGGCGGAAAAACGCAGCCGTAGGGTACCGCCGGCGGCCGCGCCGGGGCAAGGTCAGACGGTCGTCGTCGTCGTGCCGGGCGGCGCGGCCCGACGCAGCCACGCGAGGCAGAGCACGAACAGCAGGGCGCAGGCGGCGGCGACGACGGCGTTGGTGCGTCTATCTTGTAGGGTCCCCGCGAACGCCGTCTGGAGCGTGTAGACGACGTTGTTGACGATGTGGCAGACGATGGCCGGCAGCACGCTGCCGGTGCGCTCGACCACGGCCCCGAGGTACAGACCCATCGCGAACGCGAGCACCATGTGCACGCCGGAGATGTCGACGTGCAGGACGCCGAAGCAGGCCGCGGTGACGACGATGGCGCGCGACGGCCCCCACGCCTCGGCCAGCCGCGTCTGCATGTAGCCGCGAAAGAACAGCTCCTCGGCCGCCGCCGCGATGACCCCGAAGACGACGACGGCGCCGAAGAGGTCGGGCCCCACCGCCGTCTCGAGCACCCGGCGCACGATCACCATGGAGCCGCGCTCGCCGAGTCCCACCAGCCACGTCAGCGAGTCCAGCATCTGGCCGAGCGCGAGCATGCCGAGCACCATCACGCCAAGCGCACGGCCGCTCTCCCACCCGGGGAGGAGTCGCAACGCGGCCGGCGTCGTCGGCTGGACGATGGCGAGCAGCGTGAAGAACAGCGCGAAGGACGACGCGAGGCTGCCGGCGATGAGCGCGGGCAGTGACTGCAACAACGCCTGATCGGGTGTGTCGGGAAAGATCGACTTGAGGGTGACGATGGCCATGCCCGATGCGGCGAAGATGCCCGCGACGGCCGCGATGTACGTCGCGAACACGCGCCAGACCCCGTGCATCAGCCGCGCCGCGGCTCGAGCCACACCTCGTCGATCGAAAGACGTCCGGACCCCGCGAAGAGCAGCAGCACGCCGCCGGCCAGCAGCATGAGGTCCAGGCGCGCGCCGGCCCAGCCGGCGTTCGGCAGCTTCACCACGAATGCCGCCACGACGAACTCGATGGCGAAGAGCAGGCCGACCCAGCGTCCGGCGAGACCGACGAGCAGCAGCGCGCCGCCCACCAGCTCCAGCAGGGCGATGAACGGTCCGGTGACGCCGGACGCCGGCATGCCCATCTTGGCGAAGTTCGACGCCACCGTGGGCAAGCCGCTCGCGACCTTGCCCCAGCCGGCGTTCAGGAGGATGAGCCCCATCACCACGCGGACCGCGGCCACGCCCCATCCCGGATCCAACGAGCGCCAGATCGCCATGCGCCGCCTCCGTGGTCAGCGCGCGATGCTACCATGCGTGCATGGTTCGCGTCGTGCTCGCGCTCGTGCTCGCGCTTGCGGCGATCGCCACGGCGGCGGCGCAGCCGACGTCGTGCGCGCCGACGAAGCCGGACATGCTCGGTCCCTTCTACAAGCCCGGCGCCCCCGAGCGCGCGGCCACCGGCCAGGGACTCGTCGTCAGCGGAATCGTGCGCTCGGCGAAGGGCTGCGCGCCGCTCCGGGGCGCGCAGCTCGAGTGGTGGTCGGCCGACGGCCGCGGCGAGTATCACGACGCGCTGCGCGCGACGCAGCGCACCGGCGCCGACGGCGCCTTTCGCTACGAGACGGTGTCGCCCGGCCGTTACCCCGGCCGCCCGCCGCACCTGCACGTGAAGATCGGCGCGCCGGGCCACCGCACGCTCGTCACGCAGCTCTATCCCCAGGACGGCCAGCGCGCGATCGCCACCGACCTCGTGCTCGTGGCCGAATAAGAGTCTGTCGGTGAATCGAGGCGCGCCACGGCTTCGCCGCGGCGCGACGAGCGCTGGGGGGTTTGGGGGGCCATTTCGGGGCCCCCCATTATCTCGTCACACCGCGCCCCGCACCGCGCGGGCGAGCGGCGACCGGAGCCGGCCCGGCGTGACGCGATCGACCGTCACCGCGCTCGCGCCGACGAAGCTCGCGAGCGAGCGCAGCGCGTCGGCGAGTCCGCCCAGCGCCGCGTCGCGATCGACGACGTCGCGTCCGGTGGGTGGCGTCCCGCCGCCGGCGAACCACGGCTCGAAATGGACGCCGCGCGCGTCCAGTCGCCCCTCGGTGCGGTGCGCCTTGGCGTCCACGCGGCCGATCAAGTGCCCGTCGTGCAGGATCGGGAGCGTGTAGTACCCGTGCAGCCGCTTCGGGCCCGGCGTGTAGACCTGGATCCGATAGTCGAACCCGAACAAGCGCGCGACGCGGTCGCGATACCAGAGCAGCGAGTCGAAGGGCGAGAGCAGCGTGGTGCCGTGCGAAGGCGCCGGGCGGCGGGCCGCCCGCGCGAGGGCGGGCAGGTCGCGCGCCAGCACCAGCCAGGGGACGCGCGAGCCCTCCACCTCGATCTCGCGGAGCTCGCCGCTGGCGCGCATTGCGGCCAGCGTCGGGCGCCGCCCGCCGGGGCCGAAGCGCGGAAACGTCAGATAGCCGGCGAGGTCGGTGAGCGTCGCCGCGCCCATTGCGTGCAAGGCGCGCTCGACGTGCCAGCGCCGGAACTCGCCGGCCGAGACGGCCTCGGCCGCGAGGGCGTCGGGCATCGCGCGCTCCAGCAGGTCGAAGCGCTTGTGGAAATGCCGGCGCGAGTGGATGGCCAGCGCGCCGCTCATCCAGAGGTAGTGCAGCGCGTGCTGGACGGGCTTCCAGTTCCACCAGCCCGCGCCACCGCGCGCCCGGCGGCCCTCGAAGTCGGCATTGGCCATCGGCCCGTTCTGCGCGATGGCGTCCCTGACCTGTTGCAGCGTCCGCGCGTTGCGCCGCAGCCAGTCGGACCAGCCGGTGTGACGCACCCGATAGTCCAGCATCGCCCGACGCCACCACGGCAGCATCGACGCCGGCACCAGGCAGGCCGCATGGGCCCAGTATTCAAAGAGCAGGCGGCGACGATACACGAGCCGGTCGAGCCGCGCGCGGTCGTAGGGTCCGAAACGGCTCCATACCGTCAGATAGTGCGCGCGATCGAGCACGTTGATCGAGTCGAGCTGCACGCCGCCCACGTCCTCGACGAATCGGCGAAGGCCCGCCGCCGTGAGTGGGCGTGTCCGCGGCCGCGCCAGGTGCTGCCGCTCGAGGAAGAGCGTGGTGACGGCGTGCAGCGGAACGGGTCTCAGCGCGCCCTGCCCTCAGCGCCCCGCGCGTCGTCGCCAGTCGAGGATCTGCGCGGCGTGCTCGCGGTAATGGGCCGCGCCGACGCCCTCGACGAGGCCATGCGCGGCCTGGCCGACCGCGAGATCCTCCGGCGACAGCCGGCTCGCGGCGCGCACGAAGTCGCGATGGGACCGATCGGCCTCACGCAGGACGTCGTCGGTCGCGACGTCCTTCCGGGCGTCGACGAAGCGCGCGTTCCAGCGGTCGAAGTCGTCGTAGCTCCCCTTGGCATAGGGCTCCTCGCCACATGCGAGGCGCTCGAGCGCCGGCAGCATCTCGACCTGCCAGCCGGCGACGTGGGCCATGATCTCCCGCACGCCCCACGTCCCCAGCCACACCTCGCTCATCTGCGCCTCGCCGAGCCCGTCGATCGCGGTCCGCAGCTTCGCGTATTCCTGCTCGGTCGCCTGGATGATATCGTGCCTCGCTTCCATCGTGCACCCCCGGGTGTCTGGTTTGTGGCGGCTGCTGACGTGCCAGGGACACCGGTGGGCGTGATTCGTGAAACCTGTGGGTCGTCGTCGTACGGCGGGTGGGCGACGGGGCGGAGCGCGTGCTCCGCCCCGAGCATTGGGTTACTTGCGGGCTGGAGCGGGGCTGGGCGTCGGACCGGTGGCCGGGCCCTTCGCCGTCTCCTGCTTGGCGATGACCTGCTCCTTGATCTTCTCGTACGTGGCCCGCGGCAGGACCTTCTTGGAGACCAGCTCGTCCTTCCGCTTGTAGGGCCGGTTTTCGATGATCTTCTTCGAGAGCGCGTCCCCGATGCCGGGCAGCTGCTCGAGGTCGTCCTTGGACGCGCTGTTGATGTCGAGCTTCTTCGTCATGGGCTTGCCGGCGCCGCCCTTGGTTTCCGGCTGGGCGTCGCCGCTCTTCGCGGGCGGCTTGGTGGTGGTGCCGGCGGCGTCCACGATCGGCACGGACACTGCGCCGAGCGCGAACAGCAAGGCCACGAACACGGCGATGAGTCTGGTCATGATGCCTCCTCACTCGGAGATGTCGGTCCGCAACGATCCTAGCAGACGACCCGGCGAATCCCGGCGAAGTGGTCAGCGCTCGGGGGCGCTGGTCGTGGGCGCCGTGTCCTTCAGCTGCCCGAGCTTCGTCTCAACGGTCGTCTCGTTGCCGCCGCGGGCGACACGCAGGGCGACCTTGCTGCCGGGCGGCGTGCCCGCCACGCGGCGGGTGAGGTCGACCGGATTCTGGATCGGCTCGTTCTGGAACCCGAGGATGACGTCGCCGGGCTTCAGCCCGGCCGATGCGGCGGGCGAGCCGGCGACGACCTCGGCCACCAGCGCGCCGCGCGCGGCGTCGAGCTTCGCGGCCCGACCCCCCTCGGGGGTCACCGGCGCGACGGCGACGCCCAGGTAGCCGCGCACGACCTTGCCGTTCTCCTTGAGCTGGCGCAGGACGTCCTTGGCGAGGTTCACGGGGATCGCGAACCCGATACCGACGGAGCCGCCCGTCTGCGAGAAGATGGCGGTGTTGATGCCCACGAGCGTGCCCCGCGTGTCCACGAGCGGACCGCCCGAGTTGCCGGGGTTCACCGAGGCGTCGGTCTGGATGAAGTCGTCGTACGGGCCACTGCCGATGAAGCGCTCCTTGGCGCTGACGATGCCGCTGGTCACCGTCTGCTCCAGGCCGAACGGGTTGCCGATGGCCATCACGGGCTCGCCCACCTCGAGGCGGTCGGAGTCGCCGAACGGAAGCGCGGGCAGGTTGCTCCCCTCGATCTTCAGCAGCGCGACGTCGGTGCGCGGGTCGAGCCCGACGACCTTCGCCTTGTACTCGCGGTGGTCGCCCAGCCGTACCACGATCTCGTCGGCGTCGGCGACGACGTGGACGTTGGTGACGATGTAGCCGTCCGGCGAAGCGATCACGCCCGAGCCGAGGCTCTGGCGGCCGCGCGGCGTCTCGCCATCACGCGGGCCGCGCTCGAAGAACCTCCGGAAGAACTCGTCGGACAGCGGGCCGCGCGCCTTCGCCTTCTGCGTCGTGGAGACGTTGACGACAGCCGGCCGCGTCGCCTTCGCGAGATCCACCCAGATGCGAAGCGTCGGGGGAAGCTGCGCCTCGCCGCCCTTTTCCTGCCAGAACGGCGAGGCGCTCGCGGAATTGGTCGTCGGCGGATTGACCTTGACCGTGACCACCCCGGTGGCCCAGAGGGCGCCGGCCGCCAGCGCCACGATCAGGAGCAGCGCCGCCGACCGGCGCATCACGCCGCTCGGCGCTGACTGGCTTCGACCATGCGCTGCATCTGCTGGCCGAGCTCCTCCAGCCGCGCACGGCCGAGCTTCTTCTCACACATCGGGAACATCTCTTCCTCTTCCTCGTCGGCGTGGTGCTCCACCAGCTCGGAGAGGACCGTCATCTTCGCGGCGAACCGCTCGTCCTCGGGATCGACCGTCGGCAGCTCCGCGAGCACGAGGTCGACGACGTGATGCTCCTCGAACGCCTCGTCGATCATCTCCTCGGCCTTCTCGGTGCCGATCTCGCGCACGGCCGGGTAGAAGATCTCTTCCTCGATCTTGGTGTGGATCTTCAACTCGTTGGCAATCTGGTCCATCAACTGACGGCGCTGGCGGCCGTCCTCGGTCTTGTCCACCTTCTTGAAGAGAGCCTTCACGCTCTTGTGCTGCTTCTTGAGTAGGTCGGTCGCCTTCATAGGCTTTCACCTCCGAAGGGCCACATGAGCAAGAATTTTGCCGGGCAGTTCTTGCCGGTCAGTTCTGGCCTTCGAGGGCCACGCGGGCGAGCGCCGCCTGGAGCAGCCCCAGGTACCAGGATGTTGTTTCGATGACCAGCACGGGCGTCATCCCGCGGTTCACCGTGAACTGGTGCACCCGCTCGGTGGGCTGCGTCTCCGGGGGATCGGGTAGCTCAGGCATGCTTACACTGACAGCAACGCCGATGCCACAGTCAGTCCCCCGTCCGATGCTCGCCTCGCTGGACGCCGCCCCGTTGGCCGATCCGCGCTTTGCCTATGAGCCCAAGTACGACGGCATCCGGGCGCTCGCGATGGTGCGGGCCGGCGGCGGTCCGGGCGCCGTGCGGCTCTGGTCGCGACTCGGCAACGACAAGACGGGACAGTTCCCCGAGATCGTGCACGCGCTGGCGAGCTTCGCCCGCAAGCTCAAGGCCGACGTCCTGCTCGACGGCGAAATCGTCGCCCTCGACCAGCACGGCGAGCCCGCCGGCTTTCAGCGGCTGCAGGGTCGCATCCACCTGACGTCCGAGCGCGACATCGGCGGCCGCGTCGGCACCGAGCCCGTCGCCTTCGTGGCCTTCGACGTCCTGCGTGACGGCGAGACGGACGTGCGGGCGCTACCGCTCACCGCACGCCGCGCGCGCCTCGAGCGCATCTTCGGCAACACGGGCACGACGCTGCTCCGACTCTCGGAGTTCAGCCCCGGCGACGGGCGCGCGCTCTACCACGAGGTGCTCGCGCGAGGCTGGGAGGGCCTCGTCGCCAAGGAGCTCGACTCGCCCTACATGACGGGGCGGCGCAGCCCCGCGTGGCGCAAGATCAAGGTCCTGCGCCGTCAGGAATGCGTGGTCGGCGGCTTCACGGAAGGCCGCGGAAGTCGCGCGCACTTCGGCGCACTGTTGCTCGGCGTCTGGGAGGGCGGCGCGCTCGTCTGCGTCGGCCACACCGGTACGGGGTTCTCGGAGCGGGAGCTGGCGCGCCTGGCCGCCCTCTTGCGTCCGCTGGAAACGACCACGTGTCCGTTCGCCACGCGCCCGGTCGCCAATGAGCGTCCGCACTGGACGCGTCCGGAGCTCGTGGTCGAAGTCGGGTTCACCGAGTGGACGGCGGACGGGATCATGAGACATCCCAAATACCTCGGGCTCCGGGATGACGTGGACGTCAAACGCGTTCGAAGGGAGACGACGGGATCTGACGCTCCTGAACATGGGGAATCCCGACATGGCGCTCTTGAAGATGGGGGGCCTCGAAAGGGCCCCCCAAACCCAACGGCAAAGACCGCGCGCAAGCGCCGCGAGATCGAGCCGTGGCCGCGGGCGGGGGGCGCCACCGGGCGTCTGATCGCGACGCTCGCGGAGGTCGAGACGCGCGGCGGCGAAGCCGTGGTGGACCTGCCCGGCGACGGCGCGCTCGCGGTGAGCCACCTCGACAAGGTGTTCTGGCCCGGCCTTGGCGTCACCAAGGGTGCGCTGCTCCGGTATTACGCCTGGGTGGCGCCGTTGCTCCTGCCCGCGGTCGCCGACCGGCCGCTCGTCATGCGGCGCTTTCCCGACGGCATCCGCGGCAAGGCGTTCTACCAGCAGCGCGCTCCCGCCGATGCGCCGCCGGGCGTGCGCGTGCAGACGCTGCCGGTCGACACCGAGGTGCCGAGCCGGCTCATCGGCGGCTCGCTGATCACCCTCCTCTATATGGCGCAGATCGCCGCGATCTCGCAGGACCCGTGGTTCTCGCGCGTCGGCTCGCTGGACGACGCCGATCATGTCGTGCTCGATCTCGATCCGATGCCCGGGGTGCCGTTCGCGACGGTGGTCGACGTCGCGCGCGTCATCCACGACGAGCTGGAGCGCATCGGCACGCCATCCGTCCCGAAGACGTCGGGCGCCACCGGCATGCACGTCTACATCCCGCTGCCGCCACGGACCTCGTACGAGACGGGACGGATCTTCTGCGAGATCGTGGCCACGCTGGTGGCCGACCGGCACCCGCGCGTGGCCACGGTCGAGCGCGCCGTGGACGCGCGCGGCCGGCGCGTTTACATCGACTACATGCAGAACTTCCGCGGCAAGACGCTGGCGACGGCGTACAGCGCGCGCGGCTCGGCCTTCGCGGGCGCCTCCACGCCGCTGACCTGGCGCGAGGTCCACGCGGGCATCGACCATCGCGACTTCACGCTGACGACGCTGCCCGCGCGCGTGCGGCGCGTCGGCGACCTCTGGGCACCGCTGCGCACCTCGCCGGGCGCCGACCTCACGGCCATACTCGACGGCCTCAAGCGCCCCCGCGTCACCCGCGCGAAGAAGCGCCCATAGTGGCCGGCCGCGTATGCTGAACGCGATGCCCAAAACGGGACGCGACGAGCACTGGGGGCTATCGAGGCGCATCACGGCTGAGCGCTGCCGGTTATCGAGGCGCGT
>Ga0137403_10002812_pt1 | contig 21082 bp, 23 predicted proteins | sample CZOMad2_1_16fung_FD_122057 | JGI IMG/M metagenome (GOLD analysis project Ga0137403, IMG submission 122057) | Vadose zone soil fungal communities from Angelo Coast Range Reserve, California, USA - CZOMad2_1_16fungal (Hybrid Assembly) | ecosystem: Environmental > Terrestrial > Soil > Vadose zone...
GTCACCTCCGACCCTACTTAACTCATTGGACTACGCAACCTGCTGTTTGGTTGCATGCAATCCACGTGCCGTACTGCGCCTCCTCCCTAAGTACGTGAAAGAAGGCGTTTTGGTTTCCTAAACCCTATCGGCACGATAAGTTGCAAGGAATTGAAGGGCTCTGGCACGAAGGTGCCATGCACCTGATTCGTCATCACTCTGACACGATGTGTCGTTTTGGGATGAGAAGAAAAGGCAGTTTGCGACGCGAAGGTAATGAGGAGGGACAGGAACTTTCGGGCGAGGAGGCTTCCCGGACGTCGCGTGGTCTTAAATTGCTTGGTCCACCAACAGGATGGGAATGCCATCGCGAACCGGATAGGTCTTGGCGCAGCCCGCACACTGCAGCGCAGCTCCGTTGTCGCGCATAGCCAGGGATTGGCGGCAGGCGGGGCACACCAGAATTTCAAGAAGATCGGCAGGGATCATCCCCAGGATTGTACCTCGTCCTTCTTTCCCCTGCTCGCCGTAGAATGGTTATGATAAAGCGCCGTTTTTTCCCGAGGAGCCTTCATGTCTGCAGTACTACTCGATGGGACGAAGATTGCTAGCGATATCCGCGCCGAACTGGCCGGGGAAGTGCGGTCTATGACCGCCGCCGCGATGAGGCCGGGGCTGGCGGTGGTGCTGGTGGGCAACAATCCGGCCTCCGAAGTCTACGTTCGCGGCAAAGTGAAGAGCTGCGAAGAACTCGGCGTCTATAGCGAAAAAGTTACGCCTCCGGTGTCCAGTTCCACAGACGAGCTTTGCGCGATCGTCGAAAGTCTAAATCACCGCGACGAAATCGACGGCATTCTGGTGCAACTCCCCCTGCCCGATCATGTCGATGCCAAACGCGTCCTGCTGACAGTTGACCCGGCGAAAGACGTAGACGGCTTCCATCCCGTGAACGTAGGCTACCTTTCCACCCAGCGGCCCGGCCTTGTGCCCTGCACGCCAGCGGGCGTGATGGAAATCCTGAAACGAAGTGGAATCCCAGTCGGCGGTAAGGACGCGGTCGTAGTGGGCCGCAGCGATATTGTGGGCAAGCCCGCAGCGATGCTGCTTCTGAACGCCAACGCCACCGTAACGGTGTGTCACTCGAAGACGCACGATCTGTCAGGGGTGTGTCGACGGGCCGACATCTTGGTCGCCGCCATCGGTCGCGCAGGAATAATTACGAGGGACTTCGTGAAGCCGGGAGCTACGGTGCTCGACGTGGGCATCAACCGCGTAACGGATCGCGCCGAATTCGAGAGATTCTTCGCAGGTAACAAAAAGCGCGAAGAATCTTTTGCCGCCAAGGGTTCCACTCTGGTCGGCGATGTTCACCCAGGGGTCGCCGAGATTGCGGGCGCTTTCACGCCTGTCCCCGGCGGCGTAGGACCCCTGACCATCGCCATGCTAATGAGCAACACGGTGAAAGCAGCCCGCATGCGGCGCGGAGCCAGACAGCCGGTGGCGGTCTGAGGCCCACTTGCTTAAGGTAGGCCTCACAGGTGCAATCGGGACCGGCAAGTCGACAGTAGGCAGGATGCTGGCCGCCTTGGGCGCCAGTGTCACAGAGGCGGACCGAATTGCACGCGAACTGATGCAGCCGGGGCAGAAAGTTTATGACGAAGTCGTGCGTGCCTTCGGGCGCGAGATTCTTTCAGCTGCTGGAACCATCGACCGAAGGAAGCTCGCCGACGCTGCCTTCGGAACGTCGGAAAGGCCAAAAGGACGGGCACAAGAACTGAACCACCTGGTTCACCCGGCTGTGGGCCTAGCTCAAGAGAAGTGGATGACGGAGGTTGGCAAGGCCGATGGCGAAGCCGTTGTCGTCGTAGAGGCCGCGCTGATCTTTGAAGCGGGTTTGGAGGTCCAGTTTGACAAGATTGTGGTGGTGACCTGTCCCTTCGAGACCCGTATTCGCCGGTCGATGTCCCGCACCGGGGGAGACGAAGGCGCAGCACGGCATGAGCTGAAACGCCGAATGGCCGCGCAATGGCCGGAAGAAAAAAAGATCGCGGCAGCACATTGCCTAATCGACAACTCTGGCAGCCAGCCAGAGACCGAGACTAAAGTGCGCGAACTGTACGCCAAGCTAAAATTCGAAGCCGTACAAGCTGGATAGAATCTGCCTAATAGGGTGTGTAGCGCATCGAACAAGTTGTACTTAGTTTTCGTAAGGAGTCTTCATGAGGCTACTTCGGCCATTTTTAGCTGGTGTTCTGATCGCGGGTGGGTTCTTCTACTTCACGACTTGGCGGCACAATGGTTCTACTCTCCTGAGCACCGTCAGTCAGGTCGGTCAGCGCCCCCATCTGGAGATTACGGAAGCTGCGTCGCCGGAGACTCCGGACGAGGAAGAGCAGAACAATATCGGAGTCTATAAGCGCGCTTTGCCCTGCGTGGTCAACATTACCTCGCGGGCCATGGCCTTCGACTTCTTCTATGGCGCAGTGCCGCAAGAAGGCCAGGGCTCCGGCTTCGTGATTGACAAGGAAGGCCGCATCCTGACGAACTTCCACGTGATCGCCGACGCCCAGGAGGTCTGGGCCACCCTCTCCAATAAGAAGAAGTATCGAGCCACGGTAATCGGCACCGATCGGGCACATGACCTGGCCATCATCCAAATCAAAGCGCCCGAGCTGCAACCTGCGATCCTCGGCGACTCGCGGCGCTTGCAGGTCGGACAAACCGTTTATGCTATTGGCAATCCTTTCGGCCTCAGCGGGACGTTGACCAAAGGCCTGGTAAGTTCCATCCGCCAGATTCGCGAGCCGGATGGTTCCGCCATCGACGACGCCATCCAGACGGATGCGGCCATCAATCCCGGTAACTCGGGTGGTCCACTCCTCAACCGTGGAGGCGAGGTCATCGGCATCAACACGATGATTGCCTCCAGCGTAGGCCAGAGTGCGGGCATCGGTTTCGCCATCCCCATCAATACCGCCAAAGCCGTTCTCGACGACTTAGTTACCCTGGGCCGCGTCCGGCGTCCGGCGCTCGGCGTGCGAACTCTGCCCATCGGTCCCGAACTCGCAGACCAGCTCGGCCTAGCCGCCGACTACGGCCTCCTCATCGTCCAGGTGATCCAAGGCGGCGCGGCCGATCAGGCCGGCCTGCGCGGCGGCAGCGAGCGCGCCTACATCAGCAACTATCCGGTGATGGTCGGCGGCGATCTTCTCGTGGCAGTCGATGGCGAACGCATCGAAACCCAGCAGGATTTGGCCCAAATAATGAATAAGCATCGCGCCGGCGACACCGTCCACATGACCGTCTATCGCGGCAAGCGAAAGATGGAAGTCAGCGTCGCGCTCGGAGAAGCGAGAGAACAAGCCTGAGGGTGCGGACTCTTGGCCGGCACCACAGCCTTAAAAAGGCTTGTCATCCCGACCTTAGCAGTTGCATCGCGAAGTGATGCAACTACGAAGTGGAGGGACCTGCTTTGGCCGCGAGAAACCCCAGACCAAGGCGCGTCCCTCCGCTTAGACGACTATCTACGTTCATCCGCCAGAAATTTGACTCGCTCGCTCCGGCTACGCTAGCCTCAAAGGTCGATACCGACCCCATGAAAAACAACACTAGACTCAGCATGATGGATTTCGAATGCCTTGCGAAGGCGGTCCAGCACTAATGCTGCGTGGCGTTTCCACATACCCATTCGTCAAAGAGCGGTTGCATCCGGGCCTGCTCGATCAGTTAGTGCGAGGCGGCGCGCAGGTCATCGAGATTCACGCGGCTCGGCACCACTTCGACTACGCCAACCGCAAGCAACATGTGCGTGAAATTAGCGACTGGTTTCGCGACGGGCAGGCAAAGCTATTTTCCGTCCACGCCCCTCAGTTCGCAGATTACGAATCTGGCCGCGCGGGCGGGCCCCCGGTGAACATCGCCTCCAGCGACCGGGGGCAGGGTATCCAGGCCATGGACGAGATCAAGCGGGCGATTGAAGTTGCCGAGCAGATCCCGTTCCGTTACTTGATCCAGCACATCGGCGTCTCGGGGCAGGAATTTGACGACAAGAAGAATGACGCGGCGATGACTTGCATCGAACACCTTCGAGCATTCGCCAAGCCGCTCGGCGTCAGTATTCTGCTGGAAAACATTCCCAACGAATTCTCCGCGCCGGAAAGGCTTGTAGAGTTCATCCGTGCAGCGCATTTTGAAGACGTAGGAATCTGTTTTGATCTCGGACACGCCCACATGATGAGCAGCGTGGCCGAAGCCTTCGAAACCGTGAAAGAGCACATCGCCTCAGCGCAAGCGCACGACAATAGCAAGGATCGCGATGCGCATTTGTGGCCTGGCAAGGGCACCATCGACTGGAAAGAGGCAATGAGCCTGCTGCGTTCAGCACCAGACGATCTAGCTATAGTCCTGGAAATCGAGGCCGAGGAGCAGAAGAAAGACATCTCCGCCGATATGGCCGCAGGCTACAAGAAGCTGGAACAACTCTAGACCTTCGTTCAACAGATTCTCATGTCAGCGCCCATCACAACCATCTCCGAAATCGGCAAGCACGACGGCCAGAGCGTCACCGTGCGAGGCTGGCTCTACAACCTGCGGGAAAGCGGCAAGTTGTTGTTCCCGATCTTCCGCGATGGCTCGGGGACAATTCAGGGCGTCCTTCCGAAGAACGCAGTTCCACCGGAAGTATTCGACGCCGTTAAGGGACTCACCCAGGAATCCAGCGTAATCGTCGAAGGCAAAGTCCGAGCCGACAAGCGCGCCCCCGGGGGTTATGAGCTAGACGTGACGCAGGTCCAGGTAGTGCAGCGCGTTTCGGAAACCGATCCCTACCCGATAACTCCGAAAGAGCATGGCGTCGACTTTCTGATGGAACATCGGCACCTGTGGGTGCGCTCTCCCCGCCAGGCTTCAATTCTTCGCGTCCGCGCCGAAATAATTAAGGCCGTCCGCGACTTTTTCGATGAACGCGGATTCACGCTCACCGACCCACCGATTCTGACCCCGGCCGCGTGTGAAGGCACAAGTACGCTATTCCCCGTCGATTATTTCGACGAGCAGGCCTACCTCACCCAGTCTGGCCAGCTGTACATCGAAGCCACAGCCATGGCCTTGGGCAAGGTCTATTCCTTCGGCCCAACGTTCCGTGCAGAGAAATCGAAAACACGGCGCCATCTCACAGAATTCTGGATGGTAGAGCCGGAAGTAGCTTACGCTACGCTCGATGAACTGATGGATCTGGCGGAAGGACTCGTCAGCTTCGTCGTCAAGCGCTGCCTAGAACGCCGCCGCCCCGATTTCGCAGTAATTGGCCGCGACATCACCAAGCTCGAAAAAGTCGACGCCCCGTTCCCGCGTATCACATATGACGAAGCCGTACAGATGTTGCAGGAAGGCCACGCCCAGGGCGCTCTCGAACACAAATTCGAATGGGGCGGCGATCTCGGCTCGCCCGACGAAACTTACTTAGCCCAGAAATTCGATCGCCCCGTTATGGTGCACCGCTACCCGGCCAAGGTCAAAGCGTTCTACATGGAGCCCGACCCGCTCAATCCGAAAGCCGCGCTCTGTGTGGATGTTCTCGCACCCGAAGGCTACGGAGAAATTATCGGCGGCTCCCAGCGCATGTCGTCCTACGAGCTATTGGTGCAGCGCATTCACGAGCACGGCCTGCCCGAAGAAGCTTTCAAGTGGTATCTCGATTTGCGTAAGTACGGCAGCGTTCCTCACGGCGGTTTCGGTATGGGCATTGAGCGTGTAGTCGCCTGGGTTTGCGGTCTGGAACACGTTCGCGAAACCATTCCGTTCGCCCGGATGTTGCACCGGTTGTATCCGTAATCGGCTAGGAAGCCTATGGCAACCACCACAGAAATCCCCGCTTCGATCGGCCCGCGCAAAATCCAGGTCCTGGGTGTGCCCCTCGATCTCGGCCAATCCCGCCGCGGCGTCGATATGGGACCGTCCGCAGTCCGCGTGGCGGGCCTCGAAGCGCGCCTCGAATCCCTCGGTCACATAGTCGATGATGGCGGCAACGTCGCCGTGGCAATGGCGGAACTCAAGCAGGAAGGCGATCCTACTGCCAAATACCTGAAAGAAATCACCGCCACCTGCGCCAAGAGCGCTGAGCTCGTCGTCAAAGCGCTGGAGGCCGGTAAAATCCCCTTGATTCTGGGCGGTGACCACTCGGTGGCTGCGGGGTCGGTTTCCGGCGTGGCCGAATTTTATCGTCGCGACAATAAAAACATTGGCCTCCTCTGGATCGATGCCCACAGCGACATTAATACTCCCGATACGTCCCCGAGCGGCAACGTCCACGGCATGCCGCTGGCTGCGATCATGGGCCTCGGGCCGTCGGAGCTGGGCAATATTTTCAACTTCTCGCCCAAGGTGAAACCAGAAAACTGCGTGCTCTTCGGCGTGCGCGATATCGACGCCGCCGAGCGCGCCAACATTCTCCGCGCTGGCATCCATGTTTTTACGATGCGCGACATCGACGAGCGCGGAATTCGTTCTCTCATGGAAGAAGCTCTCTGGATCGTGGGCAAAGGCACGGCGGGGTACCACGTGTCTCTGGATATGGACTGGGTCGATCCCGAAGACGCTCCCGGCGTGGGGACGCCCGTGCGAGGCGGTGCCACCTATCGCGAAGCGCACCTGGCCATGGAAATCATCGCCGACCGCGGAGGCATGTTGAGTTTTGAGATAGTAGAAATCAACCCCGTATTGGATGAGAAAAACCGCACTGCGGACTTGGCCGTAGAGTTAACAGCATCCGCATTTGGAAAGAAGATTCTGTGAAGAAACTCCGCGTAGGTGTCCTTTTCGGCGGCCGCTCGGGTGAACATGAGATTTCCCTGCTCTCCGCCGCCTCGGTTCTCAACGCCATCGACCAGAGCAAGTATGACGTTGTCCCTATTGGAATCACGAAAGATGGCCTCTGGGTGACGGCAGGTCACGCCGAAGCATTACTGCAAGGGAAAAAGCATCCACGCGCTCTGCGCGCGGGTGACCCGGAGACAACTTCCTCAGCCGCGGTTCTGGCACAGGGCTCTGCAATTGTGATTCCCCCAGTGCCTGCGCAGACCTCTCCCGCATCGATGGTCCCATTCCAAACCGGCGCCGCCGGAATGTCGCGCCGCTGGACCGATCACAGCATTCAAGTCGACGTGATTTTCCCCGTTCTTCACGGCACTTTCGGTGAAGATGGCACCATCCAAGGCCTGCTCGAGTTGGCCGACATCGCCTACGTCGGCGCCGGAGTCCTGGGTTCCGCCTGCGGCATGGACAAGCACATCATGAAGGAACTATTCCGCGCCGGAGGTCTGCCTCTGGTAAAGCATGTCACGATCCTGCGTAGCGACTGGGAAGCGAGCCCCACCAAAGTACAGCGGCTGATTGAAAGCAAACTCAAGTATCCGGTCTTCGTAAAACCCGCGAATCTGGGTTCCTCGGTGGGAATTTCCAAGGTTCGCAGCCGCGCGGAACTCGCTCCCGCAATGAAAGAAGCCGCCCGCTATGACCGCAAGCTCGTCATCGAACAAGGCGTTGGTGGCAAGAAACGCAAAGCCCGCGAAATCGAATGCTCAGTGCTAGGCAACGATAAGCCAGCCGCTTCCATCGCAGGAGAAATTGTTCCAGTAACGGAATTCTACGACTACGACGCTAAATATCTGGACGAAGGCTCGCAGCTCATTATTCCCGCGAAACTCACCAAAACCCAGACCAAGCAAGTGCAGCAACTCGCAATCAAAGCCTTCCAAGCAGTCGATTGCTCCGGCCTCGCGCGCGTCGATTTCCTTATGGATCCCACCAGCAGGAAGTTCTACGTGAACGAAATCAACACGATGCCCGGCTTCACCGCCATCAGTATGTATCCCAAGTTGTGGGCCGCGTCAGGCTTGTCGTATCCGGAATTGATCGACCGCCTCATTCAACTAGGGATGGACCGGCACAAAGAAAAAAAGCGCAACCAATACAGCCGAGAAAGCTAGCCACGCGACGGCTGACTAGAGGCCAACCGAAGGATTGTCATCCCGACCAACGGGAGAGCCTGGCCTGGGCTTGCCGAAGGGGATCAGTAGTTGATCGGAAATAGTGGTGAGAATCCCCTTTGGGCGGAGCAGCGCTTTCAGCGCTGCGATAAAACATGTCAAAGGAGCGGATTCAGCCGCCGAGGTAAGCTTTCGTACGGAAACAATTCAGTGGAAACGCCGGTTGAACTAGAGTTCCTCTCCCAACGCGTTGTACTTTCCATGAAAATACAGCAGCGGCTCTCCCTCCCGCGATACGACATCTTCCACCTCAGCAATAAAAATCGTATGGTCTCCAGCTTCCTCCGCGTGCCGCAGATGGCACTCCAGATACGCCAGTGCGCCCCGCAGAACTGGCGTCCCATGCGCTGTCCGGTCAAATCGCGCCCCAGCCGCCTCGGCTTGTTGGTGCGTTTCCATAGCGCCCGCATAAAATTCTGAAATCAATCGCTGATCCGAAGCCAATACGTTAATGCCAAAGCGCTTCTTCTCCTGCAAATGCGCATGCGTTCTCGCCCGATGATCCACGCAAACCAGCACCAACAACGGGTCCAGCGACACGGACGAAAACGCATTGGCGGTCATACCATGCACCTCGCCCCCATCTTCCGCCAACGTGATCACTGTTACGCCGGTGGCAAAACTCCCCATGGCTTTCCGAAACTGTTCGCGCGTCACTCCTGTAGGCATGATCGATTGTTTTCAGGGATTGCGGAATCTCGATTCTAGCGCGTACCGCCCTGACAGTGACCACAGGCTTCCCAAATCAGCCGGGAACCTTTTTCCATCTCCGGGTTCCGTATATGCTGGAGGTGCTATGACGCTGATGGACGCCGCCGTCTACGACCCCGCGCCAGCCCGCCGCCGCAAGATCAGGATGAGCATTGGAATTGTCCTTTTGGTCGTCACAGGTTTCTTGCTCTGGCTCTTTCGATACTGGCCGGAAGAGCACGTCGCCAACAAGTTTTTCGCTGCCATCGAGCAGAAAAACTTTGAAGCCGCTTATGGCATCTGGATGCACGACCCAACGTGGCAGCAGCATTCGGAGAAATATCCGAAGTACCCTTTCCGCGAGTTTTATACCGACTGGGGCCCAGGCAGCGAGTGGGGCCTGGTGAAGACTCACAAAATCCGCGCCTCCGGCGAATGTCGCGGCGGGGGTACTGGAGTCGTAGTCGAAGTAACGGTAAACGACCGCTTCGAACCCGCCCGGGTCTGGGTCGAGAAGTCCGACAAAACAATGAGCTTTCCGCCTTGCTAGGTGGTGGGTTGCGCTAACCCTTGCAGCGTCTTCTGCAACGCAGCATCATCCGATGTTTGCCAGCTGCTTTTCGAGCGATCAATCTGCCGCATCAATCCCCACAGTACTTTGCCAGGACCGACTTCGACGAATGTCTCGGCACCCTTAGCGATCAGCCCTCGCACACACTCATCCCATCGGACTGTGCCTGTTACTTGCCGGACCAACGCGTCGCAGCTCGCTTCGGGCGTATCTACCAAGGCAGCATCGACGTTGCACATTACTGGGGTATCCAGCTTCTGCATTCGCAACAAGCTTAGGTCTTCTGCCAAACGTTCCTGCGCGGGCCGCATCAGGGAGCAATGGAAAGGAGCGCTGACGGGCAGCAACACCGCCTTTTTCGCGCCTTGTTCTGTGGCCAATGCCACGGCTCTCTCGACCGCGCCCCTGTGTCCGGAGATAACAACTTGCTCCGGAGAATTCATATTCGCTGCCTGGCAAACCTCACCCTGCGTCGCCTGTCCGCAAATCCCCCGCACCTTCTCTGCTTCCATACCGAGAATCGCAGCCATCGCGCCCGCACCCACGGGTACGGCCTCCTGCATATAGCGGCCACGGTTGCGCACTGTCCGTACGGCGTCGGCAAAATTCAACGTCCCAGCCGCCACATGCGCTGAATACTCACCCAGGCTATGTCCCGCTACCCACGAGGGTTTCAAACCCTGCTCCGCCAGAACACGCCATGTAGCCACGGATACCGCGAGAATCGAAGGCTGCGTAATTTCGGTTCGCCGCAACTCCTCCTCTGGCCCTTCGAAGCACAAACGCGAGAGCGACATCCCCAACGCAGCATCGGCTTCGTCGAAGGTTTCGCGGGCAACCGGATATTTTTCCGCGAGTTCTTTGCCCATACCTACGGTTTGCGATCCCTGTCCGGGAAAGAGAAATGCAAGAGAGGTTGTCATAAGCTTTTGGGGAGATTAATCGATGGCATGCGCGACAGCAGCCTCTGGGGCTGCCGGTACCTTAGTCACGGTGTTCCGCTTTGGAATCGCTGCAAGTCCCGCCTCGATATGTCGGTTAATATTGCCCGCCGCCACTTCCGCCGCCACCCGAATCGCATTCTTGATCGCATTGGCATTCGAAGATCCGTGGCTCACAATGCACACGCCCTTCAGTCCCAGCAGCGGCGCTCCGCCAGACTCGGAATAATCCAGCCGCTTCTTGAAATCGGCAAATGCACTACGAGAGAGCAGATACCCCACTTGCCGCGTAATCGTCGTCTTCAGTGATTCTTTCAAGGTAAAGCGAACGAGATTGACCACACCCTCAGAAATTTTCAACGCTACATTCCCAACAAAGCCGTCGGCGACAATCACGTCCACCTGCCCACCATATAAATCGCGCCCTTCCACGTTACCCACAAAATTCAGCGGAAGCTGCTTCAAAAGCTGGAACGAAGCCCGCGTCAACTCGTTCCCCTTGCTCTCTTCCTCGCCAATCGAAAGCAAGCCCACGCGCGGACGTCTCGTTCCGAAAATGCTGCGAAAATAAATCTCGCCCATCACCGCGAACTGCTCCAGGTTTTCCGGCTTGCAGTCCACGTTCGCTCCCACATCCAGCATGATCGACGCCGTGCCCACTGCATTGGGAAACACCGCTGCCAAGGCCGGACGATCCACACGCGGTAAAGCCCCCAACACCATCTTCGCGGTAGCCATCGCTGCGCCTGTGTTGCCCGCAGTTACAAAGCCTGCGGCACGCCCTTCGCGCACAAGCCTCAACCCCACGCGCATGGACGAGTCGCGCTTGGCGCGGACAGCCTGCGCAGCCTTGTCGTGCATGGTGATTTGCTCGCTGGCGTGAATGACTTCGATTGGCAGGTCGCCGTAAGAATGTCGCGACAATTCGGCACGAATAACCTCCTCGCGCCCTACCAGCAACACCCGCACCCCGAACTGACGCGCCGCTTGCAGAGCGCCGTCAATTTCAGGTTTCGGCGCCTTGTCGGCACCCATCGCGTCGAGGGCTATGGAACGCCCGGCAATGGAGCTCGGGACTACGCTACTCGCCATGGGCTTTTGGAGAAGGAGTTATTTGGCTTCTTTAACGGCCACTACTTCGCGGCCCTTGTAGTAACCGCACTTGGGGCAGGCACGGTGGGGCGCCTTTTTCTCGTGACAGTTCGGACAGTCCGATAGCGAAGGCTGGCTCAAGAAATCGTGCGCTCTGCGTGTGCTCGTGCGCTTCTGTGAATGACGGCGTTTTGGATTAGGCATTGTAAAATCTCGTTCTTCCCGGCTGCCATAGGCGGCCTCAAACTTTAAATTCGCTTAGATCTTCAGTTGCTTCCGCACTTCCTGCAGTCCTGCCCAGCGTGGGTCTTCGTTCTTTTCGGCACAATCGCAAGACTCTAGATTCCGATTGCGCCCGCAGGATGCGCACAGTCCTTTGCAATCTGCCTTACAGACAATCTTCAGCGGCACTGCCAGCAAAACCTGCTCCAGCAGCACATCCGCCAGTTCCAGCCCATTGCCCGGATAATAGCTGATTTCGGCTTCCGCCGCCGTTACGTTCAGCTCTTCCTTGTCCGAGTCAGATCCTTCGGGCCGGTAGAGCAAATCATAGCTGTTGCGGACATCCGTGACCACCGGATCGAGGCACCTTGCACAAGCTACCTCCAAGGTCGTGAAGAAGTCCCCGTGCACCCGGATGTCCAGCAGCCTCTCATGCTTGCCATGATGTTCTGGAACCAGCTCAGCTCGTCCCGTGGTCTTGACGGGAGTGCGCTGGGTATAGTCCGCACCCAGGTCGAGCACGCCTGGCGCGAACTCTTCCGCGAAATCCACGGGGTGCAACTCCAACTCGTGGATATCGACAAACATGTAAACCTTGTGCTCCCAACACTTTACTCCCCAGTCGGATTCCGGCTACGGTGGCAATCGCCGCCCACCGGGGGACAATCTAATAGAATAATTGCCAGGCCAATTGAGTGTCAAGAAAACCATCTGGCCAGAGTTCGGCGACGTCGCCTGGAAGGCAGTTCGCCAGGGCAGATGGACCGTAGGAGAAGCGCAGTCGGAAATTCGTGACTAGGCCCAGCGAAATTTTCCCACCGTTTCCTCGAAAGACTTGCTCGTGGCGGCCTTTGCAGTCGCGAACGGCTCCAATTGCGGTGTTACGACAGTCTCTACGTTGCTCTTGCAGTGACTACCGGGAGCGAGATGATCACCGCGGACGAAAAATTGGCCAATGCACTTTCGACACATCTCCCCGTCAGGTGGCTGGGGGCGCTCTGAATCTCGCTTTGAACCGCGGGCGCGGAACTTGTGAGCGTTGACCCCGGTTCTCGCGTACCGCTATCCTAAAACCTTCCGATGAAGCGCACACCTCAACTGACGTTCGCTGTATTGTTACTGCTCACAGCCATCGCGCTGGTGGCTTGGGTACTAACGGGCAGGGGCGACAAGTTCCAATCCGAAAAAACCAAGACGCCCGATATCCCCGAGGAATTTGCCGTCGATAAGCGCCCCCTGCAGGTAGCACGAGACCTGGCCGCTTGGGCCGCGACCCCGGATGACCAGGATTTAGCTCGTGACGCCGAGCGTGTCGCCGACCACGAGGTGGATTTGGATTTTGCCAGCGCTCTGCGCCGTGTAAGCGCTCTCCCCCCGCAAACGCCGCCCGAGGCGAAAGCCCTCGAAGAGCGAGTCCGGCAGATGGAAGCCCAGCTCAAGAAAGATAAGGATCAGGCGCTCGATCTGCAAAAGAAGGCGGAGCATGCTAGCCAGGCCGACAAACCGGACTTGGAGGGGGCCTCAGAGCTAGCAGACGCCCAACTGGCTCTCGATGAAGACGAAATTGCGGATGCCAAGGGTGACTTGGAACGCGCCGGGGCCGACGTGCAAAGCAAAGTCGTAAAGGCCCGCGAACAGCACGAGAAGCTCGAGGATGCCCGCGGCCAAATGGCTTACGGCGGCGCCATGGCCAAAGGATCCGCCCCGGCCAATAGTTTCCGCGCTCACGCTCAGGAGTGGTTCCAATTCCGGAGCGCAATCGCGCAGGTCCGCGCGGCCCAGCAAGATGCCACAAACACCGCGGCGCAGCTCTCGGAAAAACACGACGCCCTCGAAAAGCAGGTGCATCAGGAGGAAGCGCGCAAGCAATCCCTAACAAACGGGGCCGCACTCCAGTCCATGCAACAACTCTCGCTCGATCAGCGCAGCATGGCCGAACTCGACAAGCGCATTCAGGATCACCAGGACCTGACCGGCATCTATGGCCGCTGGATCGATTCGCTCCAGATTCGAAAATTGGCCGCCACTCATTCCATGATGCAGACCCTCCTCTGGATCACGGTCATCGTTCTCGTGAGTTTCCTTCTGGGCCGGGTTGTAGAGCGCTTTCTGGGCGAAACCACGCCGGATCACAAGCGCCTGCTCACCTTACGCACAGTGATTCGCTTCCTGCTAAAGACCCTTGCGTTAATCGGCATTCTCTATGTCCTCTTCGGAGCGCCCGAGCAAATGCCCACGATCCTCGGCCTCGTCGGCGCCGGTCTCACCGTTGCTCTGCAGGGTTTCATTCTCGGTTTCTGCGGCTGGTTCATCCTCATGGGTCGCAACGGCATCCGCGTCGGCGACTGGGTCGAGATCAACGGCGTCGGCGGCGAGGTCCTCGAGATCGGTCTGCTGCGTACAGTCCTTCTGGAAACGGGCAACGCAACCGGGTCGGGCTACCCCACGGGCCGACAGGTGGCCTTCGTCAATAGCTACGCCGTTTCCGGACACTACTTCAATTTCTCCACCTCGGGCCAATGGCTCTGGGACGAATTGCTCGTGCAGGTGCCCTTAGGCGAAGACTCCTCCACCATGGTCGAAAACATTCTGCAAATGGTGACGAAGGAAACAGAAAAAAACGCGCGTATGGCGGAACAGGAATGGGAGCGGGTGACGCATCGCTACGGCGTGAAGTCGTTCTCCGCCGCCCCCTCGATCAGCGTGCGACCTGCCGGAGGGTTGGGAGTCGAGATCGTTGTCCGCTACATCACGCGGGCGCAAGAGCGATACGAGGTGCGTTCTCACCTGTACCAAGCGGTGGTGGAGATTCTCCACCAGAAAAAGGCCTTACCTGTGGAAACGGCTACTCCCACGACCGCGTCACGCTAAAGCTGCCGACAGCTGGTCTTCGGTTCCTGTATAAACATTGTTGACACGAAACCCATTTACGGCTTATCTTTACACTGTATCGACATTGACTCTACATCCCGTGGGGCGAGACATGCGCGTACTGGTAAAGAAGTGGGGAAATAGTGCTTCTGTTCGCATCCCGACGGGGATCATGGAGGCCGCCCGGCTGGAACTAAACGACGCTGTGGACGTGCGGGAAGAAGGTGGACGCATCGTCATCGAGCCGATTCGTCCCGAATTCACCCTAGCCCAATTGCTCGAGGGCGTTACAACAGGGAATATTCACAGCGAAGTTGATTTTGGCGGACCTGCGGGTAAGGAATCCCTCTAGTGGCTCCGCGCTATGTCCCGGAAGCCGGTGACATTGTCTGGCTGCAGTTCAATCCACAAACTGGTCGTGAACAGGCAGGCCATCGGCCCGCTCTTGTCGTTACTGGATCGAGCTATAACTCGAAAATCGGCCTGATGCTCTGTTGCCCCATGACTACCCAGATTAAGGGCTATCCGTTTGAAGTTAGAATCGGCGGAGCTCGTCCGAGCGTGGTACTGGCGGATCAGGTGAAGAGCCTGGATTGGGTCACTCGCGGAGCCGTGCACAAAGGCAAGGTTGAGCAAGCGGAACTGGGGGAGGTGCGTGCAAAAATACACGCCCTGATAGGAAAATAAAAGAAAGCGGACCTCTCGAAGCTCGTTAGTTCTAGCAGCCAAACTGCCTCAGATGATGGTCCATGTGCAGATAGGCCCAACGCATCCATTCCTCACCTGTCATCTTTCCAAAGAACGGATGCCTCGCGATGACAAGGTACGCGGGCCTACCCGCAAACTCTTCGGTTAGTGAAATCAGCTGCCTTTTGTCCTCCTCAAAGTCACCGGGCAGAGTTCCGCCGAATTGCTGATCCACTTCCGGCATCGTCTTGGTGCCGTGTGGCCAGGGTATGGGCAGCGAGAGAGCGATCCACTTTACGACAGTGCGCGTGAGAATGTTCTCCACGGACCCCGCTGGCTTCACACCGGATACCAAGTGGTAGGAATCGTTCAGGTGGCAGATCATCTGCGGTGCGGACATTTTGCCCCATGCGTGGGGACTGTCGCTCTCCACTTTGGCCAAACGGTCGAGCAACGCTTGCTTGTCTTGCAGAACAGCGAGAGTTTTCATCGTCCTACTCCCAATTCTCGCTATTTCTTGATCAGTTCCTGTAGTTTGGCGGAGGCTAGGGAAGCAAACTCCGTGTTGGGATTATCTTTCTGCAGTTGCTCGTAAATCTTCCTCGCCTCAGCCGTCTGTTGCTTGCTGGCATAAAGGGCCGCGAGTTCCATCTGTGCCGCCTGCTTGGATACCGTCATGGAGGGCTTATCCGTCAACTGCTTGTAAAGCTCGATTGCCTGCTGGTCGCGATTGGTATTGCGGTACAGCGACGCCAGCGCCATCTTCGCAAGCGCCGAGAGGTCGTTACCGCTGGCATCCGCAGTCTGCTTCAACGAGCGCTCGGCAGCGGCGTTGTCCCCCATGTCAATCGAAGTCAGCCCCGAGAAATATCGCGCAAAGTCCGCCGACTTCGTGTGCGGATACTGCGTCGCGATGGCCTCAAACTGCGTGTGTGCTTTGGTCGCACGCTCCTTCAGGGACGCGAACGTAGGAAACTCCGGCTGCTCCGGCGAACCCGCGGGCCGAATCGGCGTGTTGTAGGTGCGAACCGCCTTGCTCAGCTCCCCGCTGGCCAATTCATCGCGATGGTTGAAGTAAAAATAGCCGCCAACCAGGAAGCCCAGCACGATCACGATCGCCACACTCGCCTTAATCAAATTGCTTCGGTGTTCCACCGCCCAGTGGGCTTGCTCCGCCGTAAACTTGCGGAAGCGGTCTTCCTTCAATTGATGCCGAACGTCTGCGCGCACAGTGTTGTCCTATCTACTATGAATTTTCCGGAATGAATTTAACACCAGGGGAGCCTGACCCAAAAAACTACTGCGCGGATTCTTCGAGAATGCCCTGTTCCAGTTTTTCCTGGCACTCAATGCAGTGGCGTGTCCACGGCACCGCGTCCAGCCGCTTGGGGTTGATTTCCTTCTCGCAGGCAATGCATTCGCCGAACGTGCCCTCGCGCACCCGCTCCAACGCCTTTTCCACCTGCGCCAGCAGCTGCCGTTCGTTGTTGCTCTGGTGGAAGAGAAATTCTTTGGTATAGGAACTCGCCGCCTTGTCGGCAATATCCTGCGTGGAGTCCTGATCGGCATCGCGCCCGCTCTGTTCCGTTCTAGAAACAGTATGCCGCAGTTCCAGCCGCCGGTTTTCCAAAGTCTTCTTGAATTGCTCGAGTTTTTTCTTGTCGATTGCCATTGAACTGTCTGCCGACCCTCTCGGACAGCCTCAACTGTTAAGGGCCAAACGAAGATGATACTCGCCGGGCAGAAGGAGCGTCAACCGGGGTAACCTTAGTTTCTCCTTAGAGATAGGGTATGCCTCGCGGCATATAATCGGCCCATATGTGCGGCCGCCTCGCACAAGTCGTGGCTTTAGCGATTGGGTGGCTTACAGTGTGCCCATTCGCTCACTCCCAACTCTCCGCCCCAGTAGGCGAGTTTCCCAGTCCTCGAATTTGTCAGTCGTCGTCCCAGGCTGGCGACGAACTAACGTCCGGCCCTGATATCACCCTCGCCGAACTGAAGTTCGAAGGGGACCTCCGCCTCCCGCAGGCAACGCAGGACCAGATTGCAGCCGAGATCCAACAACATCTGTACAAGGGTGCAGTGGACGGCGCCGTTGATGAAGTCGAAGAGAGAACACGACTCGGCTGGCAGAACAACGGATACTTCTTCGTGGAGGTCAGTGAAAGTAGCAGGAGAGTACTCACCAGCAATCCGGTCAGCCAGCGAATTGCCGTGGTTCTTCACTTGGAGGAAGGGCTACAGTACCGGTTGAAAAGCATTACTTTTAAGAACAATCGGGTCATCAGTAATGTCGAATCTCTTCGGATGCAGTTTCCTATCGCCGACGGAGACATCTTCGATCGAGAGAAAATCTCCGACGGGTTAAAGGCGCTTCGCTTTGCCTACGGCCAAATCGGTTATATGAACTTTGCGCCCTTTCCGGACGCACGACCTGAGGATATTGGCCAGACTATCTCTCTTCAGATCAACATTGATGAAGGTAAACAGTTTTATGTAAGCGGCGTACAGATCCTAGGTCTCAATGACGATGCCACTCAGCGGGCACTCAAGGATCTCGCGCTCACGCGGGGCGTCATCTATGACTCAAGGCTGGTTGGGCGATTCTTGCAGAATCGTGTATTCCAAGGTGACCGACCACGCCGCCCGGGCTTAAGCTATCAAATCGATGAAAAGTCCGACCTGGTGGGTCTTACTCTCGATTTCCGTCCGTGTTCGCCTGAGTAACATCGAACCTACCTCGGCAACCTCTCCGGCAACTCCGCCAGCGTAAACGCCAACACCGCCATCGCCGCCACGTTCTCCCGCAACTCACGTGGGACAACCTTATCCAAAGTATCCGCAGGGGTGTGGTGATAATTGAAGTACACGCGCCCATCCTGCGTCTCCCCAAATGTGGGTACGCCCAAGGTAGAAAGCGAAGCAATATCCGCCCCCACATCGTCCACGCTAGGCGTCATCAGGTTCGCGCCAATCGGCGCCAGCACCTTTGCCATCGGTTGCAGCATCAGAATCGCTGCAGGAGTCGCCTTAGCCTGAAACCCCAACGGATGCCCCGCTCCCAGGTCGCTCTCGATGGCCGCGATATGCTCCGCCGCATCGGCCTCGCGAGCCTTCGCGTAAGCCTTACCCCCGCGGCTGCCCGTCTCCTCGTTCATCCAGGCAATCATGCGAATGGTGCGCTTGGGCTGAAGATGTAATTCCTTCATCAGTTGCACCGCGCCCATCGCAATAACCACGCCAGCCCCGTCATCAATCGCCCCCGTACCCAAGTCCCACGAGTCGAGATGTCCGGACACGATTACAACTTCTTCCGGATGTTCGCTGCCTTTCAAGTCCGCAATTACGTTGTAGCCTGTCGTGTCAGGCAGCAACTGCGGCGTCAGCGTCAAATGCATCCGGACCAGACCTTGCTTCGCCAGATGCTCAATCGTCTCCGCATCCTCCGCCGTCACCGCGCCAGCGGGAATCCCGGCGGGAGCGCTATAGCCCGTATGCGGCAGCCGATAATCCGCTCCGCCAACGGAACGCACCAGAGACGCAACCGCCCCCAGCGCCGCCGCAGCCTTCGCGCCAGACGCGCGATATTGCACTGCCTCATCGTAAGCCTCGTCCCAGTGACCAGCCGAAGCCTTCTGTGCATCGAACTTCTCATTAAAGAACACAATCTTCCCTGCAACCTGCTCGCGGCGCAGCGCCTTTAACTGGTCGAAATCGTTCACCACCACGACATCCGCAGCCAGGCCCTCCTCTGGCGTCGCGGTGCTCCCGCCCAGCGCGGTCACCACAATCTTCTGCACGGTACCCGCCGTGTGCCCACGCCACTCCACCAGCTCCGCCGTCTCCACGCCCCGTACCCAATGTGGAACGATCACTTCTTCCAGCTTCGCGTCCAACCCCGCCGCCAGCATCCTATCCGCCACATGGCGCGCCGCTGCATCCGCCTGCGCAGACCCGGTCGGCCGGGGCCCAATGTTTTCGGTTAAGTACGCCAACTGATGATAGGCATAGTCGCTGGAGAGCGCGGCATCGCGCAAAGCTTCCAAATGGCGCACGAGTTCCGGCGCGAAAGGCGCAGGCTCCGCTGCAGGCTTGCTTCCAGAAGCAAGAAATTGTCCCAACAGCAAGCCAGGTGAAAGCACCAAAAAGACAGCCACTTGCAGCACGCGCATCTTCATAGACCTTTCGTGAACGGCACGGCGATCGAACGAAATAGCTTACGGAATAACTACTAAGGAGCGGTACCCGATAGCGGAGGCGCCGGGTACTCCGGCAGCTTTTCCTTGCTCGCTTCCACACGCTTCACCTGCAGTTCATCAAATAGCATCGACGGATTGATGATGGAATTCGGAATCGACTCCGCCCGGTTGGATACCGTTAAGTCATCCCCCGCCGCCACAATATCGCTTCGCAGCGATCGCGTGTCCAATTCGCCAAACAACCCGCCCCGCACCAGTTCCTCATGCCCGTCGTTCACCCAAACGCGTCGCAGGACCTGCGGCGAAAGATCGCCCCCCAGGCTCTCCACAAAGTAGCCATACTTCAAGTCATGCTGCTTGGCTAGTTCGACCAGCTTCTTCTTCAACTCCTCGGGCGGCAGGGGCTCCGACGACTCCACCTTCAACGTTCCCGGCGCGGGTTCGGGAGACTGCCCCAACGCAGCGCGACCATGTCCGTTCGATTCCGGAAAATCACGAATCGGCGCACGCCCCATAAGGAAGTTGACCAGTTTCCCTTCCTCTACTACGGAAACAGCCTGCGCCTTCACCCCATCATCATCCACCGCATAGCTGCCAATCAGACTGCGGCCTTGGAAGGTCGTCAAAGTCGGATCATCCTTCACCGAAAGGAAGTCGGGCAGTACCCGGCTCTTATATTCCGCCGACCACGCCCCAGTCGTCCGCGCAGGAGCACCGAGTTGTGGTTTTCTCCCAACAATGTTGTTGCTCACTAGGCTGTCGATCACATTTTCCGCAGCCGCCGGAGCAAACAGGACCGGGCCGCGGTAGGCTTCATCCGCCATGGGCGCCTCGCGTAATGCCTTCAGGGCCGCAATCACTTTGCCGGACTGTTCCAAAACCTTAGCACGCGCCGGAAGCTCCGCCGCCGCGGCAGAGACAAAGCTCCACCCGCGGTTCAGACGCATGCCATCCGCAGCCTGCGTGTTGCCGCTGACGCGCACGTTGTAGAGCGCCTTACCGTCGCGTACGATGGTCCCCTCCGTATTCACCAGGTAGCGATTGGTCGCCGAGAAATCGGCGGAAGCCTCAAAATCCTGCAGCAAAGCATCGCGACGATACAACGCGCTCGCGGCCTGCAGGGTATCCACCCAATCTTGCGGAGTAACCTCCAGATGCGTCAGCGGCTGCACCGATTCCACCGCCGCGGCCTTGGCGAAATCGTCCACCGGAATTTCCACATTCAGTTGCTTCAGCGCCGCTTGTTTCTGCGTCAGGGCTTCGCTGGCCATCTTGTAAGCCCGATCGGTGCTGAGCCACAGTTCGTTCCGCAGCGCGGCCAGGTCGTCATCCACCACCGCGACATTCGTCATGCCCTCGCCCAGGCCGATATAGCTGTCCTGCTTGTAGTTGCCAACGCGCACCACCACGCGCAGCAGGCGGCCGTGGCTGCGGTTCTGCAACCGACGTTCCCCGAACACCGTCTCCACCTTGAATTCATCCACATCGCTGATGCGGTACTCAATGTAGTAAGGCGCCTCCACATCGGTCAGCTTCAACTTGGCTTGGGAACGTTGTAGTTCATCCAGCATGGCGCGCAGAACGGGATCGTTCGCGGATTTGGCAGCGTCTTGGGCCAAACAGGTACCGCAGAAAACTACCGCAAGCAAAAGAAGGCGCCTCATTGTCCCACCGCCTTGGCATCATCTTTATCGAAGCCCGGAGGCGGCAACAGCGGCGGCCGCATGCGCGGGTGCCCTCGCTTCTGCACCTCAATCTCGGAAAACAACATCGCTGGAGCCGACG
>Ga0137403_10002813_pt1 | contig 21079 bp, 27 predicted proteins | sample CZOMad2_1_16fung_FD_122057 | JGI IMG/M metagenome (GOLD analysis project Ga0137403, IMG submission 122057) | Vadose zone soil fungal communities from Angelo Coast Range Reserve, California, USA - CZOMad2_1_16fungal (Hybrid Assembly) | ecosystem: Environmental > Terrestrial > Soil > Vadose zone...
GGCGGGTGAAGGCGCTGGCCGACGCGGCATGAGCCGGCGGACTCGCGTTTTGAGGAGAATAACGAGTGGCTGAAGGACGGATCGACGCCAGTGCGCTGGACTTGAACGATCGGGTGGTTGCGATCAACCGGGTGGCCAAGGTCGTCAAGGGCGGCCGGCGCTTCTCCTTCACGGCCCTGGTGGTGGTCGGCGATGGCCGCGGCCACGTGGGGGTGGGACTCGGCAAGGCGCGCGAGGTTCCGGAAGCCATCCGGAAGTCGGTGGAGCACGCCAAGAAGGACCTGATCTTCGTGCCCCTCAAGGACACCACGATCCCGTGCGAGATGACCGGGCAGTTCGGGGCGGCGCGCGTCTTCATGAAGCCGGCCTCCCAGGGCACCGGGGTCATCGCGGGCGGCGCGGTGCGGCCGGTGCTGGAAGCGGCGGGGGTCCAGGACGTGCTCACCAAGACGCTGGGGACGAATAACCCGCACAACGTGCTCAAGGCGACCATCGACGCGTTTCGCCGCATGAAGCGGCAGCTCGACCTGCACGCGGCCCGCCGGCGCGCGGTGGACGGCGACGGAGGGGAGCCGACCGGTGGCTAAGAAGCTCAGGGTCACGCTGGTGAGGAGCATCATCGGGCTCAGCCCGAAGCAGGAGGCGACGGTGCGCGCGCTGGGGCTCCGCCACATCCGGCAGACGGTGGAGCACGACGATACCCCCACCATTCAGGGGATGATCAAGGCGGTGCCGTTCGCCCTCAAGGTGGAGGCGACATGAGGATCGAGGATCTGCGGCCCGCGCCGGGCTCGACGAAGAAGCGGAAGCGCATCGGCCGCGGACCCGGCTCGGGGCACGGCAAGACTTCCGGCAAGGGCCACAAGGGCCAAAAGGCCCGTTCCGGGGGCGGGGTGCGCCCCGGGTTCGAGGGCGGCCAGATGCCGTTGTACCGGCGGCTGCCCAAGCGCGGGTTCACCCCCTACGGGGGCCGGACCGAGTACGCCATCGTGAATCTCAGCGAGCTGGCCGCGCGCTTCGGCGCCGGCAGCGTGGTGGATCCGGACAGCCTGCTCCAGGCGCGCCTCATCAAGAAGTCCGACCGCGGCGCGGTCAAGGTGCTGGGCGACGGCGAGGTGGGGCACGCGCTCACCGTCCGCGCCCACAAGATCAGCGAGTCGGCCCGGAAGAAGCTCGAGGCCGCGGGCGGGCGCGTCGAGGTCCTCGCCTGATGTTCGAGAGCCTGCAGAGCTTCCGGAACATCTTCAAGATTCCGGAGCTCAAGCGCCGCGTCCTGGTCACGCTCGGCCTCCTTGCCGCGTACCGGCTCGGCGCCCACGTCCCCACCCCCGGCATCGACGGGGCGTCCCTGGCCCAGTTCTTCAACCAGGTGCAGGGCACCCTGCTCGGCATGGTGGACCTCTTCTCGGGCGGCAACCTCCGGCGCCTCACGGTGTTCGCGCTGGGAATCATGCCGTACATCTCCGCGTCCATCATCCTCCAGCTCCTCACCGTGGTGATCCCGGCGCTGGAGCGGCTGGCCAAGGAAGGGGAGGCGGGCAAGAAGAAGATCACCCAGTACACGCGCTACGGCACCATCGTGCTCTCCCTCATCCAGGGGTTCGGGATCGCGGTGGGGCTCGAGAGCATGCGCGCGCCGGGCGGCGGCACCATCGTCCCCGATCCGGGCTGGGGCTTCCGGCTCCTCACCATGATCACGCTGACCACCGGGACCGCGCTGATCATGTGGCTGGGCGAGCAGATCTCCGAGAAGGGAATCGGCAACGGGATCTCGCTCATCATCTTCGCGGGCATCGTGGTCCGGCTGCCCTCGGCCATCGCCTCCTCGTTCACCCTCATCCGGAACGGCGAGCTCAAGCTCTTCGTCTTCCTCGGGCTGCTCCTCATGATGCTGGCCGTCACCGCGGCGGTCATCGTGCTGCAGGAGGGGCAACGAAAGATCCCCGTCCAGTACGCCAAACGGGTGGTGGGCCGGCGCGTATATGGCGGGCAGTCCACCCATATCCCCCTGCGCATCAACACCGCCGGCGTGATCCCGGTGATCTTCGCGTCTTCTCTCATCCTCTTCCCGGCCACGCTCACGCGATTCATCAGCCACCCGTGGATGCAGGTCATCTCCGAGTCCCTGTCGCCCGGGCACATCACCTACACCGTGCTGTACTGCGGCCTCATCATCTTTTTTGCCTATTTTTACACCGCGATCGTCTTTAACCCCATCGACCTTGCCGACAACATGAAGAAGTACGGAGGCTTCATTCCCGGGGTGCGGCCGGGCAAGAAGACGGCGGAGTACATCGACCGGACGCTCACCCGCATCACCTTGCCCGGCGCCGTCTTCCTCGCCCTCATCTCGGTGCTGCCGGACTTCCTCATCCGCTGGTTCAACACCCCCTTCTACTTCGGGGGCACCAGTCTCCTCATCGTGGTGGGCGTGGCGCTGGACACGGTGCGGCAGATGGAGTCCCACCTCCTCATGCGGAACTACGAAGGCTTCCTCCGCAAGAAGGCGCGGGCGTGAGCGCGCGGGTCATCTTTCTCGGCCCCCCCGGCGCGGGCAAGGGCACGCAGGCGCGCGATCTGGCCGCGGAATGGGGTGTGCCCCAGGTCGCCACCGGTGACATGCTGCGCGAGGCGGCGGCGGCCAAGACGCCGCTCGGGCTCGAGGCCAAGCGCCATATGGACTCCGGCGGGCTGGTGCCGGACGAGGTGGTGATCGGGCTGGTGGAGGAGCGGCTCGCCCGGCCCGACGCGCGCGCCGGCTTCGTGCTGGACGGCTTTCCGCGCACCGCTGCCCAGGCCAAGGCGCTGGACGCCATGCTGAAGGCCCGGGGGATCGCCCTGGACCGGGTGGTGTTCCTCGACGTCTCCCGTGAGGAGCTGCTGCGCCGGCTCACCGGCCGGCGGGTGTGCCGCCAGTGCGGCACCCCCTTCCACATCGTCTCCGCGGCGCCGCGGGTGGCCGACCGCTGCGACAAGTGTGGGGGCGAGCTCTACCAGCGCTCGGACGATTCGAGCGAGGCGGTGGCCAACCGACTCGACGTGTACGAGAAACAGACGGCGCCGCTGCTCGCCTATTACCGCGACCGGGGCCTGCTCGCCGACGTGGGCGGCGAGGGCCCGGTGAACCGCGTGGCGAGGGACATCCGCAAGGCGATCGGGCGGACGGTGCCGGCATGATCATGCTCAAGTCCGCCCGCGAGCTCGCGCACATGCGCGCGGCGGGATTCATCCTCGCCGAGGTGAAGGACCGGCTGCGCGCCCAGGTGCGCCCGGGGATCACCACCAAGGACATCGACGTCGACGTCGAGGCCTTCATCGTCTCGAGGGGGGCCAAGTCCGCCTTCAAGGGATACCGGGGCTTTCCCGCCACGGTGTGCACCTCGATCAACGAGGAGATCGTCCACGGCATCCCCTCCGCCAAGCGGCGGCTGGCGGAGGGCGACATCGTCGGGCTGGACCTCGGCTGCATCGTGGAGGGCTACTACGCCGACTGCGCCATCACCCTGGCGGTGAGCGCGGTGCCGTCGCGGGTGCAGGAGCTGCTCGATGTGACCCGCGAGAGCCTCGACAAGGCCATCGTCCAGTGCCGGGCCGGCAACCGGCTGGGCGATATCTCGCACGCGGTGCAGAGCCACTGCGAGAGCCACGGCTTCGGGGTGGTGCGCGCCTTCGTGGGCCATGGCATCGGGCGCCAGCTCCACGAGGACCCCCAGGTGCCGAATTTCGGGGAGGCCGGACGGGGGGCCCTTCTCAAGCCGGGCATGGTACTCGCCATCGAGCCCATGATCACCATGGGCTCGTGGGAGGTGCGTATCCTCGAAGACCGCTGGACCGCCGTCACCGAGGACGGCAGCCTGGCCGCCCATTTCGAGGACACCATCGCCATCACCGAGGAGGGCCCCGAGGTCCTCACCCGGCACGAGTCCAAGGCCTAGGAGATCCCGGTGCCCAAGGAAGACGCGATCGAGGTGGAGGGGACGGTGGTGGAGCCGCTCCCGAATGCCATGTTCCGGGTCGAGCTGGAGAACGGGCACAAGGTGCTCGCCCACGTCTCGGGCAAGATGCGGATGAACTTCATCCGGATCCTCCCCGGGGACAAGGTCAAGGTGGAGCTGTCGCCGTACGACCTGACCCGCGGCCGGATCACGTACCGGTTCAAATAGCGTTGTCTTCCTTCTTTAAAGGACAGCCATGAAGGTGAAACCGTCGGTGAAGGTTCGCTGCGAGAACTGCAAGATCGTGCGCCGTCACGGGATCGTGCACGTGATCTGCAAGAACCCGCGCCACAAGCAGCGTCAGGGGTAAGGAGCCGATATGGCACGCATCGCCGGAATCGACCTGCCGCGTGAGAAGCGCGGCCTCATCGCCGTCCAGTACATCTACGGAATCGGGATCCCGTCGGCCACGCGCATCATGGCCGACGCCCGCGTGGACGGAAACAAGCGCGTGAAGGCCTGGAGCGACGACGAGGTGTCCCGGATCCGGGACATCATCGAGCGCGAGTACAAGGTCGAGGGCGACCTGCGCCGCGAGGTCGCCATGAACGTGAAGCGCCTGATGGACATCGGCTCCTACCGCGGCATCCGTCACCGCAAGGGGCTGCCCGTCCGCGGCCAGCGCACCCACACCAACGCGCGGACGCGCAAGGGCAAGAGCAAGGGCGTGATGGTCAAGAAGAAGCCCGTGGCCGCCGCGCCCGCCGCCCCCGCCGCGCCCGCCGCGGCGCGGAAGTAAGGAGCCAGCGATATGGCCGACACGCCAGAAGAGAAGCCGGCGGCGCCCCGCAAAGGCGGCCGCAAGCGCGAGCGCAAGGAGGTCCGCGTGGGCGTCGCCCACGTGCAGGCCACCTTCAACAACACTATCGTCACCTTGACCGACAAGACGGGCAACGTCGTCTCCTGGGCGAGCGCGGGCAGCGTGGGCTTCAAGGGCTCCCGCAAGAGCACGCCCTTCGCGGCCCAGACCGCGGCGGAGAACGCCGCGCGCAAGGCGATGGAGCTCGGCCTCAAGTCGGTGGAGGTCTGCGTGAAGGGCCCCGGCGCGGGCCGGGAGGCCGCCATTCGCGCGCTGCAAGCGGTGGGGCTCGAGGTGACCTCGATTCGAGACGTGACCCCGATCCCGCACAACGGCTGCCGGCCGCCGAAGCGGCGACGGGTTTAGGGAGGAGATTTCGTGGCGAGATATCGAGAAGCGGTCTGCCGGCAGTGCCGACGCGAGGGGATCAAGCTCTTTCTCAAGGGCGCGCGCTGCTTCGGCGAGAAGTGCGCGATCGAGCGGCGGAACTATCCCCCCGGCCAGCACGGGCTGTCGCGGACCAAGTTGACCAACTACGGCATCCAGCTCCGGGAGAAGCAGAAGGCCAAGCACATCTACGGGGTGCTGGAGACGCAGTTCCGCCGTTACTTCGCGCGCGCCGAGCGCGAGAAGGGGATCACCGGCGAGAACCTCCTCAAGCTCCTCGAGCGCCGGCTCGACAACGTGGTCTTCCGCCTCGGCCTGGCGGCGTCGCGCCGTGAGTCGCGGCAGATGGTGGCCCACGGTCATATCCAGGTCAACGGCCGCAAGGTGTCGGTGCCGTCCTACATCGTCCGGGTGGGCGAGGCGGTTCAGCTCCGCCCCACCTCCAAGATGCAGGAGCGCGCGGCCGACAACCTCGGCGCGGGCCGGTCGGCGGTGCCGGCCTGGCTCGACCTGGACGTCAATCAAAAGAGGGGGACGGTACGCGGTCTTCCCGTCCGGGAGGACATCCAGATCCCCGTGCAGGAGCAGCTGATCGTCGAGCTGTTCTCAAAGTAGGAGACCATGGCCAGGATCCCGTTCCAGAAACCGAGACATATCGAGTGGGAGATCAACACCGACCGCTACGCGCGGCTGGTGGCGGAGCCCTTCGAGAAGGGCTACGCGCTCACGGTGGGGAACTCCCTGCGGCGCACCTTGCTCAGCATCATCCCGGGCGCGGCGGTGGCCTGGGTGCGCATCGCCGGCGTGCGGGATGCGGAGTCCAAGATTCCCGGCGTGCAGGAAGAGACCACCGACGTGCTCCTGAACCTGCGCAAGCTCGCCGTCAACGTGCCGTCCGGCGAGCCCACCATCACCCGGATCGAGGCCAAGGGCCCCCGGCAGGTGACCGGCGCCGACGTTTCCGAGGCGGAAGGGATCGAGGTGCTCAACCCCGAGATTCCCATCGCCACGCTCGAGGCGGGCGCGTCGCTCTCCATCGAGCTTGGCGTGAACATCGGGCGCGGTTACGTGAACGCGGGGGGGCACTCCACCGGCAGCGTCCCCGCGGGGGCCATCCCCATGGACGCCGCCTTCTCGCCCATCCAGCGGGTCGCCTACAACGTGGAGAACTCGCGGCTGGGCAAGATCACCGACTATGAGCGGCTCATCATCGAGGTGTGGACCAACGGCGCGGTGTCGCCGGACGAGGCCCTCACCAAGGCCGCCGGCTACATGCGCGATCACTTCGCCCTGCTGGCCCCCGAGGGGGGGCCGGAAGAGGACGAGGAGGTCGAGGCGGGCGGGGAGGGCTTCCTCCAGGAGAGCCTGTCCAAGGTGCTCGAGGAGCTGCCGCTGCCCGCGCGCGCCATCAACGCGCTCCGCAACGCCGAGATCCTCACCGTGGCCGATCTCGTGCAGAAGACCGACCTCGACCTCGAGAACGTGAAGAACCTCGGGGAGAAGTCCATCGAAGAGATCAAGACCGCTCTGGCCAGCCTCGGCCTGTCGCTGGGGATGCGGATCGACCCCAACGTGCTCGGGACCCTGGGGCGCGGAGGCGCGAAATGAGGCACGGCCGGGCGAACTACAAGCTGGGACGAGTCACCCAGCACCGGTGGGCTCTCTTCCGCAACCTCCTGGTGGCGCTGTTCCGCCACGAGCGCATCATGACCACCGAGGCCAAGGCCAAGGCGGTGCGCGGGCTCGCCGAGCAGATGGTGACGCTCGCCAAGCGGGAGAATCTCCACGCCAAGCGTCAGGTGCTCGCCATGGTCCCCGACGAGACGGTGGTGAAGAAGCTCTTCGACACCATCGCCGCGCGGTTCTCGGACCGGAACGGCGGCTATACCCGGATCATCCACGCGGGCACGCGTCCGGGTGATCGCGCCTCCATGGTGGTGCTCGAGCTGGTGGATCGGCCCGAGGCACCCAAGGAAAAGGGCAAGAAGGACGCCAAGGCCGAGAAGACACCCCGGGGCGAGAAGGCCGACAAGGGCGAGGCCGCCGCGGGCGCCCGCAAGGGCCGCAAGAAGAAGGCGGCGGCCGCCGCCGGCTGACCGGCCGGCGTGGCGCCGGAGCAGGTCACCCAGGGGCGGCGCCGGCCGCCCCTTTGGCGTTCAACCAAGCTGACCGCGGGGGAGACACCATGAAGCTCAAGGACCGGGTGGCGCTGGTGACCGGCGGCGGCTCAGGCATCGGGCGCGCGACGGCGCTGCTCTTCGCCGAGGAGGGTGCGAAGGTGGTGGTGAACGATCTCCACCGCGCCGCCGCCGAGAAGACCGTCCAGGAGATGGGCGCCGCCGGCGCTCACGCTCTCGCGCTGGCCGCCGACGTATCCGACAGCGGCCAGGTCCGCGCCATGTTCGCGGAGATCGACCGCCGCTACGGCACCCTCGAGATCCTGGTGAACAACGCCGGGATCGCCTATGCCCCCGGGGAGGATCTCGAGGCGCGGCGCCAGCAGTCCGACGCCCGCATCATGGAGATGGTGAGCGGCGAGGGCGTACAGACCCACTGGACCGTGACCCAGGAGATGACCGACGAGGCCTGGCATCGCGTCATCGGCGTGCACCTCAACGGCACGTTCTTCTGCACGCGCGAGGCGCTCAAGCTCATGAGCCGCCGGAACCGCGGCGCCATCGTCAACCTCTCGAGCGTGGCCGCCCTCATGGGACTCGAGACGGTCCCGCACTACTCGGCGGCCAAGGGCGGCATCCTCGCCTTCACCCGGGCGGTGGCCCGCGAGGTGGGCTCGCGCGGGATACGCGTGAACGCCATCTGCCCCGGCTTCATCGACACGCCCATGACCCAGGCCGTCTCGCCACTCGCGCGCAAGGCGGTGCTGTCCCGCACTCCGCTCGGCCGGCTCGCCGAGCCGCGGGAGGTGGCGGCCACCGCGCTGTTCCTCGTCTCCGACGACGCCTCGTTCTTCACCGGTCAGTGGCTGTCGCCGAACGGCGGCCTCTTCATCGGGTAAAAGCTGGGGTAAAGCCGGGCTGAAGCCGGGGTAAGCCGGGGTAGTGTCGGTGGCGGGCGGGCTAGAGGTTGAGGACGGCGATGCCCGCCACCGTGAGGGCCGTGCCCAGCGCGGCGGTCACCGTCATCCGCTCGCCCAGGTAGAGCGCGCCCAGGGGGATGGCGAACATGGGCGACGTCGCCGATAGCACGGTGGCGACGCCGACGCCGGCGTGCTTGATCCCCATCACGAACAGCACCGAGCTCACCGCGGTGAGGGCGGCGAGCAGCGCCAGGATCTTCCCGGTGTCCGGCGCCGCGGCACGAACCGCGCCGAGCGCGCCCCACGCCCAGGGCGTGGCGAGGAGCACCAGGCCCGTCACCGGCAGTCGGATTGCCTGGGCGGTCGTCGAGTCCACCGCGCTCAGCGCGGGCTTGAGCATGATGGCCGAAACCGCCCAGGCTGCCGAGGCGAGGGTGGCGGTGCCCAGCCCCAGCCAGAGGCGGTTCGGCGCGCCGGAATCGGCCTGGCGAGTGCCGACGATGATGGCGAGGCCGCCCAGCGTGAGCACCGATCCCAGCAGGAGGGCCGCCGTGACGGGCTCCCCGAGCAGCGGGGCCGCCAGCAGGGCGGCCAGGAGCGGGTAGGTCATGGAGGCCGTCATCGCCCGCGCCAGCCCCAGAAAGCGCGTGCTCTCGAAGAACACGGTGTCGCCGAGGCAGCCGGCGAGGATGACGGACGAGGTCAGGAGGAGGAGGTCGTAGGCGGTGATTCCGCGAAAGGGCGCGGTGCCCGCGGTGGCGAGCACCCAGGTCAGCAGCAGCACGCCCCCCGCGGTGGCACGGATGGCATTGACGGTGGCCGAGTTGAAGGTGCCGGCGAGACGCCGCACGAGCAGGCTGATCACCGCCCAGGTGCCGGCCGAGAGGAGCGCGCACGCGGCTCCGACGCTGGATTCCGGGATGGCGCTCATCGACCGGCTGTTACCCTAGCAGAAACGCCGTGCCCGCGACCAGGGATGCGTGGAGAAGTCGCCGCGGCGCCCGGGGCGGCGCGATCCGTCCCGGGCGCGGCGGGCACCGGCTACTTGAGATTGGCCGCGAAGTGGCTCAGGGTCCGCTTCCAGGCGTCCTCCGCCGCCCCCCGGTCGTAGGCGTCGGGCCGCTCGTCGTTGAAGAAGGCGTGGTCCACCTTCGGATAGATGTGGATGGAGACCGACTTTCCCGCCTTCTTGATCGCCGCCTCCACCTCGCGCGCGGTCTGCGGCGTCACGAAGGCGTCCTTCTCCGCGAAGAGCCCCAGCACGGGACCGGCCAGCTTGGCGTAGTCCGGCTTCACGTTGGGATGGATGCCGTAGAAGTCCACCACCGCCCCGATGCCGGGATTGGTGGTGCCCGCGAACAGCGCGAGCTGGCCGCCCATGCAGAAGCCCACCGCGCCCAGCTTCGCGGTCGAGGAGTGGCCGGCCAGGAACTTGGCCGCGCCCGCGAGGTCCTTCTCCGCCTGCGCGATGTTGAGCGCCATGAGGAGCTTGCCGGCGCCGTCGGGCTCGGTCGCCGTCTGGCCGTGGTACATGTCGGGGGCCAGGGCGGAGTAGCCGGCGGCCGCGAAGCGGTCGCAGACCTTCTTGATGTGGTCCACCAGGCCCCACCACTCCTGGATCACGAGCACGCCCGGGCCCTTGCCCGCCGTCGGGGTCGCCAGATATCCCTTCGCCTTGCCGCCGTTGCTGGGAAACTCCACCATCCGTCCGGCCATCGCGGTGCTCCTCCCTTCCGGTTGACTGCGGTTTGACTACGCCGCCGGTGCCGGCGGGGTGATGCGGACCCGCAGGATGCGGCGCTCGTCGGCCTCGAGCACGGTGAAGGTGTAGCGACCGACATGGAATACCTCGCCCACCGACGGGATACGGTTGACAGTGGAGAGCACCAGCCCGGCCACCGTCTCGAAGTCGCCCTTGGGCAGCTCCCAGTCCAGCGATCCATTGAGCTCGTCGATGCTCACGCGCCCGGCCACGCGGTAGCTGCCGTCGGGCAGCCGATCGACGGTGGCGGGGGTGCGGTCGTGCTCGTCCTCGATCTCGCCCACGATCTGCTCGAGGATGTCCTCGATGGTGACGATGCCCACCGCGCCCCCGTACTCATCCACCACCACCGCGAGCTGGATCCGGCCCTTCTGCATCTCCCGGAGGAGGTCGTCGATCCGCTTGGTCTCCGGAGCGTAGGTGGCCGGCCGCATGATCGAGCGGAGGTCGGTCGCCTGGGCCCCCCGCCGGAGGAGGTCCATGGCGGTGACGAAGCCGATCAGATTGAACGCGCGGTCGGTGAAGAGCGGGATGCGCGAGAAGCCGCGCTCGGCGATGAGGCGGACCGCATCGTCCGGATGGGCGCTCGCGGGCAGGGCGGCCACGTCCACCAGGGGCACCATGATCTCGCGCACCGTCTTCTCGCCGAGGTCGAAGATCTTGTCGATCATCTCGGCCTCGGACACGGTCACGTCGGCCTCCTCCGGCTCCATCTGGAGGAGCAGCTTCAGCTCCTCGCGGGACACGAACTGCCGCGTGCTCGAGGGGGTGCGCCCGAAAAGGGCGAGGGCCTTGCCCACCACCGCGTTGGCCCCCCAGGTGAAGGGGGTGAGGACCCAGCTCATGAACTCGATGACGCGGAAGAGGGAGCGGATGAGCGCGGTGGCCCACTCCCGCGCCACCGCCTTGGGCATCACCTCGCCGAAGACGAGCATGATGGGGGTGAGCGCGACGGTGACCGCCACCGCCGACCACGAGCCCAGCACGGGCAAGAGCGCCCAGGTGGACACCGAGGAGGCGGTGATATGGGCGATGGTGACGCCCATCATGCAGGTGGCGAGCACCCGCTCGGGCCGGCGGAAGGCCTCCAGATAGCGGGCGGCGGTCTGGTTGCCCTCCTCCGCGAGGTGACGGAGCCGGACCCGGTTGGCGGCGATGAACGCCATCTCCGACGCGGAGAAGAGCGCGGTGAGGGCCAGCGAGAGAAGGATGATCCAGACGTAGATCACTCGCCCTCCGTCCCCGCCGGCGGGCTCTTGAGGGTGACCACCACCTCCACCACGCGCGTCCGCTCGACCTTCTCCACCGTCACGGTGGCGCCCGGGGTCTCCACCCGCTCGCCCTTGTTGGGCACGCGGCCGAAGAGGTCGAGCACCCAGCCGCCCACCGTGTCGTAGGACTCGCTGGAGACGGTGAGCCCGGTGACGGTGTTGAGGCCATCGATGCTGAGCTTGCCGGAGACGCGGAACCTGCCCTCGCCGAGGGGCTGGACCAGGCGCTCCTCCTCGTCGAACTCGTCGCGGATCTCGCCCACCAGTTCCTCGAGTAGGTCTTCCAGGGTGACCAGCCCCGCGGTGCCCCCGAACTCGTCGACCACCACCGCCAGGTGGAGCTTCTTGGCCTGGAACTCGCGCAGGAGCGCGTCCGCCCGCTTGGACTCGGGGACGAAATAGGGTGGATGGAGGTGGCCGCGGAGGTCGAAATCGGGCGGCAGGCCGTGGAGGTGGGGCAGGAGCTCCTTGGTGTAGAGGACGCCCACGATCTGATCCGCGGTGCCCTCGTACGCCGGTACGCGCGAGTGCAGGTTCTCGCGGAGGAGGTCGAGGATCTGCGCACGCGGGGTGGTGACGTCCAGGCAGAACATGTCGGGTCGCGGCACCATCACCTCGCGCACGGAGGTGTCCTCCAGCTCGAACACCCGGTGGATCATCTCGCGCTCGGTCCGCTCCACCACCCCCTCGCGCGCCCCCACGTCCACCAGGGTGCGGAGCTCGTCCTCGGTGATCTCGGGCTCGTCTCCCCGGCGCTCGGAGCCCACCAGGCGCAGGGTGAGCGCGGTGAAGCCCCCGAGGAGGATGCGCACCGGGCCGAGCACCCGCGACAGCCACATCACCGGCCGGTTCACCCAGGTGGTGAAGCGCTCGGGATGCTCGACGGCCAGGGTCATGGGGAGCACCTCGCCGAACACGGACAGCAGGAAGACCATGGCGATGATGGCGATGGGCAGGCCCGCCGGGCCCAGCAGCCGCTCGGCGATGGAGGCGGCCAGGGCGGAGGCGCCGATATTGATCAGGGTGATGCCCACCAGCAGGGTCACCAGCAGCTCGTGCGGCTCGCGGAGGAGAGGGGTCAGCGGACCGGCCTCGAGGCCCTGCTCCTCCGCCAGGTGCTTGAGCCGCGCCCGGCCCAGGGAGAAGTAGGCGGCCTCGGCGCCGGTGAGCAGCGCCGAGCAGAGCACGAGCACGGCGAGGAAGGCGAGCTGGAGGAGCAGGAGGCTATCCACGGAAGTGCTCGAATCCGGCGGGCGGGACCGCCGGATTTCCGTCCGCGCCGATCCAGACGATACCGGAGGTCCCGGCCTCGATCTCCCCGATCACGGTGAGGGGAGTACCCGTGCTGCGCCGGAAGTCGGAGGACAGACGTTCCACGTCGCCGGGATCACAGGTGAGCAGGAGCTCGTAGTCCTCGCCGCCGGAGGTGGCCCACTGCACCGGCTCGCGGCCCAGCGCCCGCGCCGCCGCCTCGGCGCCGGAGGCGATGGGAACCAGGTCCAGGGTCACGCGCGCCCCCACCGCCGACTCGCGGCAGATGTGCCCGAGATCGGTGGCGAGCCCGTCCGAGCAGTCGAGCATCGCGTGCACCTCGCGCGCGGCGCCGAGCCACTGGCCCTCCGCCACCCGGGCGCGCGGCCGGAGGTGCGCCCGCGTCACCTCGTCGATCACCGTTTCGGGCACTCCGTGTCGTCGCGCCTCGTCCACTCCCATCTCGAGCACGGCGAGCCCCGCCGCCGAGCGGCCCAGCGTGCCGGTGACGGCGATGGCGTCGCCCGCGCGCGCGGTGGAGCGCAGGCGAGGCCGCCCGGCGTGCTCGCCGAGCAGGGTCACGCTCACGAGCCAGCCGCGGGGCGACTGGCTCGTGTCGCCGCCCACGATGGCCACGCCGTGGGGCGCCGCCGCCTCGCGCAGGCCCGCATAGAAGGCGTCCACGTCGTCGGCGGTGGTGTCGCCGGGGACGGCGAGGGCGATGAGGGCCCAGCGCGGGACGCCCCCCATGGCGGCGATGTCCGAGAGGTTCACCGCCATCGCCTTCCAGCCGACGTCGGCCGGCACCGCCCACGCGCGCCGGAAGTGCACGTCCTCGATCACGAGGTCGGTGGTGGCCAGCAACGCGGCGCCCGGGGTCACCGAGAGCACGGCGGCGTCGTCACCGATGCCCACGGGGACGCCGGAGGCGGGCGTGCCCCGGGCGCCCTCGCGGATGCGACGGATCAGTCCCAGCTCGCCCAGCTCGCGCACGCTCACCGGATCACCCGTCGCGGTGAAAGGGGGACGTGACGACTTGGGGGCTCGGGACCGCCCATCACCGCTGGGCGACGGGAACAATGCCCAGGAAGTTGCGGAGCAGGGCCTTACCCTCGGTGGTGAGGATGGACTCGGGGTGGAACTGCACGCCCTCCACCGGGTAGCGGCGATGGCGCAGCCCCATGATCTCGCCGTCCTCGGCGCGGGCAGAGATCTCGAGGTCGGCGGGGAAGCCCTCCCGCAGCACCACCAGCGAGTGATAGCGGGTGGCCTGGAACCCCGCCGAGAGCCCGGAGAAGACGCCGCGCCCGTCGTGCTGGATGCGCGAGGTCTTGCCGTGCATCTGCACCGGCGCCCGCGTCACCGTGCCCCCGAACGCCTGGCCGATGGCCTGGTGGCCCAGGCATACGCCGAGGATGGGCGTGGTCGAGTGGAGCCGCTCGATCAGGGGGAGGGTGATGCCGGCGCCGGTGGGATGGCCCGGGCCGGGGGAGATGACCACCCCGTCGGGCGCCAGCGCGAGCACGTCCTCCACCGTCACCGCGTCGTTCCGCGCCACCTGCACGTCGGCGCCCAGCTCGCCGAGATACTGCACAAGGTTGTAGGTGAAGGAGTCGTAGTTGTCGAGAACGAAGATCATCGTCCGGTCTCCCGGGCCGCGGTGCGGAGGGCCAGGATCATGCCCCGCGACTTCGAGCAGGTCTCCTGCCACTCCGTCTTGGGGTCGGAGTCGGCCACGATGCCCGCGCCCACCTGGATGGAGGCGCGGCGGCCATCGCACACCACGGTACGGATGGTGATGCAGGAGTCCATGTTCCCGGAGTACGAGATGTAGCCCACCGCGCCGCCATAGGGACCGCGCCGCGTGGGCTCCATCTCCTCGATGATCTCCATCGCCCGCACCTTGGGCGCCCCGGACAAGGTGCCGGCGGGGAAGCAGGCGGCGAGCACGTCGAAGGCGTCCTTGCCGGCGGCGAGCTGTCCCCGCACGTGGCTGACCAGGTGCATCACGTGGGAGTAGCGCTCCACCACCATGAACTCGGTCACTTCGACGGTGCCGATCCGCGCCACGCGGCCCACGTCGTTCCGCCCGAGATCCACCAGCATGACGTGCTCGGCGCGCTCCTTGGGATCCGCGGTCATCTTGTCGGCCAGCCGCGCGTCCTCGGCCTCGTCGGCGCCGCGCGGATGCGTGCCGGCGATGGGGCGCTCCTCCACCCGGCCGTCCTCGAGCCGCACCAGCACTTCCGGCGAGGAGCCGACGATGCTCGTCTTGCCCAGGCGCAGGAAGAAGAGATAGGGCGACGGGTTGATGGTGCGCAGCGCGCGGTAGACCGTGAAGGGATCCGCCTTGAGCTCGGTGTCCAGCCGCCGCGAGATGACCACCTGATAGGCGTCGCCGGCGGCGATGTATTCCTTGGTCCGCCGCACCGCCTCCATGAAGGTGGCCTCGTCCATGGTGGACGTGAAGCCGTCCTCCCCGAGCGCCACCAGGGGCTGGGGGTCGGGAAAGGTCAGCGGCGCGGGCGGCCGCGCGGGGCGCACGAGCTTGGCCAGCAGCATGCCGATCTTCACCGCCGCCGCGTCGTAGGCGCGATCGAGCGAGGCGGGATCGTTCCCCTCCACATGCGCGTTGGCGATGACGAGGAGCCGGTGGCGCAGGTTGTCGAAGACGAGGAGGGTGTCGGTGAGCATGAACACCGCGTCCGGCAGCCGGAGGTCGTCCTTGGCGTGACGGGGCAGCCGCTCGACGTGGCGGACGATGTCGTAGGAGAAGAAACCCACCGCCCCGCCCTGGAAGCGCGGCAGCCCCGGCACCGCGACGGGGGTGAAGCGGGACAGCACCCCGCGCAGCCCCTCGAGGGGATTCTGGGTGGGCAGGATCTCGGTGCGCCCGTCGGCATGGCGGAGGGTGATGCGGTGACCCTTGGCGGTGAAGACCATGAGCGGGTCCGAGCCCAGGAAAGAGTAACGGGCCCACTTCTCGCCTCCCTCCACCGACTCCAGCAAGAAGGCGTACGGGCCGGGCCGGAGCCGCAGATAGGCGGAGAGCGGGGTATCGAGGTCGGCGGCCAGCTCGGCGTAGACGGGGATCAGGTTGCCGTGCGCGGCGAGCGCCCGGAACTCTTCCCGCGAGGGGGACAGCGGCGGGATGCCAGGCGCGGCCGGGGACATGACGGGGGTGGGTCAGCCGATGGCGTCCAGCTTCTTCTTGAGCTGGGCCTTGGGCACTGCGCCGACCACCTGGTCCACCACCGCCCCGGCCTTGATGAAGAGAATGGTCGGGATCGAGCGTATCCCGTACCGGGCGGCCAGGGCGGGGTTGTCGTCCACGTTCACCTTGACCAGGCTCACCTTGCCGAGGCCCTCGCGGGCCAGCTCGTCGAGGGTGGGCGCGATGGCGCGGCAGGGTGCGCACCACTCGGCCCAGAAGTCCACCATGAGGACCTCGGCATGCTTGCCGACCTCGACATCGAAGGTCGCCTCGGTCAGGTGCAGGGCATTATCCGCCATGAGCGTGAATCTCCTTGGATGGGGTGAGGACAGCGGGTGTGGTGAGGACAGCGGGTGTGGTGAGGACAGCGGGCAAGAGTTCCATAAAATCGCAGTGCTACGCTAACATACGGCACTGCCGGTCGCAACAAGCAGGGGAGGGCGGGCCGGGAGAGCACGCTAGGCGCCCAGGAAGATTCGCTTGACCTCTCGCGAGCCCAGGAGCGAAGCGGATGGGCCTTCAATAATCGTCCGGCCCGATTCGAGGACATAGCCCCGGTGCGCCATGCCCAGGGCCAGCTCGACATTCTGCTCGATGAACACCACGGTGAGGCCGCGCTCCCGGTTGAGCGCGCGGATCACCTCGGCGATCTGCTCGACGATGCGCGGCGCCAGCCCCAGAAAGGGCTCGTCGATCATGAGGAGGGTGGGGCGGGCCATGAGCCCGCGCGCGATCGCCACCATCTGCTGCTCACCGCCCGAGAGCGTATGCCCCAGCTGATCGGCGCGCGCCCGGAGAAAGGGGAACAGCGCCTCGACCTCGGCCAGGCTCGCCTCGCGCCGGGCGCGCGCCGCGGGATGATAGCCGCCGAGAAGGAGGTTCTCGCGCACGGTCATGAAGGGGAAGAGGCGGCGCCGTTCCAGCACATGCGCGAGGCCGAGGGGGACGATGCGGTGCGGAGGCAGGCCCGCGATCGACTCTCCCTTGAAGGTGACGCTGCCGCGCCGCGGCCGGATCAGGCCCGAGAGCGTGTTCATGAGGGTGGACTTGCCCGCGCCGTTCGGGCCGAGGATGGCCACCACCTCTCCCGCCTCCGCGCGGAACTCCGCCTCCCAGAGGATCTGGTAGTCCCCGTAGAGTACGTCGAGCCCGCGCGCCTCAAGCACCGGGCCGCTCCGGCGCCGCGCGCGTGTAGGTGCGGCCGAGGTACGCCTCGATCACGCGGGCGTCGCGCGCCACCGCCTCGGGGGGCCCGTTGCCGATCACCTCGCCCAGGTGGAGCGCGACGATGCGCTGCGAGATGTCCATGATCACGCGCATGTTGTGCTCGATGACCAGCAGCGCCATGCCTTCGGTGTGAACCCCGCGCACCAGGGCTACCAGGCCGGGAATACTCCCCTGGTCCACGCCGCCGGTGACCTCGTCGAGGAGCAGGAGGCGCGGCCGGGTGGCCAGCGCCCGCGCGAGCTCGAGGCGCTTGCGCTGGCCGGTGGAGAGCACGCGCGCGTGGGCATCCTCCTTGCCGCTGAGGCCCACGCTGGCCAGCGCGGCGCGCGCCTGCTCCCGCGCCTCGCGTGGGTCGGTGGTCTTCTGGAAGGCGCCCACCATCACGTTCTCGAGCGCGGTGAGGCCGGTGAACGGCTTGAGCTTCTGGAAGGTGCGGCCGACACCCCGGCGGCTCACCACGTCGGGGCGAAGCCCCGTGATGTCCTCGCCGTCCAGCGCGACCGTGCCCGCGTCCGGACGCTGGAAGCCGGTGAGGAGGTCGAAGAGCGTCGACTTGCCCGCGCCATTGGGACCGATGATGCCCACGAGCTCCCCGGGGGCCACGCGGAACGACACGTCCCGGTTGGCGGTGACGCCGCCGAAGCGCTTGCTGAGCCCCTGGACCTCGAGGAGCGGCGGCGGGTTCATCCGGTGCGCCGGCGCCCGCGCTGGGCCAGCGCCATGATGCCGCCCGGCTGGACCACCGAGATCAGCACGATGAGCCCGCCGAAGACGAGAAGGTCCACCGCCTTGCCGGTGCCGCCGAAGTAGATGCGCGTCCCTTCGGATAGCGGTACCAGGATGGCCGCCCCCACCAGCGGCCCCCACAAGGTCCCCACCCCGCCCAGCACTGCGATGAGGCAGATGAGGATGGAGAGCGACAACGGCAGCACCGACTCCGGATCGATGAAGAGGATGTACTGGGCGTAGAACGTGCCGCCGAGCGCGGTGAGCCCGGCGGACAGGGCCATCGCGCGTTGCTTGTACTGCGCCACCGGGATGCCGAGGCTCGCGGCCGCGTCCTGGTCTTCTCTGATGGCGCGAAAGTAGTAGCCGGCGCGGGAGCGCTCGAGGCGGTGGACCAGGCCGCAGGCGAGGACGAGGAGCCCGAGCGCGATGAAGTAGTAGGCCTGCTTGCTCTCGTGGAACTGGAAGGCCGCGAGGGAGTCCCCCCGCTTGATGGGGACGAAGAGACCGCGCGCCCCTCCCGCCCACTCCCAGTTGATCATGAGCGTCTGCACGATCTCGCCCACCGCGATGGTGGCGATGGCGAAGTAGTGGCCGCGGAGCCGGAACACCGGGAACCCGATCACCTGGGAGAGGAGGACGGCGACGACGACACCGGCGACCATCCCGAGCCAGGGCGTAAGGCCGGCCTGGACGACGAGCAGGGTGGAGGTGTAGGCCCCCGCGCCGAAGAACACGGCATGGCCGAGCGAGATCTGCCCGCAATAGCCGGCGAGGAGGTTCCAGGCCTGGGCGAGCATGGCGTAGAGGAAGATCGAGATCATCACGTGGCGCGGATAGGGCTTGGTGACGAGGAGGGGAAAGGCGAGGAGGGCGGCGCCGAGAACGCCGGCCGCGATCCCCCATGCCTTCCGTCCCATCAGAAGCGGCCGAACAGACCCTGGGGTCGCCAGAGCACGACCGCCAGGTAGATCACGAACACGGCCACGTACTTGAGCGCGGGCGCGATGAGGAGGCCGCCCATCACCTCGACGAGCCCCACCACCGCCCCGCCGGCGAGGGTGCCGGGCACATTGCCGAAGCCACCGAGTGCCACCGCCACGTAGGCGAGAAGGGCGAAGCTCGCGCCTACCTCGGGGAAGACGTAGAAGAAGATGACGAGGAGCCCGCCCGCCACGCCCACGCATCCCGCCCCGATCCCCCAGCCGAGCGCGAACATCCGCTGGGTGTCGATGCCCATGAGGGCGGCCGCCTGCCGATCCTGGGCGGTGGCCTGGAGCGCGCGGCCCGTCTCGGTCTTGCGGATGAACCAGTGGAGGAAGCCGAAGGCGGCCAGCGCCCCCATGCTCGCCACGAGCTGGGGCAGTCCGATGTAAAGCCCCCCCACCGTTAGCCGGCCCGCCGCCCAGGGATCCTTGACGAGGTGGAAGTCCGCGCCCCAGAGCGCCTGGGCGAGCGAGCGGAGGAAGACGGCCAGACCAAAGGTGGCGAAGATCTGCGCCAGCATGGGGGCGGAGAGGATCCACCGGATGATGCCGTGATAGGTCACAAGCCCCAGGAGGAACAGGAGCGCCACCGTGAGCGGCAGGGACAGCAGCGGGTCCAGCCGCCAGAGCGCCCATGCCCAGTAGGAGGCGAACATGGCGAGCATGAGGAATTCGCCGTGGGCGAAGTTGACCACTTCCATGAGCCCGAAGATGAGAGAGAGCCCGGCGGCGATGAGGGCGTAGACGCATCCCATCAGCAGACCGCCTACGAGGCCCTGGAGCAGGAGCTCGGCGGTCATGTGCGCAGAGGGCCCTCGGTGGTGGCTCGCCCTACTTGCGGTCCTTCCAGGCCGGGATGGGGTAGATGACGTCGGCGGAGGCGAGGTCGAACGGGTACACCGTCTTGTACGTGCCGCCCTGCATCTGGATCATGATGGCGCGCACGCCGGCGTTCTGTCCCTTCTCGTCGAAGCGCACGGCCGTCCACGGCATCAGGAGCTGCTCGGGGGGCAGGTTGGTGGCCACGAGGGCCTTCCGGATCTCGTCGGGAGCCACGGAGCGAGCGCGGTTGATGGCATCGAGCAAGGTCATGAAGCCGGTGAAGCCACGCGCGGGTGCCTCGGAGAGATCGCGCCCCCCGGGGTTGTCCTTCTGCTGCTTGAACAGCGCGTTGATCTGGGTGATGAGCGGCTTCTTCGGCGCCAGGTCGAGGGCGAAGGGCGACCGGCTCAGGTGCGCCTCCGCCTCCTTGCCCATCTCCTGCACGAAGGCGGGATCGATCCAGCCCGCGTTCTGGGCGATCAGCATCTTGGGGTTGTAGTCGAGCGTCCGCGCCGTCTTCACGTAGAGCACGGCGTCGGTGGTGTAGGAGGTGGGCATGAACACGTCGGGGTTGGCCGCCTTGACCTTGCCCACCTCGGCATCGAGGCTCGTGGTCCGGTTCCGGTACGCCATCTTGACCAGGACCTCGTAGCCGTACTTCTTGGCGAGCTCCTCCTGGACCTTGCCGGAGTCGGCGCCGAAGAGCGTGTCCTCGTGCATGATGGCGATGGTGCGGAGCTTCACCCCGCGCTTCTTCTCGAAGTCCCGCAAGAAGTCGAACATCCCCTGCGTGAAGTGGCCGTCGTGGGGCGAGGTGCGGAAGAACCACTTGAAGCCACGCTCGGTGAGGGTGGGCGACGACGATTCCGCGTTGAGGAAGGGCACGCCGTAGCGCTCGGCGACCTGGCTCGCCGTCGCGGTGACGCTGGAGTGGACGGCGCCGATGATGGCGTGAACCTTTTCCTGGGTGATGAGCCGCTCCGCCTCCGCCTGGCCCACCTCGGGCTTGCCCTGGTGGTCCACCACGATGAGGCGGACCTTGGCGCCGCCGAGCCCGGGGAGCCCGGGAGTCTTGCCCAGCGGGAGATTCATGGCCCCCCCGGTGCCGTTGTTGATGAAGTCGGTGGTCATCCGCATCATGGTCACGGAGTCGATGCCGAGCTGGGCGAGCTGACCCGAGAGTGGATAGATGACGCCGATCACGACTTCCTTGGGCGCCTGGGCGAAGGCGGTGGGGGCGACGACGGCGAGCAGAGCCAGGACGAGGGCAGTCACGCGCATGACCATTGCCATGGTTCCTCCTTACGGTCGGATCGGTGGCGGCTGCGGTCGGCGGTGACCTCGCGGATCAAGTCGCGGAATCTTAGCACGAGGCCCGAGGCCGCGCGAGGCGCATCCCGAGGCGGTAGTGCCCGATCGGTCGGCCCATCCGACACCTCCCAGCGTTAGTCGGAAGTGTCGACTTTATCGAGGGAGGTTCAGCGTCGGCTCGATGCCTTGGTTAGGCGTAACTGCGGCCAGATCCTTGCGCAACGGCCATGCCCCATCAGAATCTGCCGGGCCACATCGTAGGTAACCCCTCCGAAGGTAGTAGTCGAGCGC
>Ga0137403_10002814_pt1 | contig 21078 bp, 12 predicted proteins | sample CZOMad2_1_16fung_FD_122057 | JGI IMG/M metagenome (GOLD analysis project Ga0137403, IMG submission 122057) | Vadose zone soil fungal communities from Angelo Coast Range Reserve, California, USA - CZOMad2_1_16fungal (Hybrid Assembly) | ecosystem: Environmental > Terrestrial > Soil > Vadose zone...
CTTCGCCGCCGTCCATCCGCGCTTTCACATCCCGCACGTCGCATTGATGACGTTAGGCTTCACCGCCGCCGCGTTCTGTCTCTTCCGACTGCGCGACCTCATCGCGGCTCTGGTCGTGATCCGCGTCTGTTTGCAATTTTTGCTGCAAGGCGTCGGACTCATCGCGCTTCGTACCCGCGAGCCCAACGCGCCGCGCCCGTTCCGCATGTGGCTCTATCCGCTTCCCGCGTTGCTCTCCATCGTCGGATTCACTTTCCTTCTGGTCTCGCGAGAGAACTTCTCCCGCGAGATCAAGATCGCGTCCGTCATCGCGCTGAGCGGCGCGATACTTTTCCTGATTCGCGCCTGGAAAAAGTCTTCCTGGCCATTCGCACCCACACCGGAGGCCGCAACTCACTGATGGCCACTCCCGACAACGCGCTCCCCGTACGCACCCTGGCCGACGATCATCCCTGGGCGCCCTTGCGCGAGCCGCTCTTCCGCGGACTCTGGATCGCGTCTGTCATCTCCTTCACCGGCACCTGGGTGCAAAACGTCGGCTCGGGATGGTTCATGGCTTCGCTCACGCCCTCCGCCATGATGGTCGCGTTGGTACAAGCCGCCGCCAGCTTGCCGGTATTTCTGGTCGCGATCCCAGCCGGCGCGCTCGCCGACATGCTCGACCGTCGTCGCTTGCTGATTTTCGCCCAGACCTGGATGATGCTCGTCGCCTTCGCTCTCGCCACGCTCGCCGGATTGCATCTTGTCGGCCCCGCGCTCTTGCTCGCTCTTACATTTCTTCTCGGACTCGGTGCCGTCATCAACGACCCGGCGTGGCAGGCCATCGCGCCTGACGTGGTCAGTCCGCCGCGTCTGGCGTCTGGAATCGCGCTCAACTCGGTAGGATTCAACATCGCTCGCGCTATCGGCCCGCCGCTCGGCGGACTCGTTATCGCACTCGCCGGACCACCCGCCGCCTTTGCTGTCAATGGACTTTCGTTCTTGGGCGTGATCCTCTTCCTGCGCGGCTGGAAGTCGAAGCCGCAAAGCGAACCCATCCCACTCAGCCGCTTGCTGTACTGCATGGGCGAAGGCTGGCGACATCTCCTGACTTCGCCGCAAGTGAAGGCGGTCCTCATCCGCACCGGTCTCTTTACTCTCTTCGCCAGCGCGTTGTGGGCTCTGCTCCCGTTAAAAGCAAAACCGTTCGGCCCCATCGGATACGGAGTCATGCTCGCCAGCTTCGGCCTGGGAGCATTTTTAAGTTCGTGGATCCTTCCCGGACTGCGCCTCCGTCTCGGTTCGACCAACGCGCTCATCGCCTTCGCCAGCATCACCTTCGCGCTCACCTTGTTCGCGCTCGGCTCCACGTCGTCTCTGGTGTGGCTTTGTGCGGTGCTCTTCATCGCCGGCGGCTGTTGGATCCTAATGCTCGCCAGCCTGAACATCTCCGCGCAGAACATGTCGCCCAGCGGTGTGCGCGCCCGCTCGTTATCTTTTTATCTATTTGTTCTGCAGGGAGGCATGGCCGGGGGCAGTGCCGTGTGGGGCGCAGTGGCCTCGGCTCGCGGATTGCGCGCTGCTTTTTCCGCCTCCGCCATCGGACTCATCCTGGGATGCGCCACCATGGTCCGCTTCCGCCTCCATCCCAATCCGCCGCTCTCGCCGCCCATGGGCATCAGCACCAGCACCGACTAAGCGTTCGATGCCACCAGGGTGTCATCCTGAGGAGGGCTTCAGCCCGACGAGGGATCTTCTTCAGTGCAACCATAACCATCCCGTCGCGAGCGACGCCTTTCCGCGAATCGAAGGACCTAGGGTTCAATCGACAACTGTCTGAGGTGAGCAGGCTGGACTTGTGTCAGCCCACGCCTTCAGGCGTGGGAATGGCTCTTTTAGAGAAGCGGGCTTTAGCCCCTGCAATCACTACTTCGCCGGCACCACGATCAACAACGCATCCGGCTTACCAGGATGTACGATGTAAGGCGCGCCCCCACCCGATCCAACGGTTTTCGCCGTCGCATAAGGCGCGTAAAACATCAGGTGTCCGGGAAAATGGATGATCTGTTTTGCATCCGGATCGAAAACGTAGTTTGAACCAAGCATATAAACGATGCCCGGCTTCGACGGCGCCTTGAACGTCCGGATTTGTATCCCGCAGCAACAGCCCTCTCGATTCTCTGTTCGCTGACGCCTTTCGCCCGCTGTTGCTCCACGAATTGGCGCGCCTTGAATGTGGTCCGCGAGCCTTCGCGGTCGTAGCACTCCGGCTCCATGGTATCCACCCGTTCGCGTTCGACGGCACAACTGAAACCATTGCTGCCCTTCACCGCGAGTTCGTAACCGCTTCTTCCGAGCACGTAGACATCGGCTTTGTCAGCGACTTCTTTCGGTGCCGCCGACTTTGCGATCGTTATCTGCACATCGCGAGGAGTATTTGCGTCAACGCGCGTGAGGTTTTGAGCGGCAGCCAAGGAGGATGCACTGAGGAATGCGACGAGCAGACGCATAGATCGATCCTCCAATCGGGCGATCTGCGCCGAATGTACTCCTGCGCATGGCTTGAGGCCGGAACTTGTGACCAATCACCGCCCCGGAGTGACGAAGCGCTCCCCAAAAAAATACGAGAGCCATGGATGGGCCCCATCTCCGGAGACTTGACCCCCACGACCCTCGACTTTTGGCAAGAAAGTATTGTCAGACTAGCGGGCAGTATCCTCTGTGGCGAGGGCTTTGCGACCACTCGCTGCAATAGCGGGACAAGCGCCTTTTTTTCGTGACAAAATCACGGGACATCAGTCTGCTGGGAGCTTGACCATGGCGAAACGAGAGACGCTGCTGCTTTCTGCCCAAGATGTAACGGCGCTCCTCACCGTCCCCGACTGTGTCGCTGCGGTTGAAGCAGGTTTTCGCGCCCTGGGCGAAGGCAAACTTCCGCCGCCCGAGTTACTCAGTCTTCATTCCGAATTCGGCGGACTTCACGTCAAAGCGGCGGTGTGGATGAACGGTTCGCACTACTTCGTCGCCAAGGCGAATGCAAACTTTCCGTCGAATCCGAAGACCCACGGCCTCCCCACCATCCAGGGAGTGATCATCCTCTGCGACGCCTCCACCGGCGAGCTCCTCGCTCTCATTGATTCCATCGAGATCACCGCGCTGCGCACCGGCGCCGCCACCGCGGTCGCTGCGCGTAAGCTGGCGCGTGCCGATTCCCGCGTGCTCACCGTGTGTGGCTGCGGCAGACAAGGACAAGTGCAGCTGCAATCTTTGCTGCACGTCCTGCCCATCAAAGTCGTCTACGCCTACGACATAGATCCCCCTGCCGCGCAACGCTTCGCCGCACAAAATAAGAACGTTGATGTGCGGGCAGTCGAAGATGTGAGCGGAGCCGTTCGCACCAGCGACGTCGTCGTCACCTGCACTCCAGCTCGCAAATTTTTCATTCGTGCAGCAGATGTGCGCCCCGGCACCTTCATCGCCGCCGTGGGCGCCGACAACGAACACAAACAGGAGATCGACCCCCGTCTCTTCATCAAAAACAAAGTAGTCGTCGACAGCCTGGCGCAATGCCTGAAGATCGGCGACTTGCATCACGCTCTTAGCGAGGGATTCGCATCCGCAGAATCGGTGCATGCCGAACTTGCAGATGTCGTCGCCGGAAAAGCCCGCGGTCGCACGTCGAAAGAAGAGATCACAGTTTTCGACAGTACCGGCATCGCCGTCGAAGACGCCGCCGCAGCAGCTCTCGTGTACGAAAAGGCAAGGGACGGAGCAGTTGGCACCAGGTTCAGCTTTTGATTTCCTAGTAGAACCGCGGCACGAGTCTGGGGCGTGGGGCAGCGTTCCGCGCTGCCGCTGCTCGCTGAGCGACCGCGCTTTCTGTTGCGCCGCTTGCCCTGATCAATTTCAACAGCTCGCCCACATGTCTCCGGCTGGCCTTCAACTGTTTACCACCATGCAGCGTGAGAATGTACTCACCCCCTGGCTGTGGCTCGAGGTGACAGATCTGATCAAGGTTGACGATGGCCGATCGGTGGATCCTGACAAAGCGCTCTGTGCTGAGTAGTGATGCCACTCTGTTAAGAGAGCTCCGGGTCAAGAGACTATCGGGCCCCAGGCTTACGTGGACGTAATTTCCCGCAGCTTCCACGGAAATTATTTCGTGCTCTTTTACAAAATGGACTCTTCTGTCGCACTTGATCAAGACTCTTCGCGTCACGCTACCTTCTCCGTCTGTGCGCTGCCGCACGATAAATGTCGGCTCGGACTCTATTGGATTTGGTCGCCGTATCCGAGATGCTTTTTTTGTCAAATGGAGCTGCTTTTGGTCGTTTCTTAACACGTCGCTCGACCACTCAAGCGGCGCTTCTGGCCATTCATCTTCGATTCTTGCCAGCTCACGTCTCTTTGCAAAGGATTGCTTCCCCTGGGCCACGCCATCGAATGAGAGTAGCCGCGGATGCGAATCAGCACTAGTGGCAGATTAGACGTTCTGAATGGGTGATTAAGCCACACCAAGAACAGCAGAGTCACGCTTTGGCGCCAGAGCTTCGCGATCTGCCTATTGAATTCTGGATGGGAATCGGTAGCGATATTTCAAATCCAGAAGACTCTCACGCCAAAGATCCTTCCAATGCGTTCCTGAACGTGTTTGTTGGCAACAGAAAAACCTCCACCAAAAGCATCTTCTTGGAATTCATCTTCGTTTTCTGCCGAGTCACGTATTCGCCCGCCGCATCATCGTCCGCCGGAGAGCTGCTTGCCCTTACATCTTCGCCAAATCATTTGGCACACATGAAAGGGAAAACAGTGAGGAAAACTCAATCTATTGTTCTTAGTCTCTTATTGCTCCTGATAATGCCTTATAGCTTCGGGCAAGGATCGGCGGAATCTTCGGTCCGCGGAAATCTGTCTGGAGTCGTTGTTGATGCTAGTGGTGCCCTCGTACAAGGCGCCAAGGTCACCATCAATGGAGCGATCGGCACAAAGTCCGATTCAACCAACCCCGATGGACAATTCCTCTTCCCGTTGCTAACCCCCGGGTTCTATACGGTGAAGGTCGAAAAAGGAAGCTTCAAGACGGCCGATGTGAAGGGCATTGAAGTGGTCACCGGCAAGACGTCAAACCTCCGCGTCAGCATGGTCGCCGGTGAGGCCACTGAGGTGGTCACGGTCGAAAGCAGCGGCATCACGGTCGACCCTACGTCAACCGCGACCAGTGCGAACCTTACCGATAATTTTTACAATGCGATTCCTGTGGCGCGTGGCGTCACGGGGTTGTTCTATGCCGCGCCGGGGGTTACTTCGGGCGGCGGCACCGGCACAGCCAACCCGTCTATCTCTGGCGGCACCGGCCTGGAAAATAACTACTCTGCAGATGGTGTGAGCATTAACGACGGCGCCTTCGGCGGCATCGGTGTGTACTCGCGCGTTTATGGCTCACTCTCGTCTGGCATTAACTTGTCTTTTGTCAAAGAAGTACAGGTGAAGACCGCGGGATTCGAGGCGCAGTACGGCAAGTCCACCGGCGGCATCGTGCAGATCGTAACCAAGTCAGGCTCCAACGAGTTCCACGGTTCGATCGGCGGCTACTTTGCACCCTCTTCGTTCGAAGCGACGCGTAAGTTCACAGACGATTTCTCTCAAGGAACCCCGAACGCGCGATTCAACCTACAAGGCAAGATCCAGCACCAGAGCAACTACGATGCTGATGCTGAAGTGGGTGGCTACGTTCCCGGTTTCAAGAACAAGCTGTTCTTCTTTGGCTCGTTCAATCCTCAATGGAACACTGACGAAGACCAGTTTGCGCAGTACGCAAACCCCTCGGATCTGGGCACAGCCGGCCTAGTGGGCCCCACCCAGACCTTCTTAGGGAACGTGAATGTGCCGGTGCGGGTCTACAGCTATTCGGCCAAAGGCACGTGGCGACTCAATGACAAGCATCAGTTCGAGGCGTCCTTTTTCGGCGACCCGACTTATGGCGATCAGAAGCCGAACGGAAATCTGGGTCCGCAGACTGCCACCACCACAACGTTCGACAAGCTGCAATACGGAACCCGCAACATGGTCGTCCGTTACAACGGCGCTCTTACGCCGAGCTGGCTGTTGAATGCTTCCTGGACCTGGGGTCACAATAACCTAAGCGATCAGCCGCTCGATCCGAGCGTCGACCAGATCGTCGACTTCACGCAACGCACTCCCTGCGGCGCGCCGTTCTTCAACCCCGACTGCACCGCAACTACCAACCCGCTCCGCGGCCAATTCACCCGACAGGGCGTCGGCTACTTCGAAAACACCCAAGGGGACAACTACGGTGTCAACGTTGACACGTCAAAGACGTTCCGCTTCCTGGGTGAGCACAACCTGGCGTTCGGTTACCGTTTCGACCGCTCAGACTACGACGGCACCAAGAACCGGACTGGTTCGAATATCCTGATCGATCCCACCACGGCGGCGAGCATCACTGCCGACCCAAGCTTGCAGAGCCTGCTTGAGACTCAAGGCACTAATGCGCAGTTCCAGCTGCGTTCGAGTGCGGGCCAGTGCATTGAGAACGCTGCTCCCGGGGCAGGGTCTGAGATCTACGTGCCCGGTCTTAGCCAATGCAGCGATGGCGGCGTGGGTACATTTTTGCTCCAGACCCGCGGGGAATTCGGCAGCCGTACGTTCAAGACTCAGAGCGATTACCATACCGTGTTCGCGCAAGATTCATGGTCGATCAACAAGTTCGTGACCGTCAACGCCGGCTTGCGTTGGGAACAGCAGCGTATAGCGGGTGTGAACACCCACTACACGTTCACCGACAATTGGTCGCCGCGCGTCGGCGTGAGCATCGATCCTTGGGGCAACCGCAAAACCAAGATCTTTGCCAACTTTGGGCGTTACACCGAAGCGATTCCGCTCGATATCGCCCTCCGCTCGCTCAGCAACGAACTCGACTTCCCGACTACGGAGTGGAAACCGCCGACTGATGGCGCCGGTCACGTGCTCGAGAATCCAGACGGCACTATCAACCTTGCAAGCCTGAACTCAGCTACCGACATCCAGAGCTTCGATTCAGGCTTCTCAGCGCAGAGCACAACCGGCTTCGCTCCCGGAACCCGTTCGGAGTACCTGGACGAGTACAGCGTGGGCCTGGAGCATGAGTTCGGCAACTCCGGCGTCATCTTCACCGCGCGCTACACCGATCGTCGTGTGAAACGCATCGTGGAAGATACGGCGGCGCTGTCTCCTGAGGCCGCTCAAGCCGGTTTGACTCAGAACTTCTTGATCTCGAACCCGAGCAAGAATCAGGACATTTTCGTCAACCCCGTCCAGGTCGACTTTAAGTCGACTCCTGCCGATTTTGATCCAGCCACTGGCTTTTACATCGGTCCTACGATCGGAACGTGCCCCGCCCCTGTGAGCGGCTTCCCCTACGGCCAGCCGATCGATAGCAACGGCAACGTGTCCACAAACTCAGCCGGAAACAACGCATTCTGCATCTCTAATCCGGCTGTCGCCGGCCTCGCAGGCGCTGACGGAATTGCAGATGGTTTTGTCGATCCGGTGCGTATCTACAAGTCGATGGAGTTCGAAGTGAACAAGTCGTTCTCTAAGAACTGGCAACTGCGCGCGAACTATCGTATTGCCAAGTTGTTCGGCAACTACGAAGGTTCGTTCCGCAACGACAACGGTCAGAGCGATCCGAACATCAGTTCGCTGTTTGACTTCACCCAGGGAGACTTCAACCTGCTCGGTCAGCAGTTCACGCCGGGCGTGTTGAATACGGACGTTCGTCACCTTGCCAATGGCTTCGTGAGCTACACGTTTGGGAATCACTACATGAAGGGCCTCACCATGGGCACCTCCGTGCACTACCAAACGGGTATCCCTATCAATAACCTGTTTGCGCACCCGGTCTATCAGAATGCCGGTGAGATCCCGTTCTGCGCCGACAACACCACCAACTGCACTTCGGCGCGTGGCTCTTTGGGCCGCACCTCGAACTGGGGCGGCGTGGACTTCCACGCAGACTATCCGATCCGGTTGACGGAACGCACCAAGATCCGTCTGGCTGCAGATCTGTTCAACATTACGGATCAGCGAACTCAGTTCCGCGTGGACGAGTTCGCGCAACGTACGGTTGGTGTCCCCAATGCCGACTTCGGCAAACCGACCGGCACCGGGCCGTCCGCTGTGAACGGGAACACTGATCCCGCTTACCAGCGTCCGTTCTACGCACGCTTCGGGGTCAAGTTCGAATTCTAGGACTTGATGCGTTACCTCGACAGGGAGGGCTCACGCTCTCCCTGTTTTTTTTAACCAACGGTAATCTCCACGTCGAGACGCGGCATGCCGCGTCTCTGCCCCGCGAAAGCCTGTGTGGCACAGCCGTCCTCGGCTGTGCCAGGCGGAAAGGGGCAGGAGTGTGTACGTGGCCCGCGTGTCATTCTGAGGAGCCCGCCGCGGCAGACGACGAAGAATCTTGTTGGCAAGAACTTGCACGAAAATTGGGATTCAAGCCGCCGACGCCACTCTCCCCAACTCGAATAGCGCCCGCTCCACTGCCGGCGACCACAACATCCCCGCGTTGAGGCGCAGGTGGTGGCTGAATTTCTTGTGGGTGCCGAAGATCGATCCAGGCGTGATCAGGATGTTCTTGTCCAGCGCCGCGCGAAACACCTTGTCACTGTCTACCTCTTTCGGCAATTCACACCACAATAGATATCCGCCCTCGGGACGCGTGAGCTTGCTGCCTTCGGGAAAATATTTCGCGGCGGCATGAGTGACGGCCTGCACATGATCGGGAAGTGTGTCGCGCAAACGCCGCAGGTGGCGCTCGTAGCCGCCGCCCGCCAGAAATTCTGCGATCACCAGTTGCGGAAGCGACGGCGTCGCCAATGACCCCACGAATTTCAAGCTCTCGATCTGCGTCTTATATTTTCCGCCGCTCACCCAGCCCACGCGGAACCCCGGCCCCAGCACCTTGGAAAATGACGAGCACAGTACTACAGTCCCGTTCATATCAAATGCCTTCGCCGGTTTCGGTCTGCGCTCGCCGAAGGCAAGGTCGCGGTAAACGTCGTTTTCGATCAGCGCCACACCGTGCCGCGCCGCGATCTCGACCGTCGCCTTCTTCGCTTCGTCCGGCAAAACGTAACCCAACGGGCTATGACAGTTCGGCATGATCACGCACACTTTCACTTTGTGCTGCTTCACCGCGCGCTCGAAGGCGGCCAGGTCCATGCCGGTGCGCGGATGCGCCGGAATCTCCAGCACGCGCATACCGAGCGACTCCAGCGCCTGCAGGATTCCAAAATACGTCGGGCTCTCGATGGCAACCACGTCGCCGGCTTTCGCGATAGCACGCAGGCTGAGCACGATGGCTTCGATTCCTCCGCTGGTGATCACCACGTCGTCGGGGGTGAACGAACAGCCGAACTCGATCGACCTGCGCGCGATCTCGCGCCGCAAAGCCTCGAGGCCTGGGGGGAAGATGTAGCGGCTGCTGTGGTCGGGCTGCTCCTGGATCACGCGCCGTATGATCTTGTTCAGCTTGGCGGTGGGGAACAGCTGCGGACTTGGCGCCGAAGCTCCGAGCGAGACCTTTGCCGGGTCCATGGCCGCGCGCAGGATCTCGCCCAGCGTCGGCATCGCCCCGACCTTGATCGGCTTCGGATCGGAGCTCTGGTAGCTCGGCTCCGGAACTAGCTGGCTGTGCGGGATACGCGCATAGAATCCCGAACGCGGATGCGGCTCGATCAGCCCCTGATTCTCCAGCCACTGGTACGCCTGCAAGACAGTCGAGATGCTGACCCCGCGCTCCGAACTCAACGATCTCACCGACGGCAACTTTTCACCCACACGCAGCGTGCCGGTGCCGATCTGCTCTGCGATGGCGCGTCCCAGTTGCAGGTAGCGGGGTGCGCGGTCCTGGGTTGCGGTCTCCATGCACCACACGTTACCACACAGATTTCCAGAATGGATTCTGTACCGGTACAGATTAGTTTTAGGAAGGCTGCAGGCCGGCAGTGACAGCGCGACCGCACTGGTTATCAATGCATGATCAGGTCCGAGTATTCCGGATGCTTCGAAACGTAGTCCAGCACTAGCGGGCAAATCACATCGACCTTGAGCTTGTTGTCGCGCGCATATTGCAGACCTGTCTCCGCCAACGTGGCGGCCAGTCCCGTGCCGCGCAATTTTTCCGGCACTTCGGTGTGGATGAGTTCCAATACTCCGTCGCTCACGCTGTATTCCAGATAGGCGACTTCGCCGTCGCGCTCGATCTCAAAGCGGCCGCTCGTCACCTTCTGCGGCGTCTGAGGCTTTTTGCGAAAAATGTCCCACAACGCCATTGGATGTTCTCTCAGCTACGCGGGCGGCCGGCGCGTCGGCGCCCCCATCTTCAGAGCGGCCTGAATGTCCCTATCTTTTCGGGGTGTATGAATCAGAACCGTAACCTTCCGAAGATGTCCCGGACGGACGCAGCCATAGAATTGTGCGTTTCTCGTTGTCACGCACCATCTAGCACCTCACGGACCTTCTTTGTCAACTGACGAGGGCTGAATGGCTTTTGGAGAAACGCCGAATTTGATTCGAGGCCGCCGGTCCTATCGATCACATCGCTAGTGTACCCAGACATGTAGATTACCTTGATCTTGGGAAAGCTGGATCGCGCCTTGGCTGCTAGTTCCACCCCGTTGATCTCGGGCATGATGACGTCCGAAAGCAATAAGTCAGGCGCGAGTGACTTATTTTGGAGTGCGTCAAGAGCACCTGAGCCAATGGGTAACGCTATTACCTTGTACCCACGCTCCGTGAGAGCGTCCACAATGACGTCCATATACTGCTTCTGATCTTCAGCGACAAGGATGGTCTCGCCGCCCAAGGAGGCTTGCTCCGGCGCGTGGACTTTCTTGGAGGCCTGTTGCGCCTTCTCGGTTCGCGGCAGGTAGACTTTAAAAGTCGTGCCTTCGTTGATCTCGCTATAGACCCAAATGTACCCGCCGCTTTGTTTCACGATCCCATACGAGGTTGCTAATCCCAGGCCCGTACCTTTTCCTGTCTCCTTGGTCGTAAAAAAAGGTTCAAAGATACGCGACTGAGTTTCCGAATCCATCCCCGTTCCCGTGTCAGAGACGCGCAACATCACGTACTCGCCTGGTTCCAAGGGAAGATGGGTGCGAGCATACGAAGCATCCAAGCTAACGTTTTCGGTCTCGATCGAGAGGCGCCCGCCTTTCGGCATGGCATCCCTGGCATTTACCGCAAGATTCAAGATGACCTGCTGAATCTGCCCGGAATCTGCCGTTATGTTCCACAGACCATCATGGAACTGAACATTCACCTTGATGTCTTCGCCAATCAGCCTTTCCAGCATCCGGACCGTTTCCCGGACAACGTCATTCAGATTGATCACTTGCGGAGAGAGCACCTGCTGGCGACTGAAGGCGAGAAGTTGGCTGGTCAGAGCAGCCGCCCGCTGGCTTGCTGTCTTGATCTCTTCCATTCTCTTCTTGATCTTCTCGTCGCCGGTCATTCTTTCTGCGACTAACTCGGCGTTACCCATCATCACCCCTAGAAGGTTGTTGAAATCATGCGCAATACCACCGGCCAGCAGTCCGATCGCTTCCATCTTCTGCGCTCGACGAAGCTGTTCCTCCAGTTGCAAGTTTTCCGTGACGTCTTGTGTGACCGCCAAGACGCACGCCTCGCCGTCTAAATCGATGGTCTCGACGAAAATCATCACTTTGCGGGGCTTTCGATCTTTGGTGAAGATCGTAGTGCGAAAATTCTTCACCGATCCGGAGGTCTCCAGTTCTGCCAACAACTGCTCACGATCTGCCAAATCCGCCCAAAAACCGATTTCGATCGCACTATGACCAAGCACTTCTTCGCGGGTATAACCAAATGTGCGCAAGAAGGAATCGTTAACATCCAGGTAACGTCCTTCCCGTCTGGTGCTGATCGTATTGGGCACTGGGCTAGACCGAAAGGCGATCAAAAATCTCTGCTCGGTCTTGCGTAATTCCTGTTCACTCTCGGTTCTCGCCCACACCTCGGCTTCCAACCTCACCTTCGCTTCCTCGAGTTCCGCGTTCATCGCCGTGAGCTCTTGCACCTTTTCTACAACTTTCGCTGACAGCGCACGAATGTGCTCCTCGGTGAAGAGCGAGGGGTCGAATGTTTCCTTTTTTCCAACCTGCAACTTCAGCGCATGCTTCACCGCGTCGAGCAATTCATTCGGCGGTGCCGGTTTGTGAAGTTGCTGGGTTATATCGCCCTGAGATCGGAGTGCCTCCAGGTTCGCCCCTTCGTAGGTTGCGGAATAAAAAATGACCGGGATCGAGGCCGTCGATGAGTCCGTTCGCAGCTTCTGTACCAGCGCAAAACCATCCATCACAGGCATCAAGATGTCGCTGATGATGAGATCGGGACGGGCCTTCTTCACCCTTTCTAGTGCCAGTGCTCCGTTCTCTACCGCCTCGACTTCATACCCCGTCTGCCCCAGCAGATACTCGAGATACTCCCTGCTGCGCGGATCGTCTTCAGCGACGAGGATCTTGTATTTCTTCAAGCCTCACTCCTCCCGCGGATCGCGCTGCCAACAGCCTCAACCATGTAACGGCTATCCAATGGACGGGTCAGAATCGCCTTCGCCCCCAGCTTCCGGAATCGCTCCCGGGTTGTCGGCGAAGGATTGTCGGAAGAAGTGACCATGATGACCGGAATGTCGCTGACGCCCGGATGATCGCGCTTTCTCCCCAGGAATGCTTCTCCATCCTCGTCGGGCATATTTACGTCACAAATGATGGCTGCGGGTTGCTTTTCGATCGCAAGACGCATTCCGTCCGCCACCGAACCGGCCTCGATCACCTTGAACCCGTTTGCCTTGAGAACGGAGAGTATCAAGTACCGGCTTTCTTCCCGATCGTCCACTACCAATACAGTTTCTCCTCGGTCCGATTCTTTGGCGGGAACATGTTCGACGGACAGCGGACTAGAACTGAGTTGCGAAGTGCGCGGCTGGGCTCCCGAAGCCGGAATGTAAGCCTGGACTGTCGAAACGAAGGTTTTAGGATCAAGAGGTTTGGAGATGTATCCATCAAATCCGCTGGCAAGCAATCTCTCCTGATCGCCGATCATAGCCAGAGCTGTCACCGCAACGATTGGCACCGTTGGGAATAACTCCCGAAGCCTCCGGGCAACTTCTACACCATCTAGATCCGGCAAATGTATGTCGCATAGGAAAAGACCGAAAAGTTTCGATTGAGCCTTCGCAATACCATCCAGACCCGTCATGCTACCCTCCGCCTCGAGCCCAAAGGCCTCCAATAGATAAAGCATCAGCTCCAGATTCGGCGGATTATCTTCAATTACCAGAATTCGTTGCGCCATCGGCCAGACCTCCATCTTGATGGGACACCAGAGTCAACGTGAACGTCGTGCCCTTACCGCTCTCACTCTCTACCGAGATCGATCCGCCAAGCAGCTCTGCCAATTTCTGGCTGAGATGCAGCCCCAGTCCGGTACCTTCACTTTTTTTACCCCCCACTTGCGAGAACGCCTGGAAAAGCCTGCCTTGAGCATCCGCGCTCATTCCCACGCCAGTGTCTATCACTTCGAATCTGATCGGGGCGGAAGCATCTCGGGCCCCCGCAACAAGCTGAAGCGACACCGATCCATGCTCGGTGAACTTGATGGCATTGTTGACCAGGTTCAAAAGGATCTGGGTGACGGCCCGTCTGTCAGTCCGCAGACTGAGAGCGCCGTCTGGAACGATGACTCGAAAATCCAAACCTTTCTTGACGGCCGTGGGGCGCAAGGCGCTCACTACTTCTTGGGCCACAGAATGGCAATCTACGTCCTCGATGGAAAGCTGGACCTTCCCAGCTTGGATTTTGGCGACATCCAGAATGTCATTGATCAACGACAGTAGATGTTTGCCCCCGCTTTCAATGGTTCGGATCTGCTTCTCTTGTTCCTGATTGAGAGGCCCGGGTAGACCCATCAACAGCAACCCCGTAAAACCAATGATTGCATTGAGAGGTGTTCGGAGTTCGTGTGACATGCTGGCCAGGAACCTGTCCTTGGCCAGACTTGCGCGTTCCAATTCGTCGTTCTTATTTTTCAAATCCGTTTCTGCCGTAACGAGTTGCTCAGTGCGCTGCTGCACCCTTTTCTCCAAGTCTTCTTGGGCGTTTTGCAAGGCATTGTCTCGGCGCTGAATCTCGATGAGCATCTGGTTAAAGGAACCAACCAGAGTAATCAACTCATTGGGGCCGCCTGCTGATTTGGCGCGCAAGGAGTAATCTCGCTCTCGTGAGACTTCCTGAGCGGTCTTTGCGAGATCGGCAATGGGATCAGCGATGGAGCGTCGTGACCCAGCTGAAAACACTGCAGCCCCAAGCAGTGACAGCGTGAGAACCATGACCGTGATCAGCAGATATCGTCTGAACCGACGATTCAACACTTCGAGATCAGAACGGATGTAAACCGTTCCGATGGTATTGCCCTCCCAAGTGATGTGCCGCGCCAGCAGCAGATCATCGGACGTGAACCAATGCGCCTCGCCCTCGCGCGGCCCCAACGCAGGCGTGCTCAGTACGTTCTCTTGACGATCGCGAGAATACCGAGCGAAGACATGACCATCGGGGGTAACGATCCAAGCAGATCTTAAGCCGCTCAGATCTCGAAGCGCAGCAAGGGTTTTTCCCGCTGCCTCGGCATCGTTGAAGGTAATGGCGGATATGCTGTTCGCACCCACGATCTCGCATTGAGCGGATAAGTTTCCAACCAGGGCCGATCGTACGCTGAGTTGGTCGTAGACCACGAAACTTAAGCAGGCCGAGGTTAGGGCAATGCCGCCGAACAAAAGATTCATGCGGGTAAGCATTTGTGAGATCGTCGATCCAGATGTCTTAGGCATCATCGCCCTCCCCGACCTGGACTCTTCTTCACCGAAGTAGCTACTCTCAAGAGATCTGAACTCATGTTCAGCCCCGCCGCTTGGGCGGCGTTAAGGTTCACTTCAAAGCGAACTTTGTCTCCTTCCATCACAAATCCGATGACCCCGCCGCGCTCGCAAAAATTGGGCAAATCACCGACGACAAGAGCATGTTGCTCGATCAATATCGGCAAGACCGTCCCTAGACGGCTCTGCTCCGATGAGCCGACATAAACGATCCGGCACCCAGCGGCTTCCTTAGCGGTAGAGATTCTCTTCACTTCAATGCTCTTGCCCTCCTGGCGTTCTCCGCCGACGGTCTGCGGCAAGATGGCTCCGTATGGGTCGCTGCCCAACAAGCAGATCTGGAACGTTTCCTCCTGCGGAGGTGCTGGTGGCCACTTAACAAACTTGGCGAAATTAAGGAGGTAAGCGGCCTTGACTTCGTATTGAGTGGGCTTGGATTGGGCAATCGCAGGGGAATGACAGGCCAACAACAACAGCGACGCCGCGAAGAGGCGCCTTGCGTGCCGGGTTGACCGAGGCAGGAACCTCATCAAGCGCGATTGCTCCCCTGGATCATCTCGAATTGCTCGTCCAAGTGATTTTGCCGTAGACAGATCTTTTGATCTCTAGCAGACCCCGCGGATCACCAAGAGCCTCTGGATGATGGGGCTGAAAAAGATTTCGCCCGGCCACGGACAAGCGCACATTGTGGTTTACGCGCCACTGCAAAGTAGCATCCGCCGTGGAGTAAGCAGGAACTCTTTGCGAGATCAGCGCACTTATATATCGAAACTGGAAATCCGCGGTAAGGGCTTTGGAGATGTCGAAGCCTGACTGCATCATCACCTGATGCTTTGGGCTCGCTCCCTGAATGATGGGTGCGCTCCCGATGTCTTGGGATCCCGGCTCTTTCTCGACGTGCATTTGCAGAAATGAATAAGATCCGCGAAGGCGCCAGAAACTTGCAGGCCGCCACTCGGGTGCGATCTCAAAGCCTTCCGTGGTCGCCATAAGTCCGTTTCCAAATTGAGCAGGCAGCAAAACATGCAGCGGAGCGGGGGTGGTCTCGAGAAACGCTGGCCCGGTTATATCCTGAGAGAAAAGGTCGTGATACTGATTGAAGAACCCGGCAAGGTCGAAATAGATCTTTGGGGTGATCAGGCGGCGATACCCTACCTCGTACCCCAGCATTCTTTCGGACCTAAAGTCACGATTCGCATTGAAGCGGGCGAAGAACGGCACTCCGCCCGGCAGGGTTCCGAGAAACGCCGAGATATTTAAGTCGCGTTCGATGTCGGAGGGCGTGCGGACCGCGCGGGTAAAGGCGGCCCACAAGGTTTGGGTCGCGGTCGGCGTATACAAGAGCCGTGCACTGGGCTCGAACTCAGCCCCGGTGTAGTTCGTCTTCAGCAGCTTCGTTCCCACCGTGAGCGAGAGGCGCTGCGGGACGATCTCGATCTCGTCTTGAACGAAGGCGGTATAGAGCCGGTCGGTCCTTTGCGGCGGATCGAAGGTCAGCCCGGAAACCGTCTGCAGTTCATTTCCATGGCTGAAGCGCGCTCCCAAGCCCCATGAGATATGTTGCAGCGAGCCCCAGGGAAACCGTTGCAAGAAATCGGCGTCGAAGGTGTTGCGAATATCGCCAAAGTTGACCTCGTGCCGATTGGTTCGGTCGTAGTAGGTCTGCAGCTGAATGTCTTTGCCTTCACCGAAAGTTCGCTTCCAGCGTCCCGTGATGTTGCCGCCGGAAAGTTCGGCATCGGTATCGACAATGACTGCGCCGGGCGGGTTGTAATTCACGGCCTGCACACTCTCACCGGCAGATTGACGGTATAAGTCACCCTGCAAGGTGTAACTGTCGCGAGTACTTTTTTCCCAATCCATCCGGAAGCCAATTTGGCCGCCTTGCCAGTCGTCTACATTCCGGCCATCAGGATGAAACTGAGCGCTGCGATTGAATCCTTTGCCGTAAACACGATAATCGAATCCATCGCCGCTGCCGCCGCCATAGCGTACGTTGCCAAAACCTCTTTCGACGTTTCCACCTCCAGCCGAGGCTAGCAATCCGTGCGTATCTTTGCTCTCCCTGGTGATGATGTTGATGACGCCATTCACCGCGTTCGGTCCCCAGATGGTGCCCCCTGGGCCGCGGATGACCTCAATGCGTTCGATGTCATCCATGAACGTGTCCTGGACCTCCCAAAAAGTGCCCGCCAGGAAGGTGGTGTAGACGCTGCGCCCGTCGATCAGTACCAGGACTGAACGCGCGAGGCGGCTTCCAAAACCGCGAATGCCGATGGACCACTTGTTACCATCGATGCGCGCCACCTCTACTCCCGGAGCCAGCCGCAGCGCATCCGGAATGGTCGTAGCTCCGGACCGTTCGATCTCGTCATGCGAGATGACGTAGATGGCGGCAGCAGTGTTCCAAACCTCCTGCGGCGCTTTGGTCGCACTAGTGACCTCGACATTCCCGAGTTGCTCGAGGCTGAGGTTCTTCAATTGCGTCGATGCAGGAACTTGCGGGGTCGATGTGCCCTGCGGCAAGGCATATCCGGCGAAAATAAACTGGAGAAGCGTGGCGCAAATAAATTGCTTAGAAGGAGACGGTCGTCTCAAGCGTTCGACCATCACGCTTCCGCCACCGTGTATGACCGGAGGCCGAATCGGGCCCGCAGAAAACGCGTGGTCATGCAAAGACCTCTAATTGGCTTGAACCGGCGGATTATGTCAGCGGTTGCTTATTTGAGGCCCTGATTTCTGGGATTGTTCTAAAATCGGAACAAGCGAAGACGCTGTATCTTCATTACACAGGCACGAATCGCTGCTAGACCCGGCTAACTGGTTGATTCCACTGGGCACGTCAAGAACGGACCCATCTTCGAACCCCCAAAGGGCATATCTCCAGGTGCAACTTTTGCTGCCCAAATCAACACGTTCACTTGAGGAATCTACCGGATTTCAGAACACCTGATTTCCATACTTAATTCGTTTCGCGAGATAGATCTGTCGAGCGGGTTGCAGACTCTACGCGCGAATCGCGGATCGTAGTGCAACCGATCCAGTACGTCTGGCGAGTGCCTTTCTGCTTCGTGCGCTCATGGGGCAAGCGACGCCCGCGATGAAGGCTTAGAAGCAACCGTGCGAGTGCCAGAGAAAAAAGGAGGGAGCTGGTTTGCTCCCTCCTTCCAACAACGCAGCGGGCTGGATGTGCAGGTCCGCTGCTTATCTCACTCCTACGCGGAAACTAATTGAGCCGTAGGCGAGGTTGATGCGGAATGTGTATGTCGAACCCTGGGTCAGGTTGGTTGTAGCCATGTTGAATATCCATTGGTTGCCGGTCCAGCGGAAGGCGACGTCGGGGATGTCAGTTGTTCCGGTTTCGTTCACCACCGTGATCGTGCCCCGCACCTCACTCAGCATTGTCAGTGAGCCGCCGGTGCCGGCGAAGACCGCCGCCGGATTGGAGATGGGATTGCCGAAAGCGTCGCACACGGTGAACTTCACCGGGATTGTGCTGCCTCCCTTGCGCTGATAGACGCTGGTACCGTCGCTATTGATCGGCTGCAGGATCACGCCGCCCGGACCGTTGCCGGCGCTGCAAGCGCCGTACTTGATGATGTCGTGCACCGTGCCGCTGGCGTTGTTGTAATTACCGGTGACGTCCGTGAAAGTCCACGGGTCGGTCAGGTAATCACCGGGCAGGGTGTGCGTGGTGCCGCTCAGGTTCAGGCCGCTCAGGCTTTCTCCCAACACCCCGTTAGCCGTTCCCGTAGCGGTATGCGCCGCCGCGTTGTAGAGGACGGTGTACGGCGTGACAACAATGGTGCCGTTGGCCCTGTTGATCACGCCGGAGTGATTGTCAACGGTGCCGACCGTGTAGTTGTGGCCGCCGTTCCCATCGTTCACCGTGTACGAGCTCACCGTCAACGTCTTGCCCGTACCTGCGTTGGCGTCGGTGTAGACCTCGGCCAAGCCTGTGACCGTGTCACCGCTCTGGAGGCCGCTCACGAGAGGGGTGGCCAAAGCACTGGTGTTGGCGTCGTAGGTCTTGGTGTTGGTTTGCGCCGTGATGGTCAGAGGCGCCGGGTTGATGGTGCCAGTGGTGACGTTGTGGAAGGTCACGGCGTAGTTCGCCCCGCGGTTGCCGTCCTCGACCGACCCCGCCGGGATCAGATTCTTCCCAAGGCCTACGTGTTTGGTGTCAAACGCCTGGGTAAAGCCGGGCGTGTCTCCGCCCGCCAGCGCCGGAGCGATCATTGGCACTCCCGCCGAGCTGGTCGTGCCATCGTAGGTCTTGCTGTCGGTGGCCGCAGTCACGTCGATCGCCAACTGACTGATGGTGCCGTTCGGAACGTGGGCGAAGGTCACGCTGTAGTTGTTCCCCGAGTTCCCGTCGCTCACCGTCCCCGCCGGCGTCAGCGTCTTGTTGCCGATGCCCACGTGCTTGGTGTTGAACGCCTGCGTCCAGGTTACGGTGTCATCCGGAGCCAGGCTGCCCACGGTTATCGTCGGCACGCCCGCCGAGGAGGTTCCACCGTCGTACACCTTCGAGTCCGTCACCGCACTCACGGTGATGGGCCGCCGCGTGATCTCGCCCGCGGTATTGTTTTCGAAGGTCACGATGTAGTTCGCCCCGCCGTTGCCGTCGAGCACTGACCCGGTCGGAGTGAGTGTCTTTCCCGTGCCCGCGTTGCGGTCGGAGTAGCGCTGCCGGAAGTGCGCCGTGTCGCTGAACGCCAGGGTGCCGGTGATGGTCGGCGTCCCGCTGGATAGCACCCCGCCGTCATACACGCGGCTGTCCGCGATGGCCTTTACGGTGATGGGGCGTTTCGTGATTTCGAACTTGACCCCGCTAGTAAATGACAGATCGTAGTTGCTGCCTAGTGAGAGCGTATTCCTGTTGATGTTGTAGAACCCCGCGTTCTCACCAGAGTCCCGGCTCAGTATCCCGCTGAAATCGTCTGGGCTCACCAGCGTGCCGCTAGTGATGGAGTAGGTGAGCGGAGGGTCGGATTCGCCGTACGTCTTGTGCTGCACTGCGTCGGGCGCCACCGTGATCGGTCGGCGCTTGATTTCGAACTGCACGCCGCTAGTGAACGTGAGCTCGTAGTTGTCGCCTAGTGACAGCGTGTTCTGATTGATGTTGAAGAGGCCTACGTTGCTGCCTGGATCCCGGTTCAGCGCTCCACTGAAACTGTCGCCAGCTACCAACGTACCGCTTGTGATGTGATACGTGATCGTGGAATCGCTGTCACCATAAACCTTGAACTGCCCCGCAACCGGCGCGACCGTGACCGGACGCTGGCTGATGGTCAGGGCTGCCGCCGCACCCTGCTTCGGGTTGTAGTTGTCATTGCCGATGAATCGCACTGACACCGAATAGCTGCCGGCATTTACAGGAGCTGAGGTCAGCAGTTTGCCCAATGAGTCCTTGTAGGCCACGTTCACCGGCGCTACGTCCTCACCATGCACGCCTTTTGCCGTCGCAGTACCACCGTGCGGGTCGCCGTCGTAGGTGAATGTTCCGCCCACCACCGCAAATATCGGGTCGATCTTCTTGGCCGTGGTGTCGGAGGTCTTCTCCGGTGCAGCATTGTGATTGTCGTTCCCAGTCTGGTTGTAGTGCACCGCGCAGGTGCCCGTGCCGCTGTTCATGTGGATGGTGGCCGAGTTACTGCCGCCTAGGCTGACCGAGCAAACACCGGTCGTGGTGATCAGCACGTCCTTGCCCGAGCCGCCGCCGGTGGCGGCCACGTTGACGCTGGCGTTATAGAAGGCGTCCGCTGGGGCCGCCAGGGTGATGGTGATCACCTGGTCGAGCTTCTTGGCTGTGGTGTTGGAGGTTTCCTCGGGAGCGGCATTGTAGTTCTCATTCCCCGTTTGGTTGTAGTACACCACGCAGGTGCCGGTGCCGCTGTCCATGTGGATGGTGGCCGAGTTGCTGCCGCCTAGGCTTACCGAGCAAACTCCGGTGGTGGTGATGAGCACTGCGTTACCCGAGGCGCCGCCCGTGGCGGCCACATTGAAGCTGGCGTTATAGAAGGCATCCGCCGAAGCCGCCAGGGTAATGGTGATGGCCTGGTCGATCTTCTTGGCCGTGGTGTCGGGGGTCTTCTCCGGTGCCGCGTTGTGGTTGTCGTTGCCCGCTTGGTTGTAAT
>Ga0137403_10002815_pt1 | contig 21077 bp, 18 predicted proteins | sample CZOMad2_1_16fung_FD_122057 | JGI IMG/M metagenome (GOLD analysis project Ga0137403, IMG submission 122057) | Vadose zone soil fungal communities from Angelo Coast Range Reserve, California, USA - CZOMad2_1_16fungal (Hybrid Assembly) | ecosystem: Environmental > Terrestrial > Soil > Vadose zone...
CAGCCTGACCACGGAGGGTTTTAAACGCGCGCTGAAGCTTTTCCTGGAGATTCTCGAACATAACTCGGACAGATCATTCTAACAGCCGATTTGCAGCCATGACGCGTGGAAGAGCGGCCATTTATGGCCGCGTAAGATCGAAGACTTTATGAAGCGAGCTTTAGCTCGGCAGGCCCTAAAAGGGCCGGCGGATTGATTAAAATCGCTTACGCGGCTCTAAAGAGCCGGTCTTCCACAGGCACAACTTCTACGCTGAATCAGCAACCACCTCTTTCGCCGCGACCACCGTGTTGCAATGGATCGTTACCGTATCCTCCACGCGCCGCGCATATCCGCCCGCAAAAGTCACCATGATGGGAATTCCGCGCGTCTTCGCCACGCGGAACACTAATTCATCCCGCTTCTTCAATCCCGCAATCGTCAATGCCAGTCCGCCGAGTTGATCTTCGCGATACGGATCGGCACCCGCGATGAAGCAGATCAAATCCGGCTCGAACTGCCGCAGGCCAGAGCTGAGGGCATTGTCGAGCCAGGCAAGGTAATCGTCATCGCCGATGCCGTCGGGCAGATCGACATCAATCGATGAGTGCGGTTTCCATGCCGGATAATTGTTGTGCTGATGCAGTGAAATCGTGAACACATCTCCTGCGTGCGCTCCGCGCATCTTCGTCCCCAATGACTTAAGGGTCGGAGCCGAGACCGAGGGAAGTGGCTCGCTCGCCGTGCGCGTGCCTGCGAAAATAGCAGCCGTGCCATTGCCGTGGTGAACGTCGCAATCCACGGTCATGGCGGTGCGGATTTTGTCATCGCGCTGCATGCGGCGGATGGCGACCGCCACGTCGTGAATCATGCAGAAGCCCTCGCCATGGTCGGGGAAGGCGTGATGAAATCCGCCGCCGATGTTGAAGGCGACTCGATCCTTCAACGCATTTTGAGCCGCCAGGATGGACCCGCCCGCAGATAGCCAGAAGGCCTGCACCAGTTCCGGCGAGTAGGGAATCTCCATCTGCATTTCTTCAAGCGGCGAGAGCGTGTCGTTTTTCAACTTGTTCACATACTCAGGCTTGTGTACCAGCAGGATGTCTTGGTCCGAGGCGGGCTGGGGAATGAGGAAATCTGCGGGTTCCGCGATTTTCGTGTCCAAGAGCCGCCGATGCACAAGCCGGTACTTTTCAGCAGGAAAGACGTGCGCGCCAATGGGGAGGTAGTAATCGTCACTGTAAATGAGTCTGAAGGGGAGCATGACGATCGAAGTTCTATGATACTCGCGGAGGCTTTGCCCGCATTGAACGAGTCGCATTTAAATCGGCTTGGGTTGCTCACTTCGCGCGATGGTGCGCAGGTACAGCATATAAAGCACAATGGCGAGATTTACGATCAACACGCTGGCTCGAATGATTGTGATCCTGCGAAATAGTTCATAAATCTCGAACGGCAGATAAATCGCTCCCGAAATCAAAGCTACCCACTCCGCCCACACGCGCGCTTTCCATAGCCCATACGCTTCCACGAATCGCAGCGCGCAATAGCTACCAGCATATGTTGCAAGCACCCAGAGTCTGGTATCGCTGAGACGATCGGCAAGATCGAGGAATCGCTGCGCGAAACGGCCGTCAAGGTCGATATGGAGAAAATCGAGGATGCCTTCGACGAAGTCCCACAGATTGCCGCGACGCACCAACGATAGGACTCCGAAAGCCAACAGCAACACAATCACGCCCTTCGCGAACTCAACCGTGGCAATGGCTCGCAACGCCTCTAGGTGATGCAGCTCTCGCCGCTCTTGCGGTGTGCGGTGGCGATGCCGAAAGATGCGTGGCTTGAGATTCATCGTCCGGGCTGAAGCATGAGTTGTGCAGCGGGCGGCGCCGGCGTGCCTCTCTTTCAGCCTCGCATGCTAGCGCGCAGTTCGTCGACAATCTCCTGAGCAGCTTTGCGCGCCGCCGCATGCTGTTTTACATCGAAAGAGATTGCGCCGACACGTGCATGGCCGCCTCCGCCGTAGCGCTCGCAAATCTTGGCTAAATTCACCACGGGTGCCTTCTCCGCCCACGGATTGGAGCCGACCGAGACCTTCACGCGGAAGCTGCTCTTGCTCAGGCCTACACTGTATGTGCACTCGGGATGCAGGTAGTAAGGAATGAACTTGTTGTAGCCCTCGAGATCCTGATCAGTGATGTCGAAGAAAAGCGTTCCGTCTTTCGATTCAATACGCTCCTTCAGAATTGCAATCGACCGCTCATGCCTCTCCAGCAGGGGTTTCAGCAGCGGCGCGACAAACGGCTCCTCTAGGATGTTCGCCAATGGCTTTGTGGCAAGCAGCGGAATCAGGCGCGCGACAAATCCATAATCCTGCGCCGATTCGATGATCATCGTCAGCTTCATCGCAGGCTCTCTCATCTCAACCGCGGTCTTCGCGTCGGGATACATGGCGCCATCAATGATGTCAGTCCAGTGAGTCAAATCCGAAACCGGAGCCGGATTGAACCCGAAGCGCTGCTCGGCGATAGCGGCGATAAAGCTGGTGCAGGACTTAAAATCCGGATCATAAAATTTTCGGTTGCTCTGGTCCTGCTCGAAATGCGCAGCATCCTCGGGGGTAAGAAATGCGCTTTGATGGTGGTCAAACCACCAGGTAATTTTTGGAGAACTGGAATATTTGAAATCAACGATTGCATTCTCGTCGCCGTCAAATTGCTTTTCATCGAACAGAGACCCGGCGCGATGCAGCAGGCCTGAAAAGACGAACTCAACATTATTGCGAATCCGCTCCCGGTAGAATCGCGAGAACAGCGCAGCCGAAGAAGCCCCATCAAAACACCTGTCGTGGTAGAAAACCCGAACTCTCAAGCGTTCCCCTTGCAATGTGGGTAAAAGTTAATAGGAATGCCATTCCTCGGAGGTTCTGTCAAGCAAGAGCGGCCTGTTTCAATCGGCTACTGTGCCACCGCAATGCCCGCCTGTTTCTCCGCAACTGCGCCAATGAACGGCAGCTTGAACAACTCACCTTGGAGCGCTTTTACCAGCAGCACGACCCAAAAGACCAGGCAGCCAATACCGACGGTCATCATGATCAATAAAACAATCAACTGACCCAAAGCCGGGATCAGCCCCAACACAGCAACAATAAGGCGCAGAGCGAGCCCGGCGATGATCGCCGCGATCGCAAGGAAGAGCGCTTGAAAAGAGTGAAATCGAATAAAGCGGCTCCTTTTGAACGGATCGACCAGCACAAACACAATGGCAGGCAAAAAGAAGTAAGCCAGTGCTCCGGCGATGTTGTCGCCAATTCCGGCGGTGAACCCGCACGGTACGGCTGTGGCCGGGACAGCAGTGCCTGTGCTCGCGCCGCAGCCCGGGCAGTACGATGATTCGTCGGGCATTTCGGTACCGCAGCCAGGGCAGAAGATGGGCATACCTTTTTATATCACTCGTTTCCCATCGCTCTTGTTGCGGCGGTCTTCGCAGGTCTCATAAATCACCAATCATCTTTCGAGAGATGGCAGGTTGATCGTCGATACGCCTTTGCAGCATAGTCGCGGAATGCCGGAAGCAATCAGAATAATACTGTGCCTGGCTTGTCTGAGCAATGCGGACGACAGGGGAACAAGCACCGCGGAATTGGAAAGATGAAGCATGTTGACGGCATATTCGATCCGAGAAGCATGTGCCCCGCAGCGTGGCAAGCCCCAAGTTTCCAGCCGCGAAGCGGCGCGACATGCAGCGGCACGGTTATCGTCCGAGGCAACTTTACAACCGCAACCCATGCTCCAACTACTCGGTTCAAGGTTTGCGCTTCCCACGTATTCCTGATACACAAATGGGTACAATAGTCGGCTTTCCTTTTCAGGGAGAAAGATGCGGATGAGGTTTCGCGCTTTGGTGTATTTGGCGGTTCTGATTTCGCTTGGATTCTTAACCGCTTGCAGCACCAAGAATTCATCTAGCACGGGCGGCACGGGCGCGCTCTTCGTGACCACTCAGGGCGATAACCTGATCACTCCCTACACGATTGACCTAAGCACGGGAAAATTTACAGCAAACGGTAAAGCGGTCGCGACAGACAGCATGCCCTCCGCGGTTGTGCTGTCGCCGAAGGGGGATGCACTCTTCGTGGCCAACAGCGCCAGCAACAGTATCACCGGTTACGCCGTCAACTCTGACGGGACATTGACCGCCGCCGGTTCGACGCAAACCCAAGGCATCGATCCCGTCAGCATGGCCATGGATTCCGGCGGACACCTGTTCGTCGTAAACGAGGGATCCGCCACCATTTCGATATTCACTGTGTCTGGAACGGGCCTCATGGGGCCTGCCCTGTTTTCTACAGTCACGGCGACAAGCGGCACCGACCCGTCGGCAGTCGCGATTACGTCTAACGGGAAGTTTTTGTACATTACGGATAAGGTCGGCGGGACCGTCACCGAGTACAATGTGGACGCCTCGGGTAACCTGTCCCAGCCAGTTCCTTATTCTGTGGGTACAACTCCTGACGCCCTTATCATCACCGATCTGAAAAACGGCTCTGCTGACACCAGCAATTTCTTGTATGTCGCAAACTTTGGTTCCAACAACGTCAGTGCATTCAGCGTTTGCGACAATCAATCCACCACTTGCCTCACACCCGATGGTGCGCTTACGCCCGTCGCAGGTTCACCGTTCCCAGCCCAGCCCGGCCCAGTGGCCATGGCACTCGATCCCTCATCAAAGTTTTTATATGTCGTCGATGAGGGATCCAATCTTCTGTCGCAATACAGGGTTTCGACGGGAACAGGTGTCTTGACATCCATCTCACCCGGGTCGATCGGTACGGGAACAACTCCGGTGTGGGTAGCCGTCCGTGCTGGAACTACGAGCGTGAAGTCTACCCGCGGCACGACCAATTTCGTGTACGTCGCAAACAGCGGATCGGGCACGATATCTATCTTCAGCTACGATTCAACGATCGGCCAGTTAGGCCAGGTCGTCCCTCCGGTGAGCGTCGCATGTTTTCAGGCGCAGTGCGGACAGCCATCAACTGTTGCCACAAAATAACCTCGCCGAAACAGGGAAAGTTAGCCTTTAAGGTTACGTCGGCACCTTCAAAATCAGATATCCGCCCGCCAATCCAAAGATCAGGTCCGGCGCCCAGGCTGCGAGAATCGGTGGCAACTGGCTCACATTCCCCATAGATTCAAATAGCCGGAATACAGTGGTGTAAATCACCGCAATTCCAACCGCCGCCGCCACTCCCGCCAGTGCCCCGCGTTTGCCAGTCGAAAGCGAAAACGGAACCGCCAAAACCGCCATCACCAGCGTGATCAGCGGGAAGGCGAACTTCTCGTACAATTGCACCCGCAGGCGCACCACATCAAACCCGCTCTGCTGCAAATCGCGGATGTATCGCCGCAACTCTTCATAATTCATTTCTGAAGATTGCCGCACCTCTTTCTTGAAGTAATATGGCGGCTCGCTGATTGCCGCAAAGGTCGCTACATCAAACGTGTGGAAGTCCTGGATCGCCGATCCCCGCAAACTCCGCTCCCATCCCTGTGTGCAAACCCACCGCTGCAACCTCTCCTCCCAATGCGCCCGGTCCGCATATACGCGCCGCGTAAGTTGGAATGTCGCCGGATCGAACTGAAAGGCCGAAAGATTGCCAAACTGGTTCCGGTCAGAATCAAACAACTGATAGAAGTAAATCTTGTAATTCTGCCCAAAGATCCACTTGCGATCGGGATTCAAGTAAGTCTGCGGCGGCTTGCCCTTAATCTGATTGCGTAATGCATCCTGCCGCTTGTTGGCGCGCGGAAGATAAAACTGATCGAAGAAGAACAATCCTACGGCGAAAATGCATGCGGCCAGCAACACCGGAACGATCACTCGGTAAATGCTGATGCCCGTCGCTTTGATCGCCGTCATCTCATTCGAGCGCTGCATCAGTCCAAAAGTGATCAGCACCGCCAGCAGAATGCTTAAATGCGTGATGTTATAGAGAAAAAATGGCGTGACGTTCAGCAGATATTCGCCGACCGTCAAGGGCGAAACGTGATTGCGCAGAATATCTCCCAGCAGCTCGAATACTGTAAAGACGAGCAACAGGACCAGAAACGCTGCCACAATCATGGCCAGATAAACAAAAAAATCCCGCAGGACGTAATCATCCAGCAGCATTGGAAAGCGCGCGCTGAACACGCGTCGGCGAGTTGCCGCTTTTTGAAACGCATCTTCCGCCCGGCCTAGGCGCATCAGGCCTGGGCCAAATGATGACCTCTGGGGAAAGAGATTCCAATGTCCCCGCAGTGCGCCCAGTCCCAGCGGCCTGCGCTCTGCGCGCCACAGCAAGAATGCCCCGCAGACAAAGCAAACAATATCCGCCAGCCACGCCCCCGCGGCGGGCGAGATCTCTCCATGCCGAGCCAGCGAAACCCCAATGAGTGTGACCGAGTAGTAAGCGAACACCAACAGGATAGTCAGCACAAATCCGCCCGACTTGCCGCTCTTCTTCGAGGAGAGTCCCAATGGAATTCCTACCAGCGCCAGGACCAGGCAGGAAGTCGGCAAAGCAAACCGCCTATGAAACTCGATCAGGTCCCATCGTGCCGACATTTTGTCGGCCTTGCCTGCCTGCCGGAGCAGTTCCCAGGTCTTCAACTGCGAGGCTGGCGCCGGTTCCTGCTCTTTTGTGTCAGCCTGCGGCACTGGGATAGGAATGTCAGTCTGCTGAAATGTCGAGATCTGATATTTCTCGGGGGCAGCCGGATCAGTTTCATGCGTTGCCCCGTCGTTCAGATGAAGGTGCAGCGTCTCTGGCGATTCGCTCAGCAGAATCCCTTGTCGTGCCAGGGTTATGCGCGGTGCCGAGGGTGTGCTCATATCAGCAATGAAAACTCCCTTCCAGATTGCTGCTCCTCGGGCGCTCTTAACATCATTCACATAAAGCACTAGCTTGGGGAACCCTTCGTAGAACACGCGAGGCTGCACCTCAAACGAAGCCTGCGAGGATTTCAGCCGATCCTGCAAACGTCCCAGCGCCGCCTGCGATTCTGGCGCAACATAGAGTCCATTCACCAGCGCCAGCATCCACGCAACAACCACGAACAGCGAAATAATCCGCAGGAACGTCCAGACCCCAATACCGCTGGCCCGCATCGCCGTGATCTCGCTATCGGCAGCCAGCCGGCTCAGCCCGATCAGAATGCCCACAAGTACGCCCATCGGAATGGTGTACGTGAGCGCCACCGGAACAGTAAAAAAGAAGATCTGCAGAATACTAGGGAGAGGCGCGCTGTTCCGTACTACGAGATCGAGAATGCGCCCCAGATCGCGCGTAAACAGCACAAACGTAAACACGGCCATGCCGATCACTGCATGCGAGACCACCTCGCCGAGAATATAGCGGGTCAGAATGCGCATCGAAGCCGTGCCTTATTTTCAAACTGTATCATTCCGGGAATTAAATCAGTAGCCGCAACTAATGAGGGGCGGGTGCCCGCGCTCGCCAAGCATACAAGCGTCAGTCATCAACTTCCGTTCCGCGGTTGCGCCCAGTTTTGGTACGCCGCATGCAATGTCTTCTTCCACCATGTCGCCTTCCGTCTCAGGCGAAATTTGTGTTGGCAGGTTCCGGATGAAGAACTCTACGCTGCTGTGCGTCGACGACGATCTCGGCATCCTCGAATTCTATGAAACCATGTTGGGCAGTAATGGATACCATGTCCTGCTTGCGCAAGACGGCCGGCAAGCGCTAGCTGTTTTTCAGGAAAAAGTAAAGGAAATCGATGCGGTTATCTCTGACTATGAAATGCCCGGCATGAACGGCATCGAGCTGGCAGCCGAGCTGAAACGCTACAACTCAAGCCTTCCAGTAATCATGATCTCAGGGTGCGTTCCCCTTCTGGACCACATACGCCATAACGTCGACATTCTGCTTTCGAAAGGCGCTCCCGTCGAGGAAATCCTTGCCCGAATCGAATTCTTGCTCTGCCTCAAGCGGGAAGCGAGCGCGTTCTCCATTTCTTGAAACTGGTGACGATGTGAACTCGCGCGAATCTGATCTCGCAGCTTGCGACTTCACGAGTCGAGAACTGCTCGCCCCAAGTCCAATGCCGATTTCTCGGCATACCTTGCCAGCTATTCGGCTTTCAAAAACAATGCTCCCAGAGGCGGCAACCTCAAGGTGAGCGACCATGGCCTTCCGTGCGCAGGATGCGCCTCGGCCTTCGCCCCGCCCAAATTACCAACCCCGCTTCCGCTGTACTCGCTCGCATCGCTGTTCAACAACTCCCGCCAGTAGCCGTCGGAGGGTACGCCAACTCGATACGCCTCCCGCGCCACCGGCGTGAAATTGCACACCACCAGGATCGTCTCGCGCGGTGATCGTCCCTTGCGCAGCAAAGACACCACGCTGGCCGCCGTGTCATTACAATCCACCCACTCGAAACCTGCCGGATCATTATCCAGTTCATGCAGCGCAGGCTGCTCGCGATAAACGCGATTCAACTGCTCCACCCATTTCTGTACCCCGCTGTGCACGGAGTATTGCAACACATGCCACTCCAGGCTGGTGTCGTGCGCCCACTCGCGCACCTGTCCGAATTCGTCGCCCATAAACAGCAGCTTCTTGCCCGGCTGCGCAAACATGTATCCGTACAGCAGGCGCAGGTTGGCAAATTTCTGCCATTCGTCCCCCGGCATTTTGCCGATCAACGATCCCTTGCCATGCACAACTTCATCGTGCGAAAGAGGCAAAACAAAGTTTTCCGTGAAGCCATACAACATGCGAAATGTAAGCAGATTGTGATGGAATTTGCGATGGATCGGGTCGTGAGAAAAGTAAATCAGCGTATCGTGCATCCAGCCCATATCCCACTTCATACCAAATCCCAGGCCGCCAACATAAATCGGCCGCGAAACCATTGGCCACGCGGTGGATTCTTCTGCAATCGTTTGAATGTCTCCGTGCTCCTTATAGGCTTCAGCGTTGAACTGCCGCAAAAAATCAATTGCCTCCAGATTCTCGCGCCCTCCGAATTTATTTGGAATCCACTCGCCTTGCTTGCGTGAGTAGTCAAGGTAGAGCATGGAAGCCACCGCATCAACGCGCAAGCCGTCGGCGTGATATTTGTCGAGCCAGAACATCGCACTCGAGAGCAAAAAGCTGCGCACCTCATTCCGCCCGTAATTAAAAATGTGCGTCTTCCAGTCTGGATGAAATCCTTTGCGTGAGTCGGCATGCTCGAACAAATGCGTGCCGTCGAAGTACGCGAGCCCGTGCGCGTCAGAAGGGAAGTGAGACGGAACCCAATCGAGAATCACGCCAATGTCGCGCTGATGCAGGTAATCCACCAGATACATAAAATCTTGCGGAGTCCCATAGCGCGATGTCGGCGCAAAATATCCGGTGGTCTGATATCCCCATGATCCGTAAAAGGGATGCTCCATCACCGGCAGAAACTCAACATGCGTGAAGCCCATACGCTGCACATATTCCGCCAGCCGAGGCGCCGTTTCGCGATACGTTAGCGGGCGGTTGTGCTCTTCCGGGACCCGGATCCATGACCCAAGATGAACTTCATAGATAGAGATTGGGGCATTCAGCGAGTCGCGTCCGCCGCGCGTGCGCATCCACTCCTGGTCTCCCCAGTCGTAATTTAGATTCCAAACCACTGACGCCGTGCGCGGTGGCTTTTCATGAAAAATTCCGTACGGATCGGCTTTGTCTACGACGTGCGCGTGATGATGAGAGCGAATATGAAACTTGTAAAGCGCGCCCTTGTCCACTCCGGAAATAAATCCTTCCCAAATACCCGAATTGCCGCGTGCTTGCAGCTTGTGCGTCTGCCGGTCCCATCCGTTGAAGCTGCCAATCACCGAAACTTCACGCGCATTGGGCGCCCACACGGCAAACTCCGTGCCCTGCTCGCCATTATCGTTTAGAAGATGCGCCCCGAGTTTCTCGTGGACGCGATAGTGCGTTCCTTCGTTGAAAAGATGAAGGTCCTCACTTGTAATCAGCCTTACCTCACGCGGAGATGCTACCGGAGGTGTCATAACGTACTTCAGTTTAGTGTACCGGATGACGCGAAGGGTTGGACCATCCCTACAGCGTCAAGCGGAATTTTCTTGGGAAGCTGCTGAATCCGCTCTCGGGATTCCGCGGATGTTCTCACCGAACTTCCGCGGTCAAGGCCCAGCCTGTGATCCTGGCCTGCTGTAGCGAAAAATTTGCCGATAGACTTTCGTGCGGCTGGCGAACACTAAGCCAATCCGCTCCTCTCTCCATCGCATGCTAGACTAAATTTTCCGCATGCCCACCCTCCGCGTCATCATCCTCTGGCATCAGCACCAACCTTTTTATAAAGACCTGGTGACCGGCGAATACCGCCTCCCCTGGGTACGTCTTCACGCGCTAAAAGATTATTACGGAATGGTGAAGCTTCTCGACGAGTTTCCCAACGTCCACCAAAATTTCAATCTTGTTCCCAGCCTGATCACGCAAATTCAGGATTACGTCGCCGGAACTGCGCACGATCCCTTTCTCGACGTTGCGGCCAAACCAGCCAAAGACCTCACCGCGGACGAGCGCCGCTTTTCCCTGCAATACCTCTTCCAGGCGAACGCGGTCAACATGATCGGTCGCTACCCGCGCTACCGCGAATTGTGGGAGCGTTTCCGCAGCTCCGGCGAGTCTCCTGACCGTGCCGAAAAATATTTTCAGCCGCAGGATTTCACTGATCTCCAAGTGCTCTCGCAAATCGCCTGGCTCGATGAGTTCTTCCTCCAGGAACCCGAAATCGCTGCGCTGATCCAAAAAACACGAAATTATTCCCTCGATGATCAGCGCTTTGTTATCGCTCGCGAAGGCGAACTGCTCGCCAAAGTGCTTCCGGCTCACGCCGACGCCGCCCAGCGCGGTGCAATCGAAATCTCAACCTCGCCTTTCTACCACCCAATTCTTCCTCTCGTCTGCGACACCAATCAGGGCGCGGTGCCCACCCCCGGCCTGCCCCTTCCACAAAATCGCTTCCGCCATCCAGAAGATGCTCGCGAGCAGCTCCAGCGCGGCCTCGACGTTCACGAAAAAGTGTTCGGCATTCGGCCCAAAGGGATGTGGCCATCCGAAGGCAGCGTCTCCGAAGAAGTTCTCTCGATCGCGCACAGCCTCGGCGTGAACTGGATGGCTACCGATGAAGGTGTCCTCGGTCGCACCCGGGGAATGACGTTCTCCCGTGACGGTGGAGGTCGTCTCCCACGCGAGGCCGCCGAAAATCTCTACACCATTCACCGTTACGAAAAAGGCCAGACGCAAATGCATCTGGTCTTCCGCGACCACACTATCTCCGACCTGGTCGGCTTTGTCTACTCCGGCATGCCTCCCCAGGACGCCGCCAATCACTTAATGTCCAACATTAAGCAAGCCGCGCAACCAGTTCTCGATCGGGGCCAAGACGCCATCGTGTCAGTTATTCTCGACGGCGAAAACGCCTGGGAATATTACCCAAAATCCGGTCGCGAATTTCTTCGCCGCTTCTACGATGCGCTGCAGCGCGATCCCGTCGTCGAAGCCGTTACCATCTCCGAGGCAATTTCCCGCCACAAGAATTTTGCGAGTCTCACATCCCTTTTCCCCGGCTCGTGGATCAACGCCAACTTCAATGTCTGGATCGGTGCTCCCGAAGACAATCGCTCCTGGGACTACCTCCATCATGCGCGCGAGTTCTATTCGCAGAGTGCCGCGCGCGCCAGCGAGACCCAGCGCAAACTCGCTTTCGAAGAAATTCTTATTGCCGAAGGTAGCGACTGGAACTGGTGGTACGGCCCTGAACACCACTCCGCCAATGATCGCGAATTCGACGAGCTTTACCGCAAACACCTCTCCAACGTCTATCAGGCGCTGGGCTCGCGTCCGCCCGATTACCTCGCACAGCCCATCATTGGCGGCACGGCTCGCCCATCATTTGTTCCGCAAACAGTGTACATACATCCGCGCATTACCGGAGACACGGTCCGGTACTTCGAATGGATTGGCGCAGCGGTTTACACCGCCGATCGCCGCGCCGGGGCCATGCACGGCAAGCAATTCCTGATGGACTCGGTGTACGCCGGCATCGATGAAAGCAACGTCTACGGCAGGCTGGATTTCATCGGCGGCAAAATCCCGGAAATGGATTTTGAACTCGTCGTCAACTTCGAATCCTGGGCTGCCGACGCGCAGCGCCCGCGCCGGACTCTGCGGCTTCACGGCGGGATCACATCCCGCAAGATCGCCTTTTGGAAGATAAGTGCCCCCGAGGAGGAAAGGCCGCTCGCTTCTTCAGACTCGCCATCGCCTGAAGCAACAGCGGTCCTTGCCCGAAATTTCGAATTCAAGCTACCGCTGGCGTGGTTGTTGGCTACACCCGTCGGTTTATCCAACCACAACATTGCCGCCAGAGTCTCCAGTCCGGTCGCAATCAGACTGCGCCTCCGCTTCAGCATCTGGCACAACGGTCTTCCCGTGGATGCCCTTCCGGTGGAGGGATGGATGGAGTTGCAACTTCTAAGTGAAGAGAATTTGATGGCCTTGGGGCGTTGAGACGTTCAGGCGCGTTCACTCAACATTGTCGGCTCCGGTGGATGATGGATCCTTCCGGATCGCGCGGGCAGCAAGCGCTTCAAGGGAGTTACAATCTTGCCGTCAATCAATTCGATATTCCCGACGAAGTTATAGGTGTGGACACCGGCGAGCCTGTCCCAAGACGTGACCGTCTTGCACGACCGTTCTTTGTATTGCGTTTTCGAAAGTTCAGTGATTTCGTTCAGAGAAAAACTGGAACCGTACACCGGGCAGCAATTCTGGCTTGGCCGGATCAGCCGGTTATTCGCCGCGAAAACCCTTCCAGCCCCGCGGTTGTTGCGAACGTCAGTCGAGATTGGATTGGCAGGGTGAAAATGCCATGAACCGTCGAGAGATTCCGAATAGAAAAGAAGTAAACAGGCGGCACGCGGGTCGGGATCAGCACTCGTTGTCATTAGCCACCAAAGTCCCTGATCGTGCCAGACGGTTGTATCGACGAACCTGCCCTCCAAAAGAGTCGTTTGTTTTGTCCAATGGTGCGGGAATTCCTCGCACCTGTAGAGGTCGACCGAGCCGGAGTCAAACGCTTCCGGGATCATAAAAAGCTGAGTCCCGCTTCGAAAAACGAGCGGATATGAGTAGTGATGATCCGGGTTGTCGAGACATCGCGCTGGAGAAATCAGCGTTCCATCGGGAGAAATTTCGGCACATGAAATCCATCCGCGCGACTCTGCGTAGGAGTACTCCTCGAAAAATACCCAGTACTTGCCCTGGTGTTCAATGCCGAAAGGATCAGCCCAGAAATGCCCCTTCGAGGGCTCAATCCAGCGGAACCCCGCCAAGTCGGAATCGGCATCGAAGAGTGGTTTCGCGCCCTGCCGAATGCCGATCCGCCAGTGGTCCACCGCCTTTTTCCGGAACGGATACTTGACCGCCTTCTTCCAAAGGATGGGACCCAGCCAGCGAATCATGTCCGAGTTGGTCGGACTGCGATAAATTCTCCGCTTGCCCATATAAGGGGCAGGCGGGAGCGCCTTCTGCCGCACGTATTCCCACCCAAACTGGTGCAACTCATTCAACTTGCGGATTACCAGATCAGTCGCTCCCCAATAAGGACCGAAACGGTTTTTCGAAATGCTGAGGGTGTCTTGGGTGGCGAACAGTGATTTACATAAGACCAGGCCACCATCCAGTTCTTCCGTCAGGACCTGGAGAATTACCCCAGAAAGAGAAGATCCTTCAACCAGTTCCCAAAAGTGAGATGGACCTCCGCGATAGAAGTCGTTGTCGCCATGATGGTACGACCACACGCCAAAACGTGCAGCTTGCAGAACGCCACCATGAAGAATGTTGAAGCCAAACCGCAATAAAACGTCAAGATTCTTAGAGCGGAGCTTTTCCAGAGCGACGTCTGGAAAACGTTGAACAAAGTTTTGGCCTATGGGCTCAACCTCAATGCTGTCGATACCCGCGAGCTGAGCAGAGCAGTCCACCGGATCGAGCGGATGGTTGGCCGGCTTCTTCCGTCGGTCGAGGTGAAGGTAGGCATTATAAAGAATGTGCTTTCTGAACTTGGGATCAAGCAAACGCCGTGCCAGCTTGTTGGCAAGCGACGCGGACGGATTCGGAACAAGAGGTTTTGCGGGTGACTTGCGAAAGACCACCAATTCTATTCTTGCGAAGTTGGAACGCTGTATATCCTCAATGACTCGGGCGCAAAAGGCCGAAACCTTCGCAGTATCAAGCAGAAGGCCGATTCGTAACGGAGGGCGGAGTGCAAGAGAAAGTCGGAAATACTGAATCATCAGGAACCCTAGATAGTAGCGTGACTTGCGATCAGTACGCAAAGAAAAGGCCGAAGGTGGGCTCCGGCCTCCAAACGTTCAGAACTGAAAACTGCGAGCGTGAAGACAAACTCACAGCCGATTTCCTACTGTCCTCCACTCGCCGCGGTCATCGCTAACGGACGACTCAATTCCATCACCAACTCCGTGCCAGCCGGAAGCATCGCCGATCTTCTCTTTCCGAGCCAATGAGCGACAGTCGCCGTAGCACCTATCGTCCCGCCGATCAGCAAGCCTTTTCCTCCACCGATCAATCCGCCCATCAGCATCCCGCCGCCAGTACCGAAGCCAATTTCGGTCAAGTCTTTGCCGTCGTGCCCGGCGCCCTTAAATTGTCCTTCTGTATTGACATCAGTTCCGTTCCGCAGATTCGTATCCACTACCGCCGCATTCAGCATGTAGCGCTCACCATTGGGCAAAACGATAGTTTCGGGAAACATGCCGATCGTCGGCTTCCCCGCGATTCGCCGCGGCTCGGTAATTTTTGTCACCCGACCCTGCACCGTCGTTCCGATCGGAATCACCGTTTTGCCACCCAGCGTGACCGCCTCCGTTACCCGCCCCGAAAACGGATCCCCCGCCTTGTTCGAAAAAGTTGTGAGATTGTTTTCCAGCTTCACCCTAAGAGCTGTGCCCGCAGGCAACGTCTGCGCCACCGCAACTGAAGCTAACAACATCATCGTAAGCATCACTCTCTTCATCGTGCCTCCTGAAGTCTTCTCTGCGAACTTTGCGAGCCAACCCTCAGAGTTTCCGTGTGATCCTGCATCTTGAAGCGAATGTAAAGCAGGGATGAGTCTGCGACAATCTAAGAAAGAAAGATGGAACCAAAGCTGACACGTCTGAGCGCGGGGAAAAACTGCGCGGAAAAGCAGCTAAGGATTAGCCGCGAGCGGGATTCGTGTGGAAGAGCGGCGCTTTCAGCGCCGCGTAAGCCGTTTGAACAAGTACCGGCTTCAGCCTCTGACAGGTACTAGGGTCCATAACCAGTCTCTCCAGCGATGGTTGACAGGTTCTTCATATTAGGAGGACACCAGTCCTCAGCCGAAAGGTTGCTTTTGCTCCTGATTTATAATCGCCGCCAATGTCGAGGACCTATAGCGGCATCGGCGAGCTTACCGGCGGCCGCCTTACTTTTTTCGCAGCGATCCGGTTTCAAGGATCAAAATAGACGACGATTTCAAGACCACTTATTTCAGCGAGGGAAGGCATCATCCCATGACTAATATTTCTGATATTCATGCCCGCGAGGTGCTCGACTCGCGCGGCAATCCCACGGTCGAAGCTGAAGTCACACTAGCCGATGGCTCAAAAGGCCGCGCCATTGTTCCGAGCGGTGCATCTACGGGCGAGCACGAAGCCGTCGAACTGCGCGACGCGGACAATCAACGCTATCTCGGAAAAGGCGTGCTTAAAGCGGTCGAGAACGTGAATGGGGAAATTGCCGACGCTCTTGCCAACTTCGAGGCCGCGGATCAGCGCGCACTCGACCAGAAAATGATCGAGCTCGACGGTACCGAAAACAAAAGCCGTCTTGGCGCGAATGCCATTCTGGCTGTGTCTATGGCCGCTGCTCGAGCCGCGGCAAACTGCTTCGAGCTGCCTCTCTATCGTTATCTTGGCGGCGCAGCAGCAAATGTCCTGCCGGTTCCGATGATGAACATCCTCAATGGTGGCGCGCACGCGGACAACAATGTCGATTTCCAGGAATTCATGGTCATGCCGGTTGGCGCCGAATCGTTTTCTGAAGCCCTGCGCTGGGGTGTCGAAGTATTTCACACACTCAAGGGCGTCCTGAAGAAGCGCGGTTACAACACTGCGGTTGGCGACGAAGGCGGTTTCGCGCCGTCGGTGAAATCGAACGTTGAAGCCGTTGAAGTAGTACTTGAAGCCATCCAGCAGGCGGGATACAAGTCCGGTGAAGAGATTGCCATCGCGCTCGATCCCGCAGCCAGCGAGTTTTATCAGGATGGGAAATATGTCTTCAAGAAATCGGATAAATCAGCCAAAAGTTCCGAAGATATGGTGCGCTTCTGGGCGAAGTGGGTGAATGACTATCCGATTGTTTCTCTCGAAGATGGCCTCTCTGAAGATGATTGGGATGGCTGGGCGCTGCTGACGAAAGAACTTGGGAAAAAAATCCAGCTTGTCGGCGACGACTTATTCGTGACGAATGTGGATCGCCTGCAGGAAGGAATCGATAAGCATGTCGCCAATTCGATTCTGATCAAAGTGAACCAGATCGGTACCGTCAGTGAAACCCTCGACGCCATCGACCTTGCCCGCCGCAACGGCTACACGTCAGTTATCTCGCACCGCTCCGGCGAAACCGAAGACACCTTCATTGCCGACCTTGCCGTCGCAACCGGAGCCGGCCAGATAAAAACCGGCTCAGGGTCACGCACAGATCGCATCGCGAAGTACAACCAACTGTTACGAATCGAAGAAGAACTGGGATCTAGCGCGAGATTTCTGGGACTGAAGGCGTTAAACTACCGAGCCTGAGATTCGCGTCTACTAGCCATCAGAATCCCAGCGTCTCATCCGCGGACGGCCCGTAGATGGAAGGAACTGGCTTGCCATTCAGCCGCAAATAAACGCCAAGCTGGGCGCGATGATGCACCAGATGATTCAGGTACATCTGACGGTACGCCAAAAAGCGCGATCCGCTGAAAAGGGCCTTGCCCTGAAAGCTGAGTTTCCAGCTTTCCTTCCACGCCTCGTCCGGCGCGCTTAGCAGTGCACCGCGAACTTTAGCCACGCCTTCATCGAAAACGCGTACGAGTTGCTCGGCAGATTCGAGTGGCACTGGCTTGTAGCTACCCTTGGAGAAATCGAGCTCAGGAGTGGTCAGGATGCTGAAGCCAAAACCCGCAAGCTGCGCAATGTGCGGCGCCAGCTTGCCCAACGGCATGGATTTGGGATGCGGCGCAAAATCTGCTTTATCCGCAGGAACCCGCTCCAGGGTTGTACGCGTCTTTTTCATCTCTTCATCAAATTCAGGCAACAGCAGTTCGCTGATCGGCATTAGTTTCTCCGTTCTGTCGAGTATAACGGTTCGTTCCGAGGATCGGAGACAGGAAAAACCGCAGGTCCGCACACCTGAGAACGACCTGTTTTTGACAAACTGCTAAAATCCGTGCTCATCCGCGTAAATCCGTGGCCAATGCTTTTGAACTAGCTAGGAGCTACAACCCCGATGATTGCCCGCATCTGGCGAGGCCGGACTCGTGAATCCGACCAGAATACTTACTTCGAATATCTACAGCGAACAGGCTTGAAGGATTACGCCTCAACCCCCGGCAATCGTGGTGTTTGGGTACTGCGGCGCGTTTATGAAGGTAGGGCTGAGTTCACACTCATATCATTGTGGGATTCGTGGGATGCGATCAAAGCCTTTGCTGGTTCTGAGTACGAGCGGGCCGTCTACTATCCCGAAGACAAGAAGTTCCTGTTAGAACTCGAGCCCAAGGTCACGCACTACGAGGTTTTGCAGTCCGGCTGAAGCGTGACGAATCAGTGGTGACAATCTGCCGCCCGCTACATCAGCATTCCCGCGATGGAAGCCGACATCAGGTTCGCCATAGTTCCCGCCAACATGGCTCGCACTCCGAGACGCGCCAGTTCGCCTTTCTTATTCGGTGCCAGCGCTCCGATCCCGCCGATTTGAATCCCGATCGAACTTAAGTTTGCGAACCCGCACAGCGCGAAGGTGGCAATTGTGAAGGAGCGGGGATCGAGGGCTGCTCTTTGAGTCCCAAGCAACGAGAACGCCACCAGTTCGTTCAGCACCATTCGCGTGCCCAGCAGGTTGCCGATAATCGGACAATCGTGCCAAGGGATGCCGATCACCCAAGCGACCGGCGCAAAAAGAGTCCCAAAGATTCTCTCCAAACTGGAAGGAAACCATAGAAAGCCGAAATGTGCGAGCGCGTTGTGGATCCCACCGAGAATACCGTTCGATAACGCGATCAGAGCGAGGAATGAGATCAGCATAGCTGCGATGTTCAACGCCAGGTTTAAGCCGTCGGTCGTGCCACGCGCGATGGCGCCGAGCACATTCTCGTGCTTTTCGGCTTCAACTTCCTTCTCATTCATTACAACCCGGCCAGCCGTCTTTGGCTGCTCGGTTTCCGGCACCAGCATTTTGGAAATCAGAATTGTCCCCGGCGCAGTCATGATCACCGCGCTCAGCAGATGCTTGGGCTCGATGCCAAATGCGATGTATGCGGCCATTATTCCGCCAGAAACATGCGCCATGCCGCTTGTCATCACGGTCATCAACTCTGAGCGGGTGAGGTCCGGCAGAAAGGGGCGAATGGTCAGCGGAGCCTCAGTCTGTCCCATGAAAATGCTGGCCGCGACATTGAGCGACTCCGCGCCACTTGCGCCCATGAAACTCGTCATGACTCGCGCGACTTGCTTGATGATGAACTGCATCACCCCATAGTGGTACAGCACGGCAAAAAACGCTGCGATGAAAATGACCGTCGGCAGAACTTGAAAAGCGAAGTAGAAGCCAAGGTGGGAGCCTTGTTTGCCTAGGTCTCCGAAAACGAATGACGATCCGGCGAAAGCATAGCTCAGCAGGCGGTTGACGGCGTCTCCGGCCTTCTGGAACACGCGGCGGCCAATATCGGCTTTCAGCACAAAAACAGCAAACGCCGCTTGCAGGCCCAGACCCCAGGCTACGGTCTTAACGCGAATCGCGCGGCGGTTTGTAGAGAAGGCGAATGCCAGCCCAAGCATAGTCAAAATACCGAGAATGCCAGTGAAGCGGCCCATTCAGTTTTGGTCTCCATATTTTCCGATCACGCGATGAATGAGAAGTCTTTTAGTGGGAGGTGTGTCGCCAATGTGATAACTTGCTTCGATTAACGTCTTAGTGCGGGCGGCGCGAGCTTCGGAATTGTAGTGAATAGTGCACAGCGGTTCTTCCGTTGCCACACTGTCTCCAACTTTTTTGTGTAACGCAAGTCCGACCGACGGGTCCACAGAATCTTCCTTCTTCTCGCGCCCACCACCAAGAACCACGCAAGCGATGCCGACGGCTTCGCAGTCGATCTTCATCACGCACCCAGATCGCAAACTGAGTACATCAAGCTTGTGCTCCGCTTGCGGCAAACGGCGCGGATCGGCGATCACGCTGCTATCGCCGCCTTGCAGCGCCACCATCTGCCCGAACTTTTCGAGCGCCTTTCCGGATCGGATGAGCTGCTCCGCCATCTGCCTGCCTTGTGTGACGCTTGCAGCCGCGCCACCAAGCAGAAACATCCATCCTGCTAATTCCAGACAAAGGTCTCGTAAATCTTGCGGCCCAGCGCCGCGCAGCACATCAAGCACCTCGGCAACCTCGAGAGAGTTTCCCACGAGAAGCCCCAGTGGCTGATCCATATCGGTGATCAACGCGACGACTTGCTTTCCCATGCGCTCGCCGGTCTCGACCATGAGTTCGGCGAGAAAGACTGCATCTTCTTCTTTTTTCATGAACGCGCCGGAACCGGTTTTCACGTCGAGCACAAGTCCGTCGATTCCTTCCGCGAGCTTCTTGCTCATAATGGAAGCGCAAATCAGATAAGGACTTTCAACGGTGCCGGTGACGTCGCGCAACGCGTAGAGTTTTCGGTCGGCTGGAGCGATCTCAGCCGTCTGCCCAATCATGGCGCAGCCGCAGGTGTGCAGCACGCGACGGAACTCAGGAATCGGGAGATTTACATTGAACCCTGGGATCGATTCGAGCTTGTCCAGTGTGCCACCGGTGTGGCCGAGGCCGCGTCCGCTGATCATCGGGACGATTAGCCCACCCGCCGCTGCAACCGGCGCCAGCACGAGAGAAGTCTTGTCGCCCACACCGCCGGTGGAATGCTTGTCGATCTTCTTCGCGGAAAATTCAGAAAGATCGAGCACCTCGCCGGAGCGCAGCATGGCATCGGTGAGAGCCGCGGTCTCCGCGCGCGTGAGCCCGCGGATGACCGCTGACATCAGCCACGCTGCGGCCTGATAATCAGGAATCTCGCCGCTGGTGTAGCCGCGAACTAAGTATTCGATTTCTGCGCGCGAAAGCTCAACCCCATCACGCTTCTTGCGGATTACATCCGCCGTACGAATAGCCGGAGCACTTGCGAGTGGAGCGTTCACTTGAGGCGGAATCCTTCCGGCAGAAGTTCACTGATCTGTGCTTCCTTCCATCCGTCGGCGCCGGGAAAGAAGACCACCGAATCAGGACCGAATTCATAAATTACTTGCCGGCAGGCTCCGCACGGCGAGCAGGGAACACCTTGAGCATTGACTACGGCGACGGCGCGAATCTCAAGTTTCGGACCTGCCGCTGCGATTGCGGAGAAGATTGCGGTCCGTTCGGCGCAGTTGGTCATTCCGTACGATGCATTCTCCACGTTGCAGCCGGCGAAGGTTTCCCCCTTGGAGGTCAGAATCGCGGCGGCCACTCGAAAATTAGAATAGGGCGCGTAGGCATTTTTTGTGACTCGACGTGCAGCCCGCAGCAGTTGCTCACGCTGCTTGCTTGAAACGCTCCGCTTTGCCATGGGTCGGTAAACGAAATTCGGGAGACGGAATTTCGCGCCCGATTGTAAACCCTAAGTGGCTGTTACAGAACTCTTTTCGGGGAGAAGTTGTCGTAACATGAAGACCCTGTCACTTCTTCGCTGAAGAGACCGGCTAGGGGATCCCGGTGC
>Ga0137403_10002816_pt1 | contig 21076 bp, 16 predicted proteins | sample CZOMad2_1_16fung_FD_122057 | JGI IMG/M metagenome (GOLD analysis project Ga0137403, IMG submission 122057) | Vadose zone soil fungal communities from Angelo Coast Range Reserve, California, USA - CZOMad2_1_16fungal (Hybrid Assembly) | ecosystem: Environmental > Terrestrial > Soil > Vadose zone...
GGGATCGCCGTCATCGAACTCGCCCATCGTTATCCCGGAGAAGGTGGGGTTTATCTGTGGGCCAAGGAAATGTTCGGCGACTTCCACGGATTTCTGTCCGGTTGGTGCTACTGGACCAACAACATGCTCTACGTTCCGACCGTGATGCTGTACTTCGTCGGCGTATCGGTTTTTGTGCTCGGGCCGAACCATCAGGCGCTCGCGGACAACAAGATGTTTGCCCTGATTGCTTCGCTGCTGCTGCTAACCGTTCTCGTGGTGCTCAACATCGTGGGCCTGGGCGTGGGGAAGTGGGTGAACAATCTGGGCGGGATTGGAACGGGCGTCGCCGCCGCAACGCTGATTGGCTTGGGGCTGGCCATCTGGCTGAGGTTTGGCACAACCGTGAGCGCGGCGGACTTCAGGATTCCGGCGAATCCACGCTTCGTGCTTAATTCCTTTGGAGTAATTTGTTTTGGACTGGTTGGGCTGGAATTGGCATCCGTCATGGGAGACGAGATCCAGGACCCGCGTCGGACGTTGCCGGGCGCAGTGGCATGGGGTGGCGTGCTTTCCGGCTTGCTTTACATCGGAGCCACGCTCACCCTGCTGATTGCGGTGAGCAAAGACCAGATCAGCGTGTTGCAGGGCATCGTGCAGGCCGTGGGCCACATGGCGGAAAGAGTAGGAGCGGGGTGGATCCTAGCGCCGTTTGCGCTGCTGCTGAGTTTTTCTATCGCTGGAATCGGTTCGGCTTGGCTAGGGGGCTCGGCGCGCATTCCCTTCGTCGCCGGCCTCGATTCGTACATGCCGGCGTGGATGGCGAAGGTGCATCCGCGTTACGCCACTCCCTACGCCGCACTTATCGTTCATGCGGCCGTCTCGATGGTGCTGATCGTGATGAACTTCGTTGGCGCCGGCGTGCAGGAGACCTTTCAAAAGATGTTGTCGCTGGCGGTGGTTTTGCAGTTGATACCGTTTCTATACATGTTTGCAGCCCTGATCAAACTGGCTCTGAATACCTGTGCCGGGCCGGGGCACTACAGCAAGACCACGCTGATGCTAGCCGGTATCAGCGGACTGGTGACAACGACCCTGGGAATTGTGCTGGTATTTTTTCCCGCTCAGCAGATCAGTTCGTTGTGGTCGTATGAAGTATGGATGTTTGGCGGCACACTGTTCTTTATCGGCCTGGCCGCATTCTTCTTCTACGTCTACGGCAGCCGCAAGGCAAGAAATATGGGCGCGGGCGTCACGCCCGTGCGGCCGAGCGAAGCTCGGCAATAACTGGACCAAGCAGGAGGCCTCATGCCCGGAGGAGTGAAAACCGAGGTACGCACTTATCAGCTATACATCAATGGCGAGTGGGTCGACAGCAAGTCGAACAAGACTTTTCCGGTCTACGATCCCGCCAGCGAAGAAGTAATCGCGCAGGTTCCCGACGCCAATACTGACGACGTGAACCGCGCGGTTGCGGCCGCCAAAGCCGCCTTCGAGGATGGCCCGTGGGCGACGACGACTGCCCAGGAACGCGGCCGCGTTCTCTTCCGTCTCGCTGAAAAGATTCGCCACAATACGGCCATGCTGGCAGAACTGGAATCCCGAAACACCGGCAAGCCGATCGTTGAAGCGGAATACGATATTACCGACGTCGCGACCTGCTTCGAGTACTACGGCGGTCTGGCAACAAAAATTCTGGGATATGTGAATCCGGTCCCGGACAACGCTATGAGCCTTACGCTCAAGGAACCAATCGGAGTCGCAGGACAAATCATTCCGTGGAATTATCCGCTGCTGATGGCGGCCTGGAAGCTGGCGCCTGCCCTGGCCGCAGGCTGTACCTGCGTGCTGAAGCCAGCCGAGCAGACCCCGATTACAGCTTTGGAGATGGCGAATTGGCTTGCCGATGTTGGTCTCCCCCCGGGCGTGGTCAACATCATTACTGGTTTCGGCGAGACCTGCGGCGCACCTCTGGTACAGCATCCTGACGTTAACAAGATCGCATTTACGGGCAGCGCGGCGGTTGGGAAGATTATCGTCAAGCAGGCGGCTGACACAGTGAAGCGGGTCACGCTCGAGCTCGGCGGAAAGTCGCCCAACATTTTCTTCGCCGACGCGGATTTCGAAGCCGCCATCGACGGTGCGCTCTTTGGCGTGTTCATTAATCAGGGCGAGGTGTGTTCCGCTGGAAGCCGTATTTTGGTGCAGAAGCCGATCTACAAGAAGTTTGTCGACGCCATGGCCGCGAAGGCCAAGACCATCAAGCTGGGTGCTCCTCTCGATCGAGACACGAAGATGGGACCGCTGGTCAGCAAGGAGCAATACGAGCGGGTTCGCTCCTATCAGGAAATTGGAAAGAAGGAAGGCAAGCTCGCAAGCGGCGGCGGGCGTGCCGAAAAGTTTGCCAAAGGCTATTACGTGGAGCCGACCATCTTTTACGATCTCGACAATAGCGCACGCATCTCCCGCGAAGAGATTTTCGGTCCGGTCGCCGCAGTAATTCCGTTCGAAGGCGAAAAAGATGCAGTGAAGATCGCAAACGACTCTCCCTACGGACTGGCGGCGGCGGTGTGGACGCGTGACATCTTCAAGGCCTTCCGCACGGTGAAATCGCTGCGCGCCGGCATTGTCTGGGTCAATCACATGCAGCCGACATACGTGGAAGCGCCGTGGGGCGGATACAAGCAATCCGGCTTCGGACGCGAGCTGGGACCGGGGGGGATCGAAGAATATTTGGAGACGAAACAGGTACACATCAACCTGAACGAGGCCCCGATAGGCTGGTACTGAGAAAGGCAGTCGTCGGTCATGAGTCGCCGGCTAAGACCAACGACCAAACGCCGAGGACCGATTTTGGGAAACTTACATGGCAACTATTCAACTACGAACCTCGATTCCCGGACCGAAGTCGAAAGCGTTGGCTCAGCGCCGGACTGATGCTATTCCGCGTGGGCTTTCTATGGGCACGCCGGTGTACGTCGCCAAGGCGGAAGATGCCTGGCTGGAAGATGTGGACGGCAATCGCTACCTAGATTTTGCCGGCGGCATCGGTTGCCTTAACATTGGGCATCGTCGCGAGCCCGTGGTAAGTGCGGTCAAGTTCCAGCTCGACCGATTTCTGCACACTTGCATCCAGGTCACCCCTTACGAGGGCTATATACGCCTCGCGGAGCGGATGAACCAGGTTACGCCGGGTAAGTTTCCCAAGAAGACTCTCTTGGTGAATAGCGGCGCCGAAGCGGTGGAGAACGCCGTGAAGATTGCACGTGCACACACCGGCCGATCAGGCGTCATAGCATTCGAGGATGCCTTCCACGGGCGCACCATGATGACGCTGGCGCTGACCAGCAAGACTCATCCCTACAAGGCGGGGTTTGCGCCTTTTCCGGGCGATGTCTATCGCATTCCCTACGCCTACTGCTATCGCTGCTCCTATTCGCTGAAGTATCCCTCGTGCGATCTTTTCTGCGCCCGCCACCTTGAGGATACATTCAAGCGCGTGGTCGCGTCGGAGGATATAGCGGCCGTAATTGCAGAGCCGGTGCTGGGCGAAGGCGGGTTCATCGTTCCTCCCAAAGAGTTTTTCCGGGTGCTGATTGAGATTTGCCACAAGCACGGCGTCTTATTCATCGCGGACGAAGTGCAGAGTGGCTTTGGCCGCACTGGGTACTTGTTCGCCAGCGAATACTACGGCATCGAGCCGGATATCATAGTTACAGCGAAATCCCTGGGGGGAGGCCTTCCGCTCGCGGCCATCACCGGCCGGGCGGAAATTATGGATGCACCAGGCCCGGGCGGGCTGGGTGGCACATTTGCCGGTAATCCGCTCTCTTGTGCAGCTGCGCTGGCGGTGTTGGACATCTTTGAGCGCGAGAATCTGCTGGCCCGCGCTAACGAATTGGGCGATCAGTTTCAGAAGCGGGCGCGGCAGTGGCAGAAGCGCTGGCCGATAGTTGGTGACGTCCGCGGCTTGGGCGGGATGCAGGCAATCGAACTGGTCAAGTCGGTAGATAGTCGCGAACCGGCGGCCGACGAAACCAGGCAGATTACGCAATTCTGTTATGAACACGGCCTGATCACGATTACCGCCGGTTCGTACTCCAATGTAGTCCGTGTGCTGGTGCCGCTGGTCGTTACCGATCCGCAGCTCGGCGAAGGACTGGACGTGCTGGAATCGGCGCTCCAGATGGTGTATGAAGGATCGAAGAAGGGCGCCGTCCCCCAGCCGGTTTAAACTGTCTGCTTGTGTGGTCGCGGGCACCTCGCCCGCGAAAGCGGAGGGTAGCATGCCCTCCGGACAGCCGGCGGGACGGCGGCGCTACAATAACGCGAGATAATCTTATGACTGTTGCTACTGCGATTCTGACCAAAGTTCCTAACTACGTTAACGGACAGTGGGTCGATTCCAAGGCCACCGAATGGCTCGATGTCACCAACCCGGCTACCGGCGAAGTGATCGCCCAAACTCCACTTTCTAGTGCAGCCGAGGTCGCAGCTGCGATCGAAGCAGCGGCGTCCGCCTTTCCTGAATGGCGCCGGACCCCGGCTGAAGACCGTATTCAGCCGCTGTTCAAGCTGAAACACATTCTCGAGGCGGAGATCGAAGACCTGGCTCGCGTCCTGACCACGGAGAATGGCAAGACTTTCACCGAGGCCAAAGCCGAGTTGCGCCGCGCCATCGAAAATGTGGAGGTTGCCTGCGGCATTCCCACGATGATGCAAGGCTACAACCTGGAGGACGTGGCCCGCGGCATTGACGAGATGATGATCCGGCAGCCGCTGGGCGTGGTCGCCGCGATTGTCCCCTTTAATTTCCCCGGGATGATTCCGTTCTGGTTCCTGCCCTACGCGATTGCTACCGGAAATACCTTTGTCCTGAAGCCATCGGAGCGGGTGCCGCTCACCATGAAGCGGGCGTTTGAATTGATGGAGAATATCGGACTGCCCAAGGGCGTTGTGAACCTGGTGAACGGCGGCAAGAGCGCCGTCAACGCGCTGCTTGATCACCCCAAGGTTCGGGCCATCAGTTTTGTCGGTTCAACGCCGGTAGCTCGATATGTATATGCCCGCGCGGGCGAGCACGGGAAACGCGCACAGTGTCAGGGTGGCGCCAAGAATCATGTCATCGTGCTACCCGATGCCGACATGAAGATGACCACGCAGATCATCGGCGACAGCGCTTTTGGCTGCGCCGGACAACGCTGCCTGGCTGTTTCAGTGGCAGTGACGATCGGAGAAGCGCAAGAAACTTTTCGCGATTCGATTACCGAGGCGGCTGCCTCGCTGCGGGTGGGCAACGGACTCGACGAGGGCGTGCAGATGGGCCCCGTGATCACGCCCCAAAGCAAGTCGCGAGTGGAAACGCTGATTGCAACAGGTGAAAAGCAAGGGGCGAGGATTCTGCTGGACGGGCGCAACTCCCGCATCCCGAAAGGCGAAGCCGGGAATTTCGTGAAGCCGACCGTTCTTGACGCTGTTCCCGCCACCAGCGAGCTGACTGAAACGGAAATCTTCGGTCCTGTGCTGAGCCTGGTTCATGCCAATGACATGGATGAGGCCCTTGCCTTCCTCGAGCGTAGTCCGTATGGCAATCAGGCATCGCTCTTCACTTCGAGCGGGGCCGCTGCGCGGCGTTTCCGATATGAAGCTCCCGCCGGCAATATCGGCATCAACATTGGAGTAGCGGCGCCTATGGCGTATTTCCCGTTCAGTGGGTGGAAAGACAGTTTCTTCGGCATCATGCACGCGCAGGGACGTGACGCCATCGAGTTCTACACCGAAAAGAAAATTGTGGTCGAGCGCTGGGCAAAAGATCACTCGCGGAAGTTTTAGAGTTAGCAATGGCCACGTAGGGGCAGGTGTCCTACCTGCCCGGACGAGCGCAGCCCGGCAAAGACTTATGGCTCGCTAGAAAATCAGGCGAGCCTTGCTCGCACACCCAGACCAGGACGTCTGGTTCTACGCAAGCCGACAAGACTGAGGCATCTCATGTCCGACACCATCCAGAAATACAAAGACTACGTAATGACTGGCTTCATGAAGTCAGTCGTGCCCATTGTGATCGACAAAGCCAGTGGCGCTACGGTTACCGACATTAATGGCCGCGAATATCTCGATTGCTTTGCCGGCATCTCCGTGGTCAATGCCGGGCACTGCAATCCCAGGGTGATCGCGGCGGCCAAGGCGCAGATGGACAAGCTCGTCCACTGCTCGTCCTACATTTATCATGTGCAGCCGGTTGCCGACCTCGCCGAGAAGCTTGCCCAAATCGCCCCGCGCGGCCTGACCAAGACGTTTTTCGGCAACAGCGGCGCCGAAGCCATTGAAGGCGCTATGAAGCTGGCGCGGCTCTACACCGGCAAGCATGAATTCATTGCGCTCCACGCCAGCTTTCACGGACGCAGTTGGGGCGCGCTCAGCGTCACTGGCAACATGGGACGCAAGAAGCGCGGCGGCCCGTATGCTGCCGGTGTGACCTTCGCACCCGCCCCGTATGCCTATCGTTCGCAATGGTCGAGCGATCCTGAAGAATGCGGGCGGCAATGCGCCCGAGCGATCGAAGACGTGATCCGGTTCACCACGGCCGATGACGTGGCTGCATTCATCGCCGAGCCGGTCATGGGCGAAGGTGGAATTATCGTCCCGCCCGCGAACTATTTCAAAGAAGTAAAGAAAGTTCTCGACCGCCACGGCATCCTCTTTATTGCGGACGAAGTTCAATCCGGTTTTGCCCGCACCGGAAAAATGTTCGCCATCGAACACTACGGTGTCGAACCGGACATTATGGTGATTGCGAAGGGTATTGCAGATGGTTTCCCGCTAAGCGCTTTTACTACCCGGACAGAAATTGCCGCTGCCTACAGGCCGGGCGATCATCTGTCAACCTTTGGCGGTAATCCCGTCTCTTGCGCCGCCGCGCTGGCCAACATCGAGTTTATGGAGCAGGAGAACCTTCCAGCCCGCGCCACTGAGACCGGCAACTATGCTATGGCAAAGCTTCGCGACTTGCAGAGGCACAATCCTCTGATCGGTGAAGTTCGAGGCTTGGGGTTGATGATTGGCGTCGAACTGGCCAAAGACGAAAAGCTCACCCCGGCCACGTCTGAAGCTGAGGCGATTCGCGACGGGTTGCTGCGGCAGGGGGTGCTGGTCGGCGTGGGCGGTGTCTACGGCAACGTCATTCGCTTCCAGCCTCCGCTCGTTATTACTCGGCCGCAAATTGATCGAGCGATTGCCGCTTTCGCGGCGGCGCTGCAGGAAGTTGCCCAGCCCGCCCCTGTGTAGTTCTGAGAGGCAAACTGCAGCGCGAGTGATCCGTTCGGATTACTTTCGTCATCTTTTCCCGGCTTTCTCGTCACCTGACAATGGGGTCAAAGAAGTGGAGCAGTTGTGGGCCGCATTGTCAGAACATACAAGTCCAAGCTAGGGCGAGCTGCTGTCTGGGCTAGCCGTGTGATTGTCCTTTGTCTTTTGTCCACGGTGCTGAACGCGCAAACGTCCGTCCCAGCGGCTGAGACGGAACAGCCCGTTCCCATCCTCACAGGAAACGCCGGCTTCTTCACCAATGTTAATGGCGGTGAAACCGAACTCGTACCGTCGATTAATCCGGTGTTGCTGGTGCCGCTGGGGGATCGCTGGCTGGTCGAATCCCGGGCTGAATTCACAGGCGAATTCGAACGTCCCGACGGGGGTGGACCTTACGGCGGCAAGGTGGAGCAAGAAATTGACTATCTGCAACTGGACTACATCGCCAACCGCTATTTGACCGTTACCGGTGGAAGGTTCCTGACTCCATTCGGTATTTATAACGAGCGCCTATATCCTATCTGGATCCGCAGCTTGCAGCCCACGCCGCTGATCTTTCCGCTCGGCACGGGCTCCAGCGATGGTGGGATGTTGCGCGGCGGGTTTTCGCTCAACCCAAAAGTGAATCTGAACTACGCGACTTATTTTTCCACCTTGAGCACGGTGAACAAGTTCGAATCCGGCCGCACGGCGGGCGGCCGCCTGGGGTTCTTCCTCCCCGGCGCCCGGATCGAAGTGGGCGCTTCCTTTCAGAAGGAGCTGCAAGACGAGCGGGCCAATGCCTTTGGATTTCATTTTGCCTGGCAGCCTGCCGCGATTCCCCTCAATCTGCGTTCCGAGTACGCGCGGTCGCATGATGGCAGCGGCTACTGGATCGAGGCCGCCTACCGCCTGAGTCAGGTGCCATTCTGGCAGAAGGCAATGCGGCGCACCGAAATCGTAGGTCGCGGACAGCAATTGTTTGCCGGAGAGATCAGCGAGGATGATGCGAAAGAGTACGGTTTGCCGGATGTGAACACTCGACAGGGAGACTTTGGCTTGAACTACTACGTCCGCGATGGCCTCAAGGCGTCGGCCAGTTATAGCCGGCGCTTCAATTCTGATGGAAATGTGAATCTCTGGACCCTAGGGCTGGCATACCGTTTTGCCTTTCCTCTGGGGAGAGTCGGGGAACAATGAACACACGGGTCGCAATTCTGACAGCGGTATTGGCGCTGGTGTCGTCGGTGTACGCTGCCACCCCGCCCCGCAAGAGCGAAAATGACCGCGCTAGCATTAGCACGCCGGCGGTGCGGAGCAGTGCCGAAGCCGATGCCATGCGGATACAGGGCGAGCAGCGCTTTCACGCCAACTGCGGCCGTTGCCACACCGCTCCACAAAAGTTTCCGCCACGGATGATGGCTACCATCGTCCGCCACATGCGGGTGCGGGCCACGATCACGGATGAAGACATGCGGCTCGTACTCTTCTACATGACGCAATAGCAGAGGACAACAGGCATGACAGGCAGGGCCGGAGTCCGATTGTGCGGGGTGGTGCTGGCGGCTTTTGTGGTTTTGGGTGTCCGCGTTCTCGAGGCTCAGGTCGATCAGTCGATCGATCAGGCCCAAGTTCACGTAGTTGAGATTGTTGCCGACAAAGACAGCCGCTACAAATCTCCGGATGGGGGCAAGCTGGAGATTGCTTTGAAGGCCGGAGAGCAAGTCCTGCTGCGGGTTTCGGCGCGCAAGGCAAAATCATGGAACCGTGACGGATCGATCCACGGCTTCACGCTTCTGCGGGCTGGCGACCGGACCAAAGTGCAAGGATGGAACCTGTTATTGCGCCCCGGCCAGCAGGAATTCCAACTGACCGCTCCCTCCGAACCGGGTGAATATGTGGTGGTGTGCACGGTAATTTGCAGTGCAGATCACGAAGGCATGAACATGCGATTGCTGGTGGCGCCGTAGATTTGGAGAACTCTTGATGCGCAAGACTTTGGCAGGAGCGGGAAGCTGGTTGCTGGTGGGGGTTCTGCTGGCCCATGCCGGCGACGACAAACCGCAGACTTTTCGCGGCGAAATCGGCGATACCCAGTGCGCTCTGAACGTCCATTCCATGACGCGTTCCCACACCGAGATGTTGAAGTCCAAGAAGATGGGTGGAACCCCTGGCGCATGCGCGTCCTATTGTGTGCAATATCTGGGAGGCGATTTTGTGCTGTCGTCGAAGAACGAAGTCTATCGTCTCGACAATCAGGAAAAAGTGCGTCTGTTCGCCGGCCAGAAAGTAAAGATCACGGGCACGCTGGAATCAAAGAACAAGACAATTCATATCGTTGATATTGAGCCCGCGCAGTAAGCTTGAGCGGAATGTTCCTCAGCTGCCTTCTTTCTCGATGGGGCTTCTGGCCTTTTTCTCCGCTTCAGAAATCACGTACACGATCAAGATTCCCAACTCCGGCTCAATCGGATGGCGATATCGCGGGTGAGGAAAAACGGCGTAGTACACCGCCGGGTAGAGCAGGATCAGCCAGAAGAACAACCAGACACCAGGCCTTTGCTTGCGCAAGGCGCGGCCCAGACCCCAGAAAGCCAGTACCGACGAGGCCAGGAAGACTGAGTTCTTAACGGGAGCCAGCGCGGCGATCTCCGACAATCGTGGAACTCCGCCCCAGTAATAAATGAAGCGCTTCATACAGAGGCCCAGGAAGCGCGCGTAGTCCTCGCGAATGAAAGCCACCGCCTCGCGCTTGCGCTCCGCAACATAAGCGATCTCGCCTAGTTGGCGGTAGCGGCGCATCTGGTAAACATTTTGCGTAGGATGGAGATATTCCCTCCACGTTCCATCGGCGCCAGGGCCATTCCCGATGCGCAACTCGGCGCCGAAGTTCGAGCGCAGAGACGTCACTCCTAAAGTCCGGTGGTTCCGTGCCAGCCATGGCGCGATGCAGGTTAAAAATACCAGCCCGGACAGCACGACTCCAGTCAGTGAAGACTTGCCTCGCTGCCAGCGCCGGTACCACGCCCATAGTCCTGAGGCAGGCAGGAACGCCAGCAGGGAAGTGTTGGCCAGGACTGCGATTCCCCAGAGCAAGCCGAACTGGATCCACGGTACGAGCCCGTCTCTTTCTTCCAGGTCGAGTGTCAGCCAGAAAACGAGCGCGAGTAGCAACGCCGCCAGGCTTGTCTCCCAGACCCAGCGCGTGCACCAGTACATTACGGACGGCATCACCGCCCACAGCCAGGCCGTCCAGATCGCCAGTTTTTCGTCGAAACATCGTTTGGCGATCAGGAAAATGGGAATGCAAGTCAGCGCCGAAAACAGGCTATTGATAATCAGCAGCACCAGCGCTGAGGCGTGGGTGTAAATGCCGAACAGCTTGAAGACTCCAGCAATTAGAAAGGGATAGAGCGGTGGCTCCCAGGCGGTCGGTCCGGTGATCCCGCTGAACGGATTGCTGAAACCCTGGCCCTGCGCGAGGGAGCGTCCAATGCGGCCCATTTCCCAGCCAAAGCTGAAGTTGTCGTCAAAAGTCTTAAACTTGTAGGTGTGAGCAACAACGATCCAGCCGAAGCGCAGGGCGAATGCGACGAACACAATCCAGAAGAAAGAGGTTCGGGCCTGGCTCCACCAACGAAGGAAGGGGCCCGGAGCGGTGGTGGTAGCCAGGGGAATTCTTGTAATGGCATCAGCCATGGTTGGCGCAACAAAATTCTGAACAGTTCCATTCCATTTGTAGCTGATAAGCCGGCTACCAGCAATATCCGAGTCGGAGTGGAGTGCCCGCTGCGCTATGAGGAGGCTGTCTATGAATGAGCGTTAGACCTGAAACCTTACCGGTCGTTTCGATTGAATCAAGCGTCGGGCCCGGACTCGCTTCAAGTCCATTCTCACCCACCATACCGCGATGACGAGGAGTGGCAAGAACCACTTTATCCGGGAAAGGGCATCCGCCGTGAAACCCGGTTCCAGTACAGATTTCTCGGGGCGATAAGGATCGAAGGAAATAAAAACGGTCGACCCCGGAGCATAAGTTTGTAACCGCGGCCCCGGCCTTCTCCCGTTTCCAGTAGAACGTGTTAGCCCAGCGGTACGTGTTACCAGTGTACGTTGTGTTACCGACCACGTAAGCATAGATAATCGACGGATGATAGCGACTCCGGGGCTGGACAATCTGCGAGGTTAAAATTCTGCCCGGTGCTTTGGGCCATTTCGTGCTGGAGATGGCATGTGAGAAATCAAAGATGCCATAAAACAGAACGCCAATTGACACAAGGATCAATATGACTGGACTCCATCGGACTTCAAGAAACTCTGTGACGTAATCCATAAAAAGTGCCGTCATTGACACCCGTTTGACCCGCACCTAGACTGAATAGTTGCGGCTACAGGTTGCGGGCAAGTGGGTGCTCGTATTGTAGCGGGACGCTGGTAATCGCGACATTGAGGACACTCCATGGGCTGGCTGCAGAACAAGTTCGAAAAGAATTTCATGATCACCACCGTGGACTACGTGTTCAATTGGGCGCGTAAGTCGGCGGTCTGGCCAATGACGTTTGGACTGGCCTGTTGCGCTATCGAGATGATCGCTTCTTCGACGGCGCGCTTCGACATTGCCCGCTTCGGCTCTGAAGTCTTTCGTCCCAGCCCCCGGCAGAGTGACCTGATGATCGTCGCTGGCACAGTCACTCTGAAAATGGCGCCGGTGGTGAAGCGTATCTACGACCAGATGCCCGATCCCAAGTGGGTGATCTCGATGGGCGCATGCTCGTCGGTAGGCGGTCCATTTAATACGTATGCAGTCCTGCAGGGCGTAGACAAGATCGTCCCCACCGATGTCTACGTGATCGGCTGCCCGCCGCGTCCGGAAAATTTGTTCTATGCGCTGCTCAAGCTGCAGGACAAGATCGATCAAATGTCACTGGCCAAGCGTCCCACCGAAGTACGCCTCGATCCCCACATGGTAGAGAATTTCAAGCGCCAGGTGATGATCGCGCAGACGCTGCAACCGAAATAGTTGTCGGTCTTCAGTCGTCAGCTACGGGCCAGGTGGGGACAGTCCCCCGGCTGTCCTGGCCGAGCGCCGCTCGGCAACACGCTTTCGTAATTCAGAGAGGTCTCATGCCCAACTTCATAAAACTTGCCGCTCAATCCGATCTTCCCCCCGAGGGCGAAGCCAAAGAATTTCCCTTGGGTGACAGAGTAATATGCGTAGCCAACGTGAACGGAACTATCTCGGCCATGGACAACGTCTGCCTGCACCGAGGCGGCCCCCTGGGGCAGGGCTTGATCGAGGGAGATAAAGTGGTTTGTCCATGGCACGGCTGGCAGTGGGACCCCGGGACGGGAGAGGCGGGTCACAATCCCGGAGCTAAGGTTGCTATCTATCCCTTGAAAGTTGAAGGCGGCGACGTAATGATTGAAATGTAGGCGCGTGTGGTCGCGGGCGACCCGCCCGCGAGAGTTTAAGTCAAAGCGCGGGCGAGCCGCCCGCGACCACATTTATCCCAGGTATTTCAAGAATTTCCCCGGCCAGTTGTCGAAACCCGGAAACACCTGATCCAGCGCGTGGTTTCCCAGATGCCGGTCAACGGCTTCGCCAAGTACCCGGCGGAAGTCTGTTGTTACTGCCAGATCTCGTCCTTCATAAAGTTGCGAATGATCGAGACCGGGCCAGCGTCCGTAGACCTTGCCGCCCTTTACTGGGCCGCCCATCACGAACATGACGTTGGCGTGTCCGTGATCGGTGCCGCGATTGCCATTCTCGCGCGCCGTGCGTCCGAATTCCGACATAGTAATTACAACCGTGCTTTCTGCCAGGTCTCCGAGGTCAGTCCAGAAAGCGCCGAGAGATTGCGAGAACTCGTGCAGCACATTCGCGATCTGACCCTGTGTGCTGCCTTCGTTGACGTGATGGTCCCAGCCGCCGATGTCGGCAAACGCCACCTGCACTCCCAGGTTGGCCTTGATGAGCTGGCACAGTTGCCTCAGGCTCTCGCCAAAGCGTCCCTTGGGATAATCGGCGCCGGCTGCCGGTTTGTACTTCGCCGGATCGGCTGCCTTCAACATCTTCACCGCTTCGAAAGTTTCCTGGCCGGTGCCGTGCAAAACGGAATCTACCGAGTTTGCATACATGGCTTCAAAAGTGTTGGAGACAGGCGTCACATTCGGATTCCGGCCTCCCACACCGAACTCGCTGATGTTGTTGACCGCCAGTGCGGGTTCGGGTCCGGCAAGAATTCGAGGCAGAGAAGGCCCCAGACCAATCGCACGGAACGCCGACTTGTCGGCAGGCACGGGCAGTGAGCGCAGGGCTCGATTCAGCCAGCCATCTTCGGTGGCTTTGACGCCGGGCGTGCCAGACTCCATAAAGTCTTGAGCATCGAAGTGAGAGCGGCTCGGGTCGGGAGAGCCGGCAGCATGGAGGATCGCCAGGTGCCGCTGATTCCACAGCGGCTGGAGCGCCGACATCGAGGGATGGAGGCCGAAGAATCCGTCGAGGTCAATCACCGCGTTGCGCGGGATATTGATCGACGGCCGCATGGCGTAATAAGCCTGCTCGCCATGCGGGACCACGATATTCAGACCATCAGCCGCGCCTCGCTGGAAAATGACCACTAGCCGCTTGTTACCCGCGTCAGCTTCGACGGTGGAGTAAGCCGCGCGTGTAAGAAAAGAGGGGATCGCAGCCGTGCCCACAACCGCCAGGGCGCCATTGCGAAGAAACACTCTACGAGAAAACATTTGATGCAGCTCCTAGCCGACGACCGACGACTACATTCCTATCTTCTCTGAAACTCTGGCGATCCCAGCAACAGGCCAGCAATTTCATTTGTATTCGGCGGGCGAGATGGGTCGTCCAGTTGGCGCTGGCTGATTTTCGGATCATCCATCTGCGCGGCAATCGTGTCGTGCGTTTGTCTGGACACATTGCCCGCGAGCAAGCTGTTTTCGAGCGCTGCCAGCATGCCCTGGGAATCAGCCGGTGAGGCGCCTGCGCCAATCATTTGTTCCGGGTCCACCTGAACGCCTTTAAGCTTTCCTGCGGTCAGTGCCAGCGCGAAGTTCATGCGCCCTAGCAGGGCGGACGAGTTTACCCACGCATCGGCCTTCATCGAATAGCCCGTCGGCGGCTGCATGCCGTACAGCGGCATACCCAGGTTTTGCAGTTGGCGCGCCAGTGGCAATGAGTCACTGACCTCCGCGCCACTGGTCCGCACCGCTGAAACCACAAATTCCAGCGGAGTTTTCACTTTGGCACGATATGACTCCGGCGCCCAGAATTCCGGCGAACGGAACATGGTCTTCAGCACTTCACCAATGTCGCCGTTTTTCTTCAAGAAGGTTTGGCTCATGCGATCAACCAGCCCGGGCGGCGGATCATCGGAGACGAAGCGCATGGCCAGCTTGGTGGATATAAACTTCGCTGTGGACGGATGGTGCGCTAAGATGTGCAGCACCTCGCGGCCTTCTTTTTCGCCACCGGACTTTATGCGATGCCCCAGCACGTGCTTGTCGCCGGGCTCATGCATTCGTTCTTCGAAGACGAATCCGCCGCCCTGTCTGGGTTCCTGCAGCGTCCAACCGGTCAGGACGCGGGCTACTTCGGTGACATCCTTTTGGCTGTAGCCGCCATTCACCCCGAGCGTGTGCAGTTCCATCAGTTCCCGGCCATAGTTCTCGTTCAGACCGCTACGCTTGTTGGCCTGCTTCACGGGTGCGGGACGCCGTGGTCGAGGCGGCCGGCGCCAGTTGTAGTTGTTATTGCGCTTGGCAGCGCCGTTGGCAAAGCCCGAATTCGGCCCCACGCTTAACCAGTTGTCGAGATAGAACAGCATGGCCGGACTCTGCGCGGTCGCCACCAGCAGGTCTTCAAACTTGCCCAGAGCACGCGGACGAATGACATCGCGCTCATACCCGGTCAGCATGTAGCGGTCAGCGCCTTTTCCGATGAACACATTAAAGTGATTGAACCAGAAATCCGTCATCACCTCCTGAAGCTGGCGGTCGCTGTAGATGGCGCGCAACAGCTTGCTCTGCACCAGTTCACTGGTTACAACCTGTTGAGGATTGTTCAGCGCCATCAGAGTTTCGCGCTGCTGCGGCTTCATGCCCTCCATGAACTCGTCTCGCTTGTCGCCCTTGAGCGAGGCTCCGATCGCACGCTGGTCCTCGGGCGACATTTTGAGAATTGCCTTCATGCGCTCGTCAGGAGGAAGGTCCAGTAGGTCTTCGGCCTTAAGATCGGCGTAGAGGCGGTCTTGGCGGCGGCGCGCTTGTTCATCGTCGCTCATCGCTACGGATTTCCCAGTTCCGCCGGCGGACGAAGGATCGGCGTTCGCGGCCCCCTGCTTTTGTTCTTTTTTTTCCTGATAGCGCTCCAGTTGCGCTTCGTACACGGCACGCCTGGCGGAATCTGAAGGCATCGACTGTTTGCCTTCAGCGATGGCTTTGATCACCGCCGGCGGCGGAAAGTTCTCCACGATCTCTCGCGTGTTCATTCGCAGGGTGCGAAATTGTTCCAGGCGGGCATCGAGAGCGTGATCGTCAATCTTGTCCGGATCCAACTGTTGATCGATCCACTTGTCCACGCCCATCGCCGCTACCCGCTCTACGTCCCCCGGGCGCGGTCCGAAGGCCAGCCGGTTGAGCGCGTGCAGGGCACGTTTTTGCCCATGCATCTGGGAGGAGGCATATTCCCGCTTGTCTTTCTTGGCGATGGCGAGCTGGACGGAAACGGCCAATCCCAGCGTCAATCCCGCAAGCAGAAGCGTGATTTGTCGTCGCAAGAGATTCATGCGGGCGGCGTCCAAGCCGCCAAGTACTTGAGTATTATCAACCCGAGATTGCGGAAAAGTTGCTGCCCGGAAGGTGGCCCCCTCGTGCAATACCAGCCCCGGACGCCGCATTCGGCGCGGGTTGACCGTAGCGCCGGCGCCCCAGCGGCCCAACGGCGGACGGAAGTCTGCTGGGGAAAACAGGTTCAGGGCCAACCGAAGAAGGAGGATCAGCGGGTTTTACGCAAGGGATGCAGCTTCGGTTTCGCGCGGGCCGACGGGACGCCGGCGCTACAAGTGCAATCACGGCAATGGGTTGGCGGCTAAGTTGCTGTGTTTACTTTAATTACAATCGAAGTGATGTCGTCATGGCTGCGGTTCTTGGACGGCGAATCTTCGGGCGGCTAAGTGAAGACCGTCGGCGATTTGACGTGCTGACTCGTTGTGGTGGGCCACGATGTAATCCAGAGCAACCCGCGCGCCAAATTCCTCCCCCTCCGGGAGCGACGGACTGCATGATGCCGACGGTGAGCAGTTCCCGGTGCTCCAGCTGGCGGACGAAAAACAGCTGTCAGTGAATTCTTCTCCGTGGCTGGCGCGCAACCGGGGAAAGCGTTCCGCTGGGACCACTGTGACTTGATCGCTAAGGCACCAGCCAAAGACTGTAGTCCGTTCTGGCGTAATTGGGACGCCGGTTCCCGGATCCAATATTCGTTGTGCTGCGGGATTAGATAAGAGTCTGCCTTCGAGGTCAGCGACCATCACTCTCATTGGGAAGGGACTCGAAAATTCACCTGGAGGATTTCGGCTTGGCGCCTGACCATTTTTTGTTCCAACTGCGTCCCAGCAATTTCGGCAGGACGAAGGTCGAGGCGCGAAAGTAACCTGGGAATTCTCCTCCGGCCTCGCGCAACGAAGAGGTGATCGAAACTCTAGGTCAAGTAGAGGCGGCCGTGCGTGACTTTGTGTTGCAGGGTAGCGGCAAGTTGATCGATGTCCCCGGCCGCGATGTTCACGGCCATGCGATCCTGGAGAAATGGGGTGCGATTGCTGCCGACAGAATCGCGACGGATTTGCAGCAGCAGCCCATGTACTGCGTTGGGATCAAATTTCAGCGGCGAAAGACGAACGATCTCACTCAGAGTGTTGCCGACCGATAGCGGCTCGCGATAAGGCCGCTCGCTGGTCATGGCGTCGAAAGTGTCAGCCAAGCCAATGATACGAACCGGCAGGGCGACCTCCTCCATCACCAACCCGTCCGGATATCCCGACCCGTCGCCGCGCTCATGATGGGAGCGGACGATTTCAGGAATGCGCGGCCAGGGGAACTCAACCCCGCTGACGATCTGATGTCCAACCACCGTGTGGTCCGCCATCTCGCGGAATTCTTCAGCGTCGAGAGACGTGGGCTTCCCGAACAGACGCTTGTCTACCGCGACTTTGCCGATGTCGTGCAGATAGCCCGCTGAACGGAGAGCGGCGATATCGTTGGGTTCCATCCCCATGGCTTCTCCGATGGCGGAGGCATAGCGACCTACTCGTAAGGAGTGGCCGTGAATGTTTACATGCTTCACATCAATCGCGGTGGCAAAGGCTTCGAGTGCGGTGTCATAAAAGCCGTGGAGAGATGCCATCAGACGAAGGTTGTCAGAAACACGCTGTGCCAGGGTCTGCGACAGCACGTGATTCTGGATGGCGATCGCCACGTAGTTGCACAGCAGATCGAGGGCTCCCAATTCTTCGTCGTCGAACAGGGCATCGCCTTCGCGGCGACCCAGTGCGACTATGCCGACAAGTTTGCCGTTAACTTTCAGCGGGGCGATGCACTTGAACAGTTCAGGCGCGACATTCCCGTTCGAGCTTAGGAAAATTTCGTACGAGCCGGGATTCAGCACGACTGGCCCGCGCGCCGAAGTGAGCGCATGGACGTGCTTCGGCAGCAAGGGCATGACTGCGGGCTCAGGCATTAACGCGAAGCCTTCGGAAGCGACAGAGCAGAGCATGGAAGGCTTGTCGCTGAAAGTGAAGAGCACAGCTTCGCGCGCTCCGCCAGCCTGGAGCAGCGCCGAGACCATGGCCCGCGCAGTCTGCGGAAACTCGCGCTCCGCCGTCATCTCGGGTCCGAGATCAGACAGAGCTTCCACAGTTCGCAGCAGCCGCCGCAAATTGTTTTTCTGCACAGCCACGCACGGATGCGGGCAAAGACCAGAGCAGAAAAAGAGTAACATGCGGCGAAACAGCGGGATACGGAGCTTGTTGGTTAGTTTGGTGCTGCGAAAACAGCGGTCAGCTTTCAGCCTTCAGCTGTCAGCTAAAAAACCCTGTTATCCCGACCGGAACGAGGCGAAGTGGAGGGGCCCTGTGTTCCCGACAAGTCTCTCCCAACTTCTCACGCCGGATATTAGAAATGCGTCTGCAATTCGGAGAACCTCTCCACTACCAGCAACTGCCGTGGCGGTTCTGCCGACTCTACTTCCTCATGCTCCAGCACCCATGTAGCCCCATGTGGAACGAACACGGCATTCAACCCCGCAGCCAGAGCCGGATTGATATCCGACTTAGGGCTGTTGCCGATCATCCAGGTGGCGTCAGGAAGTAGTTCGTACTTGGAAATCACCGAACGGTAGGTGGGGACATCCTTTTCCGAGACAATTTCAATCGCAACGAAATATTCTTTCAACCCTGAGCGTTCGACCTTGCCGGTCTGCTCCGGCACGGCGCCCTTGGTCATCAGGATCAGGTGATGGCGCTCCGACAAATACTGCAACGTCTCCGTCACGCCGGACAGAAGTTCCACGGGGTGGCCTGCGATGGTATGGGCGAATCCATTGATGGTCTCGTGCAGGGCGGGAGTAAGCGGTTCGACCGCCAGGCGCTCGAAGGTCTGGATCAAAGAATGGGCAAAGCTGTGCAACCCGTAGCCGTGAGTCACGATGGACTCGCGCTCCACCTGGTTCAGCACTTCACGCACTTGCCCGGGAGTGTACTCGTGGTGATTCAGAAACGAGATGAAGTTGGCGATGGCGCGTTCAAAGTAGATGTTATTTTCCCAAAGCGTATCGTCGGCATCGACCAGAAGCGTCTGTGCACCATTTGAACGTGACTCAGCAGGCATATCGCCAACATGATAGCGGGGAAGAAGAAACTTGGCGAGGTTCCTTTGCGAACTTTGCGGAATCTTTTGCGGCCTCTGCGGTTAAAGCTATTGGCTGCAAAGCGGTCAACGGCGCAAAGCGGAGCCCTGTTTGCTAAAATCAAATCGATGATCAAAGAGGGTTTGTTCCTTCCCCTGCTATCTATCGCTCTGATGATATCCCCAACTTCTGCCCAGAAAGCAAAGAAGCCCGCAACCATGACGGGGTCCGCGGCCAAGGGCGCGGCCGCCGGCGGCATGCAAGTGGCTCCGGATCTGGTGCAGCGGCTGGCAAAGTATCGCCGCGTTGATATGCCATTTCACTCCGCCGGACTCACTGAGCGCGAGAAGAAACTGGTGGAGAAGTTGGTCGACGCTTCACGCTACCTGGAGGATATCTACTGGCGGCAGATCGATCCCGAGGCGTTGACGCTCTACCAGTCGCTGGCAACCAGCAAGAACCCGAAGGACCAGCAACTGCGTCACTATCTGTGGATCAATGGCTCGCGCTTCGATCTGATCGAGGAGAACCGGCCCTTTGTGGGCATCACACCCATGCCACCGGGCCGCGGCTTTTATCCCGAAGGCCTGACCATTAAACAGATCGAGCAGTACGTGCATGACCATCCCGACAAAAGAGATGAGATTTACAGCACCACCACGGTGGTGCGCTGGCACGGGGACCGCCTCGAAGGAGTCCCTTATCACCTCGCCTACCGTGCGTTCCTGGAGCCGGCCGCCAGTGATTTACGTGAAGCTGCGGGCTTGAGTGACGATCCGGCGTTCGCGAATTTTCTCCGTTTGCGCGCTGATGCTCTGCTGAGCGACGACTACTTTAAGAGTGATTTGGCGTGGGTCGATTTGAAGGATCCGAAATTCGATGTGATCTTTGCTCCCTACGAGACGTACGACGACGGTCTTCTGGGTGTAAAAGGCTCCTACGGCGCAGCGGTACTGGTTCGCAACGAACCGGACAGCCAGAAGCTGGCGATGTTTCAGAAATATGTTGCCGACGTACAGGATGCATTGCCCCTGGCCCCGGACGATCGGCCCTCAAAGCACGGTTTGCAAACGCCGATGGAGGTCATGGACGCGCCTTATCGCGTTGGTGACTTGCGCCATGGCTACCAGGCTGTAGCCGATAACCTGCCAAACGATCCTCGAGTCCATGAGCAGAAGGGAAGCAAGAAGATTTTCTTCAAGAACTTTATGGATGCGCGGGTCAACTACGTGATTCTTCCGCTGGCGCAGTACATGATGCCGCCGGAACAGGCGGCCAAGGCTTCGGCTGAAGCGTATCTGCTGTTCACCATCATGCACGAGATGGCGCACGGGCTGGGACCGGCCTACGCGCGCTCTTCCGCCGGCAAGACGTCGATTCGTGAATCGATCGGCCCCGCCTACAGCGGTCTCGAAGAAGCGAAAGCCGATGTGGTCGGCATGTTCGGTTTGAAGTGGCTGGTGGACCACGAAGTATTGCCCAAGGAGAAGCTGGAAGAGTATTACGTTTCTTACGTCGCGGGAATCTTCCGCACCGTCCGCTTCGGCACCGCAGAAGCCCACGGTCAGGCACAGATGATGGAGTTCAATTATCTTTCGGAGCGGGGAGGGGTCAAGCGGCAACCCTCAGGAATGTATGCCATTGACTATGCCGCCATGCCGGGAGTGCTCGCCGACTTGGCCAAAGAACTTCTCGAAATCGAAGCCACCGGTAATCGTGAGCGCGCAGAGAGTTGGTTCAAGAAGTACGATGCAATGCCTTCGGAACTGCACGTGTCGCTGAAGGCGGCGTCAAAAGTGCCGGTGGATGTGGATCCGGTGTTTTCGTTCCCAGAGAAAATCAAGTAAATCGCTGCTAGGTTCTGGCTCCTAGCTCCTAGCCAAGCCAATTGTTGATAAG
>Ga0137403_10002817_pt1 | contig 21072 bp, 16 predicted proteins | sample CZOMad2_1_16fung_FD_122057 | JGI IMG/M metagenome (GOLD analysis project Ga0137403, IMG submission 122057) | Vadose zone soil fungal communities from Angelo Coast Range Reserve, California, USA - CZOMad2_1_16fungal (Hybrid Assembly) | ecosystem: Environmental > Terrestrial > Soil > Vadose zone...
AACCTCAAGAAGTACTTCCCGATCCGCGGCGGTCTCTTCTCGCGCGAGGTGGCGCGGGTCCACGCGGTGGATGACGTGTCGTTCGAGGTCATGCCCGGCGAGACGCTCGGGCTCGTGGGCGAGTCGGGCTGCGGCAAGTCCACCACCGGCCGCTCGATCCTGCGTCTGATCGAGCCGACCTCCGGCGAGGTCTCGTTCGAGGGCAAGAACGTCACCACGCTGGACAAGCGCTCGCTGCGCGCGCTCCGCAAGGAGATGCAGATCATCTTCCAGGACCCGTACGCGTCGCTGAATCCGCGGATGACGGTCGGGTCGATCATCGGCGAAGCGCTCGTGATCCACAAGCTGGCGCCGAACCGGAAGGCGCGCGAGGAGCGCGTCGTGCAGCTGCTGGAGACGGTCGGCCTGTCCTCAGAGCACCTGCGCCGCTACCCGCACGAGTTCTCGGGCGGCCAGCGCCAGCGCATCGGCATCGCGCGCGCGCTGGCCGTGAGTCCGAAGCTGATCATCGCCGACGAGCCGGTGTCCGCGCTGGACGTCTCGATCCAGGCGCAGATCATCAACCTGCTCGAGGATCTCCAGGCGAAGTTCGGCCTCACTTACATCTTCATCGCCCACGACCTCTCGGTGGTCGAGCACATCAGCACGCGCGTGGCCGTGATGTACCTCGGCAAGATCGTCGAGATCGCGCTGGCCAAGGAGCTCTACACCAACCCCAAGCATCCCTACACGGAAGCGCTGCTCTCGGCGGTGCCGATCCCCGACCCGACCATGAAGCGCAAGCGCATCCTCCTCGAGGGCGACGTGCCGAGCCCGATCAACCCGCCCTCGGGCTGCCGCTTCCACACACGGTGCAGCCTCCGGGTGCCGTCGTGCTCGCAGAACGAGCAGGTGCTCAAGCAGATCAGCCCGAACCATTGGGTGGCCTGCCAGGTGCGCACCGGCGTCGCCACCGGCTGAGGCGAAACGCTGCCCAAGGTCCGCGTCCGCGACATCGAGATGTTCTACGTCGAGGCGGGCACCGGCGACCCGCTCGTCCTCGTCATGGGCTTCGGCGGCGACCACCTCGCGTGGGGCCTGCAGATCCCCGCCTTCGCCGCGAAGTATCGCGTCATCGCCTTCGACAATCGCGGCGTCGGCCAGTCCGACGCGCCCGACGCGCCCTACACCACGCCGATGATGGCCGACGACACCGTCGGCCTCATGGACGCGCTCGGCATCGCGCACGCGCACGTCTGCGGCGTCTCGATGGGCGGAATGATCGCCCAGGAGATCGCCCTGCGGCATCCCGCGCGCGTGCGCACCCTGCAGCTGCACGCGACGCTGGCGCGGCCGGACGCCTACATGCACGCGCTGTCCGCGTCCTGGGGCGAGCTGCGCCCCAAGCTCGGGCGCGAGGAGTGGCTGCGGATGCTCGCGCTGTGGCTGTTCGCGCCCGTCACCTACGCCGAGCGCCCCGAGTTCGTCGAGCTGGTGCTGCAGAACGCGCTGGCCAATCCGTTCCCGCAGTCGCTCACCGGCTTCGTGCACCAGGGCGAGGCCGTGCGCGCGCACGACACGCTGGAGCGGCTCGGCGACATCCGCTGCCCGACGCTGGTGACCGTCGCCGAGCACGACGTGCTCGTCCCGCCGCGTTTCTCGCACGCGATCGCCCAGCGCGTCCCCGGCGCCGAGCTCAAGACGATCGCCGACGCGGGCCACGCGTACATGTGGGAGAAGCCGGAGGCGTTCGACGCGATGTGCCTCGAGTTCCTCGCGCGTCGCGGCTGAGGCGCGCGTCTCGCGTCACGAATATTTCTTGAAAGTTCTTCCGCGCCGTCGCGCGCGCTCACGCGCTGTCGCATCGGTCCGACCGAGGGCACTCCACGCGACGCGCGCTTGTCGGACACCGCGTGCCGCGTATCGATGGCGCTCGCCTTGCACGCCTCCTCGCGGTTTCGCGGCGGGAGCCGCTGAGGAGGAGGGGCACATGCAGGGACCGGATCGTCTGATGGAGTTGTGTCGCGGGGGCCGCATGCGCTGGACCGGTGAGGGATGGCTCGCCGAGCCCGACGAGGTCGTGGACGCGCTGGCGCGCGAGGGGTTTCAGGAGTGCAAGCGCGAGGTCGCGCGCAATCCGACGAGTCACGCGCCGTCAGGCGGGGTCTGGCAAGGAATGAACGCGCAGACGGGCGCGGTGGCCTCGGCGGTGTGGGTGCGCGGCGACGATCGCTCGCTGGTCTTCATCGAGATCGACGGCCACCGGTTGGACGCGAGCTAGCGCGAGCTCAGCCGATCGCGGGAAGTCAGGCGATCGACGAGCGACCGGTAATCGAGGAGCGTCACGGCTACGCCGGGACGCTCCGAGCGTTGGGGGGTTTGGGGGGCCATTTCGGGGCCCCCCATCTAATTAGTTCCTCAATCCCATAGGTAGGCGCGCGGGTTCACCGCGTGGCCTTTGACCAGGATCTCGTAGTGCAGATGCGGGCCCGAGGAGCGCCCCGTGTTGCCGGTGTACGCGAGGAGCGTGCCGCGCTCGACCTTCTGACCGGGCTTCACGCTGACCTGCGCCAGGTGGCCGTACAGGCTCTTGATCTCCTGGCCGTGGTCGACGATCACCGTGGTGCCATACTCCGGCGCCGTCCCCGCGAAGACCACCGTGCCCGCCGCCGGCGCCTGCACCGCCGTGCCACGGTTCGCGCCGATGTCCATGCCGGCGTGAAACTCCGGCGACTTCGTCCACGGCGACAGGCGCGTGCCGAACTCCGAGTTCACCGAGCCGCGCACGGGCCACCGCGAGGGCAGCGCGGCGAGCGCCTTGCCCGCGCGTGTCATGAGGCGGTCGAGCGCGCGGAGGTTCTCGCCCTCCTGCATGATCGTCTCGGTCAGGCGGTTCAGCTCGTCGCTCGCCGAGATCCCCGCCGCCGGCCGCTCGGGCGTCGTGGTGGCACCGCCGATGCCGCGATCGCGGCCGGCGCGGCCGACTTCGGGCCCGAACGGCTCCTGGATGCGCGCGTGCATCTCGCGCCACGCGCCGACTTCCTTGCGGAGGTCGGCGACGCGGCGGTTGAAGTCGTCGATGGTCTTGCGCTGCTCGGCGATCTGGGCGGCGAAGGTGACGGACTCGCGAGTGAGCTGCCGGAGCTGGAGCCAGTCACCAACCAGGGCGCCCATGACGGACACGGCGGCGGCAAGCGCGACGAACCCGGCGACGGCAAGGGGGCGGGCGAAATTGAATCGCACCACCCTGACCCCGTCTCCGCGCACGACCAGCAGGCTGAACTGACGAAGGCGACGGTTCACGCTGCGGCGTCTCCCCCCTGGGCATGCCGCACGGCCCGGCCCCAACCCGCGGTACAGCCAGCCGTGCTGCACCCCGAGTTTTGCGGGTTCTAGCATCGCGCCGGGGACGCTGTCAATCCGCGTTTCCGTCGCGTCCAAGCAGTCACTCGCCTCACTCATGCCGCGCCCTGTTGCGCAAGCGACGTGCCGAAGTCGCCCTACGTAGAATCAAGCACTTCGACGCACCCGCACCTCACTCGCCGGGACAGTCCGACACGGCGTCCGTCACAAAACGTCCGCAGCGTGACGACAGGCTGACCCGACACGGGGCGTAAGTGCGCGTCGTGGCTCCATTCGTTGACACTCTGCGTAACGCTTCGGTATCATCGCGGGACAGCCGTAGACGTTGTGCGAAGCGTCGCGGCGGGCCGAGTTGGCGCAGGTACCCGCGCCGCGACGCGAGCCTGTGGGGGAGCCGCGCGATGGACGAGTTCTACCGGATCAAGCGCCTGCCGCCGTACGTCTTTGCGATCGTCAACGATCTGAAGACGAAGGCGCGCGCCCGGGGCGAGGACGTCATCGACCTCGGCATGGGCAACCCCGACATGCCGACGCCCAAGCACATCGTCGACAAGCTCGTCGAGGCCGCGAAGAATCCGAAGAACCATCGCTACTCGGCCTCGCGCGGCATCACGCGGCTGCGCAAGGCGATGGCGACGTGGTACCGCGACCGTTACGCGGTCGAGGTGGATCCGGATTCCGAGGTCATCGCCACCATCGGCGCCAAGGAAGGCATGGCGCACCTGGCCCTGGCCGTGCTCCAGCCAGGCGATGGCGCGCTCGTGCCGAATCCGACCTATCCGATCCACTCCTACTCGGTCGTCATCGCCGACGGGGATCTACGCTCGGTGCCGCTCACGCCCGACGACGACTTCTTCGGGCGCTTGCAGGAGACGGCGAAGCTCGCCTGGCCCAAGGCCAAGCTCCTGATCCTGTCGTTCCCCCACAATCCGACGACGATGTGTGTCGAGCGCGACTTCTTCGTGAAGGTCGTGGACTTCGCGCGCGAGCACCGGCTGATGGTGGTCCACGACTTCGCCTACGCCGACTTCACGTTCGACGGCTACAAGCCGCCGTCCTTCCTGTCGGTGCCCGGGGCGAAGGACGTCGGCGTCGAGATCTTCTCGCTCTCGAAGTCGTACAACATGCCGGGCTGGCGGATGGGGTTCGTCTGCGGCAACGCGCGCATGATCGCCGCGCTGGCGCGCATCAAGTCCTACCTCGACTACGGCGCCTTTCAGCCGATCCAGATCGCGAGCATCATCGCGCTCGAGGGTGATCAGAAGGTGGTCGACGAGATCGTCGAGGTGCATCGCAAGCGCCGCGACGTTCTGGTGGACGGCCTGAACAAGCTCGGCTGGCAGGTCCCCAAGCCCAAGGGCACGATGTTCGTGTGGGCGCCCATCCCCGAGCCGTTTCGCGCCATGGGCTCCCTGGAGTTCGCCAAGCTCTGCATCCAGGAAGCGAAGGTCGCGGTATCGCCGGGCATCGGGTTCGGCGAGTACGGCGAAGGCTACGTGCGCTTCGCGCTCGTCGAGAACGAACAGCGGATCAAACAGGCGCTGCGCGGCCTCAAGCACGTCCACCGCTGAGCGGCCACCCGTGACGTCCGTCGGCGAGGTTCGCATCGGCCTGCTGGGCCTCGGCACTGTCGGCGCCGGCGTCGTCAAGATCCTCCAGTCGCAGCGCGCGATGCTCGAGGAGCGCGCGGGCTGCCGGCTCACGCTGGCCGCCGTCGCCGACACCGACCTCACCCGCGCGCGCGAGGGCCTCGATCTGCGCGCGCTGCCGATGACCAACGACGCCGCGCGGGTGCTCGGCGACCCCGGCGTGCACGTCGTCATCGAGCTCGTGGGCGGCCTCGAGCCCGCGCGCACCTTCATCCTGCGCGCGCTGGCCGCGCGTCAGCACGTCGTCACCGCCAACAAGGCGCTGCTCGCGCATCACGGCGCCGAGCTGTACGAGGAAGCGCGCCGACGCGGGGTGACCCTCGCGTTCGAGGCGGCGGTGGCCGGCGGCATCCCGCTCATCCGCGCCGTCAAGGAAGGCCTCGTCGCCAACCGCGTCCTCTCGCTGGCCGGCATCGTCAACGGCACGTGCAACTACATCCTGTCGAAGATGACCGACGAGGGGATCGACTTCTCGCTCGTGCTGAAGGAGGCGCAGGCCCAGGGCTACGCGGAGGCGGACCCGACGCTCGACATCGAGGGCATGGACTCCGCCCACAAGCTGCAGATCCTGGTCTCGCTCGCCTTCCGCACCTTCATCGACCTGAAGGACATCCACACCGAGGGCATCACGCGCGTCACCGCCGCCGACATCGCCTACGCGCGCGAGCTGGGCTACCGCATCAAGCTGCTCGCGATCGCCAAGGCCGTGGAGGGCGGCGTGGAGGTGCGGGTCCACCCCACGATGATTCACGCCGCCTCGCCGCTGGCCGCGGTCTCCGGCGTGTTCAACGCCGTCTTCATCACGGGCGACGCCGTCGGCGACCTCATGTTCTACGGCCGCGGCGCGGGCCAGATGCCGACGGCCTCCGCGGTGTGGTCCGACGCGCTCGAGATCGCGCGCCGCATCGCCCACGGCATCCCGGCGCTGGCGCTCGAGCTGCCCTCGGTCGGGCCGGCCGCGCTGCCGCTCAGGCCGATGGAGACGATCCGCTGCTGCTATTACCTGCGCGTGATGGCCCAGGACAAGCCCGGCGTGCTCTCGCGCGTCGCGGGCATCCTCGGTGAGAACGACATCTCCATCGCGAACGTGATCCAGAAGGGCCGCGGCACGCGCGAGGCGGTGCCGGTGGTGATCGTGACCCACGAGGCGCGGGAGCGCGACATGCGCGCGGCGCTGGCGAAGATCGACCGGCTGCGCGACGTGGCGGGCGCCACGACGATGATCCGGGTGGAAGGCGGCCCCGCGTGAGCTCATCGAAGGGGGGCTCCGCCCCCCTCCGAGCCGCCCCCCGGGATTGCGCCGGCGAAGCCGGCGCTCGAAAGGCGTCCATGACGGCGTGGCCCGGAGTCATCGAGCGTTACCGACGGTACCTGCCCGTCAGCGACAAGACGCCGGTCGTCACGCTGCTCGAGGGCAACACCCCGCTCGTGCCGGCGCCGCGGCTGGCCGAGGCGACCGATCCGAGCCTCGCCATCTTCCTCAAATGCGAGGGCTTCAACCCGACGGGCTCCTTCAAGGACCGCGGCATGACGATGGCGATGTCGAAGGCCGTCGAGGCCGGCTCGCGCGCCGTCATCTGCGCCTCCACCGGCAACACGTCGGCCTCGGCGGCCGCCTTCGCGGCGCGCGCCGGGCTCCGCGCGTTCGTGATGGTCCCGCGCGGCTCCGTCGCGCTCGGCAAGCTCTCGCAGGCGGCGATCCACGGCGCCAAGGTGCTCATGGTGGAAGGCAACTTCGACCAGGCCCTCGACATCGTGCGGCGCATCGCGGAGAGGCACCCGGTCACGCTCGTGAACTCCGTGAACCCGTTCCGCCTCGAGGGCCAGAAGACCGGGGCCTTCGAGGTCGTGGACCAGCTCGGCCGCGCCCCCGACTACCACCTGATCCCCGTCGGCAACGCCGGCAACATCACCGCCTACTGGCGCGGCTACCGCGAGTACCACCGCGACGGCAAGATGGGCAGCCTGCCGCGCATGGTCGGCTTCCAGGCCGCGGGCGCGGCGCCGATCTACGAGAACCGCGTGATCGAGGAGCCGCGCACGGTGGCGACGGCGATCAAGATCGGCAACCCCGCGTCGTGGGGGCCGGCGCTCGAGGCGATGAAGGACAGCCGGGGCTGGGTGGACGTCGTCACCGACGAGGAGATCCTGCGCGCCTACCGCATGCTGGCCCGCGAGGAAGGCATCTTCATGGAGCCCGCCTCGGCGGCGACGGTGGCCGGCCTCGTCAAGATCGTGAAGGCCGGCCGCATCGAGCCGGGCAGCACGCTCGTGCTGACGCTGACCGGCCACGGCCTCAAGGACCCGGACACTGCGCTCGAGTCCGCAACGCGCCCGACGTCCGTCCCCGCCTCCCTCGACGCCGTCCTGGCGCAGCTCGGCCTCTGAGCCACCGGCTCCGCGTCCTCCTCGGCGTCGCGCTCAGCGCCGGGCTCTTCGCGTTCCTCCTCATGAGTGTCGACCTGCGTGAGCTCGGCCGGGAGCTCGCGCGCACCAACTGGTCGTGGGTGGCCGCCGCCATCGTGATCGGCCTCGCGGGCGTCTACGCGCGCGCCTTCCGCTGGCGGTGGCTGTTCCCGCCCGGCCTCGAGCCCCCCGGCATCGCCGCCGCCACGATGATCGGCTACATGGCGAACAACGTGCTGCCGCTGCGCGCGGGCGAAGTCGTGCGCATCTACGTGCTGGCGCGCAAGCTGCGGGAGTCCGGCGGCGCGACCCGCGCGGAGGCCTTCTGGCTCGTGACCTCCACCCTCGTGGTCGAGCGGGTGCTCGACAGCCTCGCCATCGTCGCGATGCTGGCCGTCCTCGTGCTGACGATTCCCGTCCCGCGGGTCGTCGAGTGGGGCGCCGGGATCCTGTTCGTCGTCGACGTCGTCGGCGTCTCGGTCCTCATTGCGGTCGCGCGGGCCCCCGACACGTGCCGCCGCGTGCTGCTTCGCCTCACGCGACGCTGGCCGCGCGCCGCGCGCCTGTCGGTGGCGATCTTCGAGACAGGGCTGCGCGGGCTCGACGGCATCCGCACGCCGGCCCACATGCCCCGCATCGCGGCCTGGACGCTCGCCGTGTGGGTGCTGCCGGCGAGCGCGGCATGGGCGATGCTGTGCGCCGTCCACCTCGACCTGCCGTTCATGGCGGGCTGGGCGGTGCTCGCGTTCGTCGGCGTCGGCATCAGCGTGCCGTCGGCGCCGGGGTACGTCGGCGTCTTCCACGCGGCGGCCGCCGCCGCGCTGGCCGTCTACGGTGTGACGCGCGAGGTCGCCGTCGCCTACGCGCTGCTCTACCACGCGAGCGCGGTGGTGCCCATCACGCTCGCCGGCTGGCTGTACCTCCTGCGCGAGCACGTCTCGCTCGGCGAGGCGCGCCGCGCGCCGACCGCGGCGTGAGGCGCGGCGCGCCCTTGCCTGAGCGCGCGCGGCTCATGTAGATTGCAGAGGCGATGGCGCTGATCGTGCAGAAGTACGGCGGCTCGTCGGTCGCCGACGCGGAGAAGATCAAGAACGTCGCGCGGCGCGTGGCCGAGAGCGCGTCCCACCACCAGCTCGTCGTCGTCGTCTCCGCGATGGGCAAGACCACCGACGGTCTCGTCGGCCTCGCCGGCCAGATCACGCGCACGCCGGAGCCGCGCGAGATGGACATGCTGCTCGCCACCGGCGAGCAGGTGACCATCGCGCTGCTCGCCATGGCCCTGCACACCCTCGGGCTCAAGGCGCGCTCCCTGACGGGGCCCCAGGTCGGCATGCGCACCGACCGCGCCCACACCAAGGCGCGCATCACGCGGATCACGCCGGAGCGCGCCCGGGCGGCGCTGGAGGCGGGCGAGATCGTGATCGTGGCCGGCTTCCAGGGCCTGTCGGACGCCGACGAGGTCACCACGCTCGGACGCGGCGGCTCCGACCTCACCGCGGTGGCGCTGGCGGCCGCCCTGAAGGCCGACGTCTGCGAGATCTACACGGACGTCGACGGCGTGTACACGGCCGACCCGAACATCGTCCCCGACGCGCGTAAATTGCCGCGCGTGGCCTACGACGAGATGCTCGAGATGGCGAGCCTCGGCGCCAAGGTCCTCCAGGCGCGCTCGGTGGAGTTCGCCAAGAAGTACGGGGTGGCCGTGCACGTACGCTCGACGTTCAAGCCCGACCCCGGGACGCTCGTGACGAGGGAGGAGAGCGGGATGGAAGAGGTCGTCGTCACCGGCATCACCCACGACCGGAGCCAGTCGAAGATCTCGCTGCTCCGGGTGCCCGATCGGCCGGGCATCGCGGCCCAGGTCTTCGGCGCGGTGGCGACCAAGAACGTCGTGGTGGACATGATCGTGCAGAACATCAGCCGCGACGGCTTCACCGACATCTCGTTCACCGTCCCGCGCGGCGACCACGTGCGCGCGCAGACGGCGCTGGAGGAGATCGGCCGCACGGTGGGCGCCGAGAAGGTCCTGCACGACGAGCGCGTGGCGAAGGTATCCATCGTCGGCGTCGGCATGCGCAGCCACTCCGGCGTCGCCGCGCGCATGTTCGCGGCGCTGTCCAAGGAAGGCATCAACATCCAGATGATCTCGACGTCCGAGATCGCGGTGTCCTGCGTGATCGAGGACAAGTACGCGGAGCTGGCCGTGCGGGCTCTGCACGACACGTTCGAGCTCGGCGGCGACCGCTGACTCACCGACCGTCGGGCGCGAACGCGCCCCGACGGCACAGAGGAGATTGATCATGGCCGGCACCGGGAAAGCCGCGGTCTTCTTCGGGCCGGGCAAGCCGTTCGAGATCCGCGAGGTTCCGCTGCCCGAGATCGAGCCCGACGCCGTCCTCGTCAAGGTCTCGCTCGCCAACGTCTGCGGCTCCGACCTGCACTTCTGGCGCGGCGACGCGCCGCTGCGGCTGCCGGAGGACGGCTGGATCTTCGGCCACGAGATGACGGGCCGCGTGGCGACGCTGGGCCGAAACGTGAAGACCGACTCGCTGGGCCGCCCGCTGCGCGAGGGCGACCGCGTCGCGTACACCTACTTCTATCCGTGCGGCCGTTGCTACGTCTGCCTCAACAAGCAGCCGGCGGCGTGTCCGGCCAGGATCGAGCGGCCGCGCGGGCCCTCCGAGTTCCCGCACTTCCACGGCGCCTTCGCCGAGTACTACTATCTGCGCCCCGGCGGCGCCCTGTTCGGCGTGCCCGACGCGCTCAGCGACGAGCTGGTCTCGCCGGTGAACTGCGCTCTGTCGCAGGTGATCTTCGGTCTGCAGGAGGCCGGGCTCCAGTTCGGCGGCAGCGTGGTGATCCAGGGCGCGGGCGGGCTCGGCGTTCAGGCGGCGGCGGTGGCGAAAGACATGGGCGCGGCGTCGGTGATCGTCGTCGACCAGCTGCCCGGGCGCCTGGAGCTGGCCAAGGCCTTCGGCGCCGACCACGTGATCAACGTGAAGGAGGTCGCCGAGCGCAAGGAGCGCGTCGCGCTCGTGCGCAAGTGGACGGGCGGCATGGGCGCCGACGTCGCGTGCGACTTCGTCGGCTTCCCCCAGGTCATCCCCGAGGGCATCGAGATGCTCCGGCCGGGCGGCGCCTATCTCGAGATCGGCACCATCAGCCGCGGCGCCAAGGTCGAGCTCGAGCCGGCCACGCTCGTGTGGGGGGCCAAGAAGATCGTCGGCGTCATCATGTACGACGCCGCGGTGATCCCGCGCGCGCTCGATTTCCTCGTGCGCAACCGGACGCGGTTCCCGTTCGACCGGCTGATCTCGCACAAGTACCCCCTGGAGCAGATCAACCAGGCCTTCTCCGAATCGGAGTGGCACAACCGGGAGACGACGAAGATCAGCCGCGCCGCCCTCGTGCCCTGACCGGGCGGCCGCGCGCTGCAACGGCGTGCGCAGACTGGGCACGGCCGGTGCGGTCGCGAGGCCCGTGCGACACGCCGGGGCCCCGCGTCGATCGGCCTCGCCGCCCCGTAGTCTCGCCACACAACACTCGCACGCTTTTACAATCGCGCGTGTCGTGGTGGCATGCCGTGGCACGTGGCTTGCGGCGTCCCCTCCGGAATATGCGCATGGGTGACGGCGAGGAACACGACCACGGAGTCATGGAGGCGGCCGAGCGGCGGTTCCGCGATCTCGTGCACGGCGTCGACGCCATCGTCTGGGAAGCCGACGCCGCGAGCCTCGCCTGCACCTTCGTCAGCCAGCGCGCCGAGGAGCTACTCGGCTATCCGATCGAGCGCTGGCTCGGCGCCACGGACTTCTGGGGCGAGATCGTGGACGCGCGCGATCGGGAGCGCGTGCTGGCGCGCTACGGCGAGGCTCTGACAGCCGAGCGGCCGCTCGAGCACGAGTTCCGCGTCACCACCGCCGACGGCCGCAAGATCTGGCTGCGCGACCGCGTTCATCCCGCCGACCACGGCCGCCTGCGCGGCCTCATGATCGACGTCACCGAGCACAAGCGCCTGGAGCACGAGCGCGACGAGCTGCTGCTGCGCGCGCAGATCGCGCGCAACGAGATGGAGTCGGCCGCCGAGATGGTCCAGCGGCTGGAGACGATCACCGAAGCCGCGCTGAGCGACCTCTCGGAGGAGCACCTCCTGCGCCGCGTGCTGGAGCGCATCCGCGACGTGCTCGAGGCCGACACCACGCTCATCCTGCTCCCCACCGAGGACGGCGAGCACCTGATCGTGGTGGACGCGGTGGGGCTCGAGCCCGGGGGCGACGCGCGGGTGCCGATGGCCGACAGCCTGAGCGGCCGCATCGCGACGACTCGCCGCGCGCTCCTGGTGGAGAACGCCGCCCGCTCCGACGTGGACGTGCCCGCGCTCTGGCGCGCGCGGGTGCGCTCGCTCGTCGGCGTTCCGCTCTCGGTCGACGGCCACGTCGTCGGGGTGATGCACGCCGCGCGCATCGCGCGCCGCCGTTTCAGCGCCGACGACGCGCGCCTGCTCCAGCTGGTCGGTGACCGCCTCGGCATCGCCATCCGCAACTCCCGGCTCTACGAGGCCGAGCGGCGCGCACGGCTGGCCCTGGAGGCCGCCGCGCGGCGCGCCGCGTTCCTCGCGGATGCCGTGACCGCGCTCGCCGCCGCGCCCGACCCCACCGACGGCCTCGCGGACCTCGCGCGTCTCGCGGTGCCGCTGCTCGCCGACTGGTGCGCCGTCGACCTCCGGGAGCCCGACGGCGGATTCCGCCGAGTGGCGGTCGTCCATCGCGATCCGGCGGCGGAGACGCGCGCGGCGGTGCTGCTCGGGCCCGTGGCCGCGCCGGCGGCGGGCGGCGTGACCCGCGCGCTCGAGACGGGCGCGTCGGAGTGGGTAGCGGCCGACGCGGACGCCGCCGACCTCGCCGTGCGCGGCGAGGCGGAGGAGTGCCGGGCCGTCGTCGAGCTGGGCGTCCAGGGCTACGTCGTCGCGCCCCTCGCCGTCGGCGGCCGCGTGCTGGGCGCCATCACCCTGGTCGCCGGGCCCGGCCGCAGCCTCGGCGAGAGCGAGGCGCGGCTGGCGCAGGACCTCGCCCGGCGCGCCGCGCTCGCGCTCGACGCCGAGCGGCGCCGCGGGGTGGCGCGCGAGCTGCTGCAGATGGTCGGCGGCGAGTTGCGCGCGCCCCTGGCCTCGCTCGGCCGCGCGCTGCGCGCGACGACCGACCCCGCGAAGGCCGGCGCGGTCCGCACGGCCGCGCGCGCGCTGTCCGCGGTGGCCCGCGAGGCGCGTGTCGCCGCGCGCTTCGTCGCCGTCGCGCCCGACACCGGCAGCCGGCGCGTCGATCTGGGCAACCTGGTGGACGCTGCCGTCAACGCCGTCGCCGACGAGGCGCGGGCCAAGGGCGTCGACGTCGAGACCGCCGTCGACCCCGACGCCGTGGAAGTCGCGGGCGACCGTCGGCGGCTGCGTCAGGCCGCGCAGCGGCTGCTCGAAGCGGCTGTCCGCTCCACGCCCGCCGGCGGCCGCGTCCGCACGCGCCTGTCACGCGCCGGCGCGCGCGCGGTGCTCGCGGTGAGCATGGTGGGCGCCACCGTCGCGCCGCCGGCGGGCCTGCGCCTGACCGTCGCGCGCCAGCTCGTCGAGCACCAGGGCGGCACGCTCACCACGGCGAGCGAGGGTCTCGGTCCGACGCTCACCGTGTCGCTCCCGCTCGCGGGCTAGACCGTCACTATTCGTCGACTCTAGCGAGTCTCGAGCGCGCGTGCGATCGTCGCCGCGTGCTGCGCTACACCCGCCGGCAGCTCGTCATCGTCGTCACCGGCGTCGCCGTCGGCGCCGGCGGTCTCGCGATCGACCACTGGCGCCGCGCGAATCCCGACGTCGTCGCCTATCTCGAGACGCTCGATCGCGCCGCGCCTTCGCCGACCACCCGCGAGGCCGGCCCGCGCGAGCCGATCGCGCGGCGCGTGGCCGCGCGGCCACGCGCCGACGACGCGCCCGGGCGACGCGCGCACACCGACGACGCGCCGCCGCTCGACGTCAACCTCGCGACCGCCGCGGACTTCGAGCGCCTGCCCGGCGTCGGGCCGGCGCTGGCCGCGCGGATCGTGGACGTCCGCGCGCGCGAGGGGCCGTTCGGCTCGGTGGACGACCTGCGGCGCGTGCGCGGCGTCGGCCGCGCCACGCTCGAGCGCCTGCGCCCACGCCTCGCCGTGAGCACGCCGTGACCCGGCTCACGATGCCGCTGGCGCCGCTGGCCGTCGCCTTCGCGGCCGGCATCGCGCTCGCCCCCTGGATGGCGCCGCGCGCGGCGTGGGCGCTGCTCGCGGCCGCGCTCGCCGCCACCGTGCTGGTGCTCGTGCTCGGGCGCGCCACGCACGCCCTCGCTCCCCTGCTCGCGACGATCGCCATGCTCGGCGCGCTGCGCGCGACTCCGGCGCCGCTGGCGCCGGACCACGTCGGCCGACTGCCGCTGCTGGCGACGGCGCGCGTCGAGGCGCGGCTCGCCGCCGATCCGATCGCGTGGGCGCCCGATCGCGCGCGGCTGACGCTCGACGTCGAGCGCGTCGACGGCGTGCCGCGCACCGGACGGATCTTGCTCGGGCTGTACGGTCCACCGCCGCCGCTGGCCGAGGGACAGCGCATCGCCGTCGACGCCCGGCTCGAACGTCCCGTGGGCTTCCGCGACCCGGGTGTCTTCGACGCGGCCGCGCGCCTGGCGCGCGAGGGCATCCACGTCACGGGCAGCGCGTCGGCGACGCGGGTCGTCCCGCTCGAGCCGCCGGCGCCGCCGTGGCCCGCACGCGTGCGGCGGTTCGCGCTGGCCGCGTTCGCCGAGCGGCTGCCGCCGGCGTCGGCCGGGCTGCTCGGCGGGCTCGTGCTCGGCAACCGGACCGCGCTGCCGGCCGACGTGCAGGACGCCTTCCGTCGCGCCGGTGTCTTTCACGTGCTGGCGGTCTCGGGGTTCAACGTCGCGCTGCTCGCGGGCGCCGTGTGGACGCTCGCCCGCGCGGCGGGCGGCGGCCGGCGCGCCGCCGCGGCCGGCGGTATCGTCGCCGTGCTCGGCTTCGCCGCCGTCGTCGGGCCCGAGCCGTCGGTGATCCGCGCGACGATCATGGCCGTGCTCGTGCTGGCGGCCGTGCTCCTCGACCGCGAGGCGTCGGTGACGAACAGCCTCGCGCTCGCCGCGCTGGTGATCCTGGCCGCGCGCCCGGGCGACCTGCTCGATCCCGGGTTCCAGCTCTCGTTCGCGGCGACGGTGGGCATCGTCGCGGCGCCGATGCCGCGCGGCGCCGTGGCGGCCGCGCTCGCCGTGAGCCTCGCCGCGCAGCTCGCGGTGCTCCCGGTGGCGCTCGTGCACTTCAACCAGCTCTCGACCATCGGCATCGTCGCCAACCTCGCCGCCGTGCCGCTCGCAGGCGCCGCCACCGTCCTCGGCCTGCTGGCCATGGTCGCCGCGGCCGTCGGCGACCTCGCGGCCGCCGCGGTCTTCGGCGCCGTGTGGCCGCTCCTCCTCGTCTTGCGCGCGGTGGCCGCGCTGGCCGCCGCGGTGCCGGGCGCGGTGATCCACCTGCCCGCGCCGGGCGCCGGCGCCGTCGTCGCCTACGCCGCCGGGCTCGGCGGCGCGCTCGCGGCGTGGCACTGGCGCACGCGGCACGCCGCGTGCCGGACGCTGGCCGCCGGCGCCGCGCTGGCCCTGGTGACGGCGGCGGCGCTCGCCGCGCTGCCGATCCTGACGCGCGGCGACGGGCGGCTGCGCGTGACGGTGCTGGACGTCGGACAGGGCGACGCGATCGTCGTGGAGACGCCCGACGGACGCGCGGTCGTCGTCGACGCGGGCGCCGGCGGGCCGTGGCGTCTCGACGCGGGCGAGCGCGCCGTCGCGCCGTTTCTCTGGAACCGCGGGGTGCTGACGCTGCACGCCACGCTCACCACGCACGCGGACATCGACCACGCGGGCGGCATGGCCGCGCTCCGTCGGTTTTTTGCGATCACCGAGAGCTGGGACGACGCGGCGGGTCCGCGCAGTGTCGGCGGCGCACTGCTGACGCCGATCGCAGCCGACGTCCCCGGTGGCCGCCGCAACGACCGCGCGACGATGCTGCGCGTGGAGCTGGGACTGGCGAGCGTGCTGCTGGCCTCGGACGTCGAGGCCGCAGGCGAGCGCGCGCTGTTCGAGGCGCGCATTCCGCTCGGCGCGACGGTGCTCAAGGTCGGCCATCACGGCGCTTCCACGTCCAGCACCGCGCCGTTCCTCGCCGCCGTCCGGCCCACGGTGGCCATCGTCTCCGTCGGCGCGCGTAACCCCTACGGCCATCCGGACGCCGGCGCGCTCGCGCGGCTGGCCGCCGTCGGCGCGCGCGTCTATCGCACCGACCGTGACGGCGCCGTGCTCGTCGAGACCGACGGCCGGACGCTCTCGGTGACGCGCTGGAGCGACCGATCCGTCGAGCGCTTCTGCCTCGACCCGGAGACGATCTGCTAGAATTCGTGGGCCATGGCGAGGATCAACGACAACTACCTGCGGCTCAAGAGCGGCTACCTCTTCAGCGAGATCGCGCGGCGGGTGAAGGAGTTCCAGGCCGCGCACCCCGCCGCGAAGCTGATCCGGCTCGGCATCGGCGACGCGACTCAACCGCTCCCTCCCGCCATCGTGGCGGCCCTGCACGCGGCCGTCGACGAGATGGCGCGGGCCGAGACGTTCCGCGGCTACGGCCCGGAGACCGGGTACGAGTTCCTGACCGAGCTGATCGCCAAGCACGACTACGGCGCGCACGGCGTGACGATCGCCCCCGACGAGATCTTCGTCAGCGACGGCAGCAAGAGCGACGCGGCGAACTTCCAGGAGCTCTTCAGCCCCGACGCCGTCGTGGCGCTGACGGATCCCGTGTACCCCGTCTATCTCGACAGCAACGTGATGGCGGGCCGCGCCGGCGCGCCCGACGCGCGCGGCGGCTACGACCGCATCGTGTACCTGCCGTGCACCGCCGACAATGGCTTCGATCCGCCGCTGCCCGAGCGGGCCGTCGACATGGTGTACCTCTGTTTTCCGAACAACCCGACGGGCGCCGTCCTCGGGCGGGCCGCGCTCAAGCGCTGGGTGGACTGGGCGCGCGGCGCCGGCGCCGTGCTGCTCTACGACGCCGCCTACGAGGGCTACATCCAGGATCCCGAGATCCCCCACTCGATCTTCGAGGTCGAGGGCGCGCGCCAGGTCGCGGTGGAGTTCCGCTCCTACTCGAAGACCGCGGGCTTCACCGGCACGCGCTGCGCGTACACGGTGGTGCCGAAGGATCTCACCGCGCGCTCGGCGAGCGGCGAGGCGGTGGCCCTGCACGGGCTCTGGTTCCGCCGCCAGTCGACGAAGTTCAACGGCGCGCCGTACGTGATCCAGCGCGCGGCGGCGGCCGTCTACACGCCCGAGGGGGGCACGCAGGTACGCGCGATCATCGACTTCTACATGGAGAACGCGCGCCTGATCCGGGAGGGGCTGGAAGCGGCGGGGCTCACGGTCTACGGCGGCCGCAACGCGCCCTACATCTGGGTGAAGACGCCGGCCGGCCTCGACTCCTGGGGCTTCTTCGACAAGCTGCTGAACGAGGCGCACGTGGTCGGCACCCCCGGCGCCGGCTTCGGGAGAAGCGGCGAGGGCTACTTCCGGCTCACCGGCTTCGGCAACCGCGCCTCCACCGAAGAAGCCGTCGCGCGCATCAAGTCCCGCCTCAAACGCTGACCCGCCGCCGCGCGAGGCCCGTGAGACCCGTGGCTTCTGGGCGTCGGATCCGGCGAAGACTCGTGGCCCGCTGACAGGCGCAACGCATCGTCGATTTGCGTGGTCGAACGGGCCGCGGCCTCGCTGCCGGTCCGCCCGGCCACGCGACTAGATGCTAGCCTTCGTACGCGCGCTCGTACTGCGAGCGCAGCCGCTCCAGCTCCTCCGGATCGAGCCGCATGCCGAGCGACAGTCCCATCTCGCCGAGGATGGTCTTGATCTCGTTCAGCGACTTCTTGCCGAAGTTCTTGGTCTTGAGCAGCTCGGCCTCGGTCTTCTGCACGAGATCGGCGATCGTCCGGATATTGGCCGTCTTCAGGCAGTTGGACGCCCGCACCGACAGCTCCAGCTCGTCGACGTTGCGGAAGAGGTTGTCGTTGAGCTCGGTGCCGGGCCGCGCCTCGGCGCGTTCGGCGTCCTCCTCCTGCGGCGTCGTCTCGGGGAAGTCCGTCAGTAAATTGAAGTGGTCCTGCAGGATGCGCGAGGCCTCGCCCACCGCCGCCTGCGGCGTCACGCTGCCGTTCGTCCACACCTCGAGCATGAGGCGCTCGCGGGGCTCGCCGTCCGGCGTCTCGGCGCCCGCCACGGGATCGACGTGGAAGTTGACGCGCTTGATCGGCGAGAAGTCCGTGTCGAGCAGGATGGCGTTGATCGGCAGCGCCTCGGGCTCGCGCTTCTCGGCGGACTGATACCCGCGCCCGCGCTCGACGCAGACCTCCATCTCGAGCACGCCGTCCTTGTCGAGCGTCGCCAGCACGACGTCGGGGGTCAGGATCTGCACGTCGGCGTCGGGCTCGAAGTCGCCCGCCTTGACCACGCGCGTGCCCTGGGCCTTCAGGCGCAGGATCTTCGGACGGTTCACCTGGAGCGCGAAGACAACCTTGCGCAGGTTCATCATGATGTCGAGCGTGTCTTCCTGCACGCCGGGCAGGTGCGAGAACTCGTGCAGCACGTTCTCGATCTTGACCCAGGTGGGCGCCGCGCCGTGGATGGCCGACAGCAGCGCGCGACGATAGGCGATGCCGACGGTGAGCGCGAACCCCGGCTCGAACGAGTCGATGGCGATCTTGCCGTAGGCGTTCTCGGCCGCGCTCCAGTCGTGACGTGTCGGCAGTAGCAGCTCCTGCATGCGAACCTCCGTGGAAGAATGCGGGGCGTTACCCCAAGGCCTGACAGTATACCAAACGCGCCTCGGACCAGCGATGTCGTCCCGGACGCGCCGCTCGCGGTAGACTCGAAGAATCATGCGCTTGCGCTGGCTCGTCCTGGTGCTCCTGCTCTCTGTGGCGGGCTTGACCTGGCTCGTCCTCAGCCCTGCGCCCGCGGTGCGCCAGGGGCCACTCGTGGTCACCATCCCGCCGCACGAGGGACTGCTGGGCATCGCCGGCCGCCTGGCCGAGGCGCAGGTGATCCGCAGCCGCCTCGCCTTCGTGGCGGCGGTGGTCGTGCGCGGCGTGCCCCGCAGCCTGAAGGCCGGCGAGTACGAGGTGGTGCCCGATGCCACCACGTGGGACATCGTCAGGCTGCTCGAGAGCGGCCGCGTCCGCCAGCACGCGATCCTGCATCCCGAGGGCGCGACGGTGGCGGAGCTGGCGCGCGCGCTCGAGGCCGAGCGTCTGGCCGGCGTGGAGGCGGTGGCCCGCGCGGCGGCCGACCGCAAGTTCCTCGACGCCAGCGGCATCGAGGGCCCGAGCGTCGAGGGCTACCTCTTCCCCGACACCTATCAGTTCGTGCGTGGCATGACGCCGGAAGAGATGCTCGGCAAGATGGTCCAGCGCATGCGCGCGAAGCTCACGCCGGAGATCCACGGCCGCGCGCGCGACCGCGGGCTGAGCACGCACCAGCTGCTGACGCTCGCCTCGATCATCGAGCGCGAGGCGGTGGTCAAGGACGAACAGCGCCTCATCTCGGCCGTGTTCTGGAACCGGCTGAAGATCGGAATGCCGCTGCAGGCGGATCCCACCGTGCAGTACGCCGTCGCCAAGGAGCGCCGCGCGCTGAGCCGCGCGGACCTCGCCATCGACCACCCGTTCAACACCTACGCGCACTCCGGGCTGCCGCCGGGGCCGATCGCCAGTCCGGGGCTGGAGGCGATCCAGGCCGCCCTCGATCCGGCACCCGTGAAGTACCTCTATTTCGTCGCGCGCGACGACCGCCGCCACCACTTCTCCATGACCGTGGCGGAGCACAACGCCGCCGTCACGCGCTACCGCCTGTCGCGCCGCTAGCCGGCGGTAGAACGCCCCCGGGGAGCATGCTATAAATCCCGGAATGTCGCGCTCGACCGCGCTGCCTGCGAGTCCCGATGTCGGTCGCGCGTGGCCCGTGTTCCCCCTCCTGTACCGCGCGCTGCGGGCGCCCGTGCGCGGCGCGCTCGAGCGCTGGTTCCAGCTCAGCGTGGAGGGCGCCGAGCATCTGCCCGGCCGCGGCCCGTACCTCGTGGCGGCCAACCACCACAACTATCTCGACGGGGTGGTCCTCGGCGTCAGCGTGCCGGTCCCCATCGCGTTCCTCGTCATGCCGCGCGTCTGGCGCGCGACGCCCTTGCACCCGGCGTTCCACCGGCACATCGGCTCGATCCCGCTCCACCTCGATCGCGCCGACGTCGGGGCGCTGCGCCGGGCGCTCACCGCGCTCGAGCGCGGGCGCGTCGTCGGCATCTTCCCCGAGGGGCCGTTCAGCGTGCGCGGCCGGCTCGAGCGCGGGCTGCCGGGCGTGGCCCTGCTGGCGCTGCACTCGGGGGTGCCGGTGGTGCCGGCCGGCATCCGCGGCACGTGGGAGGCCCTGCGCGGACGGCGCTTCTACGTGCCGCGCGCGACACCGCTGCGCGTGCGCTTCGGCCCGCCGCGGCGCTTCTCGCCGAACGGCGGCTCCGCGCGCGAGACACGGCGCGACGTGACCGAGTGCATCATGGCCGACATCGCGGCGCTGCTGCCGTGACGGCGTGGCGGCGGCCGTGAAGAAGACGTGGGGCGGCCGGTTCTCGCAGGGGGCCGATCCGGCGGCCGAGCGCTTCACCGGCTCGCTCGCGTTCGACCAGCGGCTCTGGCCGCAGGACATTGCGGGCAGCATCGCCTGGGCGCGCGCGCTGGCGCGGGCGCGGCTGCTCAGCGACGCCGAGCGCGACGCGATCGTGAAGGGCCTCGAGGCCGTGCGCGCCGAGCTGGAGGCCGGCACGTTCCCGTTCCGGCCCGAGCTCGAGGACATCCACACGAACGTCGAGCGGCGACTCGTCGAGCTGGTCGGCGAGGTCGGCGGCAAGCTGCACACGGGCCGCTCGCGCAACGACCAGATCGCGCTGGACGAGCGGATGTATCTCAAGGACGCGATCGTGCGCGCGCGCGAGGGGCTGCGCGCCGTGCAGGCCGCCCTGGTCGCGCGCGCGGGTGAGACCACGGACGCGCCGATGCCCGGCTATACGCACCTGCAGCGTGCGCAGCCGATCCTGCTCGCGCACCACCTGCTGGCCTACGTCTTCATGTTCGAGCGCGATCGGGAGCGGCTGGCGGGTTGCGCCACCCGCGCCGACCGGCTGCCGCTCGGCGCGGGAGCGCTGGCCGGCACCGCGTTCCCGATCGACCGCGAGGCGCTCGCGCGCGACCTGGGATTTGCGGGCGTGACGTCGAACAGCCTCGATGCGGTGAGCGACCGCGACTACATCCTGGAGTACCTGGCGGCCGCGGCCATCACCGGCATGCACCTCTCGCGCCTGGCCGCCGACCTCACGCTGTGGGCGACGGCGGAGTTCGGCTTCGTCGAGTTCGCCGACGCCTTCGCCACCGGCTCGTCGATCATGCCGCAGAAGAAAAATCCCGACGTGGCCGAGCTGATCCGCGGCAAGAGCGGGCGCCTCTACGGCAACCTCGTGGCCGTGCTCACGACGATGAAGGGGTTGCCGCTCGCCTACAACTCCGACATGCAGGAGG
>Ga0137403_10002819_pt1 | contig 21058 bp, 19 predicted proteins | sample CZOMad2_1_16fung_FD_122057 | JGI IMG/M metagenome (GOLD analysis project Ga0137403, IMG submission 122057) | Vadose zone soil fungal communities from Angelo Coast Range Reserve, California, USA - CZOMad2_1_16fungal (Hybrid Assembly) | ecosystem: Environmental > Terrestrial > Soil > Vadose zone...
TGATGCTCAACGGCCCGAGCGTCTTGCCAAGTGCGTGCTCGCCCGCTTCGGTGATGATGGCGGCTACCGACTTTCGCGTCATCAAACCCTGGTCTGTCATGGTGACATTCCCTTCGATGGTGGCCAGCGTAGCCTGCCAATCAGGATGAGAGCCTTAGGTTGCGGTATTTGGATGATTGTCGCCACACGACAGGAAGGCAAGTGCATTTTTTTGGCATGCGTGCCGCGAGGTGGCAATCAGGGCGAGGTCTTGACTGTACACACGCGGTTTCGGCGGGTGGTTCCGGTGACACTGTCACCGGAATTCCCATCCTTGCTCTATCGCTCGGAGATCGATCGCGCGAGGTGGGCGCGATACCATGCCGAAGGCCTCGATGATCTGATCGCGGTGGCCGCCCGAGATCGATTTTCACGAGGTCATAACCCGGCCGATATCGCGAAAGGAAACGTCGCTCCGCTAGTGCGGCAGTTCGGCCGACTGCTGACGACGCGATCGGGATCAGCCGCCGCGCGTCTATTGGTTCTACAAGCGAATGGTGCCGGTCTGTCACTTCTTGAATGTCGGCTTCGGCACCGAAAGGGGGCGTTCAGGTCTTTGGCTTGGACAACGGGATAATTCTGGCAATCCCGGGCGGCAGCATCCCCAACTATCTGATGAAGCTCGTCGCGCTGCTAAAGCACGATCACCGGGCCTGCGCCGGCAGCGCCGACGTCGACGGCACCGGCTGCGATGAAAATCGTCTTGACTAACTGGTCAGTCTTTTAGAAGCTCTCATGAACACCAGTCGAAGCGGATTTGCCGGCAATAGCTGCTGCCAAGGAGAGCGTGTTGTCCGACGACACTGCCGAACTATTGCTGAGACTGGATCAGAAGGTCGATCCCAAGCATTGCGCCCTTGTGGTGATCGATATGCAGAATGACTTTGCGGCCGATGGTGGTTTTTTCGGCAAAGTGGGTGCCGACCTCAAGCCAATCCAGGACGAACGGGTGCCAGCACTGCTTCGGTTGATTACAGAGGCGCGCAGGACCGGCGTTCTGGTGATCTTCATTCAAGCCATCTATGACCCCGAATACCTGTCGGCACCGATGCGCGAACGAAATGCCCGGCTTGGCATGGAAATCCCGCGCTGTCTCACCGGGAGCTGGGGAGCCGACTTTTTCGAAGTCAGGCCCGAAGCTGGGGAGCCTATCGTGATCAAGCACCGTTACAGTGCGATGGTGAATACGGATCTCAAGGATATTCTGGAGAAGCGCAAGATCCGCAGTCTGTTGCTGACAGGCATTGCGACCGACACCTGCGTCGAATCTCTTGGCCGCGATGCCTATTTCATCGATTACTATGTGACGGTTGTCGCGGATTGTTGCGGCGCCGCCAGCGAGCAGGACCACCTCGGCGCACTCAAACGATTCAGCCGGGATTACGGCCAGGTTGTCGCTTCCTCGGATGTCATCGAGATCTGGAACGTTGCCCGCGCTGCCTCTCCGCAGTCGGCTGCATTCGCCTCATTGTCAAATTAGGGGCGAGCCTGTCTCGGCGTTCATCGATCATGTCCCTGTACCGTAACGTATTCGCCCCCGCGCTGTTCACTTTATCGGCGGACCGAAGCCATGCCCTCGCGAGCGCCGTTTTGCGCTGGTCGTCGCCGTGGCAAGTGCTGTCGGCGGCCGGCGGGTTCAAGGTGTCCGATCCCCGGCTGAACACGACCTTCGCCGGCGTCGATCTGTCCAGCCCGGTCGGCCTTGCGGCCGGCTTCGACAAGAACGGCGATTTGCTGGATTCATTGTCGTGCCTGGGCTTCGGTTTCATCTGCGTCGGTTCCATCATGCCCGAGCCACGCGCCGGAAATCCGTTGCCGCGGCTTGTCCGATACCGGGAAAAGGAATCAATCGCCGATTCCATGGGCGTGCCGAGCAAGGGCCGCGCCTACGCCGTGGAGCGGCTCAAGCAGCGAACGATCAGGCAGGTACCGATCTTCGCCAATGTTGGTGGATTCTCATCCGAGACCATTGCGGCGGGGGTTCTCGACGTGATGCCGCATGTCGATGCCGTCGAGATCAGCCTGATGTGTCCCAATGTGCTGAAGCCCGGGGAGACTTTCGACGAAGTCGGTATGCTGCGTGGCATTCTCGACCGCATCAAGAGGCATGCGGCCTCGATCGTCGTACGGGTGCCCAACGATACCACCCGGCTGGATGACCGCTTCGCCGAACTGGTGGACCTATGCGTGGAGGCGAAGGTGGGCGGCCTGAAGGTCGGAGGAGGTCATCGGTTTGCGGAGCCGGCCCTCGGCACAGGCATGGGGACTTTACATGGTCGCGCCATCTTCGAGGCCGCGTTGGAAAATGTCGAACGGGCCGCCGGGTTCGCGCGTGGACGAATTCCGATCAAGGGAAATGGCGGCATCAGCTGTGCGGCCGATGTTTTGGCGATGCGCCGCGTCGGGGCCACTTGCGTCGATCTTTACTCCGCCTTCGTCTATCAGGGCTGGACAATTGCACGCGATATTAACCGCGAGCTTGTCGCGACGTTTGAGCGCGAGGCTATCGACACGGCGTCGCTGGTTCCAACTATCGCGATGCGCGAAGCAGGGCAGACGTGATCGAATTCGCCGCTCTGTTCAAGTTCCGTTTCGTCCGTCCCGACGCAGGCAGCTAGGAGATAGAATGATCATCGCGTTGGAAGAACACTATTTCGATCCCGACTGGAATAATGCGCTCGACACCAGCCATCATTCGGTACGAACCCCATCTCCGCTGGTGAAGCGAATGGAAGACCTCGGCGTCCAGCGCATCCGCGAGATGGATGAAGCAGGCATCGATCTCCAGGTCCTATCTCACGGTCCTCCGGGCTCCCAGGGCGTGCGGGAAGACGTCGTCGTCGCATGGACAAAATCTGCCAACGATCGTCTCCATGCTGCCGTTCGGAACCACCCGACGCGGTTCGCTGGCTTTGCGTCACTACCGACCGCCCATCCGGTGGCAGCTGCGGACGAGCTTGAACGTGCGGTCAACAAATTGGGATTCAAGGGCGGCATGCTGCATAGCCTCGCGGAAGGCCCGTTCCTGGACGACAAGCGCTACTGGCCTATCTTCGAACGCGCGGCGGCGCTCGACGTCCCCCTCTACATTCACCCCGCGGATCCGAATCCGGCGGTGATCAAGGCGTATTACGGCGACTATGCGGAGACCCATCCGATGTTCATTCGGGCGGCCTGGGGATTTACGTTCGAAGCCGGGACTCAAGCAATGCGTCTGGTGCTCAGCAGCCTGTTCGATGCGCATCCGGCCGTGAAGATCATCCTCGGCCATCTCGGCGAGACAATTCCCTACACCCTGGCGCGAATCGACGAGGCGCTGTCGCGGGACACGCCGATGAAGAATTTCCGCGAGGTGTTCAGTACGCATTTCTACGTGACGACGAGCGGCTTCTTCTCGGATCCAGCATTGCAGTGCTGCATCCAGGAAATCGGTATCGATCGCATCATGTTTTCGATCGACTGGCCCTATGCGTCCAATACGGCCGGCGTGCGGTGGATGCAGAAGACCTGGTTGAACGACGCTGACAAGGCCAAGATCTTCTCGGGCAACGCGAAGCGGTTGCTCCGCATATAAACGGGCTTGGATTGAGCCTGGCTTCCAGCCAGGACCCGATAGCGCCAAGGCCGAGCAGGGCGATTTTCATGAGCTTCCCACCCCTGGAAAGCTAGCGCGGGTTACGCACGAAATCGACGATCGCCTGGCCCAGCGCATCGTCGGATGTACCGATCTGCCCGATGGACGAGGTGTGGTTGTGTCCGGCGAGCCACATCGACGGCGGCGCTTGGCGTTTGGCGAATGCCAGACGATAAACCAATTCGGCGCAATAGACGTCGATCAGTGGATTTTCAAACTCGGCCCAGGCAACAAAGGTCGGGACGCTGTTTCGATCGATATGCGCGACCGGCGAGTAATCGTCGAACTTCGATGAGTCCGGCCCGTAATAAATTTCGACCTTCTGGGCGTTTGGGTTCTCCGGCAAATTATCGACCCTGACGCGACCGCTGACCACGATCATGCCGGCGAGCTTCACTCCGTCAGCCGGACGGAACCGGGGATCGTAGGCGTAGCTTCCGGCATGTGCCGCGCCGGCCGAATGGCCCATCAGGAAGATGCGCGCCGGATCCCAGCCGAATTCCGCAGCGTGGTCACGGGCCCATGCGACCGCAGCGGCAATATCATTTGTTGCCTCGGGATAGACCGCGTCGTTGGCGAGCCGGTAACCTATGTTGATACCGGCAACGCCGTTCCGCGCCAGATAGTACAGGACGTTCGAATAGATCTGCCCGGTACGGTTGCGATGTCCGCTGACGAACGCGCCACCATGCACGAACAGAACAACCGGTGGCGTCGTCGTCATTTTCTCCGGAAGAAAAACGTCCAGGGCGTTGCGCTCGTGGTCCCCGTACGAAATTCCAGGATGAACAGTCACGCTGTCACGCGGACTATTCTTGAGCACGTCGGAAAATCGCTGCACCATCAGGTCGACATTCCGGGCGACGCCGTCGCGCCATTTTGGACCGATCTCCGCCATCAACTGCCGCAGATCGTCCGGAATCTCGGGCAGTCCGGCCTTGCCGTCTTTCATGTGGAATGGTGCCTCATTTGTTATGAGAACCTTCGATTGGACAGGCTGGCGGCCCTGGGGCGCCGCTGCTCGACCTGATCCAGAACCGGCTGTGCCTGTCGCGGGTCACCGTTGGCTGGTCCAGCCCCGATGGCATCTTCGTTGTCATTAGACTAACTAAATGGTTAGCCGTCAACAATCAGGCTCCCCAAAGAGGCTTTTCAAGCGCTTCTTCGACGCCGCGAACGAGCGCTGGTGGAAGGGGCTGGGCTCAGTGCTGGACGTCGCGCAACTGTCATGCTCTCGAAGCAACAATTTGCGGCACTGCGGCGTCATGAATGGCAACCCGGGTTTGAGCTCGCCGAACGGCACAGGCTGGCCGCTGTGCCCTTTGTGTATCTTTCCTTGCGCCGGGCGGCGCAGCACGGGCGTGTTGCCCGAATATTGTTCGGGGTGCGCTGACAAAATAGGCTGCTATGACGCTCCGAAAATACAGACTAGTTAGTTAGCATTGACATTGATCGATGCCCGGCAATAATCCGGAGATCATTCAGGCCCACCGGGGAGCTGGAATTATGTCCAGAAGTTCGTTTACGCGACGCGGAGTTCTCCAGGCCGGTGCCTCCGTCGCGGTGTCGTTGTCGATGCCCCCGATCGTGAACGCCCAGTCGCTCAAGTCGCTTCGGCCGATCAGCTTTCAGTCTGATTGGATCTATGGTGGACCGAATGCCGGTTTCATCATCGCCAAGGAAAAGGGATATTTTGCTGACGCCGGCTTCGACGTCACGATCAATCAGGGCAAAGGTTCGGGCAACACCGCCCAGATCGTCGCCTCCAAGGCTGCTCAGTTCGGTTTCGCCGACGGGTTCGTTGTCGGCAACAGCGTCTCGAAGGGCATGAAGCTCAAGATGGTCGGCGGAATCTATCGTCGCAATCCCTGCGCGGCGATGGTTCTTGAAGAGTCCGATATCAAGACGCCCAAGGATCTTGAGGGCAAGACCGTCGGCATTGCGACCGGATCGGCGCAGTTTCAGCAGTGGCCGGCGTTCATGAAGGGGGCCGGTCTCGACCCCAGCAAGGTGCGGGTCGTCAATGTGGATGGTGCCGGCGCCGGGCCTGCATTGATTTCCGGCCAGATCAACGCGGTTGGCGGCTTTGCGCAGGGCTATATCCCGTCTATCGAGATTCGTGGAAAGAAGAAGGTCCGCGCCTTCTGGTACGCCGACGAGGGCGTGACGGCGATGAGCAACGGCATCATCGTCCATCAGGATCTGCTTTCGGAAGCGGATCTTATCCGCGGTATGGTTCGCGCCAGCGTCAAAGGCTTCCTTTACGGGCGCGCCAATCCTGAGGAACTGACGCAGATCGTGAAAAAATACTCGGAAACCACCGACGTCGCGATCACGCTTCGGGAGGCTCAGCTGTCGTGGAATACCTGGGTTACGCCGACCACAGCCAACAAGCCGCTCGGCTGGATGGCGGCGGAAGACTGGGCTTCGACGGTTGCGGTGCTGAAAGCCTATGGCGGCGTCACCACGGCGCTGGAGGCGGCGGAACTTTACACCAATGAGTTCGTACCAACCCAGGCCGAATTTATTCCGCCGCAAAGCGCCTAGAGTGCGATGAGCTCAGGATGAATCGTCATCGCGCTCCAGCTTATTGTTTGAGCATGATCTCCGGGCAAACGCCTTCCGCGTTTGTCGAGAGGGAAAACCGGTTTCCACTTTTCCGGATCATGCTCTAGAGGCTTCGCTGCGCGAACGGAGCTGCACGGAGTCGGAAAACGCATTCGATGCCGGGCATCCGCTCGCGAAGGGCTGTGTCCTCGTTGAAAATGGATCAACTCTGAGTTTTGAGGTCGTGATGCAAGCTGGTCCACCTGCCGCCGCCGCCATCGGTCCGGAGTCTGCATATTTGCAGATTCAGTCGCTCAGCAAGGTCTATCCGACTGATGATGGCCCGGTGCGGGCACTCGACAGGGTTTCGATCGAGCAGCGCAAGGGCGAATTCGTATCGCTCGTCGGCCCGAGTGGATGCGGCAAGAGCACATTGATGATGATCGCGGCGGGCCTGACCTCGGCGTCGGACGGCCAAATTCTGGTCGATAACCAGCGCGTAACAAAGGCCCGCACCGATATCGGAATCGTGTTTCAAAATCACGTGCTGCTCGACTGGAGGACAACGCTCGAAAACGTCCTGCTGCAGGCGGAAGCCCGCGGGATGGATATGGCGGCGGCCGAAATTCGCGCGCGTGAGCTGCTGGCTGCGGTCGGCCTCGGTGGCTTCGAGAACAAGTATCCCAAGTCGCTGTCCGGCGGCATGCGCCAGCGCGTGTCGATCTGCCGCGCGCTGCTTCACGATCCAGTGCATCTGCTGATGGACGAGCCGTTCGGTGCACTCGACGCCTTGACCCGCGATCAGCTGGTGCTCGATCTGCAGGATATCTGCAGCCGGCGCAGCGTCTCGATCCTGTTCGTGACGCACAGTATCGCCGAAGCCGTGTTTCTGTCCGACCGGGTCATCGTCATGACCCCGCGCCCTGGCAAGATCGACAGGATCATCGATATCGATCTACCGCGCCCGCGGACCCTCGCGATGCGCCAATCGCCCGAATTTGCTGCCTACAGCCGCGAAATTCTTGATATTTTTCTCGCTCGCGGCGTTCTGCGGGAGCATTGATGCAGGAGCCTGTCATGCCAGCTGCCGCGGCACTCGAACAAACATCGGCGCTCTCCATAGAGCAGGTGGAGCGGCGTGTTCAAAGCGAGAGCAGAAGCAAGCGGTCCCGCGACAGGCGCACGGAGATCATCTCCCCCATCCTGGTGACGGGGCTGCTGCTGGTGGCGTGGGAGGTCGCGGCGGACTTCTTCCAGGTCCCGACCTATCTGTTTCCGGCGCCCAGCAAGATCGTTGCGGCCTGCATCGACAACGCCTCGCTATTGCTGCGCGAATCCTGGGTGACCGCTGTTGAGATAGTGCTCGGCTACATGCTCAGCATTGTGATCGGGATTCCGTTGGCGTTGGGAATCTTTCATTGGCCCGTATTCGCGAAGTCGGTTTATCCGCTGCTGGTGTCCACTCAGGCGATGCCGAAAGTCGCCATCGCGCCGCTGTTTGTGGTCTGGTTCGGCTTCGGCCTGTTGCCCAAAATATTGATCGCATTCCTGATCGCGTTTTTCCCGATCGTGATCAACACGGTGATGGGTCTTAGTGCGATCGAGCACGAGAAGATATTTTTGGCCCGTTCGATGGGCCTCTCGAGTTTCGCCACGTTCCGGCTGATCCGCTTTCCCAATGCGCTGCCGTCGATCTTCGCGGGTCTCAAGATTTCCATCACGCTTGCCGTGGTCGGGGCTGTCGTCGGAGAGTTCGTCGGCGGCGACTCCGGTCTGGGCTACCAGCTGATGGTGGCCAATGGGAACATGAATACGCCTCTGCTGTTCGCAGGTGTGTTGTCGCTCACGGTGCTTGGCCTCATCCTGTTCGGTCTGATCGAAATGCTGGAGCATTTCGCGATGCCGTATCGGGAGCGTGCGAACGGCGCTACTGGAGCCGGAACGATGTGAGCAGTAATGGGGCCAAGCAATCTCGAGCAGCCCACGTCTCGCCGCGGCGCTATCTGGTTTTGAAGCCATTGCCGGCTGACCAGAAAATCAAACCTCTTGGTGGGGTTACTCCCGCCGTCCTGATCCTCTCTTTCGAAATGAACCGATGTTTACCGCCTCAAGCTTCATACCCGGCGTAGCTGTTGCCGCCACGTCCCATACCGAATTCAAGCGTCCGCAAGACGGAACTGTCATTGGTCGCATCGGCGAGGCCGGCAAGGCCGGCGTCGATGCCGCGGTTGTCTCGGCCAGGCAAGCGTTCCGCCAACACCGAAGAAGTCCGCTCGCCACCCGCGTCGAATGGCTGAAAGCGGCAGCGAGAACGGTGCGGGCGTCCGCCGCGGAGCTTGCCGATCTCATCTCGGAGGACGTCGGAAAGCTGATCCGGATGGCGCGGTTCGAAGCCAACCGAGGCGCGGAATTCCTAGAGGCCTGCGCGGCGGCTGCACCGCAGCTGAAGGGCGAGGTGCTGTCGCTCGATGCGGCCGCAGCCGGTGCCGGCTTGATCGGAATGACCAGACGGGTGCCGTTTGGAGTCGTTGCTGGAATTACGCCTTTCAATGCGCCGGTTAACCTCCTGCTGCGGAAGGTGGCTCCCGCTGTTGCGGTCGGCAATGCCATGGTGGTGAAGCCGGCTTTTGCTGGTACACGGGTTGCGCTGCGGCTCGCCGAGCTGTTCCTGGCTGCGGGGTGGCCGGAAGGCTTGTTCACTGTCGTGACGGGAGACAAGGACACCGCGATCGCTCTGGCGTCTCATCCCGACATTGCCGCGATCTCATTCACAGGCGGCACGGCGGCTGGCAACGATCTGGTGCGCGCCGCCGGCGCTCGCAAGTTTCTCGCAGAGCTTGGTTCCAATGCCGCCAATATTGTTCTCGCCGACGCCGACCTTGCCTTTGCGGCATCTCGCATCGCTTCGGCGGGTTTCGAAGCGAGCGGCCAGCAATGCATTTCCGCGCAGCGCGTTCTGGTGGATCGTTCTGTTCTCGGCGACTTCTTGCCATTGTTTGTAAAGGCAGCCCGTTCCTTGAAGGTCGGTCCCGCATCGGACGCCGCAACCGATGTCGGGCCGATGGTGCATGCGGCTGCGGCAGAACGCGTGATGGCCATGGTCGCCGATGCAGTCGAGCGTGGCGCGAAGCTTGCGCTCGCGCCCGAACAAAACGGGGCAACCATATCGCCCGGCATTTTGACGGGCGTGACGCGCGGTTCGCGGTTGTGGAATGAAGAGGTCTTCGGCCCGATCGTCGTGGTGACGGCGTTCGACGGCGCCGACCAGGCCATCGAACTCGCCAATGATTCCGATTTTGGGCTTCAGGGCGCGGTATTTACCAGGAGCCTCGCGCACGCCATGCGTTTTGCCGATGACATGGACGTTGGTTCGCTGTGGATCAACGAGGCTAGCCGCTTTCGTCTTGACATGTATCCCTTCGGGGGCGTCAAGCAGAGTGGCGTCGGGCGCGAAGGTGTTGAATACGCCATGGCAGAACTTTCGCAGATCAAGTTCATCGGCATCCGGCCGGGCGGCTAATCTCATGGCGTTCAATGTAGTGCGTTGATGTACCGGCTGAACTCATAAAGCGGTAGGTTGTGGAGGAACGTTCTTTCAGGCATTGGATCGGTTGCGGTACGCACCCGTAGGGTAGCCACGCCCACTTTATTGAAAGCCAAGATCATGCGTCATGGACAGCCGGTCCGCGAAAAGTCGACAAAAAACAAAGCCGCACCGGTCAAGGGCGGAAAGGCTGCGCCCGCCAAGTCGCCCACCGCCTCGCCGCGGAGCAAAGCGCCGACGACCGCCAACGGCGCCGCGACGAACGCCAATAAAACGCGGCAGCGAATTCTCGACGTTGCAACCCAGGAATTTTCCGCCAAAGGATACGACGGGGCGCGTATCGATGACATCATGCGACTGAGCAAGGTCAGCAAGAATCTGATCTATCATTACTTTGGCAGCAAGGAGAAGCTGTTCATCGCCGTTCTGGAGCAGGCCTATCAAGGCATGCACAAGCACCAGATGACGTGGCCGCTGGACGTCTCATCGCCGGTGGACGGGATCCGCAAGCTGGTTCGGTCCACGTTCAAATATTGGCGGGATTCTCCCGAGTTCATTGGACTTCTCAATTCGGAGAATTTTCATAAAGGCAAACATCTACGCAAGTCGAAACTGACGAAAGCCGGCTATGGTGGCCTGCTTGGCAACATCGCAAATCTGCTGAAAGAGGGCGAAAAATCCGGCGATTTTCGCTCTGGCGTGGATCCGGTCGAGCTCTACATCTCGATCTCGGCGCTCGCCTATCAATATTTGTCGAACCGCTACACGCTGTCCTATCTTCTGGATCGGAAGCTTTCCACCGAAGGCGAGATGAAGGCGCGGATCGTGCATATTGAGGATCTTACGCTCGGCTATCTTCAATATGGCGCGGCCGCCCGAAAAGGTCTCTCGCGGAAGGCGAGCTAAAATGCCGGTATCGGATCATGTCTCGATTGCGATGCCGGCGCGCCGAATGCCCGCGCGCAAACGAAACAGGTCATGCCTTAAGGTGATCGCCCCGGCGCTTGAACAGCTCATCGTCGGCATATCCCATGGTTTCGGGCTTGCCGCGTCCGATCATGACCTGGAAATAGACCGGCTCCAGACTGTCGTTCTGATAGCCATGGATGACCCCCGCCGGGCAGGAGATGCATTCCCAGGGGCCGAGCCGGCGCGTGATCGTGCGGCCGTCTTCATCCTGGACAAAGACGTCGAGATGGCCCTGCAGGACAAAGAAGACTTCTTCGACTTCATGGGTGTGCGCGGCATTGCCCTGGCCGGGCGGCACAAACATGATGGACAGCGTGAAATTGCCGGCCGGGATCGACGACGTATCGCCGTGTTTTCCCGAGCCCCCGGCGCCGATGAAACGGTGTTGCGCGCGCTTGAAGCCCTCGATCTTCGCATCTTCGAACGCAGCCCAATCCGCCTTGCGGTCTGCAAAACGCGCGACATAGCGCTCCATGATCGTATCGATCGATACGCCCTCGAGTTCCTTCGGGCGCGCGTGTCTCGCCGTAGCCATGTCAATCTCCTTCGAAAATCAAAGACGTACCGGTGCTGTCCAGCGACCAAAAATCTATTTCGTGTTGACCGTATAGTCAACTGAAATACAAGCGTCGGTTTCGGGTGGAGCGGAGGCGGGCCGCATGGATCGAGATTTGCTTTAAGCATCGAAGACGCCATCGATACCTAAAAGGAATCCTGCGCAAGCTCTGCAATAATGTCACCTCCGAAGCATCAGTTGACTATATGGTCAACTTGAGACATCTTCTAAACAGGCTTCGAGCTGTAGTAGGATTTTCACTCTCTTTTGGGGGGCTATATGAAGCCGTCCGCTTTCGAATACAGGTCTCCCACGACATTAGCTGAGGCCGTAAGCCTGCTACAGTCGGGCAACGGCAATGCGAAGGTGATTTCAGGTGGCCAGAGTCTGATGCCGATGTTGGCATTCAGGCTCGCCGTTCCCGAATTGCTGGTCGATCTGAAGCATATCCCGGATCTCAATGTTATCCGGATCGGTGACGATGGCGTGCATCTGGGTGCGAAAGTCCGGTGGTGCGACATCACAAGCGATCACCGACTGGTAAGAGCGCACCCGCTGCTTGCCGAAGCGATCACGCATGTGGCGCACTATCAGATTCGAAACCGGGGTACCGTCGGAGGTTCGCTCGCGCATGCCGACCCGTCAGCAGAGATGCCGGGAATCGCGCTGGCCTGCGACGCGCAGATGATAATCATGGGCAGCACCGGGACCCGGGTCGAGAAGGCGTCAGCATTTTTTACCGGGCCGCTGCAGACGACCCTGGAGCCCGATGAGATTCTCACCGAGGTCCATCTTCCGGCGTGGCCCGCTGCGCGACGTTGGGCATTTGAGGAATTTGCGCGCCGAAAAGGCGATTTTGCCATGGCGGGTGTCGCTCTGTTCTACGATCTGGACAGCGATGGTCGCGCCGTCGATGCGCATATCGGCGCGATCGGTGTTTCCGACTGCCCGATCAGGCTGGGTGCCGCCGAAGCAGCGCTTAACGGAAGCGCGATCGACGAGAAGACGATCGCGGCTGTCGCTGCGACTGCACGATCGGAGATCAGTCCGCCGTCGGATATTCACGCGCCCGCTGCCTATCGTCGCGCCCTCGTCGGAACGCTTCTGGCCCGAGGGCTGAAGCGGTCGGTCCGGTAGAACGTCAAGGAACGCAGATGCAGATCGAATTTGAGCTCAATGGCGCGGATGTCGGCGCCAATGTCGAAGCGCGGACCAGCCTGGCAGATTGCCTTCGTGACAATTTAGGCAAGACCGGCACGCACTTAGGCTGCGAACATGGCGTTTGCGGCGCCTGTACTGTGCTCGTGAATGGCGAGGCGGTTCGCGCTTGCCTGATGCTCGCGGTTCAGGCCAATGGTGAGAAGGTGGTGACCATCGAGGGTTTGTCGGGCGACGACCTGTCGCCATTGCAGGCGTCGTTTCGCAAACATCACGCGCTTCAATGCGGCTTCTGTACGCCCGGATTCATCACGACGGCGCATGCTTTGCTCACCAGCGAGCCCGATGCCGACGAAGAGCGCATCCGCGATGTTCTGTCGGGAAATCTCTGCAGGTGCACCGGTTACGTTCCGATCGTTGAGGCGGTTCTTGACGCCCGCAAATTCTATGCGGGTCAAAAGGAAAAAGCATGAGAGTTCGCAATTCCTACATCGGCCAGCCGATGGAGCGCACCGAGGACATGCGTCTCCTGCGCGGCAGGGGGACCTATGTCGCCGACGTGAACCGGCCGGACCAGCTCTATGCCGTGATTCTGCGCAGCTCCGTCGCCCATGGCAAGATCAACACGATCGACACCTCCCGCGCGACGCAGTTGCCCGGAGTCCGCCACATCCTGATCAGTGCCGATCTTGGCGTTGTCGTTCCCAAGATCCCGCTTCGGCTGCAGCCGCTTCCGCAACTCGAACCGTTTCACCAGCCGATGCTTGCCGACGGCAAGGTGCGCTATGTCGGCGAGCCCATTGCGGTGGTGTTGGCGGATACACCGAGCATTGCAGAGGACGCGCTTGATCATATCGATCTCGATATCGAGACGCTCCCCGCCATCACAAGCCGCGAGCAGGCGGAGGCCATGCCGGCTGTGCTATTTGAGGACCACGGATCGAATGCTGCCATCACCTGGAAAGCATTCAAGGGCGATGCGGACGCGGCTTTCGCCTCCGCCGATTATACGCGACGCGAAACCTTCAAGGTTCAGCGGCACGCCGCGATGTTCATGGAGCCGCGCGGCTTTGTCGCCGAATGGAACAGCGATGCGGGCAAGCTCACGGTGTGGGGCGCGGCCAAGACGGCATGGTATAACCGCAGAGTGCTTGCTGCCGCGCTCGACCTGGAAGTGAATGCCATTGAGCTGATCGAGGTCGATGTCGGCGGCGGATTCGGGTCGCGCGGCGAATTCTATCCCGAGGATTACCTGATTCCAGCCGCGGCGAAACTCGTCGGACGCCCGGTGAAGTGGACCGAGGATCGCCGCGAACACATGATGACCGCCAATCATGCGCGGGATATCGAATGCGATGTCGAGATTGCTGTCAGCCGCGACGGTCGCTTTCTCGGCCTTCGAGGCCTGGCCTGGGCGGACATCGGCGCCTACATCCGAACCAACGGCTCGGTAGGTCCGCGAAACGTCGCGCAATACATGTCAGGACCATATACTTTCGAGAATATCGACCTCAAGACCACGATGCTGACGACCAACAAGACACCGAGCGGGACCTATCGCGGACCAGGACGGTTCGAGACCGATTTCATTCGCGAGCGGCTGATCGACCTGGTTGCCAAGGATTTGAAGATCGACCGTGTCGAACTGCGCCGACGCAATCTCGTCGCGGACAGCCAGATGCCCTATCCGCTCGCCAGCATTACACCCTACGATAGCTCGACGGAACTCGACAGCGGCGATTATCACGCGGTGTTCGATCTCTGCATGAAGGAATTCGGCTGGGCCGAAAAGAGCAAGCTTAGCGGCAAGCTGATCGACGGCTACTATCACGGTCTTGCCGTCGGCAGCTTCATCGAAGGCGGCGCGGCGGGGCCGAGCGAGGACGCGCGGTTGGTGCTCGAGACCGACGGCTCGCTGTCGGTCTATCTGGGATCGTCCTCAGTGGGGCAGGGCCTGGAAACGATCATGGCCCAGATCGCTGCCGACGCGACCGAGCTTCCTTATGAGAAAATCACGGTCAATCATGGTTCGACAAGCCATGTGAAAAACGGCCATGGCGCCTATCACTCGCGCTCAACTGTCATGGGCGGCTCGGCGATCCTTCTTGCAGCCGAGAAGCTGAAGGACAGCATTCGCGAGGCCGCAGCAGCGCGTTTCGGCTGTGCAGCCGGCGACGTTACGATCGACGGAGAGCAAGTCGCCTGCGCCGGCAAGACGCTGGCATTGGCGGGATTGTCCGACGTTCCGCTCGAAGTGGAAGCGTCGTTCTTCAACAAGAAGTATACCTGGGCCTACGGCACCCAGGCGGCGCATATTGCGGTGGATCCGGGAACCGGCCACGTCAAGGTGATCGATTATCTGTCGGTCGAGGATGTCGGGAGGATCATCAATCCATTGACGTTGCATGGTCAGGCCATCGGCTCGATCGTCCAGGGTCTGGGCGGTGCTTTCCTGGAGCACCTCGTCTATGACGAGAATGGGCAGTTGCTGACGGGCTCGTTCGCAGACTATTTGATGCCGACCGCGTCGGATTTCCCCAACATCCGGTCGATTACGCTGGAGCTCAAGCCCTGCCCGAATAATCCCTTGGGCACAAAGGGAGCGGGTGAGGGCGGCCTGATCCCGGTTGGCGGCATCATGGCCAATGCGATCGCGGACGCGCTGTCGCACCTGAACGTTCAGCCGATGGAGCTGCCATTGTCGCCAGCGCGGATTTGGCAACTGGTTGAAGACGCCGAAGCGATCCGGGCGGTCGCGTAGCAGGTTCCGAACCGCGCGGAGCGCGAAGTTTTGAAGCGGCTCGTAAAGCCTATGCTCGCATGGGATTGCGATGGGCGCCGAGCCGTGTTGTGAGTTGGCCGGCTGACCTCGGACGGTCGGCATTGCGAATCGTGTGTACACAACTCCATCGTTACACGTCGGCATGGGGGATCAGGGTGGCACCTCGTAGCAGCGATCCAGCGCGGGTCCGGGACAAGATACTGAAGCAGGCAACCGAGGAGTTTGCCCGGATCGGCTTTGAAGGGGCGCGTGTGGATCGCATTGCCGAGCGCTGTCGCTTGAGCAAGAACATGCTGTATTACTATTTCAAGTCCAAAGAAGGTTTGTTCGTAGCCGTTCTCGAGCGGATGTACCAGAGCTTGCGCGATCAGCAGAAGGATCTTTCCGTGCGCGCGAGCGATCCCGTCGCTGCCATGGAGCAACTTGTTCACCACACTTTTTTCGCGTTCAAGGTCAATCCGAGCGCGATCCGGCTGATGAACGAGGAAAACAAGCATCGCGGCAAATATATCCGCAAGTCCGGACGTATGAGGGACCTTTACAATCCGCTGGTGGAGACGATCCGGTTCATTCTCGAACGCGGAGTGAAGGATGGGATTTTCAGGCCTCACCTCGATCCGACGATCGTTTACCTGACGCTTTCGTCTCTTTGCTACCATTACCTGTCGAACCAATACACGCTGGAAATCGCGCTCGATCGCGACCTTGGATCCGACGACGCACAGAAACTATGGCTCGACCACGTCAGCAGTCTGGTCCTGCTGTATTGCCTGTCCGATCCCCGGGTCGCGGATCATAAAAAGCTTCAGCGCGAGATGATCAACAGCTGACGAAGCCGTCGGCCGTCCGGGAACGTTGCATCAAAAGTCAGCAGGCCTGGATCTGACCCGCATTTCCAGGACGACGCTGGAATCCCGGTCATATCGAACGTCGCCGGCGTTTCCAAAGGCACCCGCGCTCATTTTCGCGGCAAACCGAGCGCTTGCATACGTAAAAAGTGATGCGCAATCGCCGTACTAGCGCAGCCGGTTGCAAGCCAGAACATTCAGTTGACTGGACGGTCAACTGTGAAATACTTGATCCAGATCAAAATACTTCACCACGTTGATGAAGATCGGGATCATGACGAAGCTGGCAGTTTGGTCAAAAGGAAGCGGCGACGGTGTGCATCTTCCCGAGCCGGATCGATCGTCTCCGGCGCTGATCCGAATTGCCGGGCTCGGAAAGCGGTTTTCGTCGCGCTCCGGTGAAATCGTCACGGCTCTGTCGGACGTCGATCTGAACATCCGGGACAACGAATTCATCTCCGTCGTTGGTCCGAGCGGTTGCGGCAAGACGACACTGCTACGAATTCTCGCCGGTCTTGAAACTGCTTCTTCAGGTACGGTTCGTTCTGGAGGAGAGCTTATTACCGAGCCTCGACCGGATACAGGCGTCGTATTCCAGCAGGCGGTGCTGCTGCCGTGGAATACTGTGCTCGCCAATGTCCTGCTTCCGTCTCAGTTGAAGGGCGATGCTTCGGCGGCAACAGTCGCACGCGCCGAACGTCTGCTGGACTTTATGGGCCTGAAGGACTTTGCACGGAAATATCCGTTTGAACTGTCGGGCGGCATGCAGCAGCGCGTTTCGATTTGCCGTGCCCTGATCCGGGATCCGAAAGTCCTGCTGATGGACGAGCCGTTCGGTGCGCTCGATGCGATGACTCGGGAGTCCATGAATATGGAGCTGATGCGCGTCTGGTCGGAAGAGTGCAAGACGGTGGTCTTCATCACGCACAGCATTCCGGAAGCCGTGTTGCTCGGTGACCGCGTGGTCGTGATGTCGCCGCGACCCGGTCGAATTTCGGAAGTTGTGGATGTCGATATCGATCGTCCCCGCGACCTTAAAACGATGGGTACGCCCCGCTTCGGCGAATTATGTGACCGCATCCGCACGATTTTTGGCGCGCAAGCTCCGATGGTGTCGTCGTTATGAGCAAGATGACGAATGTAATCGGGGTACATCGGCTGCAATCGGCGCTGCTGGCGATCGTCATCGTGGCGGCCTGGGAAGCCGCTTGCAAGCTCTTCGACATATCGCCGCTGATCTTGCCGCCGCCCTTCGCCATCGCGTCCAGGTTTTATCTGCTTGTCGCGTCCGGAGACATCTGGCCGCATCTATGGGCAACCGTGGTCGAGATCGTTTCGGGATTTGTGTTCGGCGTGGTTGCCGGCCTTGTCATTGGTGCCATGGTTTCGCTTATTCCGGTGATCGAGCGCCTGATCTATCCTTATCTTGTTGCGCTCCAGACGCTGCCAAAGGTCGCGATCGCGCCACTGTTCATCATCTGGTTCGGATACGGGCTGACGTCGAAGATCGTCATCACGGCACTGGTCTGCTTCTTCCCGATTCTCGTGAGCGTAGTGGCCGGCTTCCATTCGACGGATCGGGACCAGCTCGACATGATGAAGGCGTTCGGAGCCACCAAGTGGCAGACGCTGGTTCGATTGCGCATCCCGTCGGCATTGGTTCTGATTTTTGCAGGACTGGAAATTGCGGCCGTGCTGGCTGTCATCGGTGCGATCGTCGGCGAGTTCGTCGGAGCGCAGGTGGGGCTCGGCTATTTGATTGTCGCGCTTAACTTCAGCCTCGACGTGCCCGGCGTGTTCGCCGTTCTCATCATGCTTTCCGCGATCGGGCTGTTGATGCATGGCGCGATGCGGTTTGTGGCGCGCCGCTACATTTTCTGGATCGGGCGCAATGATGCGCCGGTGATGGCTTAACCCGTTCAAGGAACGAGAATGCGCATGCGGCGGATCGGGATTGGACGCAAATTGGCCTTGGCGGCGCAGATCACGGTGCTGTCGCTGGCGGGGTCCCATGTGGCAGAGGCTCTGGAGAAAGTTCGCATTCTGATTCCGGTTCGCGCCATCGACGAAGCATTCTCGCCGTTCGTCGTGGCCAAGGAGAAAGGATATTTTGAATCCGAGGGATACGATGTCAGTCTGCTGGCGGTTGGTGGATCGAACGAGGCCGCGCTGCAGGTCTCCGCTGGTAATGCGGAAGTCGGCGCGGCATCCCCTGGCGAAGCGATCATCGGTATTCAGTCGGGCCAGCTCAAGATTCGCTACTATTACGACATGTACTACGCCAACATCTGGTCGGTCGCCGTGCTGCCGGAGAGCCCGATCAAGTCCCTTGCCGATCTGAAAGACAAGAAACTCGGCGTTCAGTCGATGGGAAGCGCTGGCACGACATTCGCAAAGGCGTTTGTGAAAGAGGCCGGACTCGATCCGCAGAAGGATATTTCGTTCCTGCCGATCGGCCTCGGCGCACAGGCGGTCACCTCGGTTCGCCAGAAACTGGTCGATGGCGTGATCTTCTGGGACGCAGCCCTGGCGAAGTTAGCCTTCTCAGGTCTGAAATTACGGGAAGTGCCGGCGCCGGAGCGGCTCCGCACCTTGCCGGATGTCGGCCTGCTCACGCGCACGGATATGATCGAGAAGAATCCGAAGATGCTTGTCGGGATCGCGCGTGCGCTGGCTAAGGGCTATGATTTCAGCATGGCCAATCCTGAGGCGGCCGTCCTGGTCACCTGGAAGTCGTATCCGGAGGCGCGTTCCAAAAATCCCGATCCGGCCCAGGCAATTGCAGAGGGCATCGCCGTCAATCAGGGCCGCCTGGCAATCTGGAACAGTCAGAAGGTCGGCGCCAAGCATGGTCTCTTCGTCGAGGCTGACTGGCAGGGTCTGTTGCAGTTTCTCAAGGACCAGGGCGCAATGCCAGATACGCCCCCGATCGATCGGGTCTTCACCAATCAGTTCATCGATCAGATCAACAGTTATGATCGTGCTGGGATCATCGCTGACGCGAAGAAGGAAGACATGGCCAAGATCAGATAGGTCCCTGAGATGATCCGGATCGAATATCTTCAGCAGCGCTAGGACTGCACGATGCGCTTGAGGGGTACCTGCCATTTCGCGTGACCTCCCGCGCCTGCTCCAGCATCTTATGATACCAGATTTCTGCGAAAGAACGGGTGTTGGTAAAGATCAATGTGCTGGTGCTGGCTTTTACGATCGGCACTACTTTTTCCAGAAGCCTTATACCGAGATGCCCGGACCAGGGCATTCGTTCCAATTCATCCGGGAAAATCGAAATGACATCCACTATTTTTTCGATGTCGGAACGGATAACCTTCCCTTTTTTCCAATCGTCATTTCCAAGGAGGACATTCAGGGACTCCTCCATATTGCCTATGGTGGCGGAAATTCCCCACACCTTCAATGCCGGAGCAATGGTCTTCAATCGGGAAAGCGCCAGTTCCACCTGAACACCGCGTTTGGAGCCGAGCAACTCGTGCCATTCGTCCACCACCACTGTCTTAAGCTGACTGAAGTAGTGGAAATAATTCTTTTGGGCCAGCAGCAGGTGCAAACTTTCGGGTGTGGTGATCAAAAAATCAGGGGGGCTTTCCTTTTGCCTGGCCCTCTCCCGGGCGGAGGTATCACCGCTGCGCACCCCTACCTTCCAGCGCATGCCTAGGCCCTCTATTGCGCGATGGGCCGATAGTTCAATTTCTTTTCCCAACGCCCGGATAGGGGTAATCCAGATCGCACGGGGGCCGGCTCCCTTTACTTTTTTTGTATCAATGGATTCCAGCAAAATAGGTACCAGTAAAGAATACGTCTTTCCACTTCCCGTAGGTGCATTCACCATACCGCTGGCTCCATTCAGATAGCTCTCCCAGGCGTCGAGCTGATAAGGAAAGGGAGTCCACCCCAATTTAGAGAACCATTCTTTACCGGTCATCAGCCTGTCTTGTTCCATTCAGGAAATGCTTTAATTCCTTCTCAAAGTAACGATTTCACACGGTGGAATTCATCCCAGGTAATCTATCTTTGCGCCTGCCTGGTCTTCGGTGTTTCCCGCAGGTTATTTCCCGCAGAAGTCGCAGATTGCATACGTCTTGATCTGCGAAAATCAGCGAGATCTGCGGGAAATACGTAAACTTTGAACTTTAAACCTTGAACAAAACCGCCGTCGTCATTCTGAATTTTAATGGTCGCGAACTGTTGCGACAATTTCTTCCATCCGTTATTCAATTCAGTCCTTCTGCAAAAATCATTGTTGCCGATAATCATTCCACCGATGGTTCCGTTGATGTCGTGCGGAGTGAATTTCCTTCGATCGAAATCATTCAAATCCCCCGGAACCTGGGATACTGCGGGGGCTACAATTTCGCCTTGAAAAAAGTAGAAGCTGACTATTACGTTTTGCTGAATTCCGATGTGGAGGTAACGGAGGGGTGGCTGGACCCCATCATCGGGTTGATGAGCTCAAACCGATCCATCGCTGCTGCACAGCCGAAAATACGTTCTTACCGGAACCAAACTCAGTTTGAGTATGCCGGTGCAGCAGGGGGATTCATTGATACCCTGGGATATCCTTTTTGCCGGGGAAGAATTTTCAATTCTCTGGAGACGGATACGGGTCAATATAATGACAGCGTCCCTGTATTCTGGGCCACCGGAGCCTGTATGGTAGTCCAGGCAACGGTCTTTCACGAGATGGGGGGCCTGGATGAAGACTTCTTTGCCCATATGGAAGAAATCGACTTGTGCTGGAAACTCCATCGGTTCGGCTATGAGGTATACTCCGTTGGCAAATGCCACGTTTACCATCTCGGAGGGGGTACGTTATCGAAATCAAATCCCAACAAGACCTATTTGAATTTCAGAAATGGCTTAAGCTTGATTTTCAGGCACCTTGGCCCGGGGGAACTAACCTGGAAATTGCCCCTTAGGATGGTGATGGATTGGTGTGCCGCCCTGTCCTTTCTGTTCGCCG
>Ga0137403_10002820_pt1 | contig 21056 bp, 25 predicted proteins | sample CZOMad2_1_16fung_FD_122057 | JGI IMG/M metagenome (GOLD analysis project Ga0137403, IMG submission 122057) | Vadose zone soil fungal communities from Angelo Coast Range Reserve, California, USA - CZOMad2_1_16fungal (Hybrid Assembly) | ecosystem: Environmental > Terrestrial > Soil > Vadose zone...
CTACGTCTCCTGCCACCCCGCCGCCCTCGCCCGCGACCTGCGCCAGCTGGCCGAGACCTACGCCCTGGAGAGCCTCACCCTGCTCGACCTCTTCCCGCAGACCGGGCACATGGAGACGGTGGCGCAGCTGGTGGCGCGGTAGGCCATGGAGTGCGCCGCAGGGCGATCTGCTACACTGCTGTCCGGCACTATGAGGGCGTCCCCATCGTCCTCCAGGAGAACGTCATGCCCAGTCTCGGCCCCATGGAGCTCATCCTCATCTTCCTCATCGTCATCATTCTGTTCGGATCCTCCCGGCTGGCCGGGATCGGCAAGGGCCTGGGCGAGGGGATCCGCAACTTCAAGAAGGGGATGAAGGGAGACGAGGAGGAGGCCCCCCGTCGCCCCGAGCGCCTCGACGAGAAGCCCGACACCCGGAACAGCTAGACCGCGCCGTTCCGGGGCCGCGCCCCGGCAGGCCGCCTCAGCGGCCCAACTGCAGTGAGCCGCCGTGCGCGACGGGTGTTTGCGGCACGGCCAGCCGATCCCTGCCCCGCAGGCTCCCTCCTCGTTCGCCGGTCTGCGCGATCTGCCGGTCCGCCCGCTCCTGCGACCGTTTCCAGGCGCTCTGGCGGTGGTCGACGTAGAGGGCGAGCACGCTCTTGACGAAGTCGCGGGTCTCGGCGAAGGGCGGGACGCGGCCGTAGCGGGTCACCACCGCGGGGCCGCAGTTGTAGGCCGCCAGCGCGAGCGCCAGGTCGCCATGGTAGCGCTCGAGCAGCGCCCCGATGTACTGGCTTCCCACCTCCAGGTTGACGTAGGGATCGAAGAGATCGGTCTTGCCGTAGAGCTCCCCGGTCTCGGGGATGAGCTGCATGAGGCCGATCGCCCCCTCGCGGGAGACGGCGTCCGGGGCGAAGGCCGACTCGGTCTCGACGATGGCGGCGAGGAGCAGCGGATCGACCCGGTGGCGCTCCGCCGCCCGCAGCATGGCGCGGCCGAAGGGAAGCTTCTGGAGGACGTCGAGATCGGCCCGCTGCGGACCGGCGTCGAAGAGGTCGAAGCCGTGCCGGCTGCTCGGACCGGGAACCGGGGACAGCGCCGCGTCGAGGTCCTCGCGCCGCAGGACGTGCCATCGCGAGTCTTGCACATCGTGCAAAGCGGACCTTCCCCGCAGCTCGTCGACGAGGGCGATCGCCCGCGGGTCGGGAGCCGGCCGGGTGACCTTGGGGGGGACCGTCAGGGAAGGAGAGGAATCGAACGAGATCGCCAGCGCCAGGAAGGTGAGCACGGTGAAAGCCCCCCGTGGGGGTCGCTGTTTCATCGGCGGCTCCTTCTTGTCGTGCGCGCCCGCCAAACGGGCACACGTTTTCGAGTATGGTCGTCCACCCACGCACAGTCGGGCGGCACACGGATATTCGCCGATGAGGTACTGCGAGAGTCGTGCCAGGAGGAGCGGGAAGGGGGCGGAAGGAGGGGTCTCTTCCGCCCCCTTGCAGCGGATCTAGGTGACCGGATTCCGGCGCCGGGCCGGTCGCCGGCCGGGCAGGTTGTAGTCCTCGGACAGGATACCCAGGTCGCACACCTTGTTGCGCAGGGTATTCCGGTGCACGCCGAGCGAGCGAGCGGAGCGGCAGAAGTTGCCCTGGTTCGACTTCAGCGAGGCGACGATGAACTGGCGCTCGAATTCGCGCCTCGCCTGCTCCAGGGTGACTCCGCGGCGGACCAGCTCGTCTACGATCCCGTGCAATCGCCCGTTGAGATTTTGCTCGGCCAAATTTTGCTCCTCGGAGGGGGAAAGTGGACTTTCAAAGCATACCACAGCCCCCCGGTCCGGAAGGGGACCGGGGGAGCTCGCGAGAACGCCTTATTTGGGATCGAGACGGTCGCCGACGTAGATCGTGTAGCGCGACCGCACGATCTTGGCGAGCGCCGACCGGGGATGGACCGACAGCACCGCCAGCTCGCCCAGAACGACCGGCGGCAGGCCGGGGCGGTTCAGGCGGTAGACGGTGTAGACGTCGCCCGGCGTGACGTCGGCGTTGGCGCCGCGGTCGATCCAGACCACGTTGTCATCGCCCAGGGAGACGACGTCGTCGCGCGACAGGATGATCGTCGGCGCGTCGTTGAGCTTCTCGACCGGCGCCGGGTAGTTGACCGGCCGCATGGCGGAGAGGCGGGCGAGCGGGACCGGCTCCGGCTGGTAGGGCTGGAGGAGCGAGCCGACGACCGCCGAGTCGCAGGAGTAGACGATCTCGGCGATCGCGGTCTCCTCCTGCACCGAGAGCACCCGCACCCGGCCGACGTAGTGGTAGAAGCGGCCGAAGACCTGCCTGCTCACCGGGTGCAGGACCTCCTGCTGAGGCTGGACGATGGTGAAGACGCCGCCCGGCTGGAGGCCGCGGGCGCGGCCGCCGTTCAGGTAGACGATGTCACCCGTGTAGAGCCCGTACTTGATCGTGCCCACGGCGCCATAGAGTCCCTGTACGACATGGCCGGACTTGGCGCTGAGGCGCGGCGACAGGACGTCGTACTCCGAGCCGGCGATGGCATAGGGGAACGACTCCTGGAGGTCGCCGACGTAGCCGCTGCAGTCGATGTCGCTCTCCGCCCCCAGGGGGATGGGCGAGCCGGCCGCGGCACCGGCCGAGAGCACGCCCTTGATCTCCGGCGCCGGCTTCTCCTCCGGTTTGCCCTTGTCGTCGCCGCCCGGCATGACCATCGTCGTCGTGGTGGTGGTCGTCGTCGCCGGACCGCCGGGGGTCTGGGCGAGGTTCTCCGCCGGGGTCACCTGGAGGCCCAGCTGCAGCGGATCGCCGGGATAGATCCAGTGGGCGTCCAGGACGTACTGGTTCTTCTCCCAGAGCTGCGGCCAGAGATAAGGATTGCCGTAATACTTCTTCGCCAGATCCCACAGGGTGTCGCCCTTGGCGACGACGTGCACCTGGGCCGGCGGTGGTGGGGCCGGCGGCGGGTTCCACGCCGTCCAGTGATCCCCGGTGAAATGGAGCCCCTTGGGGGGATGATCCGCCCCCCAGGCCCCGCCTGAAGGGACAAGGGCGGTGGCGAGCAGCGCCGCCGTTACAACACCGGTCAACCGCGTGTTCATGAAGCCTCCTGTTGCGGGAGGGAAACGCCATCTATAGTGAAATCTCTATGAATTAAGTTACACTGTTTGTCTTCGGGTGTCAAGATTTACCGGAGGATACCTCAAGTTCTCCTTGAGATCTCTGCCGCCTCATGGCAGCTTGCCCCGGCGCTCCTCGGCCGCGGCGGCCGCCGCGGTGTTGGGGAAACGGCGGGCCACCTCCTTGTAGGTGGTCCGCGCCCCCTCGACGTCGCCCAGGGCCTCCATCGTCTGCCCCGCCTTGAGCAGGGCGTCCGGCACCTTGTTGCCCTGCGGGTAGCGCTCGACGGTCTCGCGGAAGGCGGAGAGGGCGCCCTTCATGTCGCGGCGCGAGTAGCGGCACTCGCCGATCCAGTAGAGGGCGTTGTCGGCCAGCTCGCTCTTCGGCTCCATCTGCAGGAAGCGCTGGAAGCTCGCCTCGGCATCGACGAAATGCCCCTGGTGGTAGAGCGTGTAGCCGCGGTCGTAGAGCGCCTGGGCGGCCGGCGGCAGGCTCTCGGCCGACTCGCCGGGGCCGGCGACCACCGGTCCCGACGGTGCCGGGGCCGGGACGGCGACCGGCGGCGGCGGCGGCGGCGCGGGAACCGGGCGCGCCGGGGCCGGCCGGGGGGGCGTCGAACGGACGGCCGGCGGGGATGCCGGCGATATTGGCCGCGGCCGGTCGGGCTCGGGGACGTCCATCTCCTCGATCGGCGCGGACGACGAGGCCGACGGCTCGCGGCGCTCGGCGATGACGTCGCCGGAGCGCGAGGGGGTGGGGGCCGGGCTCGGCGGGGTGGGCCGGCGGACCGGTGCTGGGGCGACCGAGGGGGACGGCAGGGAGGCCGTGCCACGCCCACCGGCATTGGACCGAAGCGCCGCCACCTCCTCGCGCAGCCGCGCCAGCTCGACCTCCGAGACCGCGGCCTTGCGCTGCAGCTCGACCACCCGCGCCTTGAGCTCGCGGAGCTCGTCGTCGGCGGCCGCGGTATCCGGGCGCAGGCCGCTGCCGGCGCAACCGGAGGCCAGGAGAGCGGCCACGATCACGGGGATCACCGGGATTACCGGGAGCATGGCGGGCAGGCGCTTGGGGATGGACATCGTTTCAGGCTCCTCCTGACTTCTGCGCCGGGAGCTCGGCGATGTAGGGGCTCTGCGGGTACTCCTTCTTCAGCCGTTCGAAGGCCTTCTTCGACTCCTCGGGGTTGGCGCTCTGGGAGTAGGCGAGCCCCAGGAAGTACATGACCTTGTCCCGTGCCCCGTAGTGGGGATAGTTCTTGAGCAGGGCCTCGAAGCGATCGACCGCCGCCCGCGGCGAGCCGTAGCGCAGGTAGAACTGGCCGACCATGAACTCGTGCTCGGCGAGGTTCGAGCGCACCACCTCGACCTGCTCCTGGGCCTGGGCGGCGTACTCGCTCGTCGGGTAGAGGCGGATCAGGTCCTCGTAGGACTCGAAGGCCTTGCGCGTCACCGCCTGGTCGCGGTCCGGCCGCTCCATCCGCTTCGCCAGGCTGTTGGCGATCTGGTACTGCACGTAGGCCGCCTGGTCGCTGGTGGGGAAGCGGTTCAGATAGTCGCGGTACTTGGCCTCGGCCTGGATGTAGTTGGTCGGGCCGCCCTCCAGGTAGTAGGTGTCGGCGGCGAGCAGCAGAGCCTCGCGGCCGGTCGCCGAGTTGGGCTCGACCTCGTAGGCGTGGGTGAAGTAGGGCCGCGCCTTGGCGTACTTCTCCTTCGCCAGCCAGGTCTTGCCCTGGGCGAGCGACTCCTCGGCCGAGAGCTGGAGGATGGGGTCCTGCCGCGGGCCGCTCTTGCAGCCGGTGGCGAGCAGGACGGCCGCCAGGAGCGGGCCGAGGAGCAGCAGCGAGCGCTTGCGCAATCGTCTCATACCGTCTCCGACCGAGCGCGCGTGCGCAGCTCGGACATCTCGGCCACCGGGTCGGCGGCCGCAAAGATCGCGGAGCCTACCACGCAGACCTCGACTCCCGCCGCCACCACCGGCCGAATGGTCTCCCGGTCGATCCCGCCGTCGATCGCGATCTCGACCCCGCCCCTCCCGCCGGGCATGCGCTCGATCAGCTCGCGCAGGCGGCGGGCCTTGTCCAGGGTGCGGGGGAGGAAGGCCTGACCGGCGAAGCCCGGGTTGACCGACATCAAAAGGACGTAGTCGAGGCGGGGCAGGACGTCAACCAGCAGCTCGACCGGGGTCGCCGGGTTGACCGCGACCCCCGCCTTCGCCCCGCCCTCGCGGATGCTGCCGAGCAGGCGATCGAGGTGGGCGACGGCCTCCCAGTGGACCGCCACCCGCGCCGCGCCGGCCTTCAGATACGCGCCTAGCAGCCGGTCGGGCTCCTCGACCATCAGGTGTACGTCGATGGGCAACCGGGTGTTGTGATGCACCGCCGCAAGGACTGGAATGCCGAACGTCAGGTTGGGGACGAAGTGCCCGTCCATGACGTCGAAGTGAATGAGGTCGGCACCGCCGGCCTCGCAGAGGGCGAGAGCGCCCTTGAGGTCGGCCAGGTCGGCGGCGAGGATCGAAGGCGCGAGCCTCATCCGGGGACGTCCTCCGTGGTGGCGACGACGAGCGAGACCGGGTCGTCGTGGGACAGCGGATGGCCGGGGAGGGGGAACTGGCGCAGGATCACCCCCGCGGCGACCCCCTCATAGCGCTCGTACTTGACGCTCCCCAGGCGGAACTTCTCGCGCTCGAAGAAGGTGCGGACCCGTTCGTACTGGTGGTAGACGAGGTCCGGCATGATGAACCTCTCTCCGGCGGCGGGCTGGGCGAGGAGGACGTCGACCTGCGAGGCGGGCGGCACCTCGGCCCCGGGGTCCGGGTCCTGGGCCACCACCGTCCCGGTCTCGTGCCCGGCGACGAAGGCGGAGAGGGTGGTGCCGACGATCAGGCTGCGGCCGGAGAGCGTCACCTGGGCGACCGGGAAGGTCTGGGCCACGAGGTCCGGCACCTCGACCCGCTGCGGCCCCGAGGAGAGGACGAGTTGGACGCGGCTCCCCCGCTTGACGAAAGTGCGGGCGTCGGGGATCTGGCGGAGCACCTTGCCCGCCGGCACCTTGTCGTCATACCGTCCCTTGGCCGCCACCTGGAGGGCGAGGCCGCGCTCGACGAGCCGGTTGCCGGCGTCGGCGCGGCTCAGGCCGACGACGTCGGGCACGGGGATGACTCCGCTGCGTACGAAGGTGCTGAAGGACAGGTAGGCGGCGAACCCGAAAGCGAGGACGAGGAGAGCGGCATAGGCGAGCAGGCCAAGTCCACGCAGCAGCTTCCGTCCCATAGCGGCGCAGTCTAGCAGAGGCGGGGAGCGCGCGCGGGCGTTTCCCCCGCGGCTTGATGGCGAATTTACAGCTCCCGGCCCCCCGCCGGCCGGCCAGAGCCTCTTCCCGCCGGCGGATACACCTTCCGTCGGCGTCTCTACACCTTCCGGGCGCTCGGAAATGGATCCGACGCCGCGGATCTTTTCCCGGTGGCTCGGATACACAATTTTTCGACGCTAATGTGTATCCGCACCGTTTTCCAGCTCTCCCCGGCCCTGCTTCCGCCCTCCCTACCGGCTGTTCTACACCTCTTTTCATCCGCAGGGTGTATCCAAGGCCACATCCTGGCTCCCATCTCCCGCCGCTTTCCGCTTCGGAGGTGGAAAATAGCACTCCCGAGGCAGTTCCTTGTATATTCAAGGTGCTGGGACCAGATTTTCAGCAGCTGGACCGGCAAGGAGGGGGAGCTGGATACACCTTTCTCCGCTTTTCTTGTGTATTGGAGGCACGATGCGAACGAACATCGACCTGGACGAGGATCTGCTGGCCCGCGCCACGCAGTTGACCGGCAAGCGGACCAAGAAGGCGGTGGTGGAGGAGGCGCTGCGGACGCTGCTGCGGCTCCACGGGCAGCGGGAGGTGCGGGACCTGCGCGGCCGGCTCCGCTGGGAGGGGGAGGAGACGGTCGGAAAGGCGGCGACCTTTGCAGATCCTCGTTGACACCTCGGTCTGGGTGGACTACTTCGGCGGCGTGCTGACGCGCGAGACCGACTACCTGGACGGCGCTCTCGGGCAGGGCTGGCTGGTGGTCGGCGACCTGATCGTCGCCGAGGTCCTCGCCGGCTACAAGGAGAAGGAGAGCTTCGAGGCCGCCCGGCGGGCGCTCCTCCAGTTCGGCAGCCACCAGCTCGGCACCCTGGAGGTCGCCCTCCTCGCCGCCGAGCACACCCAACGCCTGCGCGCCGAGCACGGCGCCGCCGTCCCCCACCCCGTCGACAGCCTGATCGCCGCCTTCTGCCTGCGCTGGAACCTCACTCTCCTCCACGCCGACCCGGCCTTCGCACCCTTCGAGGAGCACCTTGGGCTCCAGGCGGCGCTGCCGCGGCGGATGGGGTAGGGGTCGAGGAGGGATGCGGATGCCGGGAGCAGCCTGGCTGGTTCTCATCGCGGCGGCGGTCCTCGAGGTCACCGGGGATGCGGTGATCCGCAAGGGGCTGCGCGGAGGCGGGCTGGCCCTCATCGCCCTGGGGTTCTGCCTGCTCGGCTGCTATGGCCTGGTCGTCAACCGGGTTTCCTGGGATTTCTCGCGGCTGCTGGGGGTCTATGTCGTCATTTTCGCGCTCGTCAGCGTGCTCTACGGGCGCTTCTTCTTCGGCGAGCGGGTAGCGGCCTCCACCTGGGTGGGCCTGGCGGTCCTGGGCGTGGGCGCCGGCATTCTCCATTTCGGTCCGTACTTCCACTGGTGAGGGACCAGATGCCGGCCGCCGTCGGGCCCTCACCCCCGGCCCCTCTCCCGGCCCCCCGCCCGCACCCCCGGGAGAGGGGGGTTTCTGGATAGGAGGCTGAGGTGGCCTCTCTTCTTCTCGTCCGAAGCAATGCCTCCGTGGGGTTTTGCGCTCCCTACGTTTCGTACTCCCCTCTCCCGGCGGTCGTGGTGAGGGGCCGGGAGAGGGGCCGGGGATTGGCCGGGGATGAGGGCCCGCGACGCCGGGGAGGACCGCGAGGTAAGCTTCGTCGCGATGCGTCCATCAGTGATCGCGGAACGCACCCAGAGGGCTCGCGACCTGAGAAAGGCCCAAACGTCGGCAGAGGCCGAGCTTTGGAGAGCTTTGCGGAATCGCCGTCTGGAAGGTCTCAAGTTCCGGCGCCAGGTCTCCTTGGATCGCTATGTCCTCGACTTCTATTGCCACGAGCATCAGCTCGTGGTGGAGCTGGATGGCGAGGTCCTCGAGGAGCCGCAGCAGCGAGACCACGACCAGAGCCGTGACACCTACCTGGTGTCTCTCGGTCTCCGGATCGTGCGCATCCCCAATCGGGAGGTCCTCGAGAACCTGGCCGAGGTTCTCCGCCGCATCGTGGCGATGGCCCTCACCCCCGGCCCCTCTCCCGGCCCGCCGCCCCGACCACCGGGAGAGGGGAGAGAAGCGGGTAGGAGAGATCGAGGCGTCTCGCTCCTCACCGGCAGACGGTTGGGGTAGCAGGGATTGCGAGGCTGCCAGCGAAAGGTCTCACTCCCCTCTCCCGGGGGTGCGGGTGGGGGGCCGGGAGAGGGGCCGGGGGTGAGGGCTCACGCCGCTCTACGCGGCGCACCCCGAGCGCCTGCGCTACCGGGAGATCGAGGGCGCCTCCCACCTGATGGAGCCGCGCGAATGGGTGCGCGCCGTCCGCGAGGCGGTCGCCTGGTTCGAGCGCTTCGCCCGGTAGAATCGTGCTGTCGGCGGTCACCGGATGCATGCAGCCGATCATCGCCGACAGGGCGGCGGTCACCGAATGCATGCAGCCGATGACCGACGAGCAGGGTGGCGGTGACCGGATGCATGCAGGCGATCACTGCCGAGCAGGGTGGCAGTCACTGAATGCATGCAGCCGATGACTGCCGAGCAAGGTGGCGGTCACCGAATGCATGCAGCCGATCATCGCCGACAGGGCGGCGGTCACTGAATGCATGAAGCCGATCACCGCCGAGCAGGGTGGCGGTGACCGAATGCATGCAGCCGATGACTGCCGGGCAGGGTGGCGGTTACTGAATGCATGCAGCCGATCACCGCCGACCGCTAGAATCGCGCCTCATGGCGCTCTCTCCCCCCTCCCCGCCTCTGGGCGTCCACGCCTCGGTCGCCGGTGGCATGGCGAACGCCTATCGGCGGGGCGCCGAGCTCGAATGCGGCGCCATCCAGATCTTCGTCAAGAACGCCAACCAGTGGCGCGGGAAAGATCTGGTGGAGGAGGAGGTCGCGGCCTTCCAGGCGGCCCACGAGGAGAGCGGGATCGGACCGCTCCTCGCTCACGCCTCCTACCTCATCAACCTGGCGGCGACCGATCCGGCCATCCTCGATCGCTCGCGGGAGGCGCTGGCCGACGAGCTGACGCGCTGCGCCCGGCTGGGGGTGCATGGGCTGGTCCTCCATCCCGGGGCGCACCTGGGGACGGGCGAGGAGGCGGGGATCGAGCGGGTGGCCGAGTCGCTCGACCGGGTGCTCGCGGAGCTGCCGGGGCTGCCGGAGGTTGCCACCCGGGTTCTCCTGGAGAACACCGCCGGCCAGGGGAGCTGCCTGGGGCATCGGCTGGAGCACCTGGCCGACCTCCGGGCGCGGCTCCGCGAGCCGGAACGGGTGGGCGTCTGCATCGACACCTGCCACGCCTTCGCCGCCGGCTACGCCCTCCACGAGTCGGCCGGCTACGAGGAATTCGTCGCCGAGCTTGCGGAGCGGATCGGCCTCGAACAGGTCGGCGGCTTCCACGTCAACGACTCGCTCCGCCCCTTCGCCTCGCGCCGCGACCGCCACGCCCACATCGGCGAAGGCGAGATCGGCCTCGCCTGCTTCGAGCGCCTGCTGAACGACCCGCGCCTCCGGGAGATTCCCATGATCGTCGAGACCGACCCCGAGGAAGAGATGGCCGGCCACCGCCGGGACCTCGCGGTGCTCCGGGGGCTGCTGCCGGGGGGCAGGAAGAGGGGCCGGGGGCGAAAGAGGCGGTAAGTCTGTGCCTCAGCGCAGCGCCGCCAACGCGTCCGCCAGCTTCGGCAGGGCGGCCTCGATGTCGGCCGGGCTCACCGCTCCGGCGCTCAGGCGGAACCAGCCGGTGTCCTCCGGCACCCCGAAAGCCTGGAAGGGTACGATGCCGATCCCCGCTTCGAGGACGTAGCGGCGGATCTCCTCGTTGGTGCGGAGCTCGACTCCCGCGGGGGTCGTGCGGCCGAAGGGGTGGATGCGGGCGGCCAGGTAGATGGCCCCGGCCGGCGGCAGGCTGTCGACCGGCAGGCCGCGCTGCTTCAGGGCCTGGAGGCCGCGATGGAGGAGGCCGAGGCGCTCTTCCAGGCCGCGCTGGAACTCGGTCTCAAAGGCGCGGATCGCCGCCGGGTCGTCGAGCAGCTCGACGGTCGCCACCTGCTCGGCGCGCGGCGCCCAGGCGCCAACGTGGCCCAAAACTGCCGACATGCGCGACACGATGTCGACCGGACCCAGCGTCCAGCCGACCCGCAGGCCGGTCGCCGCGAAGGCCTTGCTGATGCCGTCGACGAAGACCGTGTAGCGCGCCATCTCCGGCAGGAGACCCGGCGGCGTGACGTGCTCGGTGTCGCCCGAGCGGAGCATCCAGTAGATGTGGTCGTACATGACGTAGAGCGGCCGCTCGCCCCGCTGCGCCCTGCCCTCGTTCTCTTCCAGGATTGCCTCGCAAACGCCCAGGAGGGTGCCGCGATCGATGGCCGTGCCGGCCGGGTTGAGCGGCGAGTTGAGGCAGAGCAGGCGCGCCCCGGGGAGGGCGGCGCGCAGGGCGTCCCGGGTGGGGAAGAAACCCGTCTCCGGGCCACAGGGGATGGGCACGTCCACCCCGCCCACCAGGTACACGTAGTGGTTGTTGTTCCAGCTCGGCACCGGGTAGACGACCCGGTCGCCCGGATCACAGACGGTGCGGAAGAGGCAGTAGACGATCGGCCGGGCGCCGCCGGCGATGAGCACCGACTCCTCGGGGTAGGCGAGGCCCAGCTCGCGCTCGTAGAAGCGCTGGACCGCCCGGCGCAGGGGGAGGACACCGTTGGCCGGCGGGTAGTTGGTCTCGCCGTGGGCGAGGGCCGCCTGCACCGCCCGGGCGAGGACCTCCGGGATGGGGAACTGCCGCGGGTCGAAGTCGCCTACGGTGAGGTTGCAGATCGACCGGCCCCCGGCCACCAGGACCCGGATCTCGGAGGCGATCTTCAGGATCTCGGAGCCGACGAGCCCCGCGGCCATGGTGGAGATCCGGCCACGCGGGTCGGGACCCCGGTCGCGGGCCAGCTCTACTAAGTCGGAGGAGGTGCGCTGGGTCGCCACAGTGGGGAGGAACTATCTCACATTCGGCCGGTCAAGGGAGCCCACCGCGCGAGAGAAGATTCGTCGTTTCGGAAGACTGTAAAGAGAGGTTGTCTCGCCGCTCTACCCCAACCCCTTGAGCAGCTTCAACAGCCATCCGGAGACCAGACCGGCGTCCACCTCCTCGAGGAGGTAGACCTCCGGCTCGGCGGTCCGCCACCCCCAGGCGTAGTCCACCTTGACCTTGCCGAGCTCGGTGGAATGGAGGCTGATCTCGAGCGCGCAGCGCCGCGAAGCCTGGGCCTCGATCTGCACGTCCAGCCGGAATCGCTCGGCCGACTTGCGGACCAGGCGGGCCAGATGCCCCCGCTTCTCCAGGTCGAGTATCAGCTCGCGCAAGGTCGGCAGGATCACGCTCCGGGAGAGCTCCTCGAAGCGATAGACATATCGATTTTTCTCGATTTTGCGGTCGCGCTCGCGGAGCCGGTCCTGCTCACGGTCCGCTTCGAGGGTGCTCAACAGAGTGCGGAGTTCTTTGCGTTTGGGATCGTCCAAGGAGTGCTCCGTAGGAATGGAGCAATTTTATCACCGATCGTAAGGAGCCACGGAAAAGGATCGCCCGAGCCGCCGTTCAACGGCTCGCGTCTTTAGTTGACCCAGCGATCGATGAAGCGGTTGATGACCTTCCGGGGGTAGCTCGCGGTGGGCGAGGGGAGGCTCTTCAGGAGCTTCTCGACCTGCGGCAGGGCGTCCGCCACCGCGGCCACCGGGTTGGCGAGCCAGAGGATCTTCTGCTTGCGGCTGACGACGACCAGGGCCGGGGCCGCGGCCTTGCCCTCCTCCGGCGCCGTCACTCCGTAACCCGAGGAGAAGTCGCGGTCGTCGTGGAGGAGGGGGAAGAGGAGCTTGCGCCCGGCCTGGAGCTTCTTGAGCTCGTCGATCTTGGCAGGCGAGATGCCGAGCACCCGGCAGCGCAGGCGGCCGAGGGCGTCCAGCTGCTGGTTGAGGGCGTCCAGGTCGCGGCCGGTGCGGTCGGCGTCGGCGGCGGCGGGGTCGGCGAAGAAGTAGAGGACGATCGCCGACTGGATGATCTCGTCGCGCAGCATGAGGAGGGCGTCCTCGGTCGAGGTCAGGTCGAAATTCGGGGCTTCGTCGCCAATCGAGATCGGTCCCATGAACGTCCTCTCCCTGCCGGCCCGCTCAGGAGCCGGGTAACAGTCCCTTCGGCAAGAGCTTCGAGAAATCGAACCATATCACCACCAGCATGAGGAGGAGGATCATGACGAACCCCACCTGGGTGATGACCTCCTTGAAGCGCAGGGAGAGGTCGCGCCGGATCACCCCCTCGATGCTCAGGATGAAGATCTGGCCGCCGTCCAGGATGGGGATCGGCATCAGGTTCAAGATCGCGATGCTGATCGACAGGAAGCCCATCAGGTAGAGCAGCTCCTTGAAGCTGTGGCGGGCCGCCTCGCCGGTCTGGGTGGCGATCCCGATCGGCCCGGAGAGGGCGCTCTTGGCCGAGATGTCGCGGGTGAAGATCTTGCCGATCATCTGGAAGGTGCGGACGACGATCTCGACGTTGTAGCGCAGGCTCTGGACGATCGCCTTGCCCGGGCTGTAGCGCTGGTAGAGGCCGATGCCCACCCCGATCACCCACTTGTCGGGGTCGTGCCTGGGCACCACCGTCAGGGTGTGGAGGACGCCCTCGCGGAGCACCTGGACGGCGAGCGGCTTGCCGCCCCGCTCCTGGATGGCGCGCACGAAGTCGTCGCCGCCGGAGATCGGCCGGCCGTCGACGGCGCGGATCTCGTCGGCGGTGGCGAAGCCCGCCGCCTCGGCCGGGCTCCCCGGGGTCACCTGGGTGATCTGCGGGAAGATGCTGGGGAAGAGGCCGGCGCCGTCGCCCACCTCCTCGCCCTCGATGCGGCGGGGAGTGACCACCGCCTTGAAGGTCTTGCCGGCCCGCTCGAGGACCAGGGGGACCGGCCGATCCGGCGAGGCGAGGAGCTCGAAGCCCAGGTCCTCCCAGTTGGCGACCGGCTTGCCCTTGACCGAGAGGATGCGGTCGCCGCGGACGATCCCCGCCGCGGCGGCCGACGACCCCGGCTCGACGGTGCCGACGACCGCCGGGATGGCGATGATGTTGGGCACCGCGATCCCCACCATGAAGAGGACGGCGAAGAGGGTGATGGCCAAGACCACGTTCATCGCCGGGCCGGCGAGGTAGACGAGGATGCGCTGCCAGCGCGGCTTGCTCTGGAAGTCGCGCGGATCGCCGGTCGTCTCCTCGGCGTTCTCCCCGGAGAGCCGGACGTAGCCGCCCAGGGGGAGGGCCGAGATCCGGTACTCGGTCTCGCCGCGGGTCACCGACCAGAGGCTCTTGCCGAAGCCGAGCGAGAAGGTGAGCACCTTGACCCCGAAGGCCTTGGCGACCAGCAGGTGCCCGGACTCGTGGACGAAGATGATGACGCCCAGGGCAAAGGCGAAGGAGACGACGTTGGTGAGGAGGTGAGTCATGCGGACGGTCTCCGGGCGCGGAACACGTTTGAGCTGGCGATTATAACGGAGCCTCGGCGCCTTCTATTTCTAGGGGACGACCCCGAGGAGCACCCCGGCCAAAAGCACCGGCGCGGCGAAGAGCATGGCGTCGATCCGGTCGAGGACCCCGCCGTGGCCGGGGAGGACCCGGCCGGAATCCTTGACTCCGGCGCCGCGCTTGATCATCGACTCGACCAAATCGCCCACCTGGGACGCCACGGCGGTCAGGGCGGCGAGCACCAGGAGGCCGGCGGAGAGGTGGCCGAGCCGACAGTAGGACCAGACCGCCGCCGAGAGGACCGAGGTGACGAGGCCGGCCACCGCCCCCTCCCAGCTCTTCTTGGGGGAGATGGTCGGCGCCATGCGGTGCTTTCCCAGCCGCGAGCCGGCGTAGTAGGCGGCGGTGTCGCCCAGCCAGACGATCGCCATCAGCAGGAAGACCAGCCAGGGGTCGATCCGCTGGAGGAGAGAGAGGCTGGCGATGGGCAGGGCGAAGTAGGGGATGCCGAAACCCAGGATGCCCAGGCTCGCGAGGGTCTCGGGCAGCGGGACGCGGGCGAAGAGCACCAGGGTGCCGAGCCCGACCGTGGCGAGGAGGCCGGCGGCGAGGAGGGCGAGGGAGGGCGTCAGGAACGCCGGCGGGGGCGGCTGTGCCGGGGTTCCGGGAGAGAGCACCCAGGCGAGGACGGCCGCGGCCAGGGGGACGAAGCCCAGGAGCGCCGCGAGCGGGGCGTGCGGGGCGTGCGGCCGGGTGATCTCCACGTACTCCAGGGCCGCCCAGTCGAAGAAGACGGCAATGAAGAGGAAGAACGCCACCCCCGGCAGGTAGAAGAGGGCCGCGAGCACGATGGGCACCCCTACGGCGGCGGTCAGGAGTCGCTTCATGGGGCGCTTGGGAGCGTCGGGTCAGCGCGGCTGTCCGGAGACCAGGAGCTCCTCGTCCGTCTTCACCCCGCCGTAGCGGCGGTCCCGCGCCTGGTAGGCGAGGATCGCCTCGTAGAGGTCGCGGCGGCTGAAGTCGGGCCACAGGGTCTGGGTCACCCAGATCTCCGAGTAGGCGATCTGCCAGAGGAGGAAGTTGCTCACCCGCAGCTCGCCGGAGGTGCGGATCATGAGGTCGGGGTCGGGCTGCCCCGAGGTGTAGAGGTAGCGGCCGATGGTCTCCTCGTCGATGTCCGCCCGCTTGCCCGCCGCCCAGTCGGCGACGATCTTGCGGCAGGCGTCGACGATCTCGCAGCGCCCCGAGTAGTTGAGCGCGATGTTGAAATTCATGCCGCGGCAGTTCCGGGTGGCGTCCTGGGTGCGCTTCAATTCCCGCACCACCGAGGGGTCGAGCTCCTCCCAGCGGCCGAGGACGTTCAGCTTGATGTCGTTCTCGACCAGGTTCTCGGCCTCTTTGCGCACGTATTCCTTGAGCAGGTTCATCAGCGTCCAGACCTCGATGCGCGGACGCTTCCAGTTCTCGACCGAGAAGGCGTAGAGGGTGAGGACCTCGAGCTCCAGGCGGGCCGCGGCCTCGACCGTGTCGCGCACCGCGGCGACCCCGGCCCGGTGCCCCTCGACCCGCGGCAGGCCCTTCTGCCGCGCCCAGCGGCCGTTGCCGTCCATGATGATCGCCACGTGGCGGGGCAGCCGGGAGAGATCCAGGCGGCGGGCGAGCAGTTCCTCGGGGGAGCCCGGTTCAGCGAGTTTGGCCACTTCGATCATGGTCAGAAGTCCTTACGGTACCATAGGGTTCTGCCGAAATGGCACTCTCCTCTGCCGGGTAAAGCACCCGCTCGAGGACGAGGCCGTGCGCAGGGGCGGTGGGACCGGCCGCCGCGCGCACCCCGCCGGCGAGGAGGAGCGCAAACCCCTCCGGCGAGCGCCGCCCCAGTCCGACTTCCACCAGGGTCCCGACCAGAGCACGAACCATGCCGCGCAGGAAGCCGTCGCCGACGACGCGGAAACGGATCTCGTCCCCGACCTCCTGCCAGCCGGCCGAGACGATCCGCCGGCAGGGCTGGCGATGGGAGCCGCCGGCCGCCGCGAAGGCGGAGAAGTCGTGGCGGCCGGGGAGGGCGGCGGTGGCCGCGGCGAGCCGCTCCAGGTCGATCCGGGGGTCGACCCGCACGACGAAGGGAGAGTCGAGGGGAGAGAGGGCGGGGGCGCGGCTCAGGCGGTAGAGGTACTCTTTACCGGTCGCGTGCTTCCTGGCATGGAATCCCTCCGGCATCCGTTCCGCCGCCAGCACCCGGACGTCCTCGGGCAGGTGGTGGTTGGTGCCGTGGACCAGGGCGCGCTCCGGAAAGGGCACGGGCAGCACCAGATGGGCCGCCTGGCCGCGGGCGTGGACTCCGGCGTCGGTGCGGCTCGCCCCCACCACGGTGACCTCCGGGAGCGGCTGACCCGGCCGGCGGAGCAGGGCGGCGAGGGCCTCCTCCAGCGTCTGCTGGACGGTCGACGCGTTCTCCTGCCGCTGCCAGCCGGCGTAGGCCGCTCCCCGGTAGGAGACGATCAGGCGATAGACCACGGCCGTCGTTTCCAGGTGGCTACGAGGAGAAGGAAGAACGGCCCCCAGACGGCGAGCCAGATCCACGGCCAGGGCGCCATCCCCAGGGCCGGCGCCAGGTAGGAGAGGAGGATCAGGGCGGAGAGGGCGAGCCAGGCCGGGTGGAGGGCGAGCGCCGCCCAGGGGAGGACCCAGAAGAGATACCAGGGGTAGACCGTGGCGGAGCAGAGGAGGAGGCGCCCGAAGAGCCGGCCGCTGCCGGCAACCGGCTCGCGCTCCCCGAGCGAGCGGACCACCGCCGCCCCTGACAGCCCGGCGAGGAGCAGCTTGGCGAGGAACTGGGGATAGAGATAGGGATAGATCCAGTTGTAGCGGGACCACTCCTGGGACCACGCCTTGTAGCGGTCGAGGAGGCCGGCGAGGGCCGGCGCGGCACCGAGGGCGGCGAGGAGGCGCCAGAGTGGCTCGAAGAGAGGGCCGTTCCACTCCCAGGTGACGCCGTAGGTGACGAGCCCGGGCGGAATTCCGGCGGTAGCGGAGATGACGGGAAGGACGGCCACCGCGACGAGACCCAGGGCGGTCGCCAGGAAGAGGGGGGCGCGGCCGCTCTGCCGTGCCCACTGGGGGAGGGCGGCGGCAGGGGCGAGCTTGGCCAGCACCCCGAGGGCGGCCAGGGCCCCGGCGGCGGCCACCTTCCCCCGGCTCTTCCCCCCCGACGGCACGGGGCGTGCTAGAAGAATGGTGACGACGGCGAGCGCTGCCGCCACCCCGAGGACGTCGACGTGGCCCATCCCGGCCCCTTCGAGCGCCACCAGGGGGTTCCAGGCATACCAGAGGGTCCGCCCGGCGGGCAGGCCGAGCTGGCGCGCCAGGCGGAGCAACAGCGCACAGGCTGCGAGGTCCGCCCCTGTGATCCCCAGTTTCCAGGAGAGGATGGGAAAGGGCAGACGAGCCGCTATACTGAAGGCCGCGACGGCGAAGGGGGGGTAGACGGTGGGGATCTGTCGGTGGGGGAGATGCCGCCAGAGGTCGTCGCGCAGGGGGGCGAGCGCCGGAGCCTCCGGGGGGAGCCGATAGGGGTTCTGCCCGGCCGCGGCCACCCTGCCGTCCCAAAGGTACCGCAGCACGTCGTCGGACAGGGTGGGGGGAAGCGGCAGCAGAGGCAGTCTCAGCAGCAGCGCCCCCATGAGAATCGCTCTGCCCGGAGGTGCGCTCGCGGCAGCAAGTCGCCGCGCCGCCCAGAGAAGCGAGAGAAAGGTGGCTCCACAGAGGAGCAGGACGGGGATCAGATGACGAGCGAGATCGAAGACGGAGAGCAGGGCCAGGCCGGCACCCAGCAGGGGCAGCATCGGCACGAGCGGCTCCAGGGCACGTCGAACCGGCCGCGGATGCCGCAGATCTCGCGGCTCCTGCGGGCAGAGGTCCGGCGATGAGCGTCCCGGCGGTGTCGTCGTCGGTCCTGCTCGCAATCTACTACCTCATCCTGGCGGTGCTGGCGTTCTACGGCGTCCACCGCCTGGCGTTGGTGATCCTTTATCTCAGGACGCGGGGGAATCGGCCCGTGCGGCCCGCGGACCCTGTGGAGTGGCCCGTGGTCACGGTCCAGCTGCCACTCTACAACGAGATGTACGTGGCGGAGCGCCTGATCGACGCGGTCTGCCGCCTGGACTACCCGCAGGACCGCCTGGAGATCCAGGTGCTCGACGACTCGACCGACGAGACGGTGGGCATCGTCGCCCAGCTGGTGGCCGAGCAGCGCCGCCGCGGCTTCGACATCCACCACCTCCACCGGAGCGACCGCACCGGCTTCAAGGCGGGGGCCCTGGCCGCCGGCCTGGCCCAGGCGAAGGGCGACCTCCTGGCCATCTTCGACGCCGATTTCGTCCCCCAGCCGAGCTTCCTGAAAACTGCCATCCCCTACTTCGCCGATCCCGGCCTCGGCATGGTGCAGGGGAGCTGGGCGCACATCAACCGCGCCTACTCGCTCCTCACCCGGGCGGAGGCCATCCTGCTCGACGGCCACTTCTGGATCGAGCACACGGCACGCAACCGGAGCGGCTGCTTCTTCAACTTCAACGGCACGGCCGGAGTCTGGCGGCGGAGCGCCATCGACGGCGCCGGCGGCTGGGAGCACGACACTCTGACCGAGGACCTGGATCTCTCCTATCGCGCCCAGATCCAGGGCTGGAAGTTCCTCTACCTGCCCGAGCTCGCCGTCCCCTCGGAGCTGCCGGTCGACATCAACGGCTTCAAGAGCCAGCAGTTCCGCTGGGCCAAGGGCTCGGTGCAGACCGGCCGGAAGCTCCTCGGCCGGATCCTCGCCTCCGACCTCCCCTGGAAGGTCAAGTTCGAGGCCTTCGTCCACCTGACCAACAACTCGAGCTACCTCCTGACCGTGCTCATCGCCCTCCTCATCTTCCCGGCCATGCTGCTCCGCCGGGGGACCAGCTGGTCGGCCCTGCTGCTCATCGACCTGCCGCTCTTTCTCGGGGCGACGATCTCGGTCCTCTTCTTCTACTTCATGAGCCAGGTGGCCTCCGGCCGCGGCTGGAAGACCGGTCTGCGCAACCTGCCGGCGGTGATGGCGATCGGCATCGGCCTCTCGATCAACAACGCCCGCGCCGTGGTATCCGGGCTCCTCCACCGGGGCGGCACCTTCCACCGCACCCCCAAGTACAAGATCGAGCAGCAGGGCCAGGACTGGCTGTCGAAGCGCTACCGCTCGGGCTCCGACCCCTCCTGCTGGATCGAGGGGTGCCTCGCCCTCTACTTCGCGGCCTGCTGCGTCTACGCCTTCAAGCGCGGGATGTGGATGTCGCTCCCCTTCCTCTATCTCTTCGTGCAGGGCTACGCGTACATGTTCCTGCTCTCGGTCTTCCCCGTCCTCGGCCGGGGTACCCGGACGGCCGCGGGTGCGGCGCCGGCCCCCCAGCCCCAGGGGTAAACGACCGGTAAAACGGTTTCATCGGCTCGCACGGCCTTCCGGTGGATTAGAATATTGCGCTATGGCTTCCCCGGAGCGCCGTCTGCAGCCGCATGTCCACCTGCGCCCGGCCACGCCGCGGGACGCGGAGCTCCTGCGGCAGTGGCGGGCGGAGCCCACGGTGCGCCGCTACCAGCCCTTGAACGAGCTGCCGACCGCCCAGCTGCGGGCCGACGTGGCGAGCCAGCGGATGGCCGACCTCTACCGTGGCCGGGGCGAGAAGTTCCAGTGGATCGTGGAGGTGGACGCCGAGGCCGCGGGCTGGATCACCCTCGTGGTGAGCAACTGGGAGCACGGCCTGGCCGAGGTCGGCTACGCCCTCTCGACCCTCTATCAGAGCCGCGGCCTGATGACCGACGCCCTCTCCCAGCTCTTGGGCGACCTCTTCGCCAACACCCTCCTGGAGCGCATCGAGGCGCGCTGCGCGATCGAGAACTCCGGCTCCCAGCGGGTGTTGGAGAAGAACGGCTTCCTGCGCGAGGGACGTTTGAAGGGCTACTTCAAGCTGCGCGGGAAGCGGGTCGACAACTACCTCTACGCCCTGCTCCGCGAGGACTACTACGCGCGGATGTCGGGGGGGTGAGGTTTACAGCAGCTCCAGGTTCGCGAACCGCGCCACCAGCTTCCGCTTCCCTGCCTTCTCGAAGAAGACTGTGATCTTGGCGTCCTCGCCCTGGCCGTCGAGCTCCAGGACGACGCCGGAGCCGAGCGTCGGGTGGCGGACCCGGCTGCCGCGCTTGACCGGGCGGCGGGGGGCGGTCTCGTCGATCTCGGGGACCACCGTGCGCTCGCGGTAGCCTGGAGGGGCGGGGGCCGGTGCCGGCGCGGGCCGCGGAGTGAAGAGGGAAGGGCCACCGCCGGACCGGGATGGCGCCGGTGCCGGCGCGCCGGCCGGGCTCTCGCGGCCGAAGAAGGAGTAGACGCCCTGGCTGCCCGGCCGCGGCCGCTCGACCGCGTAGAGGGTGGGGCTTCGCTGGACCGACAGCAGGTGCTCCGGGATCTCGATCAGGAACGGCGACTCCGCCTGGTCCTGGAAGCGGCCGGCGATCCGGCGGCGCCGGCAGCAGGTGAGGAAGAGCCGCTCGCGCGCCCGGGTCATGCCGACGTAGAGGAGGCGCCGCTCCTCTTCGACGTCCTCGCGCGCCCCCTGGCTGTTGAAGTGCGGCAGGAGGCCGTCCTCCAGGCCGGGGAGGATCACCCCCTTGAACTCCAGCCCCTTGGCGCTGTGGAGGGTCATCAGCGACACCCCGCGCTCGGACCGCAGAGTGTCCAGATCGGTGACCAGCGCGATGTGATCGAGGAAGCCGGTCAGGAGGTCCTCGTCGCTGCTGTTGACGCTGTTGGCCTCGGTGAACTCCTGGGCGGCGGAGAGGAACTCCTGGATGTTTTCGAGCTTGGCCTGCCCCTCCGGGTCCTCCGCCCGATAGAGGTCGGCATAGCTGGTCGCCGAGAGCAGCCGGTCCAAGAGGGCGGGGAGCGGGAGGTCCTGGGCGTCCCTCTGGAGGCCCACGATCAGGTCGCGGAACTTGCGCTCGGTCTCATCGGGATGGTTGTAATCCCATAAACTGTCAATCTCCGGCAGTGTCATTGTCGTCTCCATGAACTGTTACTGCTCTATGTTAGATTATACTCGTCTTAAGAAACGGGACTGACCGAAGGGAAAAAGATAAA